>Ga0209480_10001061_pt1 | contig 20546 bp, 18 predicted proteins | sample JI61114C2DNA_FD_187501 | JGI IMG/M metagenome (GOLD analysis project Ga0209480, IMG submission 187501) | Wastewater effluent complex algal communities from Wisconsin, to seasonally profile nutrient transformation and Carbon sequestration -... | ecosystem: Engineered > WWTP > Effluent > Algae... | reverse complement strand
TACTGAAGATTGAATTCACGATAGTTTTCAGAACCAACAGCTGAGTTTTCCCGGTTGCTGCTCTTTGCACCGGTGCCCTGGGCGTACTTGAATGCAGCCTTCAAACCACGGATGTAATCTTTGAAATCGTAGCCCAGGCGAACCGAACCGACCAATTCGTCTCGATTGCTCAGGTCAGGGCCAAGACCCGCGGCGGTCGGAAAAGGGTTGGTTCCGTGGTCTTGAGTCAAACCGCCTGTTCTCGTCGCATTGACTGCGAAGTTGTCTTCGATCCAGAAGCCATCGAATTTCGCGACTGCTGCGCCGATGGTAACGTTACTAAGCTTCCATTCGCCGTCGATATAAACACCCATACCGTCGTTCGAAATGCGCTGGGTTCCCGTACCACAGTCCAGATCTCTCTCAGCGGAACAGACAAATAGAGAACCTGCGTCGCGCGACGTGAATAGTCCGCTCGAAAGTTTCAGGGAGTTTTTGTCGAGGGGGATGGTGTACGCACCAACCAGACCGAATTTCGACAGGTAGCTCTTTGAATTCAAATACTCTGCGGTGACCAACAACGGTCCATTGGCATAAGAGGCGCCTACGATACTGATGTAATCGATGGCATTGGCAACACCGGCTTTTGTCGCCTCTGTTCTGAATTTTTCGAATTCGCCAGTGCTGCGGGAGCGCCATTGGTCATAAATGGCACCATAAATGGTGAGTCCATCGAATGGTTTAACCGATGCGCTGGCACCGGAATAGGTATCGGGAACCGCCCTTGTATTGGTGCTTCTCAGCAGCAAACCATTCTGGATCTGGCGGCCGACCTTGAGTTGGGCGGTGTCTTGGTACTTTAGCTTGATCAGTGCCTGGGCGGCCGTGACGTAGGAGTCCTCAACCCGTCCGTTATTGCCGACTTCAAGTAAATTGGTGGTTGGTGTTCCGCTGCTGCCAGTCTTTGTGACGCCATAGAGAGAGGCATCAAACCCGATAAAGTCCGCCCAGTACGGGGACTGGTAGTTGAGTTGAAGGCCCAGAGCACTCTGCTCGTAGCTGGAGGGCTTGGGATTCGGGGTTGAACTGCTTGGATAGGCCACGCTTTCATCGTTCCAGTAGACCGCCCGGGCCTTGAGCTCCAACTTGTGCTCACCTTCTGCGGCAAACGCTGTAAGCGGCAGCGCGAGGCTGCATATCAGCGTATGCAGCAGGCCTTTCTTGATTCCTTGGTTCATTGTGGCTCCTCCGTTGATTATGATCTGTCGCCCATGTGGGGCAGATACGATTCATCTCGGTATCCGGCGAGTTGGTGAATTACAGTTTATGGAATCGATTAAATTGCGTGAAATGAATATAAAGAAACGATTAATGCGTGATGGGCATTAATCGTCTTTCGCGAGAATCAGGCTGCCGCGCTGGCCTCGTTGGGTAGCAACACGACGCCTTTGAACAGCTTTCTCGCTGTTCGTATCAGCCCTGCCGAGACGATGTCAGGCTCCGGAACGGTCAATTCGCCATGGATATGAAGCCTGATTTCCAGGGTGCCGGCCGGTTGTTCGATCCGGATCAGGGTCGGCTCGGCTTCGTCCAGACTGGCCAGGCGATTCACCACCGTTCCTGGCAGAACGCTGGCGGCAGACAAACAGAGCGCACCGGTAACGGCGTAGGCAGAGTGGCAAGTCCACGGCGTGAAGTAGCGCGACGCAATGACGCCCTTACCCCGCGGAGCGGCAACCAGCGCAATTTTCGGCAAGACCTTGCCTCGGACATCGCCCATGCCCGCTTTCTCCGCGATCTGGAGACGTATCGATTCCAGCCTGGCTTTCAGATGCTTGTCGGCATCCAGTTCCTTTTTGCTTTCATGCCCTGTCTTGCCCATGGCATCTGCAGGAACGAAGACAAGGGGGGTCGCAAAATCGACCAGCGATACCTCGACGCCATCAATCGCATCGACCCGGTTGCCGGTCGGGAAGAGGCGCCCGGTTTTGGCGCCCGTGGCGTTCTTGAAGTTCAGTTCAATCGGTGCTCCGCTGCCAGGAACCCCGTCTATTCTGGTATCCCCTTCGTAGGTAACCCTTCCACCGGGGGTTTGGATCAAGGCCTCAACTATCTTCTGGGTATTGATATTGAATATTCGTAAGGTGGTAACCGGTGAGGTTGCCGAAACCAGTCCATTTTCGATCGCAAATGGGCCAACTCCCGCCAGCATGTTTCCGCAATTCGGCGTCGTATCGACAGTTGCCGTTTCTACCGAAACCTGGGCAAAAAGATAGTCGATATCGATACCCGGACGCGTCGATTTACTGACGATGATGACCTTGCTGGTCAACGTATCGCCACCGCCAATACCGTCCACCTGGCGGACATGCGGCGACCCCATTGCGAGCAGCAGCAATTGGTCACGAGCCTGGGGATCCTCTGGTAGATCCCGAGCGTGGAAGTAAGGCCCCTTGGAGGTACCGCCGCGCATCAAGGTGCAAGGGATAGTAAGCAACATGTCGATCGTCTCCGATGGTTAACGATCGCTATTGTTTTCCCTGGCACCAGCAACGTGAAGTGAATTAATTAAATGAATTGATGCGAAATCAGCAACAAAGCTGCGCGCGGATTGTTCACCTCATGCATCAATGCCGGTTTCGCTCCTGAACAAAGGTCCGCACATGGGTAAATGCCTCTCGAAAGTACGATTCGAAGGTGTCGCGTTCGACGAACCCCAGATGCGGTGTGCACAGGATCTGCGGAGCAGCCAGGTACTCATTGACGCCCCCGGGTTCGTCGGCGAATACATCGAGGGCTGCGCTGCCGGGATGTCCATCGCGAATGCCGGCGAGGAGCGCTCCGGGCGCCAGCAACTCTGCCCGGCTCGTATTGACCAATAACGCGTCAGATCTTAGGCAGGCAAGATCTTCCTGCGTGATCATGTGTTGCGTTTTCGGGCAGAGCCTGAGGTGCAAACTCAGGATATCAAGTCGTCTCAGGAAGTCACGACGATCCGCGACAAATTCAAAACCGTCGGCAATGGCTGCCTGACTTGATTGCTCACGCCCATGAACAAGAATAGTCATGCCAAACGCGCGACCGATCGCAGCAACACGTCTGCCTATTTTTCCGTACCCCCAAACGCCCAGCGTCCTCCCATGAACGGCGCGGCCCAGGGATTCGTCAGCAATATCCGTAGCCGACCGTTGCCAATTGCCCTGGGCAAGTTGTTGCGCATAGGGTACCAAGCGGCGCGACGCGGCGAGAATCAAAGCCCATGTGAGTTCGGTTGGAGCGATTGGATTGCCGCTGCCATCCTTGACCGGAATTCCCCGTGTCCGACACGCCTCGAGGTCGATGCAACTACTTAGCCGTCCAGTCTGGACAATCAGCTTCAAACAAGGCAAGGCCGCAATCAGACTGGCGGAAATTTGAGTTCGCTCACGGATAAGAACGAGACAGTCGGTTTTTGCAAGAACCCTGGCTAACGCCGACTCATCCTCGATGTGATGGGTCATCACGTCCAGATCGATATCCAGCCCCTCAAGAACATTGACGGCATCAAGACGAGCAACAACTCCCTGATAATCGTCAAGCACAGTAACTTTGATCATGACTCTTCCTTTTTCGATGGGTGTTTGATTCCAAGTTGGGCGTAGATGGGCCGCAAATGCATGCGAAACAACTCGAGTCGGGCAAAAAAGAAGAGCGACACCGCAATCAGAAGGATGCCCATGAGCAGCAGGCTCGGGCCTGGACCCCAGTGATCGGCCATTGCGCCACAGACCAGGCCGCCGAGCGCCGCAGCCCCGAGATTGGCGGCGCTATAGAGTGCCAATATCCGACCGCGCAGGCGCTCGGGGAGGATGGTTTGCAGGATCGTATTGCTCGATGTGTTGCAAGTGATTAACCCAAACCCCAGCAGGAACAGCATGACAATCGCCACGCCAATATCGCTGGTCAAAACAAAGCCGATCAGCGAAAGACTGGCCAGCAAATTGCCTTGAGCAATGCTGCCGCTTAAACCGCGCACACTTCGACGTCCGGCCAAGGTCACCGAGGCCAGCAGCGCACCGGCGCCGGCGCTGCCCAGCAGAAGGCCGAGCGTATCGGGACCGCCGCGAAAAACATCTCTTGCAAACGCCGGCATCAGCGGTACGTAGCTCGCAGCGAGAAAGTTCAGCAGAGCGACCTGCCAGAGAAGGTGACGAACCGGGAAATGCTGCCTGACAAAAACAAAGCCTTCCCGTAGCGCATCGGCAAAGGCGGCAGAACTATGCGCCTGGGAAGACGTCCGCAAATACAGCAGCACCCCAATGGTGGCCACGAAGGAAATGGCATTGAGCGCAAAGCAGGAAGCCTCCGACGTGTGGGTCAGAATGAAGCCGGCAAGGGGTGGCCCGATGAATCGGGCCAGATTGAAAAATAGCGAGTTGAGGGCGATCGCATTAGGCAAGTCCTGGCGATCCGGCACCAGTTGACTGGTATAGGCATGGCGCAGCGGCACGTCGAAACTGTTCAAAATGCCGAAAACCGTTGCGGCAACAAGGATGTGCCAGGGAACGACCAGACCAAACCAGGTCAGCACCGCGAGTGATGCCGCCTGCAGCAACATGGCCAACTGGACGACGATCATCAACTGTCGGATATTCGAGCGGTCGATCACGATACCCGCCAACGGTGAAACGACGAGCTGGGGAATTTGTGTCAGGAAGGCCACCGTACCGAGCAGCATGGCCGAGCCCGTCAATCGGTAAACCAGCCAGCCGAGCGCAACCTGCTGTATCCAGTTGCCAAGAATGGAGATTGCCTGACCGGCGAAATACAGGCGGTAGCCTGCATGGTGCATCGCCCGCCAGGCATGGGCATGGTGTTTCATGAGAAAGCGCCGGATCGTGCCAGGTATTCGGCTTGATGGTTTCTACCTGGCATACCGGTCCGGATGCCAGGGCTTACTCGGAGCCCAGTTGGAGCTTGTTCGGCAATCGCTTTTCGATTGACCACTTGAGCAGCGATGCGGAACGAAAGATTCCGTGGGCGAACTTGCCGTAGGGAAGTGTCAGGAAAAGCGCCATGACCACGCCAAGATGAACCGCGAGCAGCAGACCCATTACCGACGTGTTGCGGAGTGCGAGCAGCAGCAGACCGGTCAGGCTGCTTAGAAAAAGCAGCGCGATAAAACCACGGTCCATCGGCTTTTGTGCCGCGTCGCCATGGAGCGGATGGCGCTTCAGATTCAGCCAGAGCAATCCAGCCGGACCGACCAGGAGGCCAATGCCACCGGCCACACCAAGCACGACCGGCAAACTGGTCAGCGCATACGGCGCATGCAGGTCGAGCAGATAGTGATACAGCGTCGCCACGCTCGTTGCCGCAAAGCAGAGCATGAATCCGTAAAAGGTGAAGTGATGGAAGCGACGGCGCAGCAGCGTGAAGGCGTCATCAGCGTTATTACAGCCCATGCCATGACCCCCATCGAGATACTTCAACTTCAGCACATTACCCGCCGCTTCCGCCCCGGCGTCCCCGCTTATTTTTCCCGGCGTGATTTCACGCCAGAAGCGACGCACACCCAGAGTCAGCGCCAGCACCGCAAAGCCGAATACGAGGCCGAACATCAGGGCCAGGGTGTTGTGCGGAAAGATGGCGTAGAAGTTGCCGGCCAACGGGGCATGCACCATGCCGCCGGTAATCTGCATCGTCAGCACCAGAAATAGTGCAAGCCCGGCTGCCATGGCCAGCGCCACCGTGAGACCGTTGTTCTTGTATAAGCCGCCGAGCGCTTTCGGCCAAGCGTAGCTGGCATAAGTCTCGCCCCGTACCTTGGCCATCGCCTGGGGGACATTGACTGCGAATTCATGGGGTGGCGCGTACTGGCAGGCATGCAGGCAGGCACCGCAGTTGTGGCAGAGATTGGCCATGTAATGGATGTCGGCGCCGCCGAACTCCAGCCGGCGGGTCATGGCTGGAAAGACGGCGCAGAAGCCTTCGCAGTAACGACAGGCATTACATATTTTCATGATGCGGCCGACTTCGGCCTCGTTGTCGCTCAATCGAATATCGCCCACTGCCAGGCCGCGCGCTTCGTCGACCAGTTTCTCAAGCGCCTGCATGATTCGCTCCTTGCTTCAATGCCGCCTTGGCAGCCTGCGCACCCGCGATGCGCCCGAAAACCGTACCGATGGTCATGCCGACCCCGGCCGTATAGCCCTTGCCCAGCACATTGCCGGCCATCATTTCGCCAGCGACGAAGAGGTTGGGACTGGGTTCGCCGGCGAAATGCACGGCGGCCTGTTCATTCACCTTCAAGCCCAGATAGGTGAAGGTAATACCCGGCTTCAATGGGTAGGCGTAGAAAGGCGCCGTATCGAGCGGCAAGGCCCAATGCGTCTTGGCGGGTGTCAGCCCTTCGGTATGGCAGTCGTCGAGCGCCGTATGGTCGAAGCTGCCAACCCGGCAGGCAGCGTTGTAGTCGGCTACCGTGCGGACGAAGCTGTCTTCATCAAGCCCGATCTGGCGAGCCAGTTCTTCGAGGGTGTCGGCTTTTGCGCCAGAAAAGACAGGCGGCATAAAGCGCCCGACTGCCTTCGCATCGATCACCGAATAACCAAGCTGCCCCGGCTGCTGGGCAACAAGGCGGCCCCAGATGGCATAGCGCTTTGGCCAGAAGTCTTCGCCTTCGTCATAGAAGCGCTGAGCGTATTTGTTGACCACGATCCCGAGCGAAACGCAGTCGATGCGGGTGCAGATGCCGCCATCGTAGAGTGGCGCACGAGCGTCGATGGCGACGCAATGCGATTGCGATGGATCGCCAATAATGTCGGCACCGGCATGCATCATCGTCTTGAGCAGGACGCCCTGGTTAAAACGGGTGCCGCGGATGGCAAAGTTGTCTGCCGGCCATTCGCCACTTTCGTTCTGCCCCCAGGCTTCGCGCAGCCATTCGCGATTCGATTCAAAACCGCCGGCTGCCATGACACAGGCTTTGGCGGTGATTCGCCGGTCGCCCACCCAGGCGGCCCGAAAAACGCCATCGACGATGTCCATACGGTCGACCGGAGATTCATATTCAATTTGAACACCCAGTGCTTCGGCACTGCGATAGTAGGCATTGACCAGTGCCTTGCCGCCGCCCATGAAAAAGGCATTTGTCCGCGACAATTGGAGCGTGCCCGACAGCGATGGCTGGAAATGCACACCGTGCTTACGCATCCAGCCCCGGCACTGCGATGATTCGCGAATCGCCAGGCGAGCGAGTTGTTCGTTGGTGTTACCCCCCGTCACCTTGAGCAAGTCTTGCCAGAACTCTTCCTCTGGATAGGCCTCGGTGAGTACGTCCTGCGGTGCATCGTGCATGCAGCGCAAGTTGCGGGTATGGCTGGAATTGCCGCCACGACGATCCTTTGGCGCGGCTTCGAGTTGCAGGACAGAGGCGCCTGTCTCGCGGGCCATCAATGCCGCACAAAGCGCCGCATTGCCGCCGCCGATGACAAGCACATCGACATCGCTGGGGTTTGGGTTATTCATCGATTGCTCCTTCCGAGTTTTTATTGATTTCTGCGATGACACTATCCCGCACCGGGATGGCAAGTACCCACGCCGTCCCGGTATCCCCCTATCTCGATTAGAGATGCCCCTTCGAAACGCCCTTCCAGGAGCCGCTGGCCACCAAGTCACCGACGACCTGGCGGAGCACGCCACGGGTCGCCAAGGCCGCCGGCGACAACTCGTCATCCGACAGGCTGCAAAGCAGGTTGCGCCGCATCGTGCCTGCGTCCGCCATCTCCAGCCAGCGCAAGCGAGTGCCCCCTTCCGGCTGACGCGCCAGGGCTGACCAAGGCTGCAAGCTTGCCGCCATGCCTGCTGTGACCATGTCCATCAGGACCGGCAGCGAGTCCACTTCGGCAATGATGTTCGGTGTCCGGTTGAGGCTGCTGAAGGCCGCATCGATCACCCGGCGCAGTCCGTGGCGAGGGGTTGGCAAGACGAGCGGCGTATCGGCAATCTCTTCCAGCGTCGCCGGCAATTGCTGCGGCCCGCCATGGGCGCCGCAGAGGAAGAAAATCCGCTCATCGAGCAAGTGACGGACGGTCCACCGACGGGCCTGCTCGGCACCAAATAGAACGGCCAGATCAATTTCACGCGCGTTGAGCATCTGGCCCAGATGCCCGGACATTCCCTCAACCAAATGGATGCGGATGTCCGGATACTGCTCGCGCATCGCCTGTATCAACGGCACGCCAAGCACGCCGGCTGTCGTCGGAGCAAGCCCCAGCCCGACGACGCCGGAAAGCCTCGATTGCCTGGCTGCCAGCATCGCTTCATCCGCATGGCGCAAAGCAAGTTGCGCTTGCGACAGGAAGGCGATGCCGGCATCCGTCGGGATGATCCCCTTCGGGGTGCGTTGCAGCAGGCGTGTCGCCAGTTCGCCCTCAAGGCGTTGAATCTGCAGGCTGACGGCTGACTGCGCCACACCCAGGTCGAGCGCCGCCTGGCTGATGCTGCCCAGTTCGATCGTTCGCACCAGATAGCGCAGTTGCCGCAGCTCCATCGATAGGCCTCGTTAAGCTTGACTGGCCTTGCGTTGCAGCACCTTGTCCACCATCACCCCGGCTTGGCCGAGATAGTTGGCCGGGTCGCAAAGCTTCGCCAGCGCAGCACGATCAAGATGAGGATTGATTTCCGGATGCTCGGCCAACAGGTCGAGCAGCGGCCGATTGTGCTTGATTGCTTCGCGACACAGGTCATAGACCAGATCGTGGGCGTATTCGCGGCCGATGTAGGGGCCAAGGCCCATCATCACCGCTTCGGACATGACCAGACCATTGGTCAGTTCGATGTTGGCCATCATCGCCGCCGGATCGACTTCCAGGCCTTCGAGCAGGAAGCGCGCTTGCTTCAGGGCGCCAGCGGTCAGACAGAAGGCCTCAGGCAGTGCGATCCATTCGATTTCCCAGGGGCCGGTCGAGCGTTCGTGGTCGGCGATCATCGCATCCATCAGGGAGGCCGAATGCTGGCGAACCACCGAAACGGCGGCGTGGATATAACAACTGGAGATGGGATTGCGCTTCTGCGGCATGGTGCTGCTTGAGCCACGGCCTGGCGCGAAGGGCTCAAAGACCTCGGCGACTTCGTGCTGCATCATCAGTTTGACATCCATCGCGATCTTGCCGAGCGAACCGCCAACCAGGCCGAGGAAGGCACCAACTTCGGCAATGGTGTCGCGCACGGTGTGCCACGCGATATCGGGCTGGGCGAGGCCGAGTTCAGCCATCAGGCCGGCCTGGGTTTCCATCGCACCGGTCTCGATCGAAGCCAGGGTGCCGCAGGCACCGCCGAATTCGCCCATCAGGACGCGCGGCCGCAATTGTTGCAGGCGCTCACGATGCCGCTCCATGCCGGCCAGGATGGCGGCCGTCTTGAAACCGAAGGTGACCGGAATCGCCTGTTGCAGGTTGCTGCGACCGATCACCGGAGTGTCACGGTAGCGCTTCGAAAGATCGGCCAGGGCTGCGCAGATGGCGTTCAGTTCGCCTTCAATCAGATCGAGGCCTTCGCGGATCTGCATGACGGTGGCCGTATCGGTGATGTCCTGAGTCGTCGCACCCCAGTGGCAGTATTCGCCGAGGCGGTCGCGACACAGGGCGTTCAGTTGCGAGACGACACCGAGTATCGGATAGCCGATGCGCTCAGTCTGGGCGCGCAGCTTGTCCATGTCGATCTTGTCGATGTCGCAGTTGCGGACGATCTCTTCGGCGGCTTCCTGCGGAATGATGCGAAGACGTCCCTGAACAATGGCCAGGGCGCGCTCGATATCGAGATATTTCTCGGTACGGTTGCGGTCGGACCAGACGTGACGCATGGCGTCGGTGCTGAAAATGTTGCCGAAGATACTAGAGTCGATGATGCTCGCGCCCATGGCGATGTCTCCTGATTCAATATTGGAAAAATTGGCTGTGTTTAATGCGTTGTTCAGCTACGAGTCTTTAATAAACTTCGCGCCTTGATGGCTTCGGCCTTGAGAACCACTGGCCGATCCACCATCTTTCCGTCCACCCGGACGGCCCCGGACGAATCCTGGGCGGCAATCAGAACCTTCTCCGCCCAAATCACTTCCGATGCCGTCGGCTGGCTGAGGCGCTCAACGACTTCGACCTGCTTCGGATGAATGCACATCTTGGCTGTACAGCCGAAAGACCGGGCAAACGCGAAGTCGCCTTCGGTCTGCGCCAGATCGTCCAGATTGGGTGTAACGCCGGCGATAGGTGGTGCCAAGTCTGCCGCGCGGGAAGCGATGGCGATCCGGCTGTAGGGATAGATCAGGCCCTGGTCGTCGCCTGAAAGATTGAGGTCCGCCGCGTAGTCGAGGGTACCGAAAGCAATGCGTTGCACGCCTTCGGCCAGCACGATCTGATCGATGTTGTTGATGCCGCGTGCGGATTCGACCAGTGCGACAACCACAACCGCCGGGCTTGTCGCCGCAATGGTCATCCTGACCTGCTCGGCAAACTCGGTCTTCGGCAGCATGACCTGTTTGAGGCCTGTTGCCTTGATCATCGCCAGATCGTCGGCATACCAGGCTGACTGCGCATCGTTGATGCGCACCAGCAATTGCTCGTGCGCAATGTCAGCCGTTTGCAGCCAGTTGGCAATGGCCTGCCGGGCAGCGGTTTTGTCGGCCGGTGCCACCGCATCCTCTAGATCGAGAATGATCGCGCCAGCACCACTGGCAAGCGCCTTGGCGAAGCGCTCGGGACGGTTTCCGGGTACGAACAGGTAGCTGACCGGTAGCATCAGATGGCTCCTGCTGCACGCAGCTCGGCGATGTCACCGGCACTGTAGCCGAGACCACCAAGAATGGCTTCGGTGTGCTGGCCGAGCGCCGGGACGGCGTCCATGCGCGGTTCGCATTCGGTCCATGAACCTGGCGGCAGCAACGCCGGTACCTTGCCGACCGCCGTTTCAACTTCGCGCCAGCGATTACGCCCCTTGAGCTGCGGGTGATCCCAGACGTCCTTCATCGTATTGAGGTGGGCATTGGCAATCTGGGCAGTTTCCAGGCGCTCGATGACCTGTTCTGCGGTCAACCCGGAAAACGTGTCAATAATGATCTGGCGCAATTCATCGCGGGCAGCGCTGCGCTTCGAGTTGGACGAGAAGCGCTCTTCCTTGCTCAGCTCGGGTCGCAGCAACACCTTGTCGCAGAAAGCAGCCCACTCACGCTCATTCTGCAAGCCAAGCATCACGTTCTTGCCGTCGCCCGCCGGGAATGGGCCATAGGGATAGATCGTGGCGTGGCTGGCACCGGTGCGGCGCGGCGGCGTAGCGCCGTCGATAGCGTAATAGAGCGGGTAATTCATCCACTCGACCAGGCTTTCCAGCATGGAGATATCGAGATGCTGGCCGCGCCCGGTAATTTGCTTCTGCAACAAGGCGGCGAGAATATTGCTGTAGGCGTACATCCCGGCCGCGATATCGGCGATTGACGGGCCGGCTTTGGACGGTTCGTCTTCAGTTCCTGTCACCGAAACAAATCCAGATTCGCTCTGGATCAGCAAGTCGTAGGCTTTCTTGTCACGGTAAGGACCGTCGTTGCCGTAGCCGGAGATGTCGCAAACGATGATGCCTGGATTGATCGCCGACAAGGCCTCGTAAGACAAGCCAAGCCGGGCGGCGGCGCCGGGCGCCAGGTTCTGGACCAGAATGTCGGCTTCTTCGGCAACCAGACGCTGCAAAATCTTCTGCGATTCCGGATGCTTGACGTCGAGTGTCAGACTTTCCTTGGAACGATTGGTCCACACGAAGTGTGAGGCGAGGCCATGCACGCGCTCGTCGTAGCCACGGGCAAAATCGCCGACGCCGGGGCGTTCGACCTTGATGACACGTGCCCCGAGGTCGGCCAGCTGACGGGTCGCGAACGGGCCAGCGATGGCGTGTTCGAGGGTAATGACGGTAATACCTTCTAACGGTCTCATGGGGCGTTCCTTATTTAAGAACCACGGTGGCATCCATGGTCAGCCAGCCTTCATGGTCTTCGGCCCACAGATGAATGGTCTTGCCGTCGGCTGCGGGGGTGCCGTTGACGAAGAAATGGTTGATGTCGAAAGTCGGCCGAACCGCACGGAATTCGAACTTGGCCACTTCGGCATCCGGCATCTTGTGGCGGAGCAGGTCGAGCAGCAGCGTGGCGATCATCGGGCCGTGCACGATCAGACCCGGATAGCCCTCGACCTCGGTCACGTACTTGCGGTCGTAGTGAATGCGGTGGCCGTTGAAGGTCAGGGCCGAGTAACGGAAAAGCAGCACATCATCCGGCACCCACTTGGTCCGCCAAACGGGGTCCGGGTAGGTCGCCTTGGGGGGCGGAGCAACGTCATTCGGGCTGGCCAACTCGCGATAAACGATGTCATGAAACTCGGTCAGGGCAACGGCACTCTCCCCTGCCCGGCGTAGCTCGTGACGGACTTTGACAAACACCAGCGGGCCGGTACGACCGCTCTTTTCGGTGACGTCATGAATGGTCGATGTACGGGTTACTGTTTCGCCGATCCGCAGTTGCGAATGAAATTCGAACTGGCTCCCCGCCCACATTCGGCGCGGCAGCGGTACCGGCGGCAGAAAACCGCCCCGCTTGGCGTGGCCGTCCGGGCCGATTTCAGACTGACGGTGCAGGGGCAGGAAATACAGCCAGTGCCACAGTGCCGGCAGTGCCGTGCCATTGGCCGGCCGCTCGGACGGACGATCAAAGGTGGCCGACAGGGCGGCGTAAGGGGTTGCCGTGAAGACGTCGGTGACTTCTTCGGAACGGCCGATCCAGTCTTGCAAATTCATTGGTCTGACTCCTATGGTCATTGAGAACAACGTTCGGTGAGGGAGGGATGCCGCTCGGCGCAGCATCCCGTTTCTTGATCAGAGCATGCCGAGTTGCTGCGGCAGCCAGAGCGAGAGGCCCGGCCAGTAGGTGACGACACCAAGGAAGCCCAGCATGGCGAGCAGCCACGGCCAGACGGCAACCGTCAGCTCGGTGATGCCCATCTTGGTGATCCCGGACGCCACATAAAGGTTGAGACCGACCGGCGGATGGCACATGCCAATTTCCATATTGACCACCATCAGGATGCCGAAATGGATCGGGTGGATACCCAGCGCAACCGCCACAGGGAAGAGAAGTGGCGCAAAGATCAGCACGATCGAGGCCGGTTCCATGAAGTTGCCGGCGACGAGCAGGATGATATTGACTGCCAGCAGGAAGGCGATCACCCCGAAGCCCTGATTCAGCATCCAGGCGGCCAGCGATTGCGGGATGCTCTCGTTGGTCATGATGAAAGAGAACAGCACGGCATTAGTGATGATGTAGAGCAGCATCGCCGACATGTTGGCCGAGTTGAGCAACACCCTCGGCACATCCTTCAAGCTCAGATCGTTGTAAATGAAAATTGCGCAAATAAAGGCGTAGACCGCAGACATGGCAGCCGCTTCGGTCGGTGTGAAGATGCCGGTGTAGATACCGCCCATCACGACGACGATCAGCAGCAGGCCCCAGACGGAAGCACGGAAGGCAGTCCAGCGCTCGGCCCAGGTCGCCTTGGGCTGACGCGGATAGTCGTACTTGCGGGCGCGGTACCAAGTGACACCGCCGAGCACGCCGGCCAGAGCCAGACCCGGAATGACGCCGGCCATGAAGAGGGCGCCAACCGAGGTATTGGTTGCCACCGAGAACATGACCATGCAGATGGACGGCGGGATCAGGATGCCGAGCGCCCCGGAGGTGGTGATCACACCCGCTCCGAAACGCGCCGGGAAGCCCGCCTTGACCATCGCCGGCAGCAGGATGGAACCGATAGCCACCACGGTCGCCGGACTGGAGCCGGACACCGCCGCGAACAGGGCACAGGCCAGCACACCGGCCAGACCGAGGCCACCGTACCAATGACCGACCATCGACGAAGCGAAATTGATCATTCGCTTGGCGACTCCGCCGTGAGTCAGGAAATTACCCGCCAGGATGAAGAACGGGATGGCCATGATCTCGAACTTCTCGATACCGGTAAAAAGCTTCAGCGCCACCGACTCAAGCGGCACCTGGGTCATCGTGAAGAGGAAGGTCAGAACGGTCAGGCCGAGCGAGATTGAAATCGGCATGCCGGTCAGCATCAGGATGGCCAATAGGCCAAATATAACGAGTGCGGTCATTTCGGTTCTCCTCCGAGGTCTTCCTTGCGCTGATCAACGGCCACCGGCTTGTCTTCGGTTCGGCGGTTTTCGCCCAAGGTCGTGTGCTTCAAATCATGGGGATGCAGGTTGTCATCCAGCCCATGCAAAGCGACATCGACCGGCAGGACTTCATCGTCGAGGCCATCGACATGCCCATGGTCATGGTGCGGCAGTTCGCCGGTACGGATGAACGAGAGGCACACTTGCAGGAAGCGGAAGCACATCAGCGAAGTGCCCAACGGAATGGCGCTGTACACCATCCAGGTAGGCCACTCCAGGTCGGGCGTGGTCGGGCCTTCCATCACATCATTGAGATCAAGCCCAAGCAGGTCGTAGAAGGCGTAATGCGCACCGTTCTCCCAAACGAAGTGGGCGCCCATGTAAGAAACGATGCCGGTGAAGGTGGCGCCAGCGAGCAAGCCGAAGACGATGAACTTCGACCGATTGCTGTCGTTCATGCGATTGATGAGTACATCGACCCCGACGTGAATGCCGGTGCGAACGCCATAAGCAGCACCAAACTTGGCCATCCAGACGAAAAGAATGATGGTCAGTTCTTGCGCCCAACTCATGTTGATGGAGAGCAGCGTGTCCTGCAGGCCGGGGATGGCAAACCCGGACATGTAGCGGTGGACTACTGCGAAGAAGGTAATGAGTGTCGCCATGCCAATCAGCAGCGTGATAATCAACTCTTCCAATTTATCGAGAAATTTCATAATTCCCCCTTTGAGAGTAGAACAGTCCGGCGGCACAAAATGTCGCCGGATGCCAATGCGGCTTATTTGGCCTGACCGGTTTCCTTGCGGATGGCGCTGATCAGTTCTTTACCGATACGCGGTGCCAATTCATCCTGGACTGGCATAAGCGCTTTAACCCAGCGTGCTTTTTCATCCGCAGTCAGGGTGTGGATCGTGCTCTTGCCGGAGGCCTTGATCGCGTTCAGGGACTTGTTTTCATCTTCTTCGGCGACCTTATCGTTGAAGTCCGACGCATCCTTCATGGCGGCAGTAACGTCCGTTTTGACGTCGGCAGGCAACTTCTCCCAGAAAGCCTTATTCATCACGACAACGTAGCCGCTGTAGGTGTGGCGGGTCAGGGTGATGTTTTTCTGAACTTCGTACTGCTTCTGGGTATACAGGTTGGAAAGATTGCCATCTGCACCATCAACCACACCTGTCTGCAGCGCCTGATAAACCTCGGAGAACGCCATCGTTTGCGGCAGGCCACCGATTGCCTTGATGATGGCCTGGTTGACCTTGGATGAATTGATCCGGATCTTCTGACCCCTCGCGTCTTCCGGCGTACGAATCGGCTTATTGGAGCTCAGTACGCGGAAACCTGCGTCCCAATAGGAAAGACCGACCATGCCTCGCGGTTCAAGCTTCTTCAGCAGCGAAACGCCGATCGGGCCGCGTGTTACGCGATGCAGGGCTTCCTCGTTCGGGAAAATATAAGGGAGATCGAATACCTCGAATTCCTTGACGCCTGCCGGGCCGAATTTGCCGGCCACTGGTGCCAGCATCTGGACACTACCCATCTGCAGGGCTTCAAGTTCTTCCTTGTCCTTGTAGAGCGTCGAATTGGCAAAGATTTCTACCTTGACTCGCCCTTTGGTGCGCTTTTCGAGCTGCTGTTTGAAGTGTTCGGCCGCTTGACCTTTCGGCGTATCGATCGCGGCAACGTGTGAGAACTTGATCAGGATCGGTTCCTGAGCATGGGCCATACCGGAAAAGGCAATGCCGAGAATGGCGGATAAAGTAATGATTGGCTTCATGGGTTGTCTCCTCTATGAATAATTTATGCCGCACTGTGGCGGTATTGGTGCGTGGAAAAAAACTAGGCTGCTTTAGGAACACTTGCTTTTGTTATTGGCTCGATGCGGTGATCTGCCACATAGACCTCACCTGCGAGCAAGGGACGCGCTGAAGTCAAAAGTGCCGCACCAACTAGTTTTGGAACACCGCTCCAGGGATCGGAGGCGGATACAACGTTGCAACTCATTTTTCCGCTCGGATGCTCGATGACGATGCGTTGCGAGTCATTTTGATTAAACTCGGCAAGCGCTTCGGCGATCGTATCCGGGGTGTGACAGGCTGCAGCCAGCGCCATTGCCCCCGTTGCAGCAAAAACCGGATGGCAGTTGGATGACACAAAATAGCGTGACGCAATCGTTCCGCCGTCACGCGATGGCGCAATGATGGCAACCTTGGGTATGCCCAGATCAGGCGCATCTGATAGCCCCATGAGCCGGGCCCCGGCAGCGCGCACCTCTTCAAGGCGGGCCAGAAAGACGGGGTCGTTATCGAGTTCCTGCTTGCTTTCCCAGCCGGTCTTGCCTAACGAACTGGCCTTGATGAATACGATGGGGATCGCGAAGTCAATGCAGGTCACCGGCATTCCCAAGATCAGATCTTGAGGTGCGCCGGTCGGCAACAGGCGACCAGTGCGAGTGCCCGTGGGGTCAAAGAACTGCAGCCCAATCGGCGCGCACTTTCCCGGAACGCCATCCAGTTCAAAGTTCCCGGCGTAGGAAACTTGAGCACCTGGGGTCTGCACGGTCGCCTCGACAATTTTTTGGCTATTGGTATTGAGGATTCGAACCTTGGTGACCGGACTGCTGGCTTTCACCAAGCCCTGCTCGATGGCAAACGGCGCAACGCCTGCCAGCATGTTCCCACTGTTGGGAAGAACATCAACCTGGTCGCGCGCCACTGAAACCTGGGCAAACAAGTACTCGACATCTGCATCCTTCTGTGAGGATGGCCCAACAATCACGACCTTGCTCGAATGGTCATTGCCGCCGCCCATACCGTCGATCTGGCGAGTGTCGGGTGACCCCATGGCCGCAAGAAGAAGACGATCCCGCGCCGCTGGGTCGGCAGGCAGATCCGCCGCGTGGAAGAACAGTCCTTTGGATGAACCGCCTCGCATCAGAACGCAAGGAATACGCACGATCATGTCTCCTATTCAGCTTTGTGTTGTGTTGAGCTGAATAGTAGTGAAGAGGTTTATCGTTTAGAAATGCATTAAATTGGCTTTTTGTTGCGTAAGCCGCATATATTCCCATGTGGGCAAGCGGGCGTACGGTGGCTACTGGGTTTGTGGCACGCACCCGCCTGGCGTACTTACATGGGGAGACGTGACATGAAAATCGACTTCGACGGGATCCAGGCGTTCGTCGTCATCGCCGAACTCGGAGGCTTCAACAAGGCTGCTGAATATCTGCATGTAACTCAGACCGCCCTTACCCGCCGCCTCCAGAAGCTCGAAGCATATTTGGGTCTGCGATTGCTCGATCGGACCACGCGATATGTCGAGCTCACGGCGGTGGGGCGCGAGTTCCTGCCGCAGGCCAGAGCCATCGTTAACGAGATGACTTCTGCCGTTGGGCGCCTCAAGGACATGTCAAAAAATGCCAAGGGCAGCTTCACTCTGGCCTGTGTACCGACCATGGCGGCACACATCCTGCCAAACCTGATCCAGCAATATTCCAAAATCTGTCCGCACAATCGCATTCGCCTGCTGGATGCAACCTCCTACGCGGTCAGGGATTCCGTGCTCAGTAGCCAAGCAGAACTGGGAATCGGCATCCACGGCGAGCAACATCCCGAGGTACTTGAAACCCCGCTGTTCAATGACTCGTTGATGTTTTTTTGCCGCGATTCAAACCCGCTGAGTGAAAGGGAATCCGTGACCTGGTCCGACGTGAGTGGCGCCGATCTCATCATCGTCAGCAATCTCACGGCAACGCGAGTGTTTATGGATTACCAACTGGCCAAACGTGGAATCAGCCTGAGTGGCTCCTACGAAGTACAGCACCACGCAACAGCGATCAGCCTTGTTGCGTCAGGCGTCGGGTGTGCCATCCTGCCAGCCTCGACATTCAAGGAAGGTGACAGGCCAGGAGTCCGAAAAATCCCCTTGGTCAGCCCGGTAGTAAAGCGCCAGATCATTCTGATCCAGCGTAAAAATACGAGCCTTTCACCTGCAGCCGAGGCATTTTGTGAGTTGGTCAAGGGCAGTGATTTTGATGCTTAGCTTGATTTAAGCCGGCGCGCTCCAGACTGAAGTGCAACGCCCCGATTTGTTAGGGTGCGCGCATGGGAAATCACTACAGCCCGTTGTCGATGCAGGGCTCCCGCTACGCACTTGACATCAATCGTGCGTGCTGTATTTGTTCAAGTCAGCATTGCCACGGCTTTGATCTGTGCCCAAAGCTGGCTGCCAGGCTCGATTTGGAGTTCCCTAAGGGAGCGTTCGGTTATTCGAGCCAAGAGCGGTGTCGGGCCAACGTAGAGCTGGACGAGCACGTGTCCGGGCGTATTGGTTGGTTCGATGGCTGATACCTTGCCCTCAAGGATGTTGAGGATGCTGCTGGCTTGTGGTCTTGCCAGAGCAAGGCTAACGTCGCGGGCATGAATCCGGCAACGCAAACGACTGCCCAGGACCTCCTGGCGCAGCCCCACACGAATGCAGCCGCCAGCGAAATCGAGGCGTGAAATGTTGTCGGTTTCGTGAGCCGCCAGAACCGTTTCCAGAACTACGCCAGCGTCGTCGGCGAAGGTGGGGGGCAGGTCGGCACGCGCCAGGGTTTCCGTCAACAGGCCGCTGGCCACAACCTTGCCTGTATCGAGCAACACCAGATGATAGGCCAGTCGTGCCACTTCGTCGGGTGAATGGCTCACGTAAATGATGGGGATGGACAGCTCGTCATGCAGGCGTTCAAGGTAAGGCAGGATCTCGAGCTTGCGCTTCAGGTCCAGGGCGGCCAGCGGTTCGTCCATCAGCAGCAAGTGCGGTGCCGTTAGTAGGGCACGGGCAATGGCGACACGCTGGCGTTCGCCACCGGAAAGACTGGCGGGGCGGCGCTCCTGCAGGTTCTCGATGCCCAGCAGCTCGGCAACCTCGGATAGCTCAAAGCGTTTGTCGGATTCTGCAATACGCTTCAGGCCAAACTCCAGGTTGCCTTTGACGGTGAGATGCTCGAACAGGCTGGCTTCCTGGAAGACATACCCCAGGGCGCGTCGATGCGTCGGCACAAAGAGGTTTCGCGACTCGTCCTGCCATACCGTGTCACCAAGCGAAAAGAAACCCTCAGGGGCTCTTTCCAGGCCGGCGATAGCCCTCAGCAAGGTGGTCTTTCCCGAGCCTGAGTGACCAAAGAGGGCGGTGACGCCATGTCCGGGGAGAGTAAGGTCCGCATCAAGCTGAAAATCGCCGCGGTCGATACGGAAAGTGGCGCGGATGCTGCTCATGCTTCTCTGCCTCGCACCGTCTGTGGATTGAAGGTATAGAGCGTCAGCAATACGGTGAAGCTGAATACAAGCATGCATGCGGACAGCCAGTGGCCCTGGGCATATTCCATGGCCTCTACGTGGTCGTATATCTGAACTGACACCACTCGCGTCTTGTCCGGAATGTTGCCGCCAATCATGAGGACAACGCCAAACTCGCCCACGGTGTGGGCGAATGCCAGGATGGCTCCGGAAAGAAAGCCTGGCTTGGCGAGCGGGACAACGACCGACCAAAAGGTATCCCAGGGGGTTGCCCGCAGGGTGGCTGCGACTTCTAGCGGACGATCGCCGATTGCCTCAAATGCGTTTTGTAGAGGCTGAACCATGAAGGGAAACGAGTAAATAACGGAGGCAATGACCAAGCCTGGAAAGGTGAATGGCAGCATGCCTAAACCAAGTGATGCGGTCAGTTGCCCGACCAGACCATTTGGCCCCATGGCGAGCAGCAGGTAGAACCCCAGCACCGTCGGCGGTAAGACCAGAGGCAGCGCGACCACCGCGCCGATGACCCCCTTGAGCCTGGAGCGCGTGCGTGCCAGCCACCAAGCAATCGGGGTTCCAATCAGCAGCAGTAGTGCCGTGACAATGCTGGCCAGTTTGAGCGTTAGCCAAATAGCGCCGAGGTCGTTTGCATCCATGTTGTACTAGGAAAATCTGGGGGGAAAGTGGGGGTAAAAAATGGACAAAAAGCTTAAAGCTGCGTCCGTTTTTTTGGTCGGGCGTTGGCCCTGCTGCGGCCCCATCGCCACCGGGAAGTAAAAGCCCGGCACCGTTGGCGGCAGCACGATGGCCAGGGGCGTGACGATGCTGGCCAGTTCGAGGGTCAGGCGGATGGCCGACCCGTCGTCCGAAGTGAGCGTCATGGCCTTAGCGATCGTAGCCGTAGGACTTGATGATGTCGGCGGCGGCTGGCGACTTGAGGAAGCCGGCAAGGGCGTCCACCGCGGCGACGCCCTTGCCCTTGACGAGCACCACCGCGTCCTGGCGGATCGGGCGGTAGTAGCGGGCAGGCACCAGCCAGTACGAGCCGCCGATCAGACGGCCCTCGGCGTGGGTCTGCGAGTAGGCGACAAAGCC
>Ga0209480_10001060_pt1 | contig 20563 bp, 15 predicted proteins | sample JI61114C2DNA_FD_187501 | JGI IMG/M metagenome (GOLD analysis project Ga0209480, IMG submission 187501) | Wastewater effluent complex algal communities from Wisconsin, to seasonally profile nutrient transformation and Carbon sequestration -... | ecosystem: Engineered > WWTP > Effluent > Algae... | reverse complement strand
TGCAAACATGCTTGATGCTTGCCAGGCCGAATCATCATAGTTTGATGTCTCCCATCCCCAAGGGAAATTAGCACCATCCACTTTCTCTAGCGGTCCTGCTGCATAATATTGATAGAATAGATTAGGGTTGCCCGGTTTGAAAACTAAAGGCGTGATTGCCTTATCTGCCAAATATTTCCATTCCTTATTTGTATTAACGACAGAAGAAATCGAATCATCACCTTGCACAATTAAACCCGTCTGCTTACCCATTAGATAAACGGGAGCCTCTTCAGCAAAATTTACAACCTGAACAGCCAGCACATTTTTGCCTTCATTTAGGAAGGAAGCAATATCGAGCGATTCAAATTTCCAATGTCGCGCATCGCTAATCTGTGGACCATCGGTTATATAATTTCCATTTACGTAGAGCCGGTATCGGTTATCGGCTGAGATATTGATTACAAACTGATAAGGTTTCTTTTTTAAATCAAACGATTTTCGGAAATGATAAACCCCATATTGATTTACGTTTTCTTTAGGACCAATCCAATGTGCTTGCCAACAATCGTTAACCATGTGATTTGATGGAGCTACCAAATGTTGCGCTGCGCAAAGAAAGGGCATGCACAAAAGAAAAATTGCTTTTATCATGAGAGAAAGATAATGAAATTTCATAATTGACAGTTAACAAAGAATGAATTGACAATTATTATTATAATCTTGTCAATTGTTTTTTGTCAACTGTCAACTCATTATCCAAGCCAATAATCAATTGGCATCCGATTCCCGGTACCACTTAATATTGCGTGAGAAATACATTAAGAATCCAATGATTAAGAATAGGCCCACACTTCCGATCAGCAATGAGAAATCCTGTGTCTGAATAATCACAAATATGAAAATATAGAAACATGTCATTAATATTGTAAACAATAAAATGATTGGCCTTCGTTTCAAAAAACTGGTGGCATAAAAACTCACAAGTAAAATAGTTGCGATGGAAGAAATTGCATAGGCAATATTATAACCCACTTGTTCGGAGAGTGATAGCAACAAGGTGTAGTAAACGATTAAGGCCACTCCTATTAAAATATATTGAAAAGGATGGATTCTTATTTTGGTTGTTATCTCAACAAGGAATAAAGCAGTAAAAGCTAAGATGATAACCAGCACTCCATACTTTGCTGTGCGAATACTTTTTTGATATTGATCGGCAGGAATCAAAAGCCGAACTCCAAATTCTGAACCGCTAAGTGATTGTTCGGAGTCCAACCACTTTTGCGAAAAAGGACGATTAAAAGAAAGTACTTTCCAAAAGGCAGTAAATCCTTCTCCTGTTACTGTTCGGGGCTCTGGTAACAGCTTACCCTCAAAACTTGGCGAAGGCCAGGCTCCTTCAGCTTTTACTTCCGTTGATTTTCCGGTAGGAACAAAGTAAAGGCTTTGGCTACCTTTTAAACTTAGATTGATTGAAAAGTCGGAAACAAAATTTGCGCGTTCGGTCCAACCCAATGGCGTAACAATGCCGCTTAACAATTTGCTGCGCATTGCTGTTGCAGGTTCACCATCATACTCAGGTTGTAAATATTGCTGTGCATCAGTCGCCAAACCAACGTCACTGGCTGGTTCCGATAAAAGTTTCTTACTTCCATTTTGGATTCCCGGATTTTCGCTGATCCCTCTTAAATCAGTTATTCCATTAATCAACACCGCTTCCTTCCAATGCACTTGTTCATCTGGAATATTCCAACTTGTAAAATCAGGAGCTTCAAAGGTTGCAGCCATGACAATGTCACTCACATAAACTGCCACATCAAAAATACCCCGGTGCAACACTTCGGGTTTTACCTTGCTTGACACGTTATAGGTCTCTGGCAAAAAGTAAGCTTTGTGCGTTGTCTCTTTAAGTTCTTCAATTTGCTTGCCATCATTCCAGCGTTTTAAGGTTTCAATTTTAGTAAATGGAATCATCATCACCGGCCCTGATAAGGTCTGGTCACCCGACCATTTTTCAGATACTTCACTAATAACTTCCTGCGCTCTCCCTTGTCGCTCATGAATCAGGCTTTCAATCCAGGAAGCAGGAATTAATAAAATGAGAATTAAAAAACCGATAGAAAAAAGTTTCACCATAATGGATTCGGTAATCCATTGGTTAAATCGTTCGAAGAGATTGGGGGTTTCCATATTCATTTTTAATTTATTTAAAAGTACTTTGTATTTAAAAGTTGATGATCAAATTTTTTTACTTCCGCTGTTGTTTAATTAATTCTTCCATCGCATCGAGGTGTTTCTTAAAAGCAGTTCGTCCACGTTCTGTTACCTTATAACGCGTGTTGGGTTTGCGATCAACAAATGATTTACTGATTGAAATATATTTTTCCCGCTCCAAGGCTTTTAAATGAGTGGCCAGGTTTCCATCCGTTACGTCCAGCAACTCCTTCAGGGCATTGAAATCATAAGAGTCGTTGGCCACCAGCACAGATATAATCTGCAACCGCACCCGATGCTCCATTACCTTGTCTAAGTTTTCGAACGGGTTTTTCATCGATCGTATTTCTTAAACATCATGGCTCCATAGATAATATGAAGCACACCAAAACCGATCGCCCAAAAAATTAATCCGTAACCGGGTAACGCTGTAGAGATAAGTCCCAAAATAATTTCTGTATATCCCAAATATCGGAATTCATCAAATAAGTTAGGACTTGCATTAACTAATGCCAGTCCATAGAAAATAAGACAAGCAGGCGCAGCAATACCAAAGTGACCATAAAACAATAAGAATAAAATGAAGACTCCTCCTGTTAATAGCGGCACTGCCAAATTAACCAGAAGTTTTTTACTTGCTGAGTTCCAGACTTTCGTTCCCGATTTAGTTGCCTTTTTTGAGGCTAAAAAATAGCCTGTGCTAAGCGAGACAATTAAAACAACCAGCGCAATAACAAGCGACTTTATAATGATGTAAATATCCTGAACGGATTCCTGCCTATAGCTTATTGGAGAGAGAGGATACTGAATCATGGAATAAGCAACTGCTGCTCCAATGAGGGCATAACAGCCGGCTAAAATTCCAGAGAGGCCGCTAAGGGACACAAACTTTACAGACCGCTCCATCAACTCGCGGATGGATTCAATGTCTTTTTGATAATCCGAATTTTTATCCATTTTAAAAGTACTTTGTAATTCAAAGTTAAGGAACGGAATGATATGCGCAAGGGTTTTAGTCGAATCAGATTATTTTTCTTTTGATTTTGGATATTTCAGGCTCAAAGGCTTAATATTGCACTCCCAATTCAGTTGGGAATCAAAATTCTCCCTTAGCTCTCCCGATAGCTATCGGGAGGTTTAGAGAAAATCGGGAAACCAGAACATATTCTCCCTTAGCTCAGCTGGTTAGAGCATCTGACTGTTAATCAGAGGGTCCTTGGTTCAAGTCCAAGAGGGAGAGCTTGATAATCAAAGAGTTACTTATGTAACTCTTTTTTTTATTTCTTTTTTTAAATACTCTCCTATCACCCTGATTATTGCCAGCCAATCTGATAGTGTTACATTTCATATGTCATTTGACTATCGATACCGGATCAAAAACAAATAATTTATGAGCTCACACACACATAAATGCGCATGTCAATCGTGCGAAGAAAAATCCATCTCTCAAAAAGAACTTGAGCTACACATCCAACTTTCAGAATCTAGTCGTAGAGAGTTTCTTAAAAAAGCAACCGGCCTCGGCTTAGCCTTGGGTGTGGGTGGCGGGTTAATCGCGCCCCTTTCGGCTTCGGCACTTTCTATTGAAGATGGTTCAAACAAGAGTCGTGAAATGGCGAGCAATAAAGCGGTGCAAAAGGGTAAAGCCAGCATGGTGTCCTTATTGCAAACAGCCGACATTCACGGGCAACTTTTGATGCACGATGAATTTTTTATAGAGAATGGGAAACCTGTTTATAAAAAGCGTGGTGGCTATGCAACATTAAAAACAATGATCAATGAATTGCGCAATCAAAATCCGGGTAACACATTACTGATTGATGGTGGTGATTGTTTTCAGGGTGGTGGTGTGGCTGCACTAAGTGAAGGGCGCGCTATAGTGCCCTTAATGAATAACATTGGTTATGATCTGATGCTGCCCGGCAATTGGGAAGTTGTGTATGGAAAAGAAATGATGATGAAGGATATGTTTGGATATACCGGAGCCAAAGTATGCGCAAACATGTTTCATCAAACTACCGATGAGTTTAATGGCGAATTAATTTTTCCACCCTACTATGTAAAACGAATTGGTGGCTTAAAGATTGGATTCATTGGATATAATGATCCGTTTACTCCTACACGCCAATCGCCTGCTTACAGCAAAGGCATTGAATTCACACATCCAGAAAAAAATGTTGCGCGGTATATTCAACTACTGCGGGAGTATGAGAAATGTCAGATCGTAATTCTTCTTACACACATGGGTTTGGCACAACAGGTTGGTTTATCCAACATGCCCTTTATAAAAGGGGTAGATTATATATTAGGTGCAGATACTCATGAGCGCGTGCGGCAACCCATTGCCGGGGCATTTGCAAAAGTTACCGAACCCGGTGCCTTCGGTTCATTCATTGCCAAATTAGATTTTGTAATTGAGAACGGTGAAATAAAAGATCAATCGTATCAATTGTTGGATGTTAACCCCGACATCTACAAAGAAGATGAAGAAATGAAAGCACTTGTTAAGGATGCGCGCGAACCGTATCGGAAAGAATTGGATCGGGTTATCGGCAGTACCAAAACTCCGTTGGTTCGGTATTATGTAAATGAAACCCCGATGGACAACTTCATTACCGATGCCATCATGTGGAAGTTTAAACCAGACATCGCGCTAAGCAATGGATTTCGTTTTTGCCCACCATTAGTACCGGATGAAAAAACAGGGCTCGCAGAAATAACCATGGATTTTTTGTGGAGCATGTTGCCTGTAGATAGTGAAGCTAAACAAGGCGTTATTACCGGAAAACAATTGTGGGATTGGATGGATAAAGAATTGCATAATGCGTTTGCTAAAGATCCTGCCAAACGATTTGGTGGTTGGGTGGTGCGCTTTAAGGGCATGGAAATAAATTTTACCATGGGAAACGAGGAGGGTAAACGTGTGAATTGGATAAGGGTAAATGGTAAATCTGTTGACTTGAAAAAAACGTATACGATTGTTGCGTGCGAGCGCGAAGGCGACCCGGATACAACTATTTGTAGGATAAAAAATGTATCGAAACCAAAACGCTTAGGTCTAAATTTGCACAAGGTGATTGAAGAATATCTTGCTGTGCACTCTCCTATCGCACCAAAATTAGAAGATCGGGTAACGGCAACCGATGCCCCGCCAACCTTACTCACTCAGCTTATGGGATTGGGTTATGAATTTAGGTAGATAATTTTCTATTCCCATCACAATAAAATAATCACTAATCCGTCCCCGAATAAGTAGTATTGTAAATTCTTTCCCCACCCTATGTCGAAATCAAAAATCACCCTTCGCGAAGTTTTTAAAACCATTATCTGGCCGCGCAGAAAACTTATCTCCATCGGCCTTATTCTCATTGTAATCAGTAGGCTGGCTTCGCTTGTAATCCCCTGGGCTACCAAATACATCATTGACGATGTGATGGGTAATAAGGATCTCTATATGTTGAAAGTAATTCTTGGAGCTATTTTCGCATCAATTGTTGTGCAAGCTGTTACTTCCTACATGCTCACAAAAATATTGAGTGTAGAGGCACAACATCTTATCTCGGTTTTACGAGTTAAGGTGCAAAAACAAATACTTCGTTTGCCGATCCGTTTTTTTGATAACACAAAATCAGGCGCGCTGGTATCACGCATTATGACTGATGTGGAGGGTGTGCGCAATTTGGTTGGTACTGGGTTACTTCAATTAGTGGGTGGAACACTTAGTGCTGTGATCTGTCTTTTTATGTTGATTAAGATTAGTCCAATCATGACGCTGCTTGTTCTTGTTCCAATGGCGGTGTTTGGAGTTATCTCTTTCAAAGCATTCAGTTTTATTCGTCCGGTATTTCGTGAACGCGGTCAATTGAATGCTGAAGTTACCGGTCGCCTTACTGAAACCTTAAATGGCGTGCGCGTAATAAAAGGATTTAATGCTGAAGAGCAGGAAATCAAAACCTTTGAAGATGGCGTTGAAAAACTTTATCTGAATGTAAAGAAGAGTTTAACCTCCACCAGCTTGCTCACCAGCTCAGCCACATTTTTAATTGGGCTTGCTACGGTTGGTATTATGGGGTTAGGTGGCTATTATGTAATTAATGATAGCATGACCATGGGCGATTTAATTTCGTTTGTGCTGTTCCTTGGGTTTGTTACGTTCCCAATTGTTCAAATGAGTAACATCGGATCGCAATTAACAGAAGCGTTTGCCGGGCTTGATCGTACAGAAGAGATTATGAATACGCCTATTGAAGATGATGGCACGGTGCGCACAATTAAAATGGATGATATTAAAGGCGAAATTGTTTTCAATGATGTATCGTTCGCCTATGAAGAAGGAAAACCTGTTTTGAAAAATATAAGCTTTACGGCTCCAGTTGGTTCGGTTATCGCGCTGGTGGGTACTTCAGGATCTGGTAAAACAACAATCGCTGGGTTAGCAGCCACGTTCTTAAATCCTGATAGCGGAATGATTACAGTAGATGGAGTTGATATCACGAAAGTGTCTCTCAACAGTTATCGCAGCCAGTTGGGTGTTGTGTTACAAGATGATTTTCTTTTCGAAGGCACCATTCGAGAAAATATTTTATTTCCCAGGCCCAAGGCAACCGAAGACGAATTAATCAAAGCTGTTAAAGGTGCATTCGTTCAAGAGTTTACTGATCGATTTGAGAAAGGATTAGATACCGTTATTGGTGAACGTGGAGTTAAACTTTCAGGCGGGCAGCGTCAACGCATTGCAATCGCACGTGCTATCTTAGCTAATCCTCGCATTCTTATTTTGGATGAAGCAACATCGAACCTGGATACCGAAAGCGAAAGCTATATTCAGGAAAGCTTAAGGAGTTTGATGAGCGGACGAACAACTTTTGTAATTGCACACAGACTGAGCACCATTCGCCAAGCCAATCAAATATTGGTTATTGAAAATGGTGAAATTGAAGAGCGCGGAATGCACGATGAGTTGATTGAAAAGAAAGGTCGCTACTTCCAACTCTATACTTATCAGGCCAGAATTTAAAAAATTATAGACTTAATGTCATGATATGTTTCTGATTTGAATACGAATCAGGCCATAATGTCTTCTTTTCAGGGTTAAAAATCCATCGGCATACTTTTCACTGGGGTATGATGGAATTTAAAACAACATGTTTAACCTTAAAAAAAACAACATTATGAGTATCGTTCGCTATAACCCAAATGATTTTGTACCAACTCCATTTAGTGCTTTGGTCGATCGCTTTTTCAATGACTCTGTTACCCGCTCTGGCGGAAGCCAATTTGTGCCCAAGGTAGATATAGTAGAAACACTGGAGGCTTTTGAAGTTCACCTGGCTGCTCCTGGTTTAACCAAAGAAGATTTCAAAATCGAAGTAAATGATAATTATCTTACTGTAAGTGGCGAGCGTAAGTTCTCCAACGAGAAGAAAGACAAAAATTATCATTCGATTGAAACGCATTATGGTACATTCAGCAGGTCGTTTACGCTACCCGAAAACACGGATGCTTCTAAGATCAACGCCAAGTATAACAATGGTATTTTGGAATTAACAATTCCAAAAGATGAGAAGAAAGTGTTGAAACAAAGTATTAAGGTGAGTTAATTTAAATTGGGTTAGTTTTTAAAAATGCCCTTCCGAAAATGGAAGGGTATTTTTTTTGTTTTATCCCATGTGTTTGAATGAAATAATTCTTTATTCATTTAACCAATTACAAGATAAGCTGTAACTTACTTCAAAGAGATGGGATATGAAGCGTTCGTTATTAATTCTGTTAGTTGTTTGTACTGCGTTTATTGGTGCCGTTATCGGCTCTGTGGTTACACTTAAATTTTATGATGCCGGGCCTACGTATAACTCGATTGAAGAACGGCAAAATTTACGCCTGACTAACTTTTCATCCGATTCATCAAACAGAAATCAAGGTGTAATTAATTTTGAAGCTGCCGCACATAAAGTAACACCTGCCGTAGTTCACATTCGCACCGTGTATGGTGGTGGCAAATTTAGTCTCAATGCGTTGGATAGTTATTTGAACCCGCATGCACAGTCTTCCGGCTCCGGTGTAATCATTTCTGATGATGGCTTCATTGTAACAAATCATCATGTTATTGAAGATGCTAATTCGATTGAAGTCGTGCTTAACAACAATCAACGCTTCTTTGCAAAATTAGTAGGTCAGGACCCTAGTACTGATTTAGCGTTGTTAAAAATAAAAGCTAAAAATCTTCCCTTTGTAAAATATGGCGACTCTGATAAAATAATAACCGGTGAATGGGTGCTTGCCATTGGCAATCCCTTTGATCTGAATTCAACTGTAACAGCAGGAATCGTAAGCGCTAAAGCACGAAACATTCGAATTCTCTCAGACAAAAATAATTTGCAGGTAGAATCATTCATTCAAACCGATGCCGCAGTGAATCCGGGAAACAGTGGTGGCGCGTTGGTCAACCTCAAAGGCGAATTGATTGGAATTAATTCCGCTATCGCAACGGCAACCGGCAGTTATGCTGGATATTCTTTCGCAATACCCGTGAGCTTAGTTAAAAAAATAATGGATGATTTGTTAGAATTCGGCCAAGTGCAACGCGGACTACTCGGAGTTCAAATTATTGATGTAACTGCTGAACTGGCTGATAATTTTAAACTGGATGTTGTGCAAGGGGTTTTGGTAAGATTTGTAAATAAAGGAAGTGCAGCCGAAGCGGCTGGTATTGAAGGTGGTGACGTAATTACTGCAATTGACGCTCATCAAGTAGGTGGAACTTCAGAATTACAAGAATGGGTGGCGCGAAAAAGACCTGGGCAACCTGTGCGTGTTACTTTGTTGCGAGCCGGTGAGCAGAAATCGGTAACAACAACACTAAAAAACTTTGAAGGTTCGGAAGAAATAAAAAGAAAACCCATTAGTTATGAACTTGAAGGTGCCACACTCGATGAGGTTCCCTATTCAAAGTTGAATGAACTTAGTCTTGATGGAGGCGTACTGATTCGAAAACTTTCATTTGGCAAATGGAAGAAAGCCGGAATTCAGGAAAACTTTATCATCACCCATATTGATAAAGTTGAAATTGATAATGTGAGTGACCTCAATCGCGCCATGGAAATGAAAAAGGGGGGCGTGCTGATTGAAGGCGTGCTAATAAATGGAACCCGACAAACGATTGGCATGGACTGGTAAATTCGGTAGCTTTGCAGCCTACCAGAATTACTAAGTATGAAAAACTTTGGCATTGAAGAAGCACTCTCCAAACTCGGAATAAAAAAATCAAATCCCGGAACCTCTACAGGACAAAAGTGGCTTCGCACAAAAGGAGCAGTTATAAAATCTTTTTCTCCAGTTGATGGAAAATTAATTGGCACCATTCAAAGCACAGACGATGCTGCGTTTGACAAAATAGTAAAACAAGCTCATCAGGCTTTTCTTGAGTGGCGCTTAGTGCCTGCTCCAAAACGAGGTGAGGTTGTTCGTCAAATTGGTTTAGCCCTTCGCAAATACAAAGAACCATTGGGTAAGCTTGTTTCTTACGAGATGGGAAAATCATACCAGGAAGGATTGGGCGAAGTACAGGAGATGATCGATATCTGCGATTTTGCTGTTGGTCTATCGCGCCAGCTTCAGGGTTTAACCATGCATTCAGAGCGTCCGCAGCACAGAATGTATGAGCAGTATCATCCATTGGGTGTTGTTGGAATTATTTCTGCATTTAATTTCCCCGTAGCTGTATGGAGTTGGAATACCATGCTTGCCTGGGTTTGCGGAGACACGTGTATCTGGAAGCCATCAGAAAAAACTCCGCTCTGCAGCATCGCTTGCCAAAATATTGTGGCCGAAGTTTTTAAAAAGAATAATGTACCGGAAGGCGTATCATGCATTGTAAATGGCGATTATAAAATCGGGCAGCGCATTTCTTCGCACGAACATATTTCACTGGTATCAGCAACTGGTAGCGTGCGCATGGGCAAGGCCGTTGGTAAAACGGTTGCCGAACGATTAGGCCGCGCATTACTTGAATTAGGTGGCAACAATGCTATTATTATTTCAGAAAATGCAAATCTTGAAATGTCTATACGCGGTGCTTTGTTTGGAGCCGTTGGTACGGCCGGGCAACGTTGCACAACCACCCGCAGACTAATTGTACATGAAAAAATATATGATGCCGTAAAGCAGAATTTAAAGAAAGCTTATGGCCAGTTAAGTATTGGCAATCCTTTAGATGAGGCAAATCATGTTGGGCCGCTTATCGATACATTGGCTGTTAAAGCTTATCGCGATGCATTACGAAAAGTAAAAACAGAGGGCGGCACTTTTGTAGTAGCTGGTGGCGTGCTAAAAGGCAAAGGATACGAATCGGGTTGCTATGTAAAGCCAGCCATAGCAGAAGTTAAAAACACGTTTGAAATTGTGCAGCAAGAAACCTTCGCGCCTATTTTATATTTGATCAAATACAAAACTGTTGGCGAAGCCATCGCTATACAAAACGGAGTGAAGCAAGGCCTTTCATCAGCGATGATGACAACCAGTATGCAAGAGATGGAACAATTTTTATCACATGCCGGCTCAGACTGCGGAATTGCAAACATAAATTTGGGTACTTCGGGTGCCGAGATTGGTGGGGCTTTTGGTGGAGAGAAGGAAACCGGTGGCGGTCGCGAGTCAGGCTCTGATGCCTGGAAGGTTTATATGCGCAGGCAAACGAATACCATTAATTATGGAAATAGTTTGCCGCTGGCACAAGGAATAAAATTCGAAGTATAGCTTCCATTTGTATATAAAGAAGGTTACGAGTACTTTTAAAGACACCAACTACAATTATGACAGAACCTAAATACCGCACCGTTATGTTAATTGACGATAACGAGATTGATAATCTGATCAATCAGAAGATGATTGAAGCGGCTGCCATAACTAAACATATCTACACACACACAGGTGCCAAAAGTGCCATCGAGTTTTTAAGAAACATCGAAAAACTAGAAGTAGCTGATACGGTGCTGCCTGATCTTATTTTTCTTGATATCGATATGCCTTTAATGGATGGATTCCAGTTTTTAGATGAGTTCGAGAAATTTGGGAACCTGGTAAAGAAGAAATGTAAAATTGTAATGCTAACTTCTTCAATCAACCCGCAGGATTTTAATAAGTCTAAAAAATACCTGAACGTTAAATTATTTCTTAACAAACCACTTTCGCACGAAAGCATTCAAACCTTAAGTGTTTAAGTGCCCGGAGCCTCTATGGCGGTTAAGTTTTCAATGAATTGTTCATCCATTCTAATAGAGCAGGTAGGTGAAAAATAGCTTACCTCTATTGCCTTGAATTTAGGAATAACTGAAATTATTTTCTTAGCCTTTTCCTTTTTCGCCTCACTGGTTGCTATCTTAAGTATCTTCAAGAAAAGCAACACATTCTCGCATTCATCCTTTCCAAATAATCGTATTTGCCGCTGAATGCTGCTTGTTAACTGATTGAATAATTCAAAATCGCGCAGCATACAATATTGCAAAGCCAAAATTGCTTTCACTTCCATTAATACAAATGGATACTTCTTTAAACTAACCTCGTTAAGAAGATTGTTTATCAGCTTGGCAGCTTCTTCGTATTTACCAATATAATAACACCCAATAGCCCGGTAGATTACAAAAATAGTATGCTTGGGCACATCTTGAATATCAGTCTCGATGTCTTCAAACAAACTTTGATTCTCCTCATATATCTCTTTTTCGGTTCCCAATCGTAAGTGACGATCTAATTTTGTTAACAGAAAGCGAGGCGAAAAAGTATAGAATGGATAGTTGGTTAATAAATTAGTAGCGGCATCATTCACCTCCTCAAAATATTTTTCAACCGATCGGAATACTTTATAATAATTGTAGTACTCAATCTTGAGAAATTCAAAAATTAGATTGAGGTGATAATATAACGGATCGAGATTATAAGTGTCAAAGATCTTCTGCACATGCGCAAAAATATCTTCTATTGATTCAGTATCCGATTGGAGGTTATCATCAGGTTCAACAAAGAGTCTGTGAAAAACCAACATGCAACTCTGGTAAACATAAAGGCGATGCGATTCATAAATTCGCGCCACATTTTGCATTTCCTTCATTAACAAGGATAGCCCCAATCGCTCCGTTTCATCGTTGGATAGATAATAGCTTCCATACTTTTTGAAATACTCGGCCAATAAATCCTCCGCCTTATCAACAGCTAGCATATAAGCAATGTGCCTGTTATATAATTGCGAATAATGAAAATGCTCTGGAGTATGAATGTTAAGCTTCTTCAATGATTTATAAATGATGGTAAGCTCATTGGCTAAATCATAGTCAAGCAATTCCTTCTCTAACTTATTTAGTGTGGCAATGGTAATCGTTCTTTTCTTGGTAAACAGTACTTCATTCAGGTTAGCCACCTTACGCAAAATTTCTGTGCGTGGGCTTTCCATCTGCTGCAGCAAATGCTCTTCAATCTTCTGATTTAACCTTGACCGCAGCGTATAGTAAGCATTTGCATTTACATCCAACTCAACCATGATTTTACTATCAGATAGTTGGCGTTCGCGCAGGGCCTTCAGCAAATGAGCCGATTTTTCGGCATTGCTTTCAATCAGCGAGTCATAAATAGACTTATAATCGTTTTCCGAAAGTTGCTTAACAATGTTCTTCAGTTTAGCCATTTACTCGTTTAATATGCCGCAAAAGATACAAATTTATAACCTTCATACAATGATTAACAAGAACGGATCATCAACTTTATCAGAAGGAAAAAAAGCCAACCGCCCTGCGGAAGGCAAAAATTAGAGGTATTTTATCTCGATCAATTACGATGTGTTTCCCGATATTTGAACCAATTCAAAGTCATTTTTAATTCATCGCCATGAAGAAAGTCTTATTATTTATTATCCTGTTTGCCCCAATACTCTCGCCTGCGCAAAGTACTCGGTGGGCCGATGGTAATTCTTACTACCAAATAGGTGGTGGTGAAATAAGTGCCTACACCTTGCCCGCCAACGAAAGAATCCCCTTTGTAACAAAGCAAGACTTAACTCCGGCCGGCAGAAGTCAACCTATTTCCGTTCGGAATTTTTTCCTTTCAGCTGACAAATCCAAGGTTCTGATTTTTACTAATTCGAAAAAAGTGTGGCGACTTTACACCCGAGGTGATTATTGGGTGTTGGATTTGAAAACTGAATCCTTGAAACAAATCGGCAAAGGACTACCTGAGTCTTCCCTATTGTTTGCGAAGCTTTCGCCCGATGGCACACAAGCTGCCTATGTGAGTAATCAAAACCTGTATGTAGAGGATTTAGCTGGAGGTAAAATAAAAGCGATTACTCGGGATGGCAATCGAAAATTAATCAACGGCACGTTCGACTGGGTGTATGAGGAAGAGTTCGCTTGCCGCGATGGGTTTCAATGGAGCCCAGATAGCAAGCACATTGCATACTGGCAATTGGATGCTAATCAGATTCGTGACTATTATATGATTAACAACACAGATTCTGTTTATTCTAAAATTATTCCTGTGGAGTATCCTACGGCCGGAGAAACACCATCACCCGCTAAAATTGGCGTAGCGGATATTAGTACTTCAAAAACTACGTGGATTAATATTCCGGGTGACCCAAAACAAAATTATTTGCCACGCCTGGAATGGAATAATGCCAATGAAGTTTTTGTACAACAACTCAATCGAAAGCAAAACGAAAGTCGCATATTTTCCTGCAATACAACTTCAGGTAATACCACATTAATTTATACCGACAAAGACGAAGCCTGGATAGATCTTTATAGTCCTTGGGAAAATGTTTACGCGCTGGACTTTCGTCATTATTTTAAATGGCTCAATGCTGGAAAGGAATTTTTATGGATTAGTGAAAGATGGTTGGCGCCATGTATACCGAATTTCAAAAGATGGCAAAAAAGAAACCCTTATTACCAATGGTAATTTTGATGTGATGGATATTCGGCTCATCGATGAAAAGAATAATTTACTTTATTTCCTGGCGTCACAGGATAATGCAACCCAAAAGTATTTATACAAAACCAAGCTTGACGGCAAAGGCACTGCTCAACGTGTTTCTCCAACAACTCTTAATGGCACCCATGAATATTCCATATCCCCAACGGGAGCTTACGCAACGCACAGCTTTGAGAATAATTTTACGAAACCAGTATCAGAAATAATTGCACTTCCACAGCATAAGGCTATTAATGAAAAAGAAAGCATTCAATCGAAATTAAAAAATGCCGAAGAAGTGAAGACCGTTGAATTCTTTAAAATAAAAACCGAAGAAGGGATTGAAATGGACGGTTGGATGATGAAGCCAAGTAATTTTGACGCTTCAAAAAAATATCCGGTGCTTTTCTTTGTTTATACTGAGCCTTGGGGTGCTAACGTTCAGGATACTTATGGTGTAGCAAACAATTATCTGTTTAATGGCGACCTTGCCCAGGAAGGCTACATTTACATTTCCATTGATAACCGCGGCACACCGGTACCTAAAGGCAGAGCCTGGCGCAAAAGTGTTTACAAAAAAAATGGTGTGGTAAATATTCGCGATCAGGCAATGGCAGCCAAAGAGATTTTAAAATGGCCGTACGTAGATGCCAGCCGTATTGCCGTTTGGGGTTGGAGTGGTGGTGGCTCGGCAACATTAAATCTTATGTTTCAATATCCTGAAATTTATAAGACTGGTATTGCGGTAGCTGCTGTGGCTAATCAACTTACCTATGATAACATCTATCAAGAACGATACATGGGTTTACCGCAAGAGAATCCCGAAGATTTTATAAAAGGTTCGCCTATCACCTATGCTAAAAATCTGCAAGGCAATTTGCTTTATATCCATGGCACGGGTGACGATAATGTGCATTACAACAATGCCGAGATGTTAGTGAATGAATTAGTGAAATATGGAAAGCAATTTCAGTTTATGGCCTACCCTAATCGCACCCATAGTATTTCTGAGGGTGAAGGTACATTTCAGCATCTATCAACACTCTATTCAAATTATTTACGAACGTATTGTCCGCCTGGAGGAAGAATAGAAAAATAAAAAGTCCGGGCCTTGCCGGACTTTTGTGGAGAATATCGGAGTCGAACCGATGACCTCTTCCATGCCATGGAAGCGCTCTAGCCAGCTGAGCTAATCCCCCATTGTAATGAGGCGTAAATATATTGATTTTTTAATTAGAGAAAATATGCACTAGTACTATTGAAGATGATTCTTATCTATAAAATCCTTAAAGGATTTTCTATAGGTATCGCCAATCGACAAGGATACCGCACCGATCATAACTTCATTTTTCTGCACCACATCAATTGCTGCCAACGCAACTATGTACGAATTGTGAATTCGGATAAATTTATTTGCCGGCAGCTGATCCTCAAGCGATTTAAGTCTTTGAAGCGTTACTATCTTCTGCGTTTTGGTGTGAATGGTAACATAGTCCTTCAAGCCTTCAACATATAAGATATCATCTAACTTAACCTTAACGAGTTTGGTGCCATCTTTTACAAATACAAAAGGCAAAGTTGCGGCTGGTTGTTCTGCGTGAACAATTGTAGGAGTAACTTCCAAATCCGCGCGTTGAATCACTTTATCTACCGCTTTTAGAAACCGCTCGAACGTAACGGGTTTTAATAAGTAATCGGTTACATCCAGTTCGTAGCCTTGTAAAGCATAGGCAGAATAGGCAGTAGTTAAAATAACAAAAGGTTTCTTTGTCAAAATTTTTAATAAAGAGATGCCGGTTATTTCAGGCATCTGAATATCAAGAAATAAAACATCAACAGGCAAGGTGCGAAGGGCTTCAAGTGCTTCGAGGGGATTTGAAAAAGCCTGCAGTAAATTAAGTGAAGGTACTTTCTTCACATAATCAGTCATCAGGTTGCGGGCCAACGGCTCGTCTTCAATTATTACACAATTTAGTTTCAACCCTTTTTAACTTAAGGTGAGTGTCAATCGAACGAAATATACATCCTTTTTATCCTCGCTAACAAGAGTATACTGGCCAGGGTAACTTAAATCTAATCTCCGTTTTACATTTTGAAGTCCAATTCCCGACTTCTCATGAACATCCGATCTTTCGGGAATACTGTTCTCTACAGTATAGATACATTCTTTACCCTCTACGTGTATAGAAACATTAACCCAAGCTTTCGGATTGCTGTTGTTTACGCCATGCTTAAATGCATTTTCCAAAAAGGTTATAAAAATCAAAGGAGTTATCCAACGATTTTCAACATCTCCTTTCAATTCGAAGTTAATGGGAATCTGATCATTTAAACGTAAGCGCTCCAGGCTAATATAATTCTGCATGTATTCAACCTCCTTACTGAGCAACACTTTGGGGTGGTTGGAATCATAAATCATATACCGCATCATCTGCGAAAGCTTTGCTATTACCTCCGTTGTGTTATCTGATTTTGTGTAGGCCAGGTAATAAAGATTATTAAGTGTGTTAAACAGAAAGTGCGGATTAATCTGAGCTTTTAAAAAATTCAATTCAGCTTCTAATTTTTCATGATCCATCTCTTTTCTACGAGCCTCCAATTCAAACCAGTCTTCTGCAAAGCGTAGCATGCCTACAAAAATTACTATAAAGAGATTACTTGTTACCACCTGAACAATAAATCGAGAGCTATATAAATACCCTTCCCTGCTTTCACTTACATTAATTATGTCGCGTTCAAAATAAATGCGAAAAGAAATGATGGCAATAAATACTACAATAAATTGAAACACGTACTTCCATTTCTGCCTCTTAGCAAGTAACCCCGGTAAAAAAAGGAAGTAGTTTATATAGGAGAGCAAGGCGGCAAATAACACTTGCGTAAATACAATGCTAGAAATTCTACTCCAGTCTAAATCTTTCCCACGCGAATAAGAACTAACCTGGTAGAAAAAAACAGATAAGTACACGCACCAAAATGAAATATGGAGCAGGGTAACTTTGGTGCGTTGCGATGTGGAACTCATGATGAATGGCAAAAGTATCAGATGTTCGGTAACACCAAACCGATTTTCGTTTTTTTACGACAAACCGGTAGTACTTATCGATCAATTCTTTATTCAAAACGACCCATCAATCGGGTCGAATTATTGGCCTGATGGTCGATTAAAAGCAGTCATGCATATAATATGCTTCATTGACTACGAACAAAAGGGCTTCTTTTGCAGTTAGAATAACCGAAGCAAAAAAACCTTTTATAGCAGCACCCTACTATATCCTAAACAAAATGAAAAAAATTTATTTCTCCTTAGTATTTGCATTAATCACGTCATTTACAATCGCTCAAACCGGAAAGGTTGTCGGCACGGTCAATGATGCCGATAGCAAAAGCCCGGTTGAGTTTGCAACCATTGCGCTAAATGACCCAACTACCAACAAACCAGTAGATGGCACCATTGCTGATGCAAAAGGTAAGTTTATTATTAAGGGTATTGCCACTGGAAAATATGTAGTGGCAATTTCCTTTATAGGATTTGAGACTGTTAAGCGTGAAATTGAAATAACCGACAAAAACTGGGACGTTGATTTAGGAACTGTTCTTTTAAGTTCTACCACCGAAGTATTGGAGGCCGTAACTGTTGAAGCGCAAAAGGTACTTATAGAAGAGAAAGTAGATCGCATGATCTACAATGCCGAAAATGACAACACCGCCAAAGGTGGCGATGCCTCGGACGTATTAAAACGGGTTCCACTTTTAACTGTTGACCTTGATGGTAATGTGTCCATTCGCGGAAGTCAGAATATCAAAGTATTAATTAACAACCGGCCTTCTACCATTACAGCAGGAAGTATTGCCGATGCCTTGAAACAAATTCCGGCTGACGAAATTAAATCAGTTGAAGTGATCACCTCGCCTTCTTCCAAATATGATGCAGAAGGAACAACGGGTATAATCAACATCATCACCAAAAAAAATGTGCTTGAAGGTGCAACGCTAAACGTAAATGGCAGCGTAGGAAACCGTGGGTCAAACCTTGGTTTGCGTGGTGGTTACAAAAAAGGAAAGCTTGGACTTTCTGTTGGCGGCTGGGGCCGATTTGGGTATAATACGTTAGGAAGTTTTGAAAACTCGCAAGCATTGGTTGGCACAAATAGAACCACAATTCAGTCTGCAGATACACGAAGCAATTCACTACGAGCAAACTACTCATTCGGCATTGATTATGATTTCAATCCAAAAAACTTTATCACCTCTTCTATTCGGTTAGGAGCCCAAGGTGGCAAAAATTACCAAGACAATTTATTATCAAATACATATGAAAATAATGCTTTGGTGAGCAATAGCATTCGAAACTCAGTAACAAATAATCGGTCGAACTCCATCGATATGAATCTTAACTTCACTCATTTGTATGAAAAGAAAGATAGGGAATTGAGTATTCTTGGATTGTATAGCATTAATGATGGCATCAATGATTTTGAAAATAAAATTTTTGATCCCAATGATTTATCAATCGATAGCCGATTAAAAAATAGAAATAATAGTTCTAATGAAGAATTCGCTTTGCAAGTTGATTACCAAACCCCAATTTCAGATAACCAATTGTTTGAGATTGGTGCCAAGGAAACCAGAAGAAAAGCACTAAGTGATTACTCATATTTTTCAGCACAGGGCACAGATGCTTACCAGCCAATAGTTAATGCACAACTTTCAAATGTGTTTAACTACCTTCAAAATATAAGTGCAGGTTATATGTCGTACACATTAAACCTCAAAAAATATGCATTCAAAGCTGGCGGTCGTTATGAGTACACCACCATTGACGCATTTTTTCAAGATGAACAGGATATAAAAATTCCTTCATATGGAGTATTTGTTCCTTCCGTTAACTTTTCGAGAAAACTTAAAACCGGTACCTTGAAAGCAGGATTCAATAGAAGGATTCAAAGACCTTCCATTGGTTTCCTCAATCCTAATGTACAGGCATCTAATCCACTAAACATTTCAGTAGGAAATCCATCGCTTAACCCTGAGTATACAAATAATTTTGAGTTGGGCTATAGTACTTACATGAAAGGATTGGGATTGAACCTTACAGGATTTGCGCGCAATAGTAACAACTCGATTCAAAAGGTTAGTGATGTGATTGGTGATACCGTAAGAAACTCTTATCGCAATATTGGTATTGAAAACTCGTATGGGGTGAGCGTTAATGCAAATCTCTCAATCGGTGATAAATTAACGTTCAATGGTGGCCCCGAAATTTACTATGCTACCCTTACGAATAATGTTGCTGATGAAAAATTCAGAGCCAGCAATCAGGGTTGGGTAATTAGTGGTAGATTATTTGGAAGTTACAACATAACTAAAGAATGGAGTCTTCAATTCTTTAGTTTTGCTCGTGGTAGAACCGTGCAATTGCAAGGATTTCAAGGCGGATTTGGGGTCTATTCTTTAGGCTTAAATAAAAATTTGCCAAACAAGCGAGGTAGTATTGGATTTGGTGCCGAAAACTTTTTTGGAAAAACAATTACTATAAGAAGTGAAACTACTACTCCGGTTGTCGCTCAAAGCAGCACATCTGTCCGTCAAAATTTAAACTTCAAAATAAACATCAATTTAAGGTTTGGAAAAATTGAAGCTAACGGTAATAAAACTTCAAGTGCACGAAGAAGTCGCAAATCAATTTCAAATGATGATATGAAACAAGGTGGTGAAGGTGGTGGCGGTTTCGATGCAGGTGGTCAAGATCAACAACAAGGGGGTGCACAAGGGGGTGGTCAACGACCTGCAGGCGCAGCAGCGGTAGTACCAGCAATAAAATCTGATCCAACCGCTGTAGTTGATGCAACAGGTACATGGGCGTACACAATTGAATCTCCGCAAGGGGCTAATGGTGGAACGATAAAAATAAATAAAGAGGGAGAAACCTATGTAGGCACAATTATCAACAGCCGCATGAAGAGTGAAACCACCTTAAAGAATGTGAAGGTAAATGGCAACGAATTAAGTTTTAGTTATGAAACCAGCTTTGGCCCTAATACAACTGAAGTAACTGTAAAGGGTGTAATCACTGGTGCTGAATTTGCCGGAAGTATGAGCGTAGGTCAATTTGGAGCTTTCCCGATGAAAGCAAAAAAAGAATAAAGGGTGTTAGTTTGGGTGTTGGGTAAATGCCGGTTGAAAGACCGGCATTTTTTATTTACTACGAGTTAGAGGCTGTAAACTGAACTGTGTCAAAGTAGGACAAACACTAACTTTGGCACATAATGAAAGAGAAAGAACAATTCAATTTAGAAGAGATCAAGAAAAAGGCCTTGGAGCAATTTCGCTCAGGCAAATCATTGTATGGTAAGGATGGGGCATTTGCTCCGATGCTCAAAAGCTTTTTGGAAGCTGCGCTGGAAGGAGA
>Ga0209480_10001058_pt1 | contig 20578 bp, 12 predicted proteins | sample JI61114C2DNA_FD_187501 | JGI IMG/M metagenome (GOLD analysis project Ga0209480, IMG submission 187501) | Wastewater effluent complex algal communities from Wisconsin, to seasonally profile nutrient transformation and Carbon sequestration -... | ecosystem: Engineered > WWTP > Effluent > Algae... | reverse complement strand
TTAATGTCTATTCATAGTTTGCCTATTTTATACATTAGCATGACATTAGTAATTGTTGGGAATGGTTTTTTTAAGCCTAATATTTCAACATTGTTAGGCAACGTTTATACAACACCACAACACAACCATCAAAAAGACGAAGGCTATAACATTTTTTACATGGGCATTAATGTAGGAGCTTTTATTTGTAATTTTTTTGGAGCTGTTTTATACAATACACTAGGTTGGGGCTATGCATTTGCTGCTGCTGGTATAGGTATGTTTATTGGTGTAATTGCATTTGTGATTGGCACAAAACACTATGCCGATTTCGATGTAAAAAAACCTTTGCAAGAAGGCGATATGAGTATGCTTAAAATTACTGGTGTAATTTTATTTCCATCTGTAATTGCTGGTGTAATTGGCTGGTTAATTCCTCAAAATATTTTTGGAAGCGATTCAACCGATGCATTCATTTTTGCCTGTATTCCTGTAATATTATTTTATGCTTCTTTATATTTCAGGGCACAAAAAGAAGAGAAAGCTTCATTGGGAGTTCTCTTAGCAATATTTGCAGTGGTGGTAATGTTTTGGGCTGTTTTTAAACAAAATGGTAGTGCATTAACCACTTGGGCCGATAGGTATACCAATAGATCTGTAAGTGGTACAACAGAAAAAATGTTTAATGCTGTGCAGCTTACGCAAAATTTAGTGTACAAAAAAGATTCTGTTGCTTTATACGATGAGTTATTTAGATTACAAAAGAAAGATGGAAAAGTAATTAAAGAATACAATTATCCTGTTTACTTTAGAAACAATCAGCAAAATAATACACTTTCAGAAGGCAATAGTATTAGTGTTTGGAGTACCAACCTAAGCCAAAGTATAAATCCTGGTTGGGTAATATTGTTAACCCCATTGATTGTTGCATTTTTTACTTTTTTAAGAGGAAAAGGCAGAGAGCCAAGTACTCCAACTAAAATTGCATTTGGGCTGTTTATATCGGCACTCTCTGTTTTAATTATGGTTGCTGCAGTTAATGCAGGCAACAATGGCACAGAGAAAGTGAGTGTTTGGTGGCTAATGGGATGTTATGGCGTAATCACAGTTGGAGAACTTTTGCTTAGCCCAATGGGGTTATCATTGGTTTCTAAATTAAGCCCTGTACGTATTACTTCGTTAATGATGGGAGGTTGGTTTTTGGCTACTTCTATTGGCAATAAGCTTTCAGGTATTTTAGCCAGTATGTGGGATACGTATGAGGACAAAGCCAACTTCTTTTGGTTGAATTTTACGTTACTTATGGCGGCTGCAATTATGTTGTTTTTAATGTTAAAAAACTTAAATAAAATTATGAAAGAAAGAGGTATTAATTAACCATTTCAATTATCTCTATAAAAGAAAAAATAATCCTCTATCGGCTATAACTTTTTTTCCTTAACTTGTAGCCAACGAAAATGCTTGCTGTAAAAAAACAGTCAAGCATTTTTTTATCAACCAAACTCAATTTTCTGTGCTTATGAATACAGCAGCATTATTTAAGCAATATGCACTTTCAAAAGATATTTATGACGAAATGAGTAGCTCATCTGGCATTAGAAGCCAGTATGCAAAAGTGGTAGAAGTTTTACAAACATTTTCTATTGAAGAGTTACTACAAAAAGATCGCTTGGCTGGAGAATTATTTATGAACCAAGGAATCACTTTTACTGTATATAGCGACAATAAAGGCATTGAAAGAATTTTCCCCTTCGACATTATTCCACGTATTCTCACCTCGGCAGAATGGGCTCATATTGAAGCTGGTATTAAGCAACGCTTAAAAGCACTCAACTTATTTTTAAAAGATATTTACAACGACCAACAAATATTAAAAGAGGGTGTTGTACCTGCTAGTTTAATTGCATCTTGCCCACATTATACCAGAGAAATATTTGGCATTAAAGTACCTTATGATATTTATTTACATATTAGTGGTATTGATTTAATTAGAGGAGATGATGGTACATTTTATATTCTTGAAGACAACTTAAGAACACCAAGTGGTGTAAGTTATATGTTGGAAAATAGAGAAGTTACCAAACGTATTTTTCCTGAAATGTTTAACGACAATAAGGTAAAAATGGTAAACAATTATCCATTGCATTTACACCAAATTTTATTGCAATTGGCCCCTCAACAATTGGCACAACCAACTGCTGTAATACTTACACCAGGTATATTTAATTCGGCGTATTACGAGCATACTTTTTTAGCCAGGCAAATGGGAATTCCTTTGGTTGAAGGAAGAGATTTATTGGTAGATAATCATAAAGTGTACATGAAAACAACCAATGGCTTACAACAAGTACATGTTATTTATAGAAGAGTTGATGATGATTATTTAGATCCTTTAGTTTTTAAATCCAATAGTGCATTGGGTGTTCCAGGTTTGGTTGGTGCTTATAGAAAAGGCAATGTGGCTATTGTAAATGCAATGGGCAATGGCGTTGCCGATGATAAAGCAGTGTACAATTATGTACCAGCAATGATAAAATATTATTTAAACGAAGACCCCATTTTACCCAACGTACCAACTTATGAACTAAGCGATAAAGATGCAAGACAATTTGTGTTTGAAAACATTCATAAAATGGTAATTAAGCATACCAATCAAAGTGGTGGTTATGGAATGTTAATGGGTAATAGTGCAAATGAAGAAACTATTGATGAATTTAAAATTGCAGTGGAAGCCGACCCAAGAAGTTTTATTGCCCAACCAATTATTAAGCTGTCAACTGTACCATGTTTTATTGATGGCAAAGTTGTAGCTAGGCATGTAGACTTGCGTCCTTATGCTTTATGTGGTCCATCAGGTATTCAAATTGTACCAGGTGGTTTAACACGTGTTGCTTTAAAAGAAGGTTCATTGGTGGTAAACTCATCGCAAGGTGGAGGAAGCAAAGACACTTGGGTAATTGATTAATAAAGTTGGTTGATTGTTGTGTTCTTTTATTGAGTGAACAATAGAATAAATTTCAACTTCTGTTGCGTCGCACCCTTCAACAGAAGAATACAACTCAGCAATTTGAAATTCACAATAAAGTTCATGTTGTTGAAGAGTGCCCTGCTGTAGCAGGATTTATAAACGATGCCAATACAGCTAAATAGAATTAACCTAACTGGTAAATAAATATTTAGATTAAAAAAAATAAAACTGTTTAAATTTTTTAAATATGCTTAGTAGAATTGCTGATTCACTTTTTTGGTTAAATCGCTATATGGAACGTGGAGATGGTTTAATTAGAGGTGCAAAAACACATTATATTTTATATTTAGATAGAGGTATTAATCAAAACTTAAGCTGGCAACCAATGCTTGAATGTTTTACAAATGCACCCAATGATGAAGTGAGTGCTTTGAAATATGATACACAACAAACGTTAAATAAATTGTTGCTAGATATATCAAACAGCAACTCACTAAAAAACATAGTTGCTAAAGCCCGAGAAAATGCAAGAGGTGTTCAAGATCATATTACCAAAGAAGTTTGGGAACATGTAAACCAATTGTATCATAGTGTAAATAACTTATCTAACTTACAAAATACTGGCTTTGATGCCATAGCCACCATTGAATCTTTGGAGCAAGGTTGTATTTTGTACAATGGCGTATCTGATACTACGATGCCACGAGGTTTGGGTTGGAGTTTTATGAACTTAGGCAGATACATTGAACGTTGCATTTTAACCATTGAAATGACCAACAAGTATTTTGCTGCAAATGAATATGATCTTAATAATGAAAAAGATATTTTATTTTGGCGTCCGTTATTGTTGTCTTTAAGTGGTTACGAGTTACATTTAAAATCGTATAGAAGCAAGAAACACAATCACAATACATTGCATCAAGTATTATTTAACGAAAACTTTACTAGAAGTGTAATTTATACATTAAAAAGAATTGATAAATATTATATCGATGCTATAAAAGACAATACTGTATCGGAAACAGAGGTATTATCAAAACAATTGGGTCGCTTAGTAAGTAAAATTGAATATGCTGATTTTGAGGCCTTAGATCAAAAAAGTTTACAAGAATTTTTATTATCCACCAGAAAAGAGTTAATTGCCTTCAGCAATGAATTGGCACAACAATTTTTCTCTTATTCTTAAACAAAAAAAGGAATGCCAGTTTTTACGATACATCACATTACAAAATACGAGTACGATAGACCCGTAAAAGAAAGTAGCAACGAAATAAAAATATATCCATATTTATGTAACGATCAAGAAATTTTACAACACGAAATACTAATTACTAGCAACCCCGATGTACATGTATTTACAGATTATTGGGGCAATAAAATTGGCTTATTTAATGTATTGGCACCACACAAAGAAATGGTGATTGATAGTAGATTGGTGATTAGAACAACGCAATCAAATCAGTTAAAAATTAACTTTCATAGCAATTGGCAAAGCCTAGAAAATACTGTAAAAAATAATTTATTGTATTTAGAGCTAAGTGATGCCGATACAATTAAAAGCCAATCTGCTATTAACACACTTATTGAAAGCCTCGATGTAACCAATAAAAGTATTGCTAGCACTGTAGAAGCTTGTAGCGAATTAATTTATAAACAGTTTAAATACATAAAAGGTATTACAACAATTGAAACAACGGTTGATGAAATATTGGAAGTAAGGGCAGGCGTTTGTCAAGATTTTGCTCATTTAATGTTGCAAATGTTACGAACCTTAAAAATACCTTCAAGGTATGTAAGTGGATACATTTGCCCCAATAAAAATGGCATGAGAGGAGAAGGTGCAACACATGCATGGATTGAAGCTTATATACCTGAATTTGGTTGGGCGGGTATAGACCCTACAAACAATGTGTGGGCAACCAACCACCACGTTAAACTGGCAGTTGGTAAAAACTTTGCAGATTGTAGCCCTGTAAAAGGAACATTTAAAGGCCCTGCAAAACAACTTTTATCTGTATATGTATCTGTAGGCTACGAAGATGGACAGGTATTTGAAGAAATTACCAATGTACCACTTCAAAAATTTGAAAAAGATACTGCTGATACCTTCTTTTTAGAAGATCCTTTAGAAAAGCAACAACAACAATAAAACAAAAAAGCCCTGAAAATTCAGGGCTTTTTTTATATGGCAAATATTTTTTAGTTTAACTTTTCTACCTGCATATAACTTAATTCTACAGGTGTACTTCTTCCAAAAATTTTCACTACTACTTTTAATTTTTTCTTTTCGTCGTTTACATCTTCAATAACACCATTAAAATCGTTAAATGGACCTTCAATAATTTTAATAGTTTCACCAACAATAAATGGCTCGCTAATATTAACACCTTGGTCATTCATTTCATCAACCTTACCCAACATTTTATTTACTTCGCTCTTACGTAAAGAAATAATGTTTCCTTTAGAACCTTTTCCATCGGTTAAAAAGTGCATAATGTTAGATATATTGCTAATATGCTGAACAATATCATCATTTAACTTACCATCTAAAACTTCCAACATTACATAACCAGGAAAATAGTTCTTCTCTCTCATTACTTTTTTACCATTTTGTACTTTGTACACTTTTTCCATTGGTAAAAAAACCTGCTTAATAATTTCAGTCCAACCACTACGAGCAATATCTTTATCTAAATATTCCTTCACACTACGCTCTTTACCACTAACCACACGCAACACATACCATTTGGTATTGTCTTCAACTTGTGGCACTATTGTATCTTGAGCTATTATTTCTTCCATTTTAAAAACAATTACTTAAATAAAGAATAAATTAACTTTAATAGTTGGTTGCTACCTAAATCCATAATACCTACCAATAAAGTAATAATTACAGTTGCAATTAAAACAATTACTGTGCTTTGTTGTAGCTGCATCCAAGTAGGCCAAGTTACTTTTTCTACAAGCTCTCTGTAACTATCTTTAAAGTATGTTGATATTTTGTTCATCTTCTAATGTTTAAGGTTCAAGATTCAAGGTTTTATAAAAAACTTTAAATTTTAAACTAATAAAAGTATAGCACGGGCACTAGGATTCGAACCCAGATCAAAGGTTTTGGAGACCCGTATGCTACCGTTGCACCATGCCCGTAATTAAACTCCAATTACTCGCCTATCAAAAGGTATAATTTGTTATATGAACAAAATTTAAACGAACAATTGAAGTAAAAAAATAAGAACTTTTTAAAGAACAAAGTACCCAAGGCTTACAACCAAAGGTACTTTGTTCTATATTTTAAACTTCCTAGACCCACTTTTGAAGATATTGGGAAGCTTATTTTTTATTTTACAATTTCAGTAACCTGTCCAGCACCTACAGTTCTACCACCCTCACGGATAGCAAATTTCAAACCTTTCTCCATAGCGATTGGTTGAATTAATTTAACTGAAATGCTAACATTATCACCTGGCATAACCATTTCTGTACCTTCTGGTAACATAACTTCACCAGTTACGTCTGTTGTACGGAAATAGAATTGAGGACGATATTTGTTAAAGAATGGAGTATGACGACCACCTTCATCTTTGCTCAATACATAAACTTCACCTTTGAAATCTGTATGTGGAGTAATAGATTTAGGAGCACAAAGTACCATACCACGACGAATTTGAGACTTCTCAATACCACGTAATAATAAGCCTGCGTTATCACCAGCCTCACCTCTATCTAATAATTTTTTAAACATTTCTACACCCGTAACAGTTGAAGTTAATGGTTCTTCCATTAAACCAACTATTTCAATTCCTTCACCTACTTTAATAATACCTCTTTCAATACGACCAGTAGCAACAGTACCACGACCAGTGATTGAGAAAACGTCCTCAACACTCATCAAGAAAGGCATATCAATTGGTCTTGGAGGTAATGGAATATACTCATCAACAGCAGCCATCAATTCTTCAATTTTAGCAGTCCATTGTGGATCTTCAGCAATAGCACCAGTTGCAGAACCTTGAATAATTGGAGTATTGTCACCATCGAAACCACGTTTAGTTAATTCTTCACGGATTTCCATTTCAACTAATTCTAACAATTCAGGATCTTCAACTAAATCTACCTTGTTCATAAATACTACGATACGAGGTACACCTACCTGACGAGCCAATAAGATGTGCTCTTTAGTTTGTGGCATAGGACCATCGGTAGCAGCAACTACTAAGATAGCACCATCCATTTGTGCAGCACCTGTAATCATATTTTTTACATAGTCAGCGTGACCTGGACAATCTACGTGAGCATAGTGACGAGCATCAGTTTGATATTCTACGTGAGCAGTATTAATGGTAATACCACGCTCTCTTTCTTCAGGAGCTCCATCAATTTCATCGTACTTCTTTACAATATTTCCCATACCTTTTTTAGCAAGGGTCATTGTAATAGCTGCAGTTAATGTTGTTTTACCATGGTCAACGTGGCCTATGGTACCAATGTTTACGTGGGGTTTATCCCTCTTAAAGGTCTCTTTAGACATTTTTATCGGTTTTTGTTGTGTTTAAAATTTACCAGCCTTATTGGCCATGGTTATTTATTGTTTTTGTGGGCTAAGCTAAAAGAACTTTTTTCAGCACTTGTTGCATCGCACACTTCAACTTTTTTGTTTTCAATCGCCTCTAATTAGAAATTTAATTTCTAATACTCTAGAGCCGTTAGTGAGAATCGAACTCACGACCTCTTCCCTACCAAGGAAGTGCTCTACCCCTGAGCTACAACGGCTTACTCAGAAAGTAGTACTATTTTAGTTTGTGGCAAATTTACCACAAACTAAAATAGTTCTGAGCGGAAGACCAGGCTCGAACTGGCCACCTGAAGCTTGGAAGGCTACCGCTCTACCAAATGAGCTACTTCCGCATTAATTCCAAATGTAAACATTTGGAATTCAAAGAACAGTGGGCAGAGTAGGGTTCGAACCTACGTACTCGTGAGAGAACAGATTTACAGTCTGTCGCCTTTAACCACTCGGCCATCTACCCAAAATAACAGAGCCGAGGAAGGGAGTCGAACCCACGACCTGCTGATTACAAATCAGCTGCTCTACCAACTGAGCTACCTCGGCTTAAACCAATACTTGTAAAGAACATACCCCGTTTTTCGGGATGGCAAAGGTAATGGAAAACTAATATCAACAAAATTTTGAAAACATTTTTTTTGAACTTCTTTCATATTTTATCAAAAAAACATGAAATTGTTACAATTAAGGCATTTGTAAAGTATGTTTTTGGGGATTTTGTTCAGAAAAAAATAATGAAAGTGTATCTTTCTGAATAATTTTATTGCCCAATTCTATACTATCAATGTATTGTTTACCTTTTACAGAATATTGATACGTTATTGTAAGCAACGAATCTCTATTGCATTTTCTTTCTATTATTGTTGCCTTTGTGGTTTCCATTGTATTGTTACAAGCAATTATCAATGCTAGACTAAAGCTTAGTAATACAACAGTTATCCATAATTGTTTTTTCATCTTGCAAAGTAACAAAAAAGGCTTCATTACTGAAACCTTTAAAATATCAAAAACCTTAACCCATTCCTGGGAACCATGGGCGACCAATTCCTGCTCTAAATGGCCAAGGCACTACTGCTAAAATTATAATTAAAGCCACCAAATACAACCATTTCAACGCATTGTAGTTTTCTGTTTTTGCTTTTCCTCTGGCTATTGTAATTAAAACTATGGCAATGATCATTCCTGTAATATGTTCAACAGCCCAAAAACGCAATGATGGATTTTTCATAACCTCACTGCCATAAGCCTTGAACAACGCTATTCCCTTTTCTCCAAAAAAATACTGGTACAAGCCCAACAACAAAGTAATATGTGCTGAAATTAATAAGAATAGACTAATTTTTTGAACACCTTTATTTTTTGTAAATGCTTGATAAATTGCTACGAATAATAATATTAAAATTATCCAACGCAATAAGTTGTGTAAATGCAAAAGACCTGTTGCCATAATTATATTTTTAGCAAATAAACAAAAAAACTATGGTAAGGTTTACCATAGTTTATACACGTATCCACTTTGCGTCGCTTTAAATAATTCCCCCAAATTATCTAAAGTTCAGCAAACAGTTTTAGCTTATTCAAAATACAGCATAGCTGAGTTTTACATTGCTATATAATTTTTAAGTATTACTCAATTGTCTTTATTTCTTTTATCCCTCATTTTCTTAGCACCATAACCAATACCTGCGGCTATGAGTAAACTTAAACCTCCATCTATTGGTACATCATTTACATCATCATCAAAGACTGGTTGAGCATGGGTTAAACTTGGTATGATTAAAGCTGCGATGAAGCAAAGCGTTGCTATGGTTTTTATGTTGAGTTTCATATGAGTAGTTATTTAGTTGTATAGTTTCCAGTTATATAGTCTAGATAGTTTAAGAAGTTTAGAAGTTCAATAGTTTAAATAATTATTGAACTCCTAAACTTTTCTTATCCCCCTTTAGGGGATAGGGATCTTATTCTACTATCACTGTTTTTGTTACTATTGTTGTTGTTCCTTTGGTTATTACCAAACTATAGGTACCACTTGGGGCTGTTCCTATACCAATTGTTTGTGTTGAACTACCGCCATTGTGGTTAACTAATTTTGCTGCTATTTCTTGTCCTAAGTTGTTTACCACTTTTACAGTATAAATACCTTTTTCTATATCAGTCAATTGCAAATTGATTGTTCGACCTTTTACTGGGTTTGGATATACGGTAAACTCAGCTCCTTGCTTACCTATGTTCACCCTTACTACTTGGCTATATTTGATTGTACCATTCTTCTCAATAGCTTTTACTCGGTAGTAATTGTTGCCATTGTTTACACTTACATCTAACCAACTGTAGTTAGCTGTTGCGGTATTGTTGGCTTTAATACTGGTGCCTTTGGTGAATGTACTTCCATCATTGCTTTCTTCTATCTCATAGCTTTGCATATTGGTTTCATTAGCTGTATTAAAACTTACTTCAATAGCTGCACCTTTTTGCTGGGCTACTATGTTCACAAACGAAGTTGGTAAGGCTCCACTTGTTCTAAACACCAACTCAAAACGATTGTCGCCTACTGTAGTTGCACTGGCAGGATCTGCACTAAATGTATAAGCTGTTGTGGCATCTAGTTTGGTTTCAATATTCAACAATTTATCTTTCAAATACACTTCTTCTGCAATACCTAAATCGGCTACTTTTATAGTAAAGGTATTGGCTGCTGTAGCTGTAAAGCCCAATGGTATTACTTTATTGTTGCTATAAACTCTGGTGTCTAAACTTAGCTTAAAATTATCGGCACTTAGAGCATATAAGTTTACTTCTGGATTGGTTAGTTTTCCGCCGTCTAACGACTCTTTATTATCCGATGCACTGTTATTGAAACGTACATATACATTATCGGCAGGGTAGTTATTGTACAACACTTGTAACTGCAACAATCCTGATAAATTACTAGTTCTAAATAAATTGTCGCTAACTGTAGTTGTTTTATCTGCTTCAACAAAATTGATGGTTGTTGCTGAGATTGGTTCTACAACAAACGCTCCGTTCATTGCTAAATTATATGAACTGTTGGTAATAATTTTTGTAACATAGGCTCCTGCTATTGGTCCAGCATTTGCATCCCATACCCAATACTGTGTACCAATATTGGCTGTGTTAAACAATCGTTGGCCAATATTTACTGTAGATGGATATGGATTACTGATTACACTATAACCCGTTGGTACGGGAACATTTTGGTTGCCAATGTTTACAGTGCCTGTCATATCTAAAGTAACTTCATTTGGTATTATAGTAGAACTTGTTAAAGCAGTTGGTTGGTTTCTATCTCCACGAATTAATACTCTAATGCCTCGGTATTGTGTCCAACTTGCATCTGTAGCTGAGGTAAAGGCTGTCCAATTTTGTGTGCCATTATTAAACCAATAAGTAGATGGATTATTTGTTGAAGTTGCATCAAATCCATTGGTAGAACCTCCATTTCCAGTTACGTAAATATCATCTATTAAACTACTCATATTTAATGTGTTGCTAAATGGATGACCCAAGAAACGATTAGTTCTTCTACCACCTGGTATATAACGCTCAACTGTTACATTGCCTGAAATGTATGAACCTGTACCTGAAGCTATTTGAGCTGTACCTAAGGCTGTTGATTTTAAAGTTAATAATCCTCCAGTATTTAATGTACCTGAACTAATAGTTAAAGTGCCAGTTATTGATACGTTACCACTATTGATAGTAGCTCCTGCACTCTTGTTCAATGTCAAATTATTGATTATCCCTACTCCTTCTATGTTTTGTTCTGCTGCACCATTTAAAACAACATTACCCGTTATTGTGCCCCCATTAGTTAATGCTTCTGTTACATTTATTGTTCCACTATTGGTTACTGTAACACCTGATGCAACAGTTAATGACGCAAGTGTTATTGTTCCTGCATTGTTTGGTGTATTAGGTGTACCTGATGGAATAAATGCCGAATCAGTACTTGTTGGAACATTTGCAGGATTCCAGTTACTTGCTGTTGACCAAGCTGAACTTGTTTGTCCTGTCCATGTAACCAAAGGTGTTCTTGTTACAGTGATGGTATAAATCTTATTAGTGATCCCATCTTCTGCTGTAACTTGAACATCTATAGTATTACTACCTATATTTAAACTTAATGCAGAAGATGCAGTACTACTAGCAACTGTTGTATAGCTACCATTATTTATTCTTACTTGTATTGTTGCGGTAGCATCAGCTACAGTTGGAGTTATTGTTACACTTGTTGTTAAAATACCTACGGTAGCTGCATAACTTGTTGTACCAGATGCAAAAGTTGGCGTAAGAGAACCTGCTGTTGTGGTTAATACCGATAGATTAGCATTTGAAGAATTGCTAGCTCCATTTATTACATTACCAGCCACCCAATTGCTAGTACTACCAGTTAATGCAAAATTTAATAATGAGCCGTTTAGTGAACTTGATGTTGAATTGGTTAATGTATTGATTCCAGTATTTGTACCACCTGCAACCCCCTGATTAAAATTATAATAAGACACTAAACCAGTTGTAGATGGAAAAACTTCCTTATTCATATTTGCAGAAATTTCTGAAGCGGTTCTTTGTGTATTCCATATTCTTACTTCATCTATATTGCCTCCCCATGCTTCACTAGTAAGCCCATCGCCAGAAATACCTATACATAAAGGTTGCCCCGTTGCAGCAGAAATACCTCTACCTGTAGTTCCTGCATTTACACCATTTATATAAACTGTACAATTTGTTTGGCTATAAACAAATGCAAAATGATACCATGTGTTTTGAGTGAAAGCATAACTGATTGATCCAACACCAGAACCATTAAATAAATCTAATGCACCGTAACCACTTCTTATATGCCAACTAAAACGAGTACCAGATGATGAACGCATCCCAATCATACCAGGATTAGCTCCTCTACTGCCTGGTGTCCAAGTTGGACGAGCCCATAATTCTACAGTTCCAACTGAAGTTTCTAAAGCTGTATTATTAGCAACTCTTACATAATCGTTACTTCCATCAAAGTGCAAAGCATTGAACACAAGTGGTGCTCTTGTTACAGTTATAGTGTATGTTTTGGTAGTTGCATTTTCTGCTGTTACTTCGATGGTTATAGTATTGGTTCCCTCAGTTAAAGCAATTGTCCCTGACGCAGATCCACTTACAACGGTTGTTCCATTCACAGTAATGATTCCATTAGCATGGGTTCTTGTAGGGGTTACTGTAATTGTACTTATACTGTTTGCTACATCAGCTGTATAAGTTGTTGTATTTGTTGCAAAAGTTGGACTTAAACTTCCACTACTTAAAACTAACCCACTTAAATTGCTATTGTTATTTAAACCACGGAATATAGACAATGATGTAGATGTACGATTTACTATAGCCAAATCTGGCCTGTTATCGCCATCTAAATCGCCTATTGCAATAGAAGATGGAAGTTGACCAGTTGCAAAATCTTGGTTTGTAGCAAAACTTCCACTTGCAATAGTTCCGGACGTAGCTGTATTAACAAATAATGCCACTACATTAAAGTTAGTAATTGTGGCTGCTACATCTAATTTGCCATCACCATTTAAATCGCTCATAAATAAGCTACTAGGTATTGCAAATGGACTTACTCCAGTAGCAAAATCAACTTTAGTAGCAAAACTATTTGTATTTATAGCACCTGTGCTAGAAGTGTTTCGTAAAACTGAAAATGTATTGTTGTTACCGTTGGCTGTAGCCAAATCTGGTTTTCCATCGCCATCTAAATCGCCTACCGAAACTGAAACAGGTGCTAAATCTGTTGTAAAGTCTTGTTTTACTTCGAAGCTACTAGAATTGATTGTACCAGCAATTGTTGTATTACGAAATACTGAAACAGAATTTGAATTTTTATTTGCAACTGCTAAATCTGTTTTCCCATCACCATCTAAATCACTTACAGCAACTGAATTAGGATTCGAACCTGTTACAAAGTCTTCTTTTACAATAAAACTAGCAGTAGTTAAACTACCAGTGATTGCAATGTTTCGGAATAGAGAAACTGTATTCGAATAATAATTTGCTACTGCTATATCTTGCTTGCCATCACCATCTAAATCACTTATGGCTATAGAAATTGGGCTATTACCAGTTGCAAAATCAACTTTAGCAGCAAAACTACTTGCGTCTATACTTCCATTTGTTGCAGTATTGCGTAATAAAGAAATGGTATTTGCACTGTAATTTGCAACAACAATATCTAATTTACCATCACCATCTAAATCGGATAACGAAACATAAATGGGTCTTAATCCAGTAGTAAAATCTACTCTATTTGCAAAACTACTTGACCCTAAGTTTCCATTGGTAGATGTATTTCTATAAAGAGATACTGAGCTTGAAAGATAATTTGCTACTACCAAATCGGACTTTCCATCACCATCCAAATCACCCATAGCTACTGAAAAAGGAGTACTACCTGTAGCAAAATCTTGCTTAGCTAAAAAGTCTGATGCTGTAATGCTAGATTTTGTAGGATTATAAGTTGGCGTAAAACTTACTTTACTTGAAGCAGTTAAACCAGTTGAAGTATTTAATAGAGTGATTGGTGCATAAGTTGCACCTACTGGAACAGTAACATTTACAACAGTTGAAGTTGATGAACTTACTATAGCCATTGTAGAACCAAAAAATACAATATTATTACTGGCGGTAGTATTAAAATTAGTTCCTGTAATTGTTAAAGTGCTGCCAGCTTCGGCTGTTAAACTACTTAAACTACTAATGGTTGGTGGTGGTGGAGTTGCTCTTGTTATATTAATAGTATAAGTATTTGTTGTAGCGTCTTGTGCTGTTAATACAACTGTAATTGTATTAGTACCAACACTTAATGCTATTGATCCTGATGCTGTACCACTATTTACATTGGTACCATTTACTGCAATTGTTACATTAACATCGGCTATTGTTGGCGTTACAGTAATGCTTGAAGTAGCATTGCTTACAGTGGCTGTATAATTGATTGTGTTAGCTGCAAAAGTTGGATTTAATATGCCTGAACTTAATGTTAAGTTACTCAAATCTGCAACTGTTCTATTTCTTATAATTGATATATTATCTGTACTTTGATTGGCTGTTACAATATCTGGTTTATTATCTCCATCTAAATCTCCCACTGATATTGAACGTGCCCCAGAATTGGTAGGAAAATCAACCTTTGTTGCAAAGCTACTTGAGCTAATGCTGCCAGCAGTTCCAGTATTACTAAGTATAGAAACATTACCTGAATTGTAATTAGCAAACGCTAAATCGGGCTTGCCATCTCCATTAAAATCTGCTATTGCAACTGCATACGGAAAACTGCCTGTTGCAAAATCTACTTTAGCTGCAAAACTACTTGTAGAAATATTGCCACTGGTAGAGGTGTTATAAAATACTGAAACATTACTTGATTGACTATTGGCTACAGCCAATTCTGGTTTTCCATCGCCATCTAAATCGCCTATAGATAATGAGAGTGGCTTACTACCTACTTCAAAATCTACTTTTGCTGAAAAACTACTGGTAGTAATACTACCTCTTGTAGATACATTTCGCAATATAGAAACTGAACCTGTACCAGAAGCAGGATTTTCATTAGCAATTGCTATATCTGGCTTGCCATCACCATCTAAATCCCCAACAGCCACAGATGCTGGATATAAATCTGTTGTAAAACTTACACGAGTTTCAAAACTACTAGAGGTAATGGTACCACTAGTTGCTGTATTGCGTATAACAAATACATTATTATATCCGCCTACCGTTACCAAATCTATCTTACCATCATCGTCAAAATCACCTGCAGCCAATGATGTAATATTTGCACCTATTGAAAAATCTACCTTTGTGGCAAAGCTGCTTGATGTTATACTACCAAGCATTGCGGTATTTCTGAAAATTGAAATATTACTTGAGTTTCTATTAGCAACTGCTAAATCTGGTTTGCCATCTCCATCAAAATCAGCTATAACTATTGCAACAGGTACAGAACCTGTTGTAAAATCTATTTTGCTTGCAAAACTTCCAGATGAAAGGCTACCACTAGAGGATATATTTCTAAAAATAGAAATAGTGTTTGCATTTGCGTTTGCTACAACTAAATCAGTTTTGCCATCACCATCTAAATCTCCAATGGCCGATGAAAATGGTAATGAACCTACTGCTAAATCTACTTTAGATAAAAAATCATTAGTTGTTAAGGTCACTTTTGTAGGACTATGAGTAGGTGTAAAATTTGGTAAACTTAAGGTTGCCAAACCAGTAACTGTATTTAATAAAGTTACGGGGCCATAAGTTGCACCAACAGGTACAGTAACGTTTAAACTGGTTGATGTTGCCGTATTTACTGTAGCTTTTGTAGCTCCAAAATAAACGATATTATTTGCTGAAATATTGCTAAATCCAGAGCCTGAAAGTGTTACAACATCGCCAGACTTTGCAAATGCTGGGTTTATTGTGGATATTACAGGTGTGCCTTCTGCTCTTGTTATTGTTACAGTATAGGTTTTTGTTGTTCCATCTTGTGCCGTTACTATAACATTTATAGTGTTATTACCAATGTTTAAAGGTATTGAACCAGAAACATTACCACTGCTTACAGATATGCCATTTACTTGTACACTTGCATTTGTATTTGATACTGTAGGCGTTACAGTAATACTGGTAATTGCATTTAAAACATTTGAAGTATAGACTGTGGTATTTGCTGCAAAAGCAGGACTTAAAACTCCTGAACTTAAAGATAATGCACTTAAGTCTGCATTGTTAGATAAACGAGTTATAGTAACTGAATATGTCCTAGTACTTAAATTTTGAGCTGTTACTAAAACATCAATTGTATTAGTACCTACATTCAAAGCTAAAGCACCAGATGGGCTTCCGCTTGTTGTAGTTGTGTACGAACCATTATTCACTCTAACTTGTATGTTGCTGGTTGCATCAGTTCTTGTTGGGGTAACTGAAATAGTGCTTGTTGCATTGCTTACATTGGTTGTATATGTACTGATGGCAGAAGCAAAATCTGGACTCAATGTTCCAGAACTTAAGGCTAGTGAATTTAAAAAAGAAATATTATTGGTACTACGCAATAGAGCAAGTGAATTTGAACCTGTATTTACCGCTACTATATCTGATTTTCGATCTCCATCTAAATCTGCTACAATGGCTGAAAGAGGAAAAGAACCTACCGAAAAATCGACTTTAGTAGAAAAGCTACTAGAAGAGAATGCACCGAATGCACCAAGTGATCCAGTATTACGCAAAACCGAAATAGTATTAGATCCATTGTTTGCAACAATTAAATCTGCCTTTCCATCACCATCTAAATCGCTAATAGCTACACTTCGAGGACTTGATCCCGTTGTAAAATCTACTTTAGGACTAACACTGCCTAAAAAAATAGATCCACTACTTGAATTATTGCGTAATACTGAAACTGTATTTGAAGATTGGTTTGCAACAACTATATCTGGCTTACCATCTTCATTTAAATCTCCAATAGCAACTGAACGAGGGCTCGAACCAGCAGCAACGTTAATTAAGGTAGCAAAGCTATGTACTGTTAAAGTGCCACCAGTAATATAATTACGTAAAACAGAAACATTATCTGAACCATTATTGGCAATTACTAAATCTTGATTACCATCGCCATCAATATCTCCAATTGCAACAGAGTAAGGGTTTGAGCCAGTTAAATAATCTATTTTGGCAGCAAAACTGCTAGTACTAATAGAGCCATTGGTTGAAGTATTACGAAAAACCGAAACATTGCCAGCATTAGAGTTTGTAACAGCTATATCAAATTTTCCATCACCATCCAAATCGCCAATTGCAACCGAAAATGGGTTTAAACCTGTTGTAAAATCTACTTTAGCAGCAAAACTACCACTCGTTATACTACCACTTGTAGAAGTATTACGAAAAACAGAAATAGAGTTTGAACTAACGTTAGCAACTACTATATCTTGTTTGCCATCTTGATCTAAATCTCCAATGGCTACTGATAATGGGTTTGTGGCTGTTGTAAAATCTACCTTAGATGAAAAACTAGTACTGTTTAATGTACCACTTGTAGATGTATTACGATAAACTGAAATGGTATTTGAACCTTGATTGGCAACAACTACATCTAACTTTCCATCGCCATCTAAATCTCCAATAGCTACAGCATTAGGTCCACTACCTGTTGTAATATCTAGATTTGAAGAGAAATCGTTGTTTGTTATCTCATTTTTGGCAGGGCTATAAATAGGGATAAAACTTGCCCTACTACGAGATGATAAACCAGTACTACTGTTTTGAATAGTAATAGGACCATAAATTGCACCATCTGGAACACTAACAACCAAACTTGTAGCTGTTGCTGCTGCTACACTTGCTCTTACTGTACCAAAATAAACGATGTTATTAGCAGCTGTAGTATTAAAGTTGGTTCCAATTATGGTTAAACCATCTCCAGGTCTTGCTGCTAAAGGATTGAAAGAAGTAATGGTTGCTACTTGTGCATGAGCATAATTACAAATTGAAGCAAAAGCGACCATGAATAAAAATATTGCTCTTTTGAACTTTAGGTTAATTTGTCTCATAAATATCGAGTTGGTTTATTTTTATTGAAGATGAATGGTTGGAACTTGGATAAAAGATGTTTGTTGAAACATTCTAAAGAAATTATCTTTAGAAGTATTGAAAATTATTTGCTTGCTATTCGATTGTTTAATTTTCTCAATTTTATTATCGAAGAGTTTTATAACCAATAAAATCAAAGCAATTGTTAAAACAATAACTACTATCATCATCCCAAAATGATTGAAATATTTCTTATAAAATGATGTGCTTTGTAGCATAACACAATGATAAAACGTTAAAACAGGCTTTGCTTTATTTAACACAATACAAATACAACACAAAGCCCAAAAATGGCAACACAAAAACAACACATTAAATAAATGCATTGAAAATGAATAAGTTGCAACAAGCAGAATTCTTGCTAAAAAGGTAGGTAAGTGCTAAATTGTTTCTATAAATTCTTCTAAACTAGTATCATTAGAAAGGTTTAGTTTAGTTCTAAGTCTATACCAAGCGGTTCTTACAGCTTGTGTAGTTACACCCAAACAGCCAGCCATTTCTTTTGTAGTAAGTTTTAATTTGGCTAAGGCAAGCAATCTTGTTTCGGCAGGAGAAAGATTGGCTATTTTATTTTTAAGATTATTTAAAAAACCTTGGTGTACTTTTTCAAAAGTTATCTTAAACTCATTCCATTGTTCGTCGGTTAATATTGTTAAATTTTGTAGTTCTATAACAGTTTCTATATTTTGAATGTTTTTGTTTTGAAGTTCTAATTGCTCAATAAGATGATTTTTTTCAACAATCATGTTGGTTAATCCATTCAAATGCTCTTGGGCAATTGCTAACTCATTTTGTGAGATGAGTTGTTTTGTTTCAATACTTTTTTGAACCACTTCGTGTTGAAGTTTGGTACGATTTAACAATAAAATAAAAATAACCGCTACTAAAACAATTAATGCAATAAGGCTGTACTTAATACTATTTTGCTGTTTAATCTCTTTTTGTAAAAGCCTTTCTTGGGCTGTTCTAAATTCAGATTCTATTTCAAAATCCGCCTTAATTACCGATAAATTACCATTGAGTGCTGCCAAAGTATCTTTATACATTAATACGCTATCAGCATACATACTTGCTTGTTCAAAAGCACCCTTCTGTCTATAATATTTTTTAAGCATACTATAAAGGTTGTACTTATCATTATTGCTCCCATATGTATAAGTATTCTGAATAGCAATTGGAACATATTTTTCGTAAGCAAGGTTATTAGATTGAAGATAAATTTCGGCTAACGCTGTAGCAAAGCCACAAGTATTATCTAAAATTTTGTATTTAATGGTGGTATCAATAGCTCTTTGCAGTAAATTAATGGCAGTGCTAATTTCTCCTTTCTTTTTGTAACAATAACCCAAATTGCCTTCAAAAATTCCTTGCCATCCAAGATGAATATTTTGCTTATTCAGTTCTACCGATAAATTAACACCTTCTGTAAAAAAGATTATTGCAGAATCTAGCTTATTTAATTTTAAATAAGACATGCCAATAATATCTATTACTCCTATTTTATAATAATCATATAAACCATAATCTATTGCACTAATGCCAAATTGAATGGCTCTTTTATAATCATTCAACTTATAAAAACAATCCGATAAAATTTGAGCCGATAACGATTTCCAGCCAAATTCTTCATTGCTTAAAGTAGAATAAATTTTATAAGACTTTAGGTAGTAATAATAACTTGTACTTTTTTGTTCTTGGTTACTATAATAATAGTTACCCAAACTTAAGTAGGCCAATGCTTTTAGAGGTGCATACGCTAATTCATCACATTCATTAACAATGTTTGTAAATGTAGCATTGGCCTCGTCTGAAGTTATTTTCTTTTGCTTTCTTTCTTCGCTGAAACGTACAATTTTTGAAAACACAATAGCTCTCTCGTCGTTATTATGTTTAGCAATTTGTTCAAAAAGATTTACCTGATCTATTATTGCAGTATTACTGAGACCAATAATTTTAACTTCAATAAGAGAATCAAGAACCTTTAATCTTCTTGGATAGGGAATTTTATAAGCATCTTCATACTGGGCAAATATGTTTGTAAAAAAGAAAAGCCCTATCAATAAATAAAAAGCCCTAAGCATATAGAAAATAAATTTGGGGATGGTGAAGATAAATCAATAAAAGATTTACCTTTTTTAATTTAATTCAAATGCATTTACATATAATGTAGTGATTTGTTTAATTCAATTACATACAAACTAAGCTTAAAAGTTACTAAAGCTTATAACTAAAAAAACCTCAATACAAAATGCATTGAGGTTTTTATATATTTATAGTTGGCATTACTCTACCCAATCTGCAATAAAAACATTGGTATCTCTTGTTCCACCATTATTTCTGTTGCTGCTGAAAATAATTTTTTTACCATTGGGACTAAACATAGGAAAAGCATCGAAACCCTTATCTCTACTTACTTTGGTTAA
>Ga0209480_10001056_pt1 | contig 20594 bp, 27 predicted proteins | sample JI61114C2DNA_FD_187501 | JGI IMG/M metagenome (GOLD analysis project Ga0209480, IMG submission 187501) | Wastewater effluent complex algal communities from Wisconsin, to seasonally profile nutrient transformation and Carbon sequestration -... | ecosystem: Engineered > WWTP > Effluent > Algae... | reverse complement strand
TGTAAATGTGTTGTCACTGAGCGATTTTAATTGTTCATGGATGTATCTGTTTGTTTGAGTATTTCTTTGTTCATATAAATTTTTTAAAACAAAAAAATTATATGTTTGACCTTCTTTTATTTCTTTGATTGCCCCAAGTAAGTCAGCCATTCCGTCTAGCGAATATTTACCAAAACTAGTAGGAACAATAATGGAAGTAGCGCAATATATAGCATTAATAGCTAATATCCCTAGGGTTGGTGGGCAATCAAGAATTATATAATCAAAATCATTTATAATTCTGTCAATATGATTTTTAAGAATTTTTTCTCTATAAAGAGCTCCGCTGATTTGCTCTATCACGGTTGCTAGTTTTATATTAGAAGGTATAATATTTAGTGTATCAATAGTTTGTTCTTGAACTATTGCTGGTAACATTATGTCTCTTAAGTTAAGTTTTTTATTTGTAAAAGCGGCAGAGATAGTTTTATCTGCGGGTATTGTAGGACAATAAATACAACTTGAGTGACATTGGGGATCTAAGTCAATAAGAAGAACTTTTTTCTTTTTTAAATGAAGGCCATAAGCAAGGTTTACAGAAATTGTAGATTTTCCTACCCCGCCTTTTTGGTTTATTATAGCAAGAATTTTACAGCTCATAATTTACGTTTGATTTTTTTGTGTTACATTTGTATTACTTTGGTAATGCTAATGTATTATATTAAATACTTTTTTTTACGCAAAGACTATTTTAATTTTAAATAAAAAACAAATCAAAAACAAAATAAATAAGTTAGTTAAGTAATACGAACGTATTACTTAACTAGTACAAATATACTACTGTAGTAATACTTTTTGATGTTTATAATTCAAGGGCTTATCAAAAAAAATATAAAATTTTTATATTTTACATTAGTTAAAGGTTGATCTTACAACCTTCTTAGACATTATATGGGATCTTAATATCAGCTCCTAATCCTTGAAAATCTTTGGTATTTCTAGTTATTAATAAGCTATCTGTGTATTTTGCAGTAGCCCAGATTATAGCATCTGGGATTTTTATTTTATTTTCCTTTCTTATATTAACTGCAATTTCAGCAATTTCGTCATTAAGAGGAATTATATTAAAACCATTCAAAAACTCCTTTATTATTTCTTCATTATCGGTTACCCCAACTAGTATTTCCATTTTTGTAATTATACTGATTTGAGGGGAATGATACTGCTCGATTTCTTTTTTGGCTAACAGATTACCAATTAAATAATCTATCAATATATTAGTATCAAATACAGCTTTCATGAGTCCCACTCATTCCTTAATTTTTGCTGATAGTCCAAACTGTCCAATTTTTTCCTTTTCCAAACCCCAAATGCTAATTCATAACTTTTTTTACTATTACTGTAGCTATTTATGTATTTTGTTAGAGCTTCCCTTATAAGACTTGCTCTTGATACATTTTTCTTTTTTGATACCTGATCTAGAATTTTTACTTGTGAATCAGGTATGTCAACAATAGTTCTCATATTAATACCTATTATACTTGTTATCATTATCTGATATAATATAATATAATCTTAATTCTTTCAAGAAAAACCTACTTATTTCACCGGTCATTCTTCCCATTGCTTTATATATCTTAACTAACGCCAGTTTCGCATTAGAACATACATGAACACTAGTCTTTTCCTAGGATATCATTACTATAGGTAGGGAAATATAATATTTTATTTAGTAATACTTAAGTAATACATCTATATTTCTTAAGTATTACAGATGTATTATAATATTTTTTATTCTAAGTTCTGATTTTGATATAGAAAATGTGGGTTCAGATTGTTATAGAATCATTTCCTCAAGTGGGGGCATTCTTGCACGCTTTTTAACAGTAGGTAATTCCTAATGTTCGTTAGTCATTAGTCATTAATTGTCAAAGTAAATGCAACAGTAACCCCTTTGTCTTGGTTCTGTTTAGCCCATATCTGACCGTTATGTGCTTCAATAACTTTTTTAGATAAGGCAAGCCCTATACCTCTTCCACCTGCAGAAGTTTTAGTCTTTGAGCTAACAGTAAATGGATCAAAAACTTCAAATAGTTCATCTTTTGGAATACCTATACCTTCGTCTTTTACACTAAAGAGAATAGTGTTAATTTGTTCTAGTTTTAGCTCAATTGTAATTGTCCCCTGTTTACAATATTGAATAGCATTTACTATAATATTATCGATAGTACGTGAAATGTAGTACTGATCACATAATACAGTTAATTCATCGTCTATTTGTAAATTAAACCATAAATCATCTTTATCCTGAATATATAACTTTTTACATAGTTCTAATCTTTCATAAACTAAATCAGTTAAGTTTACCTGAGACTTATTTAACTGATAGTTAATATTATTAAGCTTTGATAAATCAATTAAATTATTTACTAAACTGGTTAACCTTTCAGAACTATCAGCAATATCTTTGGTTGCATTACGCCTTTGTTCTTCATTAAATTTATCGTAGTTAGCCCATAAAACCTGTCCGAGACTAGTAATACCGGTAATTGGGGTGCGTGTTTCATGTTCTAGGTTTCGTAAAAGCTCATTTTTAATTTCGTATAACCTAGTTAATTCTTTTTTTTGATCATCAACTTTACTAGATAAGAACAGGTTATTGTCCTCTGTTAATTCTTGGTATTGTTGTTTAGGCTTTAGGAAAGCAATTAATATACTGCTAATCATAAACAGTATGTAAATCATTTTTAATTTTAAATCATCTAGTTCTGCAGAAAGATGTATGTTTCCGATATATTGCTCATAAAGACCAAAAGATAAAATTAAACCCAGAGTAATTATTATTATTGTAGGTTGCCATTTAAGCAATATTCCAATCATAGTTAGATTCAAAATTAGAACAACCAATGATATATGTGTAAAGTTACTTATTAAAACTAAGAAACTACTTATAAAGGATGAGACAATAAATATAGATATTAACCATATCACGCCTAAATATTTTTCCTTAAAATCACTTGGCCATAATTTTTGGCAAATAAAGCTAGTAACTATAAATAATACAGTTCCTAGCAAAATGTTGATTAAATGGAAATACTGATAATATATCGTTCTATCGATAGAAAGTGTAATAATAGTTGCTGATATTGCACTAAAGATAGCATAAACGTAAACCATATCAGTTTTTGGAGTATTTAGCTTACTGTAAGCTATTAAATTAAATTTAATAATTTTTGAAGGTAAGTTAATAAAAAAATACTTAATGATCTTGATTCTTTGCTTACGTCTTGATCGAATTTCTTTTAAATTGTCGTTACTCTTTGTCTTTACCCAACCACCAGGTTCATTCAATAAATAATGCATTAACAGCATAGTTACTAAATTAACAATAGTTCCCGGGATAATACTATCAACTCCTGTTATTGACTGGAGAAACACTCTCCATATCACGACCGAAGAAATACCTGCAACAATTGCTATTAAAGCTACTCTGGAAGTACTGCGAAAACCGAGAATAGCTAATAAGAGCGGCATAGTAATAACAGGAGTATAAAAATTTCCAGCTAATAACAATAAATCATACAAACTGCTAGAAAATAATGCTAAAATAGTTGCAGATATTCCAACAAACATCGAGAAAATACGAGACAGATTAAGAGTGTTTTCTGATGGTTTGATTAAATCATGAGCAAATATAACCGCCGCTGAATTAATATAAGAATCAGCACTGGACATAATCATAGCCATTATACCAATTAGAATTAGTCCTTTTAAGCCTGTATATGAATAATTATCTATCACATACGTTACAAGAGTATCAGGATTTAAATTCGGATTATGTGCAAGTATTGTAATACCGATTAAACATGCCGTACCTCCAATAATGAAGCAAAAAAATGCTGCTAATGAAAAAGATTTACGAACTTGAATAACATTCTTAGCCATTAAGATTCTTTGGACGGTAGCTGGGTCTAAGCCTGGTATGGTATAATATAAGAACAGTATAAAAAAAGAGTAGAACTTGATATCATAAAAATTGAATACAGTATCTATAGAAAATAAAGGATTACTTTTAGTAGTAGCTATTACAGTCCCAGAAGGGTTATCAAATAAATTCCATACAAATATTGCAAAAACTGGAACAAATACGCCAAAAGTTAGAAACTGAATTACATCTGTAAAAGTAATTGCCTTAATCCCTCCCATAGTAGAGTATAAAGTAATTACTGTGGCGGCAAGCAATGTTGCATAAATACTTGAAACACCAAAAAAGTGATAAAATAACTCTATCAATGCCTTAATTTGTACAGCAACATATCCTACTGATAATAAGATCGATGCAATAGCAGTAATAAACTTAATTTTCTTGCCATACAACTCTCCCATGATTTCTGCAACAGAAATTTTACCTAAAAACTCACCTATTCTTGGGGCTATTATATAACCAACTATCAACAGAGTTAATACATCTCCAAAACGTGCTATTAGATGCCATAAACCCTCTTTATAAGTTTCTGATATTGCGCTGTAAAAAAATCCACCACCAATCCATGTAGCAATTATAGTGGCCGAGATAGTTGCAGTAGAAAAATTTCTACTACCTATAGCGTATTCTTTGATGTTTTTAATACCACGGCTAGAAAAAAGACCAAATATTAAATTTATAATCAAAAAACCTATTATAACGATAGTATCAAGATCAAATTTCATAATTTTAATATAATAAACTTAAGCCAAAAACAAGTTTAATTTCTATACTAAAAAAATCAAGACCTACTCAATATTTTATTACTTCTTATCTTGTTATTTTTTGTGCCCGCTGGTCCTATTTTAGCTCGCAGAGCTCGATTCTATTGGTCATTCCCTATTCTAATTTTATCTGATATCGCTTTCCTATCCCTAAACATACTTTTTGAAATACTTGATCGACTGATCCAGCAAACACCGCTCAGCGATATTTCGCTGGAAATACCATGTGATATAGTAAAACAGTAACATTGTGGCTTGCGTGTATATACTTGATCATTCTTCCATTTTACGTCACAAGAAGTTGAGAATATAATCAGAAAGAGTCTAAAACAAATCCATACACTTGTGTTTTTGATGTAGCCTTTAATAAATTGCTTACAAAAAAATTATTGCTCTCCTCTAAGTGATTTAACCTAGAGGAGTAGCTAAAATATATATGCAAAAAATTAATAATTAAATAAGAATCATATTAACTTTACAACTCTTTCTTAAAATACTAAATTTAAACTTCCTTAATAAAAATAAATAAATTAATTTGTAATGCAGAAAGAATTTGTTAATGTAATACTTGAGATATTATCGCCAATGTCTAATGTTAATGTGATAAAAAGTAAAGGGCATATAGTTTTATACAAAGATGGAGCTATGTTTGGAAAGATAATTAAAAAAAGTGTTTTGTTCTTAAGTGATGGTAATAAATTTATAAAAATGGAAAGTAAACTAATATCTAGACTACTTGGGCCTAAAAATCAACTTGGCCAATCAGACTTTGATATGTTTTTATTTGAAGCTAGCAAAGCGTGGTGGTTGGCTAAAGGAAAAACTATAAATATTTCAAATATGCAAAAAGTTTTAACAAAAACCTAACCGGTATTAAATTTCAATAACTCCGGCTAATTTCCCGTAACGAGCCTAAGTTTAGAGGAAATATTAAAGCTAAAAAACAGGAATTAGTTTTAACAAATAAGTTATCAACAATTTTGTTGATAAGATTGTAGAAAACCCTGGTTAAGTTAATCCATTGTAAGTGCAAGAAGCATAGCTTATATTTTGGGCAGTTGAAAAATCTGGAGTCAAATTCAATTTATAACTTTCTGGTTTAAGTTTGGTAAAAATACGAGATATCCTTATCTAAAACTTTTGCTATTAAGGATAATCGTGCTGCGCTAATTCTATTTTTAGCATTTTCGTATTTTTGCAGTTGTTGAGCGTAAACGTCAATCTTTTTAGCCAATTCAGCCTGAGACATATTATTATCTAATCGAAAGGAATAGATTTTTTTAGCAATTATTTGATCTACATTATTAAAATAATTTTCTATATGTTGCATATGCTTATTTGAAAACCTTTAAAATCTCAGTAACTGATTTGAATTCACTAATTTTAAACTCTTCCATTACTACTCGATAATCACTACCAAGCTTTAAGAAAACCTCAGTGTATTTAAAGTTATTGTTCCTGTCAAAAACTTCAGTGCAGTAAAAATTATCATTAAAATCATATTGAGAAAATTTTCTTTTAAGAAAAACACAGAACTCCTGCCATTCTTTCTTACTGATTTTCAGTTCATATCTTTTATATTTCAGAAAGAGGACGGCAAAGATGTTCAACAAAATTAAAGTATGAAGTAAACCAGAGTTAAAATCGTTTAATATATGATATTCTAAAATACTGTTAACAAATAGTAATCCTCCTATAAGGCAAATCCAAAAAGGGGTAAATGGAAAATATCTTGATAAAAATATTTGCATTTTAAGATTTAGACTCATAAGTGTATTCCATAGTTAAACACTGCAGTATTATATATTGTAAGTTGAACTCTAACAATAGGTTTTCTAACATTCGATAGATCATTATTAATGTTTAAATCTCCTAATTCCTAACCACCAATAGTATTATCGGGAAAACGTGCAGAATTTAATTATTTAAAAAATATTCTACTAATTTAGTAAGTTTTTTTCTATCGGCACTGTTTTTGGCTCTAATTATTAGAGAGCCCATCCGCCATCTAGCAATAACTTCGCCTTTGGAGTTTCTTATATCATTGTCTGTTAAATCCTGTTTGCCTGCGACAATATTTTTTACTGTTTCTTCAATATCGTAACTGGCAAGTCCAAGTTTAATCTTTTCCGCAATCTCTATTAATGCGTTAATATGATGTTCTCCTTTTTTTGAAAGAGAATATATGCTATTAGCCGATCTTGCAGAAATTCTTTCAGGATTTCCTATTGCATCTATTACAGATTCCGGGATTTTAGCAAAACAGATTAAACTTTGAAGTTTCGACCTTGATATGCCTAAAGAACTTGCAAGTTGTTCTTGGCTTAATATTTTATTTTTTAAAAGTATGGAGTAAGAAATACCTCTGCTATAATTTGAAAGGCCGGTTTTTTCATTTTCTTTAATTTGAGCAATAGCGGCTTGTCTGTCGTCATAAGCTGTCAGAATAGCTTTTAAAGGTGTGTTTGCTAGTAGGCAGGCTTTCCAGCGTCTACTACCTGCAATTATCTCATATTTAAAATTTTCATCTTCGGACGGTCTAATTAGTACAGGATTTATTTGCCCATTTTTTAAAATATCCTCAGCGAGTTCATCTATTTTAAAAAAGTCAGCCTCAATTCTATCGGCAAATTTCCATCTTTTACACGTTGAAGGGTCAATATTTAATATTTTTATATCTGAAACTTCAGTTTTGCTTGTCATGAGCTAACCGGCTAAGATTATAAAAAAATCATTTACAAGCAGACCCAATGTATAGAAATCCAAATTCTCTTGATTCTCTCCAGTTGTTTGTGAGACTAGTGCTACAGCTGAAGTGGGTGTTAGAACCATGAATGTAATTAATATAGAAGATATAAATAAAATAAGTATTTCTGTTCTATGTTTTTTCATAGTTGTTCACTTATTTACAGATTCAATAACCACCTTACCATCTTTTTGAAGAGTTTGTCCCTGAATTTGTACATGAGCCGGTAACACCAGAGCAGGGCCGCCTTTTTCAATTTTTTTAATAGAGTATTTAATTAAGGCGATCGATTTTTTATCTGTTTTTGTTTTTAGATCATTTTTTAATGATTGTAGTTTCTTTTTAAATGCAACTGATGCCGGTACTGTTTCTGCTTTTATATTTATTATGCGACCATCTATCTCATGTCTTTCAATAATACCGTTAACTTCACAGGTAATTTCCTTAAAGTCAATATTAATAGTAACCGGACTTGAACTACCTGTATAGGCCATTCCTTGGATTTTGCATTTTGAATTGTTATCCTTGGTTGAGCTGATCAGGTTCTGAGATCCATCTAGTTTAATTAGAACAGGATATTCGGATTCCTTAGGCCAGCGAACCCTCATTAAAACTGCTAACCCGTGCGTTAATTCCCCGGAAAATGCTTTGCCATTAATAACATCCTCTCTCAAAAAATCAGTTTTAGGGAATTCTTGATTTTGAGGTAAATGTAAGGCTTTGCCGGAAGACGAAAAGATAATATGCTGAGTAAAAAGCAGAACACCTATGCCTGAAATCAGAAAAAGAGTAGTTATTTTGGTTGCAACACCTTCCATTCCAATAAAGGAGAAAGCTTTTTTAATTTTATTTATGTGCATGATTTTTTTCTATTTAGTCAGTTAAAAATTTAAGACTAGTTCTAGTTTAGTTTTAAATTAATTATGTTTTATATTTAATTCATTTTCTAGCGCTCTAACTAGTATCATTCTTGATGTATACCTTTGTGACCTATCTAAATTTTGAGATAGTTGTTGCAGTAATGATAATTCATATTCATTAAGCGGCACTGTAAATGATTTATTTGGTTTTGCTTTCGGGTTTAAATTTTTACCTGCAATTTTATGTTCATCTGCTCCATCTACAAAGTTTTGCATTTTTATATTTTGCTCATTATTAAAATCAGATAAAGGTTTATTAACTCTAAATTTATTCATATTAATTACACTCCAATATTTCGTTTACAAGATTTTTTATTTCATCTACCGCTTTAACATTATCCAGTTCAACAACTCCTTTACCCTGGAGTAAAGCATCTCTGTATACTTTTCTATCACTAATAAATATTTTTGCTAAGCTTAAATATTCAGTAAAATCAGCTAAAAGGTTTTTAGCATCTTCTACTTCATTAATTAGCGGATTTGTTGGAGCGCATGAGATAATAGCTTTTGATGTTAAGTTTCCATTAAAATCTCTTGCTGCTTCTATGATTTTACAAATATGTGGCAAAGTTTCCAAATCAGCTTGGCTTGCTCTTATAGGGCAATAGAATTTATCAGCTACAGTTAAACCGGTTCTAAGGCTTTGGCTATCTCTACCTGAAGCATCTATTAAAACTAGATCATATTTAGTAACAAAATCCTTTATTATATCTTTTATATTTCCATCTTTTGATACTCCGCTAATCCTTGGTAAATCAAGTTTATCTTTTTCAATTAGCTCATTCCTTCTATCTATCCAATTAATGGAAGTTTTTTGAGGATCAGTATCGATTATTATTACTTCCGCTTTTCTATAGCTCATTTCTACAGCTATATTGGTTGTAATAGTACTTTTACCTACTCCACCTTTTTCTCCTCCTATTAAAATGATTTGTCCTCGGTTCATGAATTTTAATAATATTATTATTAGTAGGCTTAGTTTAGTTCTAGTATAAAACCAAGTCAACCTTATTTAAAATCAAAACCAATTATAGTTTAAAACTAAAATAGAACTATAACAAATTTACTACTAAAGAGATTGATACAATAAAAGTAGTTATTTAGGAAAAAATTATTGAGATTACCTGTTAGTTCAATTTGTATTGTTTAATACAGGCGATAATTTCTTGCTAATCTGATTTTGGAAATTTTAGATAATTGAGCATATAGCTCTAGTTGGTTTTTACAGAAAATAAATTTATGGCCGCCCCTGTTACTATCAAAAGTACCCCATGCGCAAATCAAAGTGAGCCCGCCAAATAAATTATTTTGCTGATAGAGATGGTAATAACGTTTTAATTTTTTAAATTTAAGTAAAATCATTAATTAATATTACCGGTTAATAATTTTGTCGCTGGTTCTTTAGGAGAGCCGTCACCATTAACATATTCATAAAGAGTAGCTGTGGATATGTTAAGCCTTTTAGCAACATCTTTGGCAATAGAGGATTTATCGCTCATGGCTGCCATAGCCATTTTAAGGGTAGGGAGGTCCATTTTCCTTGGCCTTCCGCCCAGGCGTCCTCTTGCTCTTGCTGCAGCAAGTCCGGCTTTTGTTCGCTCGCTAATTAACTCTCTTTCAAATTCTGCAAGAGCAGCAAAAATACCAAATACCAGTCTACCGTGGGCAGTTGTGGTATCTATTTGTGCTCCTTGTCCGGTAAGCACCTTAAGTCCAATATTTTTTTCATTTAACTCAAGAGTAATATTTACTAGATCCTTTAAGCTTCTGCCTAACCTGTCAAGTTTCCATATTACCAGAGTATTACCCGGTTGAAGAGCTTTAAGGCAATTAATTAACCCCGGTCTATTATCATGCCTTGAACCTGACTGATTATCAGAATAAATTCTATCTTCGTTAACACCAGCAGCGAGTAGGGCATCCTTCTGCAGGTCTAGCACCTGACTTCCATCAGCTTTGGATACTCGCATATATCCTATTAGCATAATTTTAAATAACCATTATTAGCATATTCTAGAATTCTTTTATCAAAAGTTAGTAAATGCCCGTCTATTTCTCTGGTAGAGGCAATAATCATTCTATCAGCAGGATCTTTATGATCAAAATCCGGTAAATTACAACTTTCTACCAAGATGGTTAGCGACAAATCAATTATATTTAACCCGGGAATGGATAAAACCTTGTTAAGCCATTCATTAATTGGAATTGAAATAGCAGCTTTCTTTTTGTTAATTAGCATGGATACTTCCCAAATAGATATAGCAGAAATATAAAGCTGGTTTAGATTTCTTTGATTCTCTATTATCTGAACTTGTTGCTGGGATAATTCTATTCCTTCTAAATACCAAATCAGAATATGAGTATCCATAACCAGCTTTTCTATTTTCTGCAAAGTGGAGGTTGATGTATTATTCATTATTTATCTCCCACTCTGATTCAAAAGAACAATTTACAATATCACCTTTTATTTTAGTAGTACCTTGCATAAAACCGAAATAAGTTTTTTCAGTTTTGACGTTATTGTCCAGAGGGACGATTTGTGCTACCGGCATTTTTCTTTTAGTAATGGTAAAACCGGTTTTTTTATTTTTCACTTCATCTACTAATTGTAAAAAGTGTTTTTTAAAATCAGTGGCAGATATTTGTTTTTGCATATTGGTAATTTATATAGTCATAATATATCCACACATTATAACATAATGTGGTCATATTATATATAAAAAGTATAATTATTTATTATAATAGTCATATTAAGTGGCACTTATGCAAGAAAAGATAAAACAGAGGGATAAAACTAGTATAGATAATTAGAATGAGTTATTGGATATTTGAGGTTTTAAAAACTGCTAATTTTTTAAGTACTCAAGAAACGGTCGTTTTTAAGAGATAATAATGCTATAGTTTTTGACAATACTAAATTAGTATACCTCAATTAATATTAGTGACATAAATTAAATAATATGGTACAATTCTTTATATTATTAACTAATATATAATAAAGTCATATGAAAGCTATAAGGACAAAATTAGGAAAAGGTGGAAGAGTAATAATTCCTACCGCTTTTCGTCAGAATCTACACCTAGAAACCGGAGATGACATTATATTGCATATGGAAGATAATCTAATATATCTTACTACAGCAGAACAAGCTTTACAAAAATTACAAAAGAAGTTCAAGAATTACATAAAAGCCACTGATCGGAATATTTCGCTTGTTGATGAATTAATAACTATGAGAAGAAATGAGGCTAAGTATGAATAACAGAGTCATACTAGATGCTTCTGCTTTATTAGCACTTATTCAAGAAGAAACCGGTGCAGAAATCATAAAACCATTGTTAAAATTTTCTGTTATGTCAGTTGTAAATGTTACGGAAACTCTAAGCGTATTACAGCGAACAAATATTTCTCCAGAAGAAGGACTTACTCTAATTACGGATATTGTTACAACCATTGTGCCTTTTGACTTAGAACAAGCTGAACAAGTAGCGAAGCTACATCCTCTTGTTCAACCTCAAGGCCTTTCTTTAGCTGATCGTGCCTGTATTGCTTTGGGGATAAAATTACAGATTCCAATTTATACTGCTGATAGAATATGGGATGAGCTTAAACTAGATAATATCGACATTAGATTGATTAGGTAAGTGCTACGTTACGAATCATTACCTACAATAAACCTCCTACATATCATTTTTATTTAGTATTTTTTTTATGCCATATTCAGGCTTTCTCCTACTTTTGGATTCCGTCCTTTTCTAGCTGCAATTTTACTATTAACGCGAGTTGCCAATTAATTATACTGGTGAAAGCCATATTTAAAGCTGGTTACAGGTAAAGCTTGTTATTAAAATGTTTCTTATAAAAGCATATTTTGTAAAATATGACTGTTATTGAGCTTTTTTAATATTACAAATCACCTTAACAGGCTTATAAAGCTTAGCTGTGCTGCTATCAATTAATTGGCAACTCGCGTTATTAGCAATTATAGTTCCTTTTTACATTTCTCTTTTTGTGCATCCCTGTTGATTTGCGATATGGTCTATAAATTCTGCTTTGTTCATAATAAGTCTTTAATTAATTAATTTAAATTTTTAAGTTTATCTATAAAATTTTTAAAAAGATGTTTTTAAAAAATCTAATTCTTCTTGTGTGGAAAAACGACCTAAAATAGGATTACGATGTGGATATCTTCCAAATTTATCAATGATTACTTTATGCTTTAATTCATATTCAAGGTGTTGCTCTAAACCAACTTGATTGTATAACTCTAAGGCATTTTTATGAATTATTTGTGATTCACTATGCATAAACGGTAAATAACAAAAAGCTTTCATATTTGGAATTAATTGTTTGTCTTGTTGTTTTTCTATCATATTTTGGGCTAATACCAAAGCCATACCGTCATTATCAAATGATTTTGCGTGACCTCTATGTATGTTTCTGGAAAATTGATCTAAAATTATAATTTCTGCTAAACCCCCTTGGGGAGAAAATCTCCACTCATATAATTCTCCTTGTACAGCTTGCTTATGTAAGCTACCAAAACGCTCAATAATAATTTGATCAATATGAATACTATCAATAAACCAATCGCTTGGCGTTAATTCATTAAACCAAAAATGTATAACTTCATTGTACAATTTTAACTTTTATCTTTTTAATTATTAAATTCATTAAATCACTTAACCAATTTTTCTGTGATTTCTGCAATATGTCTCCCATAAAGCTCTGCGGTTTTAATATCTCCCGAAGCTGTTGTTGTTTCTGGGGCTCCTTGATTTGATTGTGCCATAACACCAAGATAGCTACCTAAACGATTAATATTTTCAGGAGCATATGGTGATTCCGGTAATATACCTGGACTAACCCAAATCATTCCATGTTGACCAGCTAAAACTACCAATTCCAGTATTGATGATAGTTTGTCACCGCTTAAGCCTCCACTATTAGTAAAACCTCCAGCAACCTTATTTTTCCATTTTTGTTCAAAAAATATTTTTGAAGTTGTATCAATAAACATTTTAAATGGTCCTGATAGAGAACCCATATAAGTTGGAGCCCCAAAAATAATAGCATCAGATTTTTCAAGAATCTGCCAAGCTTCTTCTGGTATCTTACCCTCAGGGTTAACTTTAATTAACTTTGATTCAGTTCCTTTTATCTCAAGCGTACCTTTGTAAACAGCTTTAGCAATTACTTCGGTATGACCATAACCGCTATGATATACAACCGCAATCCTAGCAGCCAAAGCTGATGAAGAGATTGTACAAAATAAAATAAATATAAACGTTTTCATAAGAGTAGCCCCAAGTTATTGTTTTTATTTGTTAAAATTATAATAGTTAGAATTTTAATCAGTATCTTTCATTACTTTCACTTATGCACAATCCTTATAGAGTGGATTATTACTGTTTTGCACTACCTTATCCTGAGCATCTGTATCAACTAGCTTATATTTGCCGTTTGTATTCTGCTCAAGCCAGTTTTCCTAATTTATCCAATGATACGTGCATATCGGTAGAATACAACCAGTTTAAAATAATGTTTTTAGGTAATGTCGAACTTTCCTTGTTCATACTTATAGATTTTAATTATTTTACGGTAGATTTATTATTAAATCTAATCTTTAAGATTAGATAGTAAGTCTTGTTATTAATAAAGATTTTTTATTATCATTTCCATAAATATTTCATTATCAGAATAGCAATAGATAAAACAAGAGTGATTATTTCTGCAATGATTAATGGAATTGAATTAATCATGATGCCGTAAATTAACCATAGCACCACTCCAAGGGTATAAATTAAATACATAGTAGCAGATATAGCCTTTGCTGAGCGTTCTTTCCATAATTTTACTATTTGAGGAATAAGCGATACAGTGCCGCAAAATGCAGCAGCATAGCCTATTAATTCGGCAACGCATAGTTCATTTGTCCAAGCCCACTCCATTATTGGGTTATACAATTTTTTCTCCATATTTAATTTATTGGAATGTTCACAAATATTTTGACAGTTAATACAGACAATATTTTCTGCTTAGTCTGATTTTTGTTATTTTGCCAAGCCAAGAGTATAGTTTTAACTGATTTTTACAAGCAATAAATTTGTATCCTCCTCTTTTACTATCAAAAGTACCCCACACGCAGATAAGAGTAATACCACCAAATAGGTCATTTTGTTGGTAAAGATGATAGTATCGTTTCAGCTTTTTAAATTTAAGTAAAATCATCAATGTATAATAAAGAGATTGATAAAGTCCAGATATAAGCTAAGTGCGCCGTATACTGTTAGGGAAATCATCACTTAGATAAAGGTGCGGTACTTTTTTTGGCACTTACTCTTGGTACAATAAAAACCCTCATTAGTTTCGAATGCAAAATCCTCCATGGTATTGGATTCGAATTCGCAATTAACACATCTTATTGTTATTTTCGGAGCATTCGGCAATTTTTTAAAATTAAAATCATTTGTAGCAAAATATACATAATTTTCTATAGAATATTCGTCTTTACATTTTTTACATTCTTGCCATTTACCTCTATGCTTTGAGTAGTAATGAGTTGAACAAAGAGTATATCTTCTGTGATTTCTATGACAGCTATTTGTAGCAAATGAAAATAAGACATATTTGTCTTCATCATCACATATAAAGTTATTACAACACTCAGTTTTTGTTAAATTTTTTGTTGCTCCGCATAAACCGCAAGATTTTTTTTTAATTTTACCATATTTATGATATTTATTAATTTCCATAGTCTATTTAAAGTCTACTCTAAATGTATAATTATTATCGATTATTTTAATTTTATTAAAACAAGGAAACTCATCAACAAATTTCTTAAAAAATTTATCATCTGATGCGAAACAATTTATAAATGGAAAATAAAAAATATAATTAACATCCATCCAATCAGAGTCGAGCTCGTAAAGCTTTTTAGGAATTTTTTCATTACGTAAGATATTATAGCAATACAGTAGCGTAATTGTATATACATAAGCAGTATAAGGCGCAAATTCTATTAAAGAACGTGATTGTGCTCTAGCCTTTATAAATTGAGCACTATCTTTAACAGGTATTACTTCCTTAGTTTCTAACCAACTTACAAATTCACTATATATATTAGGGTTCTCAAAATTAATGCCTTTTATCCCATCTATTAAATCTTCTAGGGGTACAGGAGGAAGTCCTTTATCCTTAGCAGCATTCTCTAACTCAGTAGTGATGAAACCATTAGGACCACGTGCATTATCTTTATAGGCTTTGGCAATTGAGATGACATCACTACCCCTAACCACTTCGTTTTCTATAGTACATTCTTTATGGAGCTCATTATTACAGCAATTTTGAATTTGCTGGTCTTTTCCTGGATCTACTGCATCGGTAAATAAATCTCTTGCTTGATTATTAGAAGTTAGATAATGCTGAGACACATAACCAAAAAAATCATGTTGTTGGTTTATTTTAACTCCTTCACACACTTCTGCTTTTATAAGGTCTACAAAATTATATTTAGCGCTCGGAAAAAGATTGAGCTTTTTACACAGAGATTTAGTATAGTTTTTTGGATCTCTACCGTCTTTAAATTCTTTTTCGTAATTTCCTATACATTCTATTTTTAATTGATTAGTAATGATAGATAAATAACACTTGTTGTTTTTAATATGGTTTTCTAACCATTCCTGCTTTTTACCTTGAATATAATTTTTATCAAAAGTAATTTTTGTTTGCATTGGTAGATTTATTAAGTAAATTTTATTAAAGAGGAGATAAAATTCTTTTTAGATTAGTAAGGAAGTATCCGCAAGCAAAAAGACGACATCAGATATTAAAAAATCCTTATCGTCTTCTAGCTTATCAAATGGAATTAGCTAAGCACCCCAGCTTTGGTCTCTCCTTTAGCTGTAGATGAAGAAAAATCTACTAATATACCATCTTTAAAAATTAGAACTAATTTTTTAGTGGTATCGTCTGTACCTGCTGAAAACCAGTTTACAACAGGTACATAGTTTCTAGCCATTGCCGAACGTTTGATATGAGAGTATACCCATTTTACTTGGCCATCACTCATTATATCTGTATCGTTAGGCTCTCCAAATGCTTCTTTAACTTCCGCCTGCGTTGTTTTTCCTTTTACAAAAGCAGAATTTATTTGCTCATTGCTGGTTTTAGCTAGTTTTGTATTACCTGAATCAGCTGCGCAGCCTGAGAGGAAAACACTTACGCCTAAAATCATTATTAAATTGAATTGCTTTAACATATTATAACTCCTTAAATATTATTATTTTTGATTTACTGCATCTTTTAGTTTCTGACCGACCTTGAATTTAGGTTGGTTATAAGCGGCAATTTTTAATGCCGCCCCAGTTCTAGGATTACGTCCTGTCCGAGCTGGAATTTTGCCGATGCTAAAATTCCCAAAGCCAATAAGGGATATTTCCTTACCTTGTCCCATAGCATCAATTACTGAAGAGGTAAACATATCAATTACTTTCTCAGCTTCTATTTTGCTACATTGATACTGGTCTGCGATATGAGTGATAAATTCTGCTTTGTTCATAATTTTTTCTTAATTAATTAGTTAAAAACCTTAAACATCCTAAGAATTACATTGTATTTAGTAAATTGAATCCTTACGAATAATTCTGATTTTCTATGTTACTATGCTTTATGTGCACAGCTTGCCAATTGGCGTAATAAAAGGTTTAAGTATATATCGAGAATAGATAATCAAACAGCAATATTGTAAGCTGTTACCAAATTAAAGAAGATAATTTAATAAATATTCATAATTTACTTATAATTTAACTAATAATAAGTTATTATATATTTGCATTTATTAATTAATTCTTAATTATGGATTGTTTTATTTCCTGTAACTACTCAATAAGATTAATAGAGAAATTAAAGTCTTTAGACACTGAAAGTGTACTAGATTTTGAAGTAATTAATAAAGCTATTTATTTTGCTAAAAAATATCATCATGGACAGCTGAGAAAAAGCGGTGAACCGTTTTATAGCCATCCATTAGAAGTAGCTTATATAATCTCTGATTATAGTTTAAAAACGGATGTAATAGCCGCTAGTATATTACATGATATCGTTGAAGATACCGAAGTTACTATTGAGATGATTCTTAAAAGTTTTGGATCAAGAATAGCTGAAATGGTCGACAGGCTCACCCGTGATAGACCGGATGGAACAAAGTTAAGTGTTGAAGATATTTTAAATAATTCTTATCAAGAAAAGGATAGGGAAGTTTTGTTAATAAAGCTATTTGATAGGTTGCATAATATACAGACTTTAGGTTCTATATCCCCAGAAAAAGTAAAAAAAATAACAAAGGAAACACTGAATTTTTTTATTGTCACTACTATGTACATGGGATACAAAAACCTAGAAAAAACAATCTATGAAATTTGTTGTAAACATTTATCTATCGATTCTTCTTTTGATAAAGATTTTCAATTTAGTGAATGTAAGTCTTATTTGGATTTTCTAGAAGTATCTTATAGTCACCAGACTGTTTCTCAAGTTTTTCAAAATGTAATAAACCAAATAAAAAACAGAGAGTAATAGGAAGGGAGATCAAAAGTATTCCATACACATCAAAAAAGTTGGTTGCATAAACTAGCCCAAACGATGTTATGATATAGAGAGTTATATGGGCAAGAGCTGTAATCATGCTAGCATAACGGAATCTTTTGAAAATTGGAAAGTGCATTAAAAATATAGCTTTTGCAGGTATTGTAGAATGTCCAAAAACCACTCCAATTATTTGAATGATTAAAATTGTTGAAGTTGATTCTGCTTTTGTCAGTAAAAAAGGAACGAGACAAAGAAATGGGATATAAATTATTAACTTTAGTTTTAGTAAAAATAAAGGATGTATTTTCTCTGTAAGACGAATAAATGTGAATAAACCAACTAAATTAAATATTGACACGATAAAATTATGATTAATCAGTTCTGCACTTGTATAATGAAACTGGTTTTTCAGTATTGTGCTACAATAAACATAAGAAAAATAAAAACAAAATGGCCACCCGCAAAAAATTAAGAAGTAAGCTAAAGAAGTTTTAAAAGATACTTTTTCTAAGTATGCTGCATTATTTTGTAATGCTTGGCCGTTGTCGAGCGTCCTTTCAAGCATATTACGTAATTTACGTGTTGCATCACTAAATTCAGGGGATTCACGCAATGTTACTCTTGCTGCAGAACCAATTAAGGCAATTGTTGCGCCAACCCAAAAAATAACTCTCCAGTTTATATCGAGAGATAGTACAACTTGTGCTACCATCAATGAGACAGACATTCCAACAACTCCGGCAAAACCTATATATCCAACTGCTTTGTACCTTAAAGGTGGATCTATCAACTCGGCAGTATAAAGCTCAGCACCTATAGATTCACCTATGGAAGACATCCCCTGTAAAGCTCTACAAATTGTAATAACCCATGAAGCAGCTATGCCTATTTGAGCATACGTTGGAACATTTGCCATAATTATACACGATATTGCCATAATCATTGTTGTTATAATAACAGTATGCTTTCTTCCCACTTTATCACCAATATATCCAAACAGTAATGCTCCTATCGGTTTTAAAGCAAAAGTAGAACAAAATGTAAAGGCAGATAAAAGAGAATTAGTAAACGGATCAAATTTTGGAAAAAATAGTTCATTTAGTACAACAGCCATATGAACAAATAACATAAGGTCAAAATACTCCAAAAACGTACCTATTTGTAAAAGAAATATAGCTCCTTTTTGTTCTTTATTTAATCTTCTCATGCAATCATTACCGAATTAAAAGATTCAGACATTATTTACAGCTTTCATAAAAGGTTAATAATATTTCAACAATTACTATATGGTTAGCTTTATACCTATAAGAGCGACAACTCCTTTTACTCTTCTTGATTTTAATTCTGAGTAAAATTCAGGTTTTCCCTTTAATGTATAATTATGAAGTTCTACATAAGGTTTTAATCCCGGAGCTAATAAATGACTAATATTCAGTTTTACACTATCAACTTTATTTTTGAATTGTTCTGAACCAAAATAAGATAATGTAATTGTTGTAGCATTATATTTATAAGCTGCTCCTGCATTATAATAATGAGTCTTTAAACCTGCTTTATGTAATTCTTTATTGGAAAAACTTTTTTCAAAAGAACCATAACATGCATTATATTTAAAATTGTTTACTTTTAGCTCAGCACCTATGTTATAAGTTCCCAAGTTATGCAGCTTATATTCTTGAGGGTTTTTATCGTCTTTATTAGCAAATTTCTTGATTTTACCCACAGACTTACCGTACTCACCGGTGGTAGTTAACTTCAATTCTACGTCTTCTGCTAATTTCTGTTCTAATGATAAACCTATAGTAACTGCATCCTTGATAGACCTGTCTATTTCAAATCTATCAACACCGTCTGCATATATTCCGTGTTTTCTGATCCCGTCTGATTTTACTGATGGATTATCTACACCCGTATTAGCCGTATCAGGTGTATAAGATGCGCCGAGTTGTATTTTACCAGAGTCATTTATGGATAATTTAGGGGTATAATAATTTATTGTGCGTGGCGGCTCACTGCTATAACTAGCTAAATCTAAACCGGCAACTACCGAATCACCTAAAAAACACCCTTCACCTGTTAAAAAAGACGGATTAGCTTTAGTATCCTGTTTTAGATATGCTGTATTTGTTTTTATATATTTTATAGGTATAGAACCGTCACTTATCATCATGTTTTTTGCAACCGGTATTGGAGAACCAGCTTCAATACGACCATAATTATTTTCTAAAAATACATAGGAGCCATTATAATCTTTATTAACTTTCCTTTTAGTTGTGGGTACTAGTATGATCTTGGCACCATAAGTAATCTCATCAGCCTTATTTGATATATTAGCAAATAGGGCCGTATCGTTATAAAAAGCAAACTTTTCTTTATTTGCCGATATATTCTTTTCAGATTTTTTAAGGTGATTTTCTTTGCTAAAACCGCTTTCAAAAGATGCGTATGCTCCTATTTTCATGTTTAAACCAGAAACTACCGGTATTTTCTCATTAGTAATATTATTAGCTAAAACTGTCACACTTATTAGCGATATTGTAAGAAAGCCTGTTATTTTTGTTTTCATAAAAATTTAATAATGATTTTATAATATATATCTAATTAAAACAGG
>Ga0209480_10001054_pt1 | contig 20600 bp, 17 predicted proteins | sample JI61114C2DNA_FD_187501 | JGI IMG/M metagenome (GOLD analysis project Ga0209480, IMG submission 187501) | Wastewater effluent complex algal communities from Wisconsin, to seasonally profile nutrient transformation and Carbon sequestration -... | ecosystem: Engineered > WWTP > Effluent > Algae... | reverse complement strand
AGGCATTGCAGGCCGGCGCCAAGGATTTCATCAGCAAGCCATTCGATTTGCTTGAAGTAAAAACCCGCATCAACAATATGCTGGAAGTGCGATTGCTCTACAAAAAACTCGAGAGCTATAACCGCGTACTTGAATTTACCGTGGAAGAACGCACTGCCGAGTTGCGCGAAAGTGAAGCCCGCTTCCGCAGCCTGACCGAGCTGGCGTCTGACTGGTATTGGGAACAGGACGAGAATGGCAGCTTTACCCGGGTATCAGGCCCGGTAATGGAGATGCTCGGAATTCAAGATGGGGGTGCAATGGATGCTTCCCGTCATTTAACTGCTTCCTGGAACGAAACGGAACGCGCTCTGCTTCAAGCCAATATCGCGGCACGCCAACCCTTCATCGATTTCATTTTCAGTCGCATCAATGCAGATGGATCACAGCAGCAATTTCGCGTCAGTGGCGAACCCATGTTTGACTCGGCTTGTCGTTTCACCGGTTACCGTGGTATCGGTGTGGAATGCACGCCAGTCAAAAGTCCGGGTTTACTCGAGACATAAGTATGATGGCCCCGCATAGTCCGACTCAAAATCACCTGCTGGCTGCCTTGCCCGACGCCGAGCGCGAGTTATTGGCTGCACGGCTCGAGCTGGTGCCAATGAAGCTCGGCGAGATGTTGTACGAGCCTGGCAGCCAATTACAACATGCCTATTTCCCGACCACATCGATCGTGTCCTTGCATTACGTAATGGCATCGGGTGCATCAGCCGAAGCGGCCGGTGTCGGCAATGAAGGCATGCTGGGCGTTTCATTATTCATGGGCGGCAACACCACGCCGAGTTCGGCGGTGGTGCAAACGGCCGGCCACGCATTCCGCATGGAACGCAGCGTATTGAAAGATGAATTCAACCATGCCGGCGTGATGCAGCGCTTACTGCTGCGCTACAGCCAGGCATTGATGACACAGATGATGCAAACCGCCGTCTGCAACCGTCACCATTCGGTCGAACAACAATTAAGCCGCTGGTTGCTGCTAACGCTTGATCGCGTTCCGACGCGGGAATTGATCATGACCCAGGAACTGGTGGCGAGCATGCTGGGTGTTCGTCGCGAAGGCATTACCGAAGCAGCGGGGAAATTACAGAGCGCAGGTTTCATCCGTTATCGCCGTGGACATATTTCCGTGCTCGATCCGGCCGGATTGGAAACGCGTGCCTGCGAATGCTATGCCGTAGTGAAGACAGAATTGAACCGCCTGCTGTCGGATGTGCATTAACCCGTAGGAGTGCCCTTGGGCCCGACCGGTCAATCCCAACGCAGTATCTATGTACGTTACCGCACAGATTTGTTTCGGTGACGAGCGAACAATCGAAACTTGTCTCCTTCTGCCACCCGACGACATCTTGCTGTGCCGACCGGATTGCCAGTCTTAGTGAGTCTCCTGCGGTAGTGCGGTTATCTGCTGATCGCCTGCCAGATTGTGATTGTTCGCACGGATGGCCTTATGTCGACGACGACGCTGGATGATGGCATCGCGGGAAAACGGAATATCCCCGACGGACTTCTGGAGTTTCGTCGGCAAAACACCTTGCTGAAAACCGGTGCGCTGCAAGACGCGATTTTCAACAGCGCCAATTTTTCCAGCATCGCGACCGATGCCAAGGGTGTTATCCAGATTTTCAACGTTGGTGCCGAGCGCATGCTGGGCTATGTCGCCGTGGATGTCGTGAATAAAATAACGCCGGCCGATATCTCCGATACCGAAGAACTGATTTGCCGTGCCGAAGCCCTGAGCATGGAATTGAAAACACCGATTGCACCGGGTTTCGAAGCACTGGTGTTCAAGGCGTCGCGTGGAATCGAGGATATTTACGAGCTGACCTACATCCGGCAGGATGGAACCCGGTTCCCCGCGATCGTCTCGGTGACCGCCCTGCGCGATGCCGAAGAAAAAATCATCGGCTATCTGTTGATAGGCACGGACAATACCGCCCGTAAACAGGTGGAAGCAGCGCAGGCATTGCTGGACCAGCGTTTGCGTGATCAGCAGTTCTACACGCGTTCACTGATCGAATCGAATATCGATGCTCTGATGACAACCGATCCGCAAGGCATCATCTCCGACGTCAACCAGCAAATGATTGCATTGACTGGACGTACTCGCGACGAATTGATTGGCGCACCATGCCGTGATTTTTTTACCGATCCCGCGCGTGCCGATGCTGCGATCAAGCGCGTGCTGAGCGAGAACCGGGTCAGCAATTACGAACTTACGGTGCGCGCCCAGAGTGGCGAAGAAACCGTGGTGTCCTACAACGCGGCCACCTTTCATAATCGTGACCGAAAACTGCAAGGTGTTTTTGCTGCCGCACGCGATGTGACCGAACGAAAACGCTTTGAACTTACCTTGCAGGAAAAAAATATCGAGCTGGAACATGCCAGCCGCATGAAGTCGGAATTTCTCGCGACCATGTCGCATGAATTGCGGACACCACTGAACGCGATCATCGGATTTTCCGAAGCGCTGAAAGACGGCTTCATGGGGCAGTTGAATACGATCCAGCAGGAATACATCGGCGATATTTTCACCAGCGGACAGCACCTGCTGTCACTTATCAATGACATCCTGGATCTGTCCAAAGTGGAAGCCGGCATGATGACGCTGGAACTGGAATCGGTGGATCTCAGCAGCCTGCTTTCCAACAGTTTTTCCATCGTCCGGGAGAAAGCGGCAGCCCATCATATCCGTCTGGAACTGGAGATCGACGAAGATCTGGGCATGCCGCAACTGGACATGCGCAAGACGAAGCAGATCGTCTACAACCTGTTGTCGAATGCCGTGAAATTCAGTTCGCAGGGTGGACGGGTAAAGCTTCGTGCCAGGCGCGTTGACAGGTCCCGAGTGGGTCAGATGTCCGATAACTGGCCAGTGCATAATTTCGCGCTGGAAGATAACGAATACGAAGAATTTATCGAAATATGCGTTGGCGATAGCGGTATTGGCATTTCGAAAGGCAATATGCCGAAGCTGTTCAAGGCCTTCAGCCAGATTGACAGTAGTCTTGCGCGAAAATTCGAGGGAACCGGCCTTGGTTTGGCGATGGTAAAGCAACTGGCAGAGTTACACGGCGGTACGGTGGCTGTCGCGAGCGAGGAAGGCATCGGAGCCAGTTTTTCCGTCTGGCTGCCTTTGCGAAAACCCGGCAACACAATAACGGAAGCGGATACTGTCGATGCCGAAATGGTGACAGACAGCCACATTACTGTCGGAAGGTATCCGAAAAATATTCCGCGAAGAAAATTGACCTGATGGCCAGAATCCTGGTCATTGAAGACAATCCGGCGAACATGAAGCTCGCCTTGCTGCTGTTGACCAATGTTGGCCATACCGTGTTGTCGGCAGTCGATGCAGAAAGCGGCCTGGTCATTGCACGCGCCGATCAGCCGGATCTGATCTTGATGGATATCCAGCTGCCGGGCATGGATGGACTGACTGCGACGGCCTTGCTGAAAAAGGATCCGGCAACCGTCGCCATTCCCGTGATTGCCTTGACCGCGATGGCGATGAAAGACGATCAGGAAAAAACCAGGGTTGCAGGTTGCGATGCCTATATCGCGAAGCCCTTGCGTTATCAGGAATTTTACCGGGTGATCAACCAGCTCCTGTTAACGGCGAGTTCGCATTCGGCAAGCAAATCCGATTTCGCGCGACCAATACCCTGGCAGGCGACAAAATGCGAGAAAAATTCGGCGCCAGTCATTTACGATGCCGTTGTCCAAAGCGAGCATCGCATCCTGGTGGCAGAAGACAACACGCTCAACCAGAAACTGATCTCCCGCCAGCTTTCCCTGCTGGGGTTTACGGCTGATGTCGTCGATGATGGCCGCATGGCCCTGGAGCTTTGGCAAGGCGGACATTACGCACTTTTGTTGACCGATTTACATATGCCCGAGCTGAACGGGTATGAATTGACTGCCGCCATTCGTACGCAGGAGCGCGGCTTGCGACGCATACCGATCATTGCATTGACGGCCACTGCGAAGAACGACGAAGCCGATCAGTGCAGGGCCGCCGGAATGGATGCATATCTCGGCAAACCGCTGAAACTTTCGGATCTAAAGTCGATGCTGGAAACCTGGCTGCCGATTGTCGATGTCGGGAAACTCTTGCAGACGGAACCCGAAATGCAGTCCACACAGAATCTTGTGGTGGACCAGAGTGTGCTGGAAAATCTGGTAGGAAAAGATCCGCTAGTCATCCGCGAATTTCAAAATGATTTCCAGATGTCGGCAGAGAAAATTGCAATCGAATTGATGGCCGCCTGTGTCGACGCAGATGCTGCCCGCGCTAGTGAGCTGGCGCACAAGCTGACGGCTTCGGCACAAGCCGTGGGGGCGCGGATACTCGGCGATTTATGCACGCAGATGGAAGCTGCTGGCAAGGCAGGTGATACGAAAAGATTGACTGGCTTGTTACCCTTGTTTGAACGTGAACTTCAGGCTGTGATGATGTTCCTTGACTCCCTGCAGGCTCTGCATACCGACCAGCAAAGGGATAAATTCAAGAATGATGATTCCAGAATCAGGATTCTGATACTCGATGATGAACCTTTCATGCACAAGCTGCTCGCTCATATGCTCTCGGGACTTGGCTATACCTCAATCGGCACGTGCGAGAACGGTAACACCGCGCTGGCACGGGTAGATGCTTCGATCAATTCACCCAATCTGATATTGATGGATTTGAATATGCCGGAAATGGACGGCATCGAATTTGTCCGCAAATTGGTCGAGCATGACTATAAGGGTAGTCTCATCCTGATTAGCGGTGAAGACGAACGCGTTTTGCAGACGGCGGAAAAGCTGGTGCAGGCGCATCACATTACGGTATTGGGCCATCTGAAAAAACCGGTATCGCTGGAAGACCTGGCATTTCTCGTCAACAAGTGGCGACCGGCACGCATGCATCAGGAAGCGAGCAGGAACTATCGCGCCGATGAACTCAGAGAGGCAATTGATAACGGCATGCTGGTCAATTTCTATCAACCCAAGGTATCGCTCGCGACTGGCGCCGTGATGGGTGTGGAAACATTGGCGCGCTGGCGACATCCGGCCGATGGATTGGTGCTTCCGGATATGTTCATCCGGCTGGCCGAAGATCATGGCCTGATCGACGATTTGACGCGGGTGATACTGACCAATGCGCTGAAGCAAGCCCGCCAATGGCAGCAGCAAGGTTTGAATTTGCGGGTAGCCATCAATCTCTCGATGGACAACCTGATGTCGGTGAACTTCGCCGACTTCGTTGCCGCGACGGCAAGTGCAGCGGGTGTCGTACCTTCGGATATTTTATTCGAAGTCACCGAAAGCCGCCTGATGATGGATCACCGCATGCCGCTGGAAGTATTGACCAGGCTGCGTCTGAAACGATTCGGACTATCAATTGACGATTTCGGTACCGGCCATTCATCGCTGACGCAATTGCACGACATTCCATTCAATGAATTGAAGATCGACCGCAGTTTTGTACACGGTGCCTGGCGTGATGAAACCGTGCTCGCGATGTATAACGCGAGTCTCGGATTGGGCAAGCAATTGGGCATGCAGGTGGTGGCGGAAGGTGTTGAAGACCGCGAGGATTGGGATTTTTTGCGTCGTACGGAATGCGATGTGGCGCAAGGCTATTTCATCGCCCATCCGATGCCTGCAGAAGATTTGCCTGGGTGGATAGATTCCTGGAATACCCGTTCGCTAGAGTTACTCTCGTAGGAGCGCCCTTTAGGCGCGAAAAACCTCGCCGGATCTATCGCGCCTAAAGGACGCTCCTACGAAAATCACGCATCCATTCGAAGATCATCCGCATGCGGCGGATAGGGTGCCGCGCGGACATGGCCAACCGGTTCACCGGCCAGCTTGCTGGAAAAACCATGATTGATATCGCGGTGATGGGCTTCATCGGCGCGTACCAGCAGAATCACATCGCGCAAGGTCGCCGAATCCGGCAGTTTCCAGTAATGCTTTGCAATGGCGGGGGCGGGCATGTCCGGTGAACGACCTTCGTCGAGTTCCCGCAGGTATTGGGTATAGCTGATGACGGCTTCTTCCTCGAAATAGCCGACGACGCGATGCGCGGTTTTGGCAGAAACCAGATACAGCAGAAAAAATCCGCTGAAGAAAATCCATTGCACGAACAGGATGACCGCGCGTTCGAAAAACGACGGCTTTGCAATTTCGACGAATGTCATCAGATGCATGCGCTCGTTTTCGGCTTCTTCCATCAGGGTGCGAATCCAGCCTTCATCATCGACCATGCGACGAAGGCATCTCAGATGGATGATCATGCCGCCGACCATGCCGGGCACCGCCGCCACGGTTTCCAGCACGATGGCGCGATGACCATAGCGTTTGGCAAAAAAGGTGTCGGCGCAGAAACGGAGAAATTTCGTAAAGCCAAGCGCAAACCGGTCGGAAAATGTTTTCGGCACATGGTGTGGCTTGTGATAAAGCTTGTTCACGATGCGAATCTCGGTATCGCGCTTTTCAATCCGGATGAGCGGTTCGCTGTCGCGGTTCATTGCGAGGCAATCGAAGAAACCCGGAAGGGGTGTTGGCGACTGCCATCCCTGCTGACTTCCTGTGTCGTTGCAGTACTCACGCGCCACACCGTATTTCCCACATCATCGGCAACCAGTAGTGCGCCTTTCTTATCGAGTGCCACGCCGACAGGACGACCATATGCTTCGCCTTCCGTGCTTAGGAAACCCGTCAACACATCGATGGGTTTCCCTGTCGGTTTGCCATTCTTGAATGCAACAAAAATCACCTTGTAGCCACTATGCGGTTTTCGATTCCAGGAGCCGTGCTGGCCGACAAACATGCCGTTGGCAAACACATCGGGCAAGCTTGTGCCGACCGAAGAAGCGAGGCCAAGTGAAGCCGTGTGCGGTCCGAGTGCGTAATCCGGCGCAATCGCGTTTGCGACCAGTTCGGGATTTTGCGGCTTAACGCGAACATCCACATGCTGGCCGTAGTAGCTGTAAGGCCAGCCATAAAATGCGCCGTCGCGCACCGATGTCATGTAGTCCGGCACCAGATCACTGCCTATTTCATCGCGCTCGTTGACCGATGTCCAAAGCAAACCGCTCTGCGGCTCCCAGGCCATGCCGACCGGGTTGCGAAGCCCGGAGGCAAAAACGCGATGGTCGCCCGATGCGATATCGACTTCCCAGATCGCGGCACGTTCGAATTCCACTTCCATGCCGCGTTCGGCAACATTGCTGTTCGAGCCGACGCTGACATACAGTTTTTTTCCATCGACACTGGCAATAATGTCTTTTGTCCAGTGATGGTTGATCGTGCCGGCAGGCAAGGAAAGAATTTTTGTCCCGGCAGAGGTAATTCTGGTGTCGCCATTTTTATAGGGAAAGCGGATTACCGCATCGGAATTGGCGATGTATAAATCATTGCCGATCAAGGTCATGCCGAATGGTGAATTCAGGTTTTCAAGCAAAACGGAGCGCAGGTTGGCAATGCCGTCGTTGTCGGTATCGCGCAGCAACGTGATGCGGTTTGCACTGGGTACCGCAGCACCGGCTTTTTTCATTACCGCAGCCATCACGACGCCCTTGATGCCCTTGCCATCATCGGGTTTGGGTGGTGCATTGGTTTCCGCGACCAGTACATCGCCATTGGGCAGGACATAAAGCCAGCGCGGATGATCAAGCTTGTCGGCGAATGCAACGACTTGCGTGCCGCCAACCGGGATCGGTTTTTTGCCATGAGGCCAGGCGATTGCCGGCGCAATATTGATGGTCGGGATCAGTGTTTTTCGTAGTGCCGGCAATATGGGCTTTGGCCCAGTGCCGGCAGAGACGGGTTGTTTGGCCATTTCACTGCAGGCAGTCAACGAGATGATCAATGCGCCGAAAAACACAGCGCATGGGGATAATCGGGTTGCCGCATGAAAGTTGAAATGGCGGAACATTACAGACGGCCCATCAACACCAGAACAATCACGATGACGACCACGAGGCCAAGCCCACCGCTGGGCGCATAGCCCCAATTTTTGCTGTGACCCCAATTTGGCAATGCGCCGACCAGCATCAGGATAAGAATGATTAAAAGAATTGTGCCCAAGCTCATGTGAATCTCCTTGAAGTTTTTGTCATGTAAAAAAGCAGCGAAATCCTGTGGATTCCGCTGCCCGGTCAAACAGCAGAATTGCGTATCGTTTGCTTATTTGCGGTCGCTACCATCAACGCCCTGTTCGCCTTGAACACCATCATTGCCCTGATTGCCTTGTTCGCCTTCTGGACCCGTATTGCCGGTATTGCCTTGGTCACCCTGGGCGCCGGTGTCGCCGGTGTTACCCGTATTGCCCTGATCGCCCTGCATGCCGGTATTGCCGGTGTTGCCGGTATCACCTTTTTCACCGGGAGGTCCGGCAATAATCACCGGGTCCGGTTGGTTCACCGGAACCAGCACGAGATCAGGTTGTTTTTCGTTGCATGCCGCCAGGCTTGCAGCGATTAGCAGAACAGGAATAAGTAGTAAACGTTTCATGAAAAAATCCTTTGAATAAGAGAATAAAGAGCGGTGGCTTTCGCCTTCCGCCAAAACCTGGCAGGAATTGATTCATGCCTGACGCCAGCACAGGGTAGGGCGATCGAATCGATAGTTCGGTGCGCTTGCGAACACAGAGGCGGTCAAAAAATACGAGCGTTAAGCCAAGTAAGCATCAACCCGATGCCGATTTGCGCGATTGCGTGTAAAGGCCGGTGATGGTACCGCTGGCATCGCGCTCAATGGGATGGATGTTAGCGGCCGAATCGGTAATCAATACTATCCGCTCCATCTTCAGGCTGGAGGAATCCCAGTATTCCGCCATGTCGGGCACGAATTTCAGCAAGGCGATATTGGTCGATTCCGGGCCATCGGGAAACCAGGGTTTGGCAAACGGTGTCCATAAACGGTTGATGTAGGAGCGTTGTGTATTCAGCTCGCCGTAGCCGGAGAACGTGACATAGGTTGCCCGGCTTGAATCGACAAAATTGAGATTGATGGCATCGAGGTGCTTGATTTTTTCCGAGCGCAGATCGGTAAAGAACCAGAGCGCACAATTGCCATCGAGATAAAGCGGCAACATGGGACGGCTGACCAGTACGCCGCCATCGTCGATGGTGGTCAGTATCGAGACCGTCATGTGCTGGATCAGCCGGCAGAGTTTCGTCAGCCCGGGATTGTTTTGTTTTTCCGTTTTCATGTAACGCTCCGCGATTGAGATGCTCGAACATATTTTCCTGGATCGATGCACGACGCAGAATGCCGATTTAATGCACTCAAGGATCAAGCAGTATTGGCGTCAAGTCGGTGCGCTACCGCTCATATCCAATGATCAAAACGGTCAAAGGAGGATGGCCAGCATTGCAAGGAAGGCAATAATAGCGGGCGTTGCAGGACGACCGGTGGGCAAATAAAACAGGGTTGCAGGGTCTTTGTGTGATAGCTTGTGCCTGATTTCACGAGTTTTCACCACTCGACTGGTTACCAATGCAAATCCATGGGTATTTTTGTATTGGAAGAAGATCGGGATCGCAGCCTTCGTTGAAGCAAGGCAGGAAAGTCCGCGGAGATTTTTTTGCCTGGCCGGTAACGCCGTTTGTGTGATAACGAACATACAGCACCGACTGACATCGCGCACAGTAAGGTGCCGGGGATCGATTGCATTCCCCGACTGTTCACACGCTGGCCATGTGCTGCAGGATAAATAAATGTTGCTTGAAACTTCATCTGAAGTTGTCAATCGTTTGATTGCAGGTCTGCCTCGCAAGGAACGCAAGCGAATTCTCGATCATTGTGATCTGGTCGATCTAGCTTTCGGTGAAATTTTGTGTGAAAGCGATAAACCGATAAGCCATGTCTACTTTCCCGTGACGGGTTTTATTTCACAATTGACGATAATCACCGGCCATCCACCGCTCGAAATGGGTTTGATCGGAAACGAGGGCATGTTGGGTGCAAGCCTGATGTTGGGAGTCAATTTTGCTCCTTTGCGTGCCTTGGTACAGGGCAATGGTTCGGCGCTTCGAATCAGCACCGCCGAATTTCAACGTGATTTAGCCGAATGTCCATCCTTGCATCGTGTGCTGAATCGTTATTTGTACGTAACGATGGCACAGTTGTCGCAAACCGCCGCGTGTAACCATTTTCATGAAATCGAACCCAGATTGGCTCGCTGGCTGTTGATGACGCATGACCGTGCGCATTCCAACCATTTTCATCTGACGCATGAGTTTCTGGCCGATATGCTGGGCGTGCGCAGAAGCGGTATCACCGTCGCCGCCGGTGCCTTGCAAGGCAAAAACCTGATCGGCTACACCCGAGGCGAAATAAGCATTCTGGATCGTTCAGGTCTGGAAGCGGCTGCCTGCGAATGCTATCAGGCTGTCAACGATGATTATCGGCAACAGTTTTCCTGAAAACCACATCGTTGTAGCAGGAAGACGATGCACTCAACAGGCCTATGTTCGATATCGAACATAGCTTTGTACGGTGCCGTACATATAAAAACATGAATTAGCGTTATTCTTGCCGAATGAAAGGGATTGCCCTTTACATTGCTCAAGAACGGTAATTTTCATGCCAGCTACAGTTATCAATGTCAAACCCGCACCCCAGCAAAATCGCCTGTTATCCGCTTTGCCCAAAGAAGTACAAGAGCGTGTGTATCCCAATCTCGAATTGGTTCCCATGGCGCTGGGCATGGTTTTGTACGAATCCGGCGATACCATGCGCCACGTCTATTTCCCGACCGACTGCATCGTGTCCCTGCTTTACGTGATGCAGAACGGTGCATCGGCTGAAATTTCGGTAGTCGGCAATGAAGGCGTGGTCGGCATTTCGCTATTCATGGGTGGCGAGAGCACGCCAAGCCGTGCGGTAGTGCAAAGTGCTGGTTATGCGTATCGCCTGTCCGGCGAAATGATGAAAGATGAATTCAATCGTCATGGTGAAACGCTGATGCTGATGCTGCGTTATACCCAGGCGCTGATTACCCAGATGGCACAGACCGCCGTTTGCAATCGCCACCATACGATTGATCAACAACTTTGCCGCTGGTTACTGCTGTCGCTGGACCGTTTGCGGAGTAACCGTTTGACGATGACGCAGGAGTTGATCGCGAACATGCTTGGCGTCCGTCGGGAAGGCGTTACCGATGCCGCCGGCAAGCTGCAAAAATTGCACGTGATTGAATATTCGCGCGGTGAAATTACCGTGCTTGATCGTGCCAAGCTGGAAAGCCTGAGCTGCGAGTGCTATGCGGTCGTCAAAAAGGAAACGGATCGTTTATTGCCGGGCATCCATCCGACCGAACAGCTGAAAGATTCACATCTCGTCAGTGAGCATGAATCGGGACATGGCATATCCCAGGACTGAAGTCGGCATTTTTGCATCGTCTTGCCCAGGCAGGAAAATGGCCATGCATGTTTTTGCCGGTGACATTCCGTATGTCGTGCAGCGTACATAATTCATCATGCAAAATACCCGGCACCAATTTGCCGTGTTTCGCTAAATAGCTGATTCTTCCCGTAAAAATGGCTGGCATGCAATATGGAACGCCTGTTTCGAGAACTCCACTCGAAAAAACGGTGATCCCCATGTCTTCCATTCCATTTGCATTACAGCGTAATCATTTGTTGGCTGCCTTGTCGCCTGCTGTCATGGATCGTCTGCGGCCGCATCTTGAAATAAAAGCATTGGCTGCGGGTGAAGTTTTATATGAGTCCGGCGATGACCGTCACCATGTCTATTTCCCGGTCGATTGCATCGTATCGCTTTTGCATGACACCGAATCCGGATCATCGGCGGAAATCTCCATGGTAGGTAACGAAGGCCTTATCGGCGTCACTTCCTTCATGGGTGGCCAATGCAGCCCGTGGCGTGCGGTAGTTCAAAACGCCGGTTTCGCCTATCGCATGCCGGTGCAAAAAATGCATGAGGAGTTCGGACGACACGGTGAACTCGCGGAATTGATGCTGCTTTATACCCAATCACGCATCGTGCAAATGTCGCAAACTGCGGTCTGTAATCGTCACCATTCGATCGAGCAGCAGGTCTGCCGCTGGTTGCTGCAGTCCTTGGACCGCTTGCCGACATCGACCATCAGGATGACGCAGGAACTTCTCGGCAATGCACTGGGCGTGCGCCGCGAAGGCGTGACCGTTGCCGCCTGCAAGTTAAACAGCATCGGCGCAATTGAATACAGTCGCGGAAAGATCGAGGTTATCGATCGCGATCAACTCGAATCCCTGAGTTGCGAGTGTTATGCAGTGGTCAGGAAGGAAACGCAGCGCTTGTTGCCACCTGCCGAGGAACTGGACCGTCCTTTAAGTCGGCCCACAGGACGTGTCGTTGCATTCAAGAATCCTGCGGTTGGCCAAGACAGCACCCGTCGGCTACCCGCAGTTTCCGGTTGTTTCGTGAACTGAATGCCTTGAAGATTCCCAGCAGGTCGCATCGGATATAGCACCGCGAAGCTTTGATGGTGCCGTGCTCCTTGTGTAAAATGCCGGCATGCGCAACAGGGGCTTCCAGACATTTTTTGCACGCATGGCCTTGCTGGCCATGTTGTTGCTGGTGTTCGCGCCGAGCGTTAGCCGCTGGATAGCAAGTAACAATGCAGACTCGGGCTCCAACTGGGTCGAAATGTGTACCGCGACCGGCTTGAAAATAGTGAATCTCGCGGACTTCGGAAAAAGCGAACTGCCCAAGCCAACACAGATGGGCCAGGATTGTGCCTATTGCCCACTCGTGGCTTCCATCGCGCCACTACTATTGTTAATCGCGTTAATTTTTCCGCTGATTGCGGAAAACGCCATCACGATCGCACGACAAACCGTTCTTCGAGTCTTTTTGTACCCCAGCGGCCTGGGTTCACGCGGACCGCCCGTTCTTCTCTGACACACACCTAGCTCATCGCGCATCGTCTGATAGCGCGTTCGTACCCGTGTTTTGGAGAATCCCAAATGTTATTGAATTTTGTCGCGAAGCCGCGTGCTTCGCGCCTGGCCGTTGCTGTTGCCCTGGCCATTTTGCCTGTTATCACGTGTGCTGCCGATACCGATGCAGACAACCCGTCACACAAAAATAAAACCGAAGAAGAAACGAAGATTCTGGATGCCGTTGAAGTGCGTGCCCAGGAAGTCGAGCGTCGCGAGCAACGCTTGCATCGGGTGCAGCATGAAGGCTCCAGCGTCACGATTGATCGCGAACGCCTGGAACAAAGTAATGTGATCGGCAGCGAGGATTTGCTGCGCTACGCACCGAACCTGACGATTCGCTCGCGCTATATCGGTGATCGCAATGCGCTGATCGGAGGTCGCAGCAATTCCACTACGCAGGGCTCGCGGTCGCTGGTGTATATCGATGGCTTGTTGATCAGCGACCTGCTGGGTGCCAGTTTCAATCCGCCGCGCTGGGGCATGGTGAGTCCGGCGGAAATTCAAAGCATGGATGTGTTGTATGGCCCGTTCTCTGCCGAATTGCCGGGCAATTCCATGGGCACGACAGTGCAGATCACCACGCGCTATCCGCGTGATTTGACGATCACCGCCGATACGCAATTATTCTCGCAGAATTTTTCCGATGACTACGGTTACAAGGAAAGCTTCGACGGCAATCGACAGAATGTGACGATGGGCGAGAGTTACGAACGCTGGCGCTGGTTCGGCGCAGTGAGTCGTCTCGATACCACCTCGCATCCCATGCAATATGCGACTGCCAATTTCATCGCGGCCAATAATCAGCCGGTCGTGAATGGTGCCATTGTCGATATCGATCCGAATAATCTGGCGCGCGTCATTATCGGCCCGACCGGGATTGAAGATACTCAACAAATCAATGCGAAATTCAAAACGGGTTTTGATATCAGTGACGATGCCACGCTGGAATTCGTGCTTGGTTACTGGCAGAACGATTACGACCGCCGTGCGATTTCATTCCTTACCGACAATACCGGCGCTCCGGTTTACAACGGTGACCGCCGCCTGCCCGATGGTCGTGCCATCCGTATTACCAATAGCGCCTTCTCACCGCAGGCTGGCAATGAAGAACATTGGCAGAGCGCATTGTCGCTGACCTGGAAGCTCAATGAACATTGGGCACTGCAAGCCATTGCCTCCGACTACCGGGTGGCCGAAAACGAATTGCGCAGCGCCACCACAGCACCGCCGACTGCAAATAATGGCGGTGCCGGCACGGTCAGCTTTGGCGATGGAACCGGCTGGAATACCTTCGATTTGAAACTCGATGGCCATTTTGAATCGCATCGTTTTCGTTACGGTATTCATGCCGATCGTTATGTGCTGGATAGCAGCGTATTCAATACCGCCGATTGGCGTAGCGGCGTTCCCACCACACGCACCAGCATCTTTGGAGGCAAGGCAAAAACTTTCGCCGCCTATATGCAAGACGATTGGAAATTCGCGCCAGGCTGGGAACTCGGCGCCGGTCTTCGTTATGAACAATGGACGGCATTCGATGGCGTGCGTGGCGTCAATGCCAACCCGGTCCTGTTATATGCCGAACGCACGATTGATGGCTTCTCGCCCAATTTGAGCCTGAGCAAGGAACTCGGTGATGACTGGACGGCACGCGCAAGCATCGGCAAGGCAGTACGTTTTCCGACAGTATCGGAACTGTTCCAGGGTTCGGTATCCGGTCAGGTCATCGTCAACAGCGATCCGAACCTGAGACCGGAAGAAAGTTTTTCGAAAGAATTCGCGCTCGAAGGTCATCTCTGGAACGGCGATGTGCGAGCCAGTCTGTTTGAAGACGATATTCGCAATAGTCTGTTTAGCCAGACCAATTTATCGGTCACGCCGAATGTCACTAACATCCAGAATATCGGTCGTATGCGCAATCGGGGCATCGAGTTTGTCGGTGAATGGAAGGATGTGGGCGTTGACGGCCTCAGTCTGACCAGTAGCCTTGCATTCAATCGCTCGAGAATTCTCGACAATAATAATTTTCCGGCAAGCGAAGGAAAACGCGCGCCGCGAATACCTTCAACGCGTGCATCGGCGGTGTTGAGCTACAAGGCCAACGAGGACTGGCGATTCAGCTTGTCGGGCCGCTATTCGGGCCGTCAATGGAACACGCTAGACAATATCGACAGCAACCCGGACGTATTCGGCGGCACTTCCAGCTTCACGGTATTCGATGCCAAAGTCACTCGTCGATTATTTGATGGGCTCAGCCTTGGACTGGGTGTCGATAACCTGACCGATGAAAACTATTTCGTGTTTCATCCCTATCCACGCCGCACTTTCTTTTTGGAACTGCGTTACGGGGAAAATACGCCATGAGTACCGTCATCGAAAATTCAAACCAGTACGCACGTTTCTGGCGCTGGCATTTTTATGCCGCGTTTTTGGTAATCCCGTTTATCCTCTGGCAGGGCATCACCGGTGTAACCTATCTTTGGCATGCCGATATCTCGGATGCCCTGTGGCCAGAGTTGCGTTTTGTAACACCCGGCAAAATGCGTTCATCCCTCGATGATCAATTCAATGCCGCCATCGCCGTAAATGCCGGTGAAAAGCCGAAACTGATCAAGATCAGTGGCGAAGCAAATCGCAGCACGCAGTTTGTGTACGAACATGAAAACGGTTTGAGTTCGCCGACGTTTGTCGATCCCTATTCCGGAAAAGTATTGGGCAGCGTATCGCCCACTACCTGGCTACCGGGTTTGACGCGCGAACTGCATGGCGGTTGGCCATTCGGCAAGCCCGGTTCCTGGTGGCTGGAGCTGGGAGCCTGCTGGTGCATCGTGATGGTATTGACCGGCATCTATCTGTGGTGGCCGCGTAAAAACAAAGGCATGGCAGGCGTGCTTTATCCAAGGTTGCGGGCAGGCTCGCGCGTGTTCTGGAAAGATTTGCATTCAGTGGTTGGCATCTGGTTTTCATTCTTGTTCCTGGCCTTTCTGGTCACCGCATTGCCATGGACGGATTTCTGGGGCAATCAGATATTGAAACCGATTCAGCGCATGACAAACCAGACTGCGCCTGCAGGTTTAGGCTTTTCACATCATGCCAATACCCACTCGCACCATGAAGGCCATCAAATGATCAGCCTGCAACGTGCGCTGGATATCGCCAATGCCGAAGGCTTGCAAGGCGATCTGGAAATACGATTGAAATCTGCCGGCGAACCGATTGTCGTTGTCATGAAAAAAGGCCGCGCCGCGAACGAACGCACCGTGCAAATCGATCCCGTCAGCGGCAATGTACTTGCGCGGGTCTCTTGGCGTGATTATCCAATCGTACCCAAAGCCATTTCGACGGGCGTTGATCTGCACGAGGGCACTTTCTTCGGACGTGCCAACCAGATTTTCAATTCTCTCGTAGTGTTGGCTTTGTTCTGGCTGGTATTTACCGGCTTCATGGGCTGGTACAAACGCAGGCCCGGCAAAGGCGTGTCAGCGCCTCCGGCAACGCAACGCGCCTGGCCGAAATGGCTGCCGTACGTGGCCATCACGCTTTGCATCGCAATGCCGCTACTCGGCCTGAGCGTATTGCTCGTCTGGCTGATGGATCGCTTCGTACTTGGCATTTTCCGCGGACTCCAGGGAGCTCGATCATGACCAATTTCATCCTGATGGCGATGGCTTTTACCGCGGCATCCGGCGTAATGATTATCTACGCCCTGATCAGCATGACGCGCCCAAAAACACACCTGAAAAAACGCAAACCTTTCAGCCTGTTCGATTCGATTTAAACCACATCCACTTTGGAGTAACGATCATGCAAAAACGAATCAGCCTTTTACTTGCTGCCGCTCTTCTATTTCCAGTTCTCGCCTGGGCACATGCGTATAAATTGGGAAGCATAGGCATTGAACATCCCTGGAGTTCCGCAACCCCGCCGAATGCCGGTGTTGCCGGTGGTTACCTGACAATCAAAAACAACGGGAAGAAAAACGATGTCTTTCTCGGCGGCTCAACAACAGATGCGGCACGCGTCGAAATCCATCAAATGACGATGGAGAACGGCGTCATGCGTATGCGTCCGCTTGCCAATGGTCTGCCAGTGCCTGCCGGAAAAGGCGTTTCACTCGCGCCGGGCGGTTATCACCTCATGTTTATCAAACCCAAGCAGCAATGGAAGGACGGAGATCGAATTCCGGTGGTCCTGTAGTTCAAGCATGCCGGAAAGATAAAAGTGGAATTCGCCGTGCATGCCGAAAAACCCGGAAGCGCCGATCACTCCCATCACTAATCAACACAAAAATGGAACCAGAATGAAAACATTACCCCGCTATTCCCTGATGGCGATCGCCATCATGACTTCTTGTCATGCCGCCTACGCCGCAGAAAAGGTCGCTCCTGCAAAAGAAAAGACACTGGATACCGTCCAGGTCATCGGCGAGCGTGAAGATTACAAAGCCGGACCGACATCGACCGCCAACAAAACGGAAACACCCACGCTGGAAACGGCGCAAAGTGTGCAAACCATTACCCGCGCAGTATTGCAAGACCAGAATGTCGGCACGTTGACCGAAGCGGTAAGGAACGTCGCCGGCACTGGCTCCGACTTTGGCTTCAATGGCAGCGCGCTTCCCTTGCTGATCTTGCGCGGGTTCCCGACGGTTTCGATGTCTGCCCGTGGGCCCATGGGAGGCAGTTCAAGCTATTTCCTTGATGGAAGTCGCGTGCAAGGCCTGCCTGTCAATATCAGTAATACCGAATCGGTCGAAGTGGTCAAAGGCCCGGCCAGCGTACTCTATGGCCGTGCAGAACCCGGTGGCCTGGTCAATGTCGTGTCACGCAAGCCTACGAAGGATTTCGGTTTTTCGTTTGAACAAACCGTTGGCAGTTATGGTTTAAGCAATACTGCATTGGAAGTATCGGGAGCAATCAATGATTCCGAAACAGTCATCGGACGTGCCGCTGCATCATATTCCGACAGCGATTCCATTCGTGATTTCGTGACTGACCGTCTCGCCAGCTTTTCCGGCAACGTCACTTGGGCGCCGAGCGAAAAAACGAAACTATCGTTGACTGCCGATTACGTCGATCAGAACTATCGAAACGATTTTGGCGTTCCGGCCATTGGCAATCGCCCCCTCGATATACCGCTCGAAAACCAGTTCAATGAAGGTGGACCTTTGTCGTCAACGAAAGCAACTGCATTCAAGCTGGATTTTTCGCAGCAAATTTCCGACAACTGGAAACTCAATCTACACGCCTATTCCCTGAATCAGGACGCACCGCAATTCGATGTGCTTCCCATCACTTTCTTTACGGGACAAGCCGGCTTGATCGCGACCGGAAACATTGATCGCTACTATTCCTATTTCCCGGAGGCCTCCCGTGATCTATTTCAGGGGAATATCGATTTCATCGGTAATTTCGTGTCAGGCAATGTTGAACATACTGTTTTGGTCGGCGCAGATTCCTACTCCGACAAATTCGACAGCCTTTGGACCAGCTACCTGCCGACGACGCCCATCAATGTTTACAATCCGGTGTATGGCACGGTTCCCGCGCTCGATTTGTCTTCAGTAAGCCTGATACCCAGCGAGAGCCGCTCACGCTGGACGGGTGTTTATGTGCAAGACCAAATCTCGTTCGGCAACGGATGGCATCTCGTTGCCGCGCTTCGCCATGAGTCGACGGCAGCACGTTACGGCGAACCCACCGAGCAACTGAACAAGGCATCATTCCTCACGCCAAGACTCGGAGCTGTCTGGAATTTTTCCGACAATCAAAGCGTGTATGCGCAATACCAGGATGCGGTAGCTTCCAATAATGGTCGTGCCGCCGATGGCAGCGAACTGGAAGCCGAGCGTGCAAGACAATTCGAGATTGGTCACAAGTTTGAATCAGGCAACGGAGGGCTGTCCTCAACGGTAGCGCTCTATCAACTGACCAAACGCAATCTCGCGAATTACGTGTTCAGTAGTACCAGCCCCACCGGATTCGACATCATCACGGTTGGCGAAGCACGCTCTCGCGGCCTTGAATGGGATTTGGCGGGCCGTATCAATGACAAGCTTTCCATCCTTGCTTCCTATGCCTATACCGATGCCGACGTTACCAAGGACAGTTTTGTTCAAGGTGCGCGCCTGCCGAATGTCGCAAGACATTCCGGAAGTACCTGGTTGCGCTATTCGTTGACCGACCAATGGAATCTGGGTGGCGGAGTATTTTTCCAGGGATCGCGTGAAGGCGACCAGGCGAATACTTTCCAGCTACCGGGCTACGCCCGATTCGACGCCATGCTTGGTTACCGGTTTGATCTGGGTGAGCAACGCGCAAGCTTGCAATTGAACATCAACAACGTGTTCGACAAACGCTACTACACCGGTAGCCACCAATTCGTGACCGACTGGATTGCGCCTGGCGATCCACGCAGTGTTGCATTGACCTTTCGTATTGAACGCTAGGAGCTTGCCATGAGCATTGAACGCAGAGAGTTTTTGCAACAACTGGCGCTTGCCATGGGCGGCATGGCGCTTCTGGGAACGACCGGGATGGCGAGTGCCGATGAGGTCAAGGAAAAGCCCGTTCACGACATGAGCAGTATGCCTGCCAGCTGGATGGGCAAAGAACAAATTGCCATGTTGATGTACCCGGGATTCACCGCGCAGGATTTGGTGGGGCCTCAGTACATGTTTGCCAACCTCATGGGTGCCAAGGTGTGTCTTGTGGCACAAAGCAGAGAGCCGGTGATGAGTGATACCGGCTTGGCAATCATGCCTACACATACCTTCGACGATTGCCCGCGCGACCTGGATATTTTATTTATTCCCGGAGGTAGTACCGGCACGCTGGAAGCCATGGAGAACAAAATCCTGATTGATTTTGTGATGGACCGCGGCAGTCGTGCGAAGTGGATCAGTTCGGTTTGCACGGGCTCTCTTGTGCTCGGTGTCGCGGGTCTGTTGCAGGGCTATCGTGCCACCAGCCATTGGGTCATGCGCGACTTACTGAAAAACGTCGGCGCGATTCCGGTCGATGCGCGTGTCGTGCAGGATCGCAATCGCATTACTGGCGCGGGCGTTACTGCAGGACTGGATTTCGGCCTGACATTCATCGCCAAACTGCGCGATCAAAACTACGCAGAAACGGTTCAGCTACTCGCCGAGTACGCGCCGGAACCGCCCTTCAATGCAGGAACGCCGAAAACGGCGCCAACGAGTGCAACGAAAATGACGGAGGACATGTTTGTTGGCTATATCGATCGCGCAAATGCCTCGATGAAAAAAGCTGCCTTGAATTTCAATGGAGTGGAGTGATGAAAAACCGGAGCCCATAAATGAAAGAGTGCAATACGCGATTTATCACTGGTAATTTATATGTGTCGTTGAATTGAATATAAGAAGATGCCTGCAGCACTAGTGGTGCTGGCTGATTCCCGTCGGCTCGTTCAACTCAGCTACTCTTCGTACCTATAAGCAACAACAGCCTGCTGATTCTTCGTGTCGTCTGATACGGACGTGCCGATGGGAGAAATGACTAGGTATGCTGATTACTTTTCCGCCGCACCGGATTGCCAAAATCCGGATTGCTGCTGACGCGGCCGGCTACCGTTCCCTTCGGGTGTCGATAC
>Ga0209480_10001053_pt1 | contig 20606 bp, 11 predicted proteins | sample JI61114C2DNA_FD_187501 | JGI IMG/M metagenome (GOLD analysis project Ga0209480, IMG submission 187501) | Wastewater effluent complex algal communities from Wisconsin, to seasonally profile nutrient transformation and Carbon sequestration -... | ecosystem: Engineered > WWTP > Effluent > Algae... | reverse complement strand
CGAGAAGATTAAAAATGCTACGCTGACCTTCCGCGCCGAGGATTTTGCGGGCACCCACCACCGCCTTGAAAGCAGGATGATACAGTGGCGCGAAGAAGAACCCGAGCCCGATGCTTTCGATGCCACGCGCCACACGCTCGGCGGGTAGATCAATGCGGACTCCAAGTGCCTCCAGGACATCAGCACCGCCAGCCTTGCTCGTCACACCGCGATTGCCATGCTTCGTCACGCACACGCCGCCCGCAGCGAGGATGAACATCGCCGTCGTGGAGACATTGAAGAGATGCAGCTTGTCACCACCCGTGCCCACCACATCCAGCATCGGCCCCGGCAGCTTGCTGCGGTCCAGCCCCGGATCGACCGCCAGCTTCAGAAACTCCTGCACAAAAGCCGCGATCTCCGCTGGTGACTCGCCCTTCCGAGCCAGCGCGCGCAGCAGACTGGCCTTCGTTTCGTCCGACTCCTGCTCATCGACAAGAAATGCGGCGGCCTCACGGACCTCGCGCTCGTTGAGTGGTTGTCCGTCTTGGAGAGATTTGATCAGGGGCTGCATGCCGCCGATAGTGGGAGAGGCAGAGCGTTTTGGCAATCCTCCAGCATCAAACTTCCTGTCACGGAGGAGAATGACGAAATCCGAATGACGAATGCCGAACCCGCAGCACTGATCAGCCTTTGTCATTCGTTCATTCTGTCATTCGTCATTTTTCATGTCTCCCATCCTCGGCACTCTTCAAATTAGGCATAACAATCTGCAAATCCCCGTCATCTGAGTTTATGCCACAGGCCTACCGTAGATCGGTTTTGGAAGCTTGATCCTGGCGATTGCCATCTCATTCAATTTTTTGTAGCGCGATGCACGCAAAATATACTTCTGCCGCAAAGCCATTACCTCCTGCCATTCCTCATTCTCGAAGAAAGACTCTTCCAATTTCCGTTCTTTCTTCATTGCTGCTAGAGCAGGGCTTTGGTTCAGCCTTCGGACAACACTTTTGTCTTGTGGGTCGATGCGCTGAAAGTCCTCAAGAAACATCCAACCACTTAATACACAGTTAAGTTCTTCTTTCGCGGATACTGAGTTTTTTGACCTTCGTTTCAACTCAGATGCATACTCTTGGAAGGCAGCATCAATTAGTTGTTTACCATGTTGCAGCAAATCTTCATCGAAGATGTGAAGTCCTTTGCCCATGACTTCCGAAAAACTATACACTATATCTCGCGCCACTAAGCCTAGCTGACTGGGGGAGCTTGTAGCAAAAGGGCCACTAACACCGAGTTGCCTATCACGCCACTCATCGGTCTTGCACCGTAGCTCGACATTTTCGTTCGCCCACGAAAGCCCCTTCTTATCCAAGAAGGCCTTTCCATCTTCAATAACTGCACTGACGCTATCCCAAAACTGAGGAAAGTCCGCACATGAATTTAGCGGCGCAAAATCGACACCAACACTCGCTATGGAATCATATTCATGAGGAATCCAATTTGGGGTGGTAAAGCGCTCGGTTGATTCCCCAAGCACACGAAACTGCCAACATTGTCTGACCAACTCGATGCCAGCACGGAGTTCAGATGGAAAGCTGGCGATCTGGCCTTTGGTAATTCCGTAAAAGATGCATGGGCTCATTTGTCTCATGCCAGGAGGAGCGTGGGACCATATTCTCTCAAAGATATCCATCCCCGCAAGCTTCCTAACTTCGTTTAATGCACATATCCGAAGATCTGCATCAAACAGGTATTCCAAGGCTAGTTGTTTCTCCGAAAGATCAGTGAACGCTTCGATTTGGGTCATGACCTTGCCAGGATCAAACAAGAGGACCGAATCATTCAAATCTACTTCCATTGAAGATCCACTGGATGGCGTCTCGATAGAATATCCGTTGAAGCCAGAATATTTCTGAAAACATATTAACAGCTTCTTGGCGGCATCCTGAATTTTTGAAGCTGTCCAGCTTTTTAACTCCGGGGGCATATTCGCGGTAATAAATGGGAGCCAGTATTCCCTGATGTAGCGGGTTTCATCGTTCATATTTATCAACTGTTCGACTAACTCAGCCTACAATAAAAGCAATGCTGCCGTTAGAGCATCCCTGTCTGTGCAAACAGTAGCAACGTCGAGAAGCCTAACCCGACTTTGCGAGACAAAAAATATACCAAGCACACATTGTATCCATGTTGCCGCAAAACGTTGATTTACAATTATTTACCCCTGTCCATGAAGCGTGTAAAGTGCCGCTGCTGGAATCCATCCTGATGGATGCCTTTGACTCTTTGACCATCATGACCCTGTTTGTTACCGTTGACCTCCTCTCCCATCCTCGGCATCGATCTCGGCACCACCAACTCTCTCGTCGGCGTGGTGGACAGTGGTTTTCCCATTCTACTCGCCGATGAGCAGGGTCAGCGCCTCACGCCATCCGCCGTGAATTTTGCGGCGGATGGCAACATCATCGTCGGTGCGGCGGCTTTGAGAAAACGGGCTCTGGAGCCGAGGCGCACGGTGACGAGCGTGAAGCGCCTGATCGGTCGTCGTGGAGGGGAGGGGGACTGGCAGCCGCCTTACAGCCTGCGCGAGCTTGGCGTCTCGCCCATCGAGGTCTCGGCGGAGATCCTGAAGCAGCTGAAAGCCATCGCCGAGCGGGCTTTGGAGCAAAGCGTGAGTCGGGCCGTCATCACCGTGCCAGCCTATTTCAATGATGCGCAGCGCAACGCCACAAAGCAGGCCGGTGAACTGGCCGGGCTAACCGTCGAGCGCATCGTCAGCGAGCCCACGGCTGCCGCTCTGGCCTATGGTTTGGATAAACTCGGCGAGCGCCAGAAGATCGCCGTCTATGATCTCGGCGGCGGCACCTTCGACATCAGCGTACTGGAGATGCGCGAGGGAGTCTTTCAGGTGCTCAGCACCGCCGGTGACACGCAGCTCGGTGGGGATGACATCGACCGCGCTTTGGCGGAAAGCATCGCTCCGAGTGGAATCGATTCGGCTCGTTTTGTTGAAGTCGCCGAAGCTGCGAAGAAGCGCCTCTCCAATGAAGAAAGCACGCGTATCGAGCTACCCTTTTACGATGGCACGAACAGCCTCAGCGTGGAAATGACACGTGTAGAGTTTGAGAAGCTCATTCGTCCGCTCGTGGAGCGCACGCGGGCGCATTGCTTGCGGGCTCTGAGCGATGCGGGAGTGAAGCCGGAGGAACTCGATGCCGTGATCCTCGTCGGCGGCAGCACACGCATCCCGCTGGTGCGGCGATATGTGGCGGAGATCTTCGGTCGCGAGCCGGACATCTCGCAGAATCCCGATGAAGCTGTGGCGCTCGGCGCGGTCATCCAGGCAGGCATTCTCAGCGGTTCGCTGAAAAACGTGCTGCTGCTGGATGTGACGCCGCTTTCCCTCGGCATCGAGACCTTTGGCGGCCTGATGAACACGATCATCCCGCGCAACACGACCATCCCCTGCAAGGCGGGCGAGATGTTTACCAATGCCGTCGCCAATCAGCAGGACATGCTCATCCGCGTGCTTCAGGGCGAGCGCGAACTCGCGAAGGATAACTGGGAGCTTGGCCGCGTCATTGTCCCCTTCCCTCCTGGCCCGAAAGGCAGCGCCCGAGTCGGTGTGCAGTTCGCCATTGATGCGAATGGCATCCTCCAAGTGCTCGCCCGCGACACCGCGACGAACACCGACACCGTATTAGAAATCCAAAACACCGCCGTCGATGTTGATGACGAGCGCGTGGAGCAGATGATCGCCGAGAGCGTGGAGCATGCCTTTGAGGACATGAATGAGCGCGTCTGGACCGAGGCCAAACTCAAGGCCGAAGAACTGCTCCCCGCAGTCGATGCCGCCCTCACCCAGTTCGGCGATGCCGTCAGCGACGAGGAGCGATCCGTCATCGAAGCCGCCGCTGCCAGCGTCCGAGCCCTGCTCCATGCCGCCGAACACGACGCCAAAGCGCTCAAATCCGCCAACTCCGCCCTCGACGACGCCACCCAGGAACTCGCCGTCCGCCTCGTCGAGCGAGCGATGGAAGAGTCGCTGGTGAGGCGCGGGCTGGTGTGATCACACCTTCCCGCGAAAGGTCTCCAGCTTTTCTTTTGCCCGCGCGAGTTCCGTTTCCATCTCAGCGATCTTTTTCTCCAGACCGGCGCAGTACTTCGCCGGGTTCCGCTGCTGGAGCCGCTCGAAGAGATTGAAGACCAGCATGAGCTGCCAGACGCGGCTTTGCAGCGTGCGTAGGCGGTAGGCGCGGAGTAGCTTGCCCGCGCGGAGGAAGCGCAGCGCGCTGAGCGCCCGCAGGAAGGCCACGAGCGGCAGCAGGATGATCGCCAGATTGATCCAGTGCTTCTGGCAGTAGAGCAGCTTCTGTGGCGTGGCGGAGATCATCCAGAGGAACTCCGCCGTGAAGCCGATCCAGATCAGGCTCGTCGCCAAATGCACTGCCGTGGCCAGTCGGGGGCGGGTTTCCAAAGCCTCGCCTGCGCCCAGCTCCACGCCGAGCACTGGCAGCACGAGCAGGGTCAGCACAAGCATGGGAACGGCGAGTTTGCCCTCCAGCTTGGCGGAAGTGCCCGGGCCAGTCGCCCGCCAGCCAACGCCAGGAATCCACAGCCAGCCGTCTGGCGTGCTCGTGCATGTCGTCATGCGCAGCGGCGGGATGAGCAGCGTCAGCACCAGCCGACGCAGCCGCGCCCTCCAGGCATCATTGGCAACAAACAAACCCACCAGCGCCTCCAGCCCGATCCCAGCCCAGAGCGAGAGCAGCGCCAAACGATGCCAGGGATGCCGCTCCAGCATCTCACGAAAAGCCTGCCCGCTGTCCCCATGTGGCAGGATCACGCCCACCACGGCCAGAAACGCCAGCGCCATCACGAGCATCAGCCCATGACGCAGCGTGCCACCCGCAGGCGGGGCGTGGAGAGAGGCGTCGGCAGTGGTCATGACGGACCGGATTGTACAGACCGATGCGCATTTGCAAAGCGGCCACTTTCCCCCATCTTCGCGCCCCTTTTATGCCCGAACTCGAAAAGACCTACACCCCGGCGGACGTCGAAGCCCGCTGGTATCAGCGCTGGCTGGATGACAAATGCTTTGAAGCCGATCCCGCCCGCGTCAGCGAGAAGCGCCCGGCTTATTCCATCGTCATCCCGCCGCCGAACGTCACGGGCATCCTCACGCTCGGCCATGTGCTGAACAACACCATCCAGGACATCCTCGCCCGCCGCGCCCGCATGCTGGGGAAGGAAGTGCTCTGGCTGCCCGGCACCGACCACGCCGGCATCGCCACGCAAAACGTCGTCGAAAAGACGCTGAAAAAGCAGGGCGTCATCAAGCACCGCGACGATCTCGGCCGCGAGGGCCTCGTGGCGAAGATCTGGGAGTGGAAGGAGAAGCACGGCGGCATCATCATCGAGCAGCTCAAGAAACTCGGCGCCTCCTGCGACTGGAGCCGCGAGCGCTTCACCTTTGACGACGACTACAACGCCTGCGTCATGCGCGTGTTCGTCGATCTCTACAAAAAAGGCCTCATCTACCGTGGCAAGCGCATGGTGAACTGGTGCCCGTCCTCCCTCACCGCGCTCAGCGATGAGGAGGTCGTCATGAAGGCGCAGAACGCCATCATGTATCACTTCAAAGTCGAGGTCGTCGAAGAGCCCGGCACCTGGCTCACCATCGCCACCACGCGTCCGGAGGTCATCCCGGGCGATCAGGCCATCGCCGTGAATCCGAAGGACGAGCGCTATGCGCATCTCATCGGCAAACACGTGCGCCGTCCGCTGCCGGTCGAAGATCAAGCGCTGCTGCCGATCATCGCCGATGAGCATGTCGATTTCACCTTCGGCACCGGCGTGCTGAAAGTCACGCCCGCGCATGACAAGGCCGACTTTGAGATCGCGCAGCGTCACAATCTGCCCGCGGTCGATGTCATGCATCCGAACGGCGTGCTCAACGAACTCGCTGGCAAAGACCTCGCCGGCATGGAGCGCTTCGCCGCCCGCAAACGCGCCGCCGAGTTGCTCGCGGAAATCGGCAGCCTCGTCAAAGAGGAGCCGTATCAGAACAACCTCGGCTACTCTGAGCGTGCCGATGTGCCCATCGAAAGCCGTTTGAGCGAGCAGTGGTTCCTCAAATATCCGAGCGTGAAGGAAAGCCAGGCCGTCGTGGCCACTGGCGAGATGAAATTCCACCCTGACCGCTGGGCGAAGGTCTATGACCACTGGATGACCGGCCTCCAAGACTGGTGCATCAGCCGCCAAGTCTGGTGGGGGCATCGGATTCCGGTGTGGAGCCGCAATCTTGAAGGCAAACAGATCGTCGAGTTGTTTCCAGCGTTGGCGTCAGTCATGGAAGTCGTTTGGGAAAAAGCACGCGTTGCTGCGCCCTCATCTGATACCACTGCCAAATCGACTTCATTCTGCGCTGAACTAGATGGTCGCGATTTTGAAGAGGTTCATGGGCGTATCGTGCAAATCGGCGATGACCTTTTCCGAGTCGAAATCACAACCGATTCAGCCATGGCGACGAACAAAGTCGAAATGCTCGGCTTCACCCAAGACTCCGACGTCCTCGACACTTGGTTCAGCTCCTGGCTGTGGCCCTTTGCCACGATGGGATGGCCGGAGAAGACTTCCACGTTGAAGGCCTTCTACCCCACGACCGATCTCGTCACGGGGCCGGACATCATCTTCTTCTGGGTCGCCCGCATGATCATGGCGGGCTTCGAGTGGATGGGCGAGCTGCCGTTCAAGAACGTCTATTTCACCGGCATCATCCGCGACAAGCAGGGACGCAAAATGTCGAAGTCGCTCGGCAATTCGCCCGATCCGCTGGAACTCATCGCGAGCTACAGCGCCGATGCGTTGCGCTTTGGCATCATGCGCAGTGCGCCGCTCGGTCAGGACATCTGCTTCGACGAAAAGAACGTCGAACTCGGCCGCAACTTCTGCACCAAGCTCTGGAACGCCGCGCGCTTCCGCCAGATGCAAAGTAGCACGGGTTTTCAACCCATGGGTTCGGATGAACGAGTTGAAAACTCGTTCTACGGCACAGAAGCCGAGATCAGCGCCGCGCTGCTCAGCAGCGATGACAAATGGATTCTGTTGAGGCTGAATGCCGCCATCGCCGAGGTCAGCACCGCTTTGGAAGAATACCGCTTCAGCGACGCCACCGCCACGCTCTACCGCTTCTTCTGGAGCGAGTATTGCGACTGGTATGTCGAGGCCTCCAAAGCCGTCCTCCAAGGCACTGATGAGAAACGCAAAGCCAACACGCTCGCCGTCATCGACTTCGTGCTCGGGCACACGCTACGTCTCTTCCATCCCTTCATGCCCTTCATCACCGAAGAGCTGTGGCACGGCATGGGCTTCAACGCCGACCTTCCCGAAAACCAAGGCGGCAAGAGCATCATGTTCGCTGTTTGGCCGAAGCCGCTGGATGAAGACGAACTCGCCCACTTCGGCATCCTTCCCGAGGATGAAAAGACCGCGAACGACAAATACGAAGCCGTCAATTTGGGCCGTGGCCTGAAGAGCACCTTCAACATCAACAAGCGCGTCCGTTTCGTGCTCAAGCCGAGCCAGGAGCTGCCCGACCACGAGATCGAAGTCCTGCGCATCCTGCTGAACGCCGAGCCTCTCGATGTCGATGCGAACTACGTCCCGACCAAAGGCACCCCAAGCGCCCTGACCCCGCTAGGCACCATCTTCCTCCCGCTCGATGGCCTCATCGACGTGGAAGCTGAGCGTGCCCGCGTGAGCAAAGAGATCGCCAAAGTCGAATCCGAGCTGGAAAAAGTCACCGCCAAGCTCGCCGACACGAACTTCACCTCCAAAGTCCCACAAAAGGTGCTCGATGAGCATCAGCAGCGGAAAACCGACTGGCAGGAGAAGCTGGCGAAGCTCAAGGAGATGATGTCCGCGCTGGGGTGATCATTTCAAATTACCAGTCCCGGTTTTGCCACGGGCTCACAGCCTGAAGGAATGCCATCCTTCAGGCTCCCTGTCTCGACGCGCCTAGCAAAGGATTCTGCCGCCATCCGAGTCTGCGGAAAGACCACGCACTCACACCCCGATCTTTTCCTGTCCAAGATCGCTCCTTTCTTGTCTTCTATAGCTGTGCGCCGCCTTCTGCCATTTGCTCTTCTGATCTCCGCGTCCGCCAACGCGGCGGATGGCGTGGCGTTTTTTGAGTCGAAGGTGAGGCCGCTGCTGGTGAAGCATTGCTACGAATGTCACTCGCAGAAGGGCAAGGTGAAGGGTGGGCTGCTGCTCGACCGCAAAGAGGGCTGGCAGAAGGGCGGCGATGCCGGTCCGGCGCTGGTGCCGGGCAAACCAGCGAAGAGCCTCATCATGCATAGCGTGCGCTACGAGGACGAGGACCTGCAAATGCCGCCGAAGTCGAAATTGCCGCCGGAGGACATCGCGACGCTCGAAGAATGGATCCAAATGGGTGCGCCTGATCCGCGCACGGAGTCGCTGGTGGCCGCGAAGCCGATCAAGAGCATCGACTTCGAGTCCGCACGCCAAGGGTGGTCTTATCGTCCGCTTCAGAAGGCTGCGATCCCCGCTGTGAAGGACAAGGCGTGGCCGCGCAATGACATCGACGCGTTCATTTTGGCCGAGATCGAGGCGAAGGGCCTCAAACCGGCCGCCGATGCTGATGAGCGCACGTTGAAGAGGCGGCTCAGCTATGATCTCACCGGGCTGCCGCCTGACCAGAGTGATCTGAGTGACGTGACTGACTATGTGGAGCGTTTGCTGCAAAGTCCGGCGTTTGGAGAAAAATGGGGCCGCCATTGGCTGGATCTCGCGCGTTACGCGGACTCGAATGGCGGAGATCGGAACTACACCTTCTTCCAGGCCTGGCGTTACCGGAACTACGTCATCGACGCCTTCAATCGCGACAAATCCTACTACGACTTCATCCGCGAGCAGATCGCGGGCGACTTGATGCCGTCGAAAAACGATGCGCAGCGTCGCGAGCGCATGATCGCGCCGACTTTCCTCGCACTGGGGCCGAAGATGCTGACGGAGCGCGACAAGGAGAAGCTGCATCTCGATACGGTCGATGAGCAGCTCGATACCATCGGCAAATCCATGCTCGGGCTCTCGCTCGGCTGTGCGCGTTGTCACGATCACAAGTTCGACCCCGTCTCGCAGCGTGATTACTACGCGCTCGCGGGCTTCCTGCGCAGCACGGAGATAGTCATGGGCACACGGAATGGCTGCGTGAATGTCGCGAGCTGGGTGGAGCAGGCCTTGCCGCAGCCCGGGCCTGCGTTTGCGGAGTTGAAAACGCGGATCGCACGCCTCGAACTCGCCATGCGGCTCAAAGTGGAGCGTGATTTCATGGAGACGGTCGGCGGCAAAAAGACGCTCAACAAGCTGCCGCTCGCGGGTGTGATCTACGACGAATCCGCAGCGGAGCTGATTGGCGATTGGAAGCAGTCGAACCTTTCCAAGAACCGCTTTGGCGAGTTCTACATTCGCAACGACAAGGAAGGCCAGGGGCTCAAGAAGGCCGTGTTTCGCGGTGCATTGCCGGAGACGGGCATCTACGAGGTGCGTCTCGCGTATCCGGCGAAGGGCAATTGTGACAAACGCGTGCCGATCACGGTCGAGGCCTTCGATGGCGTGCATGAGATCGTTTTTGATCAGACGAAGAAGCCGAGCATCGGCGGCCTGTTTGAGCCGATTGGCCGGTTTCACTTCGAAAAAGGCGGTCGCGTGAATGTCATCATCGGCACGCAGGGCACGAAGGATCACGTCATCGTCGATGCGGTGCAGTTTATCTCCGAAAAAGACATCGAGCGCGAATCCATGGCGCTCGCGATGGCCAACGGCAGCACCACCGGCGATCCGCTGCTGATGATGGACAGCGCCTCGCTCACGAAGGAGCTGACGAAGCAGATCGACGCGCTCAAAGACGCCGAACTCGCGATGACGCCGCGTGATTTCGCCGACGCGGGCGATGTGAACCTGCGCGTGCGCGGCGAGGTGACGCAGCTCGGCCCCAAAGTGCCGCGCAATTTCCTCAGCGTGCTCCACAAAGGCCCGGCGCCGAAAATTCCCGCCGGATCGAGCGGTCGCCTGCAACTCGCGAATTGGCTCACGAGCAAGGACAACGCGCTGCTCGACCGCGTGATCGTGAATCGCCTGTGGGCGCAGCTTTTCGGGCGCGGCATCGTCAGCACCGTCGATAACTTCGGCGTGCAGGGCGAAAAACCGACGCATCCCGCGCTGCTCGATCACCTCGCCGCGAAATTCCGCGCCAGCGGCGGCTCCATCAAGACGCTGATCCGCGAGATGGTGCTCAGCCGCACCTATCAACAAGCCAGCGTAGAGCCAAGGGCGAAGGGCAAAGAGTCCGAATCCCGCGAAGCGTCTGACTCTTTGCTCTTTGCCCTACGCTCTTCGCTTTTCGCGTCCCACGCGATTCGTCGTCTCACCGCCGAAGAAATCCGCGATAGCCTGCTTCAGCTCACGGGCGAACTCAAAACCGAACAAGCGAAGGCCACGGCGCTCATTTATGGCGAAGATCTCGATGATTTGATGAAGCTCGAAGGCTTCACGCATCGCAGCGTCTATCTGCCCATCGCGCGTAACAACCTCGCGCCGGATTTGGAAATCTTCGATGCGGCGAATCCTGAGATGACCGCCGGTGATCGTCCGCTGACCACCGTGCCCACGCAGGCGCTCTATTTGCTCAACAGCCCCTTCCTGCAAAAACGCGCCGCGAGTCTCGCGCAGGAGGCCTACGCGATGCCTGAGCCGGTCGTGTGGCTGCATCAAACCATTCTCGGTCGCAGACCCAGCGATGCCGCCGCGAAGCGTGCGAACGATTTCATCGACCAAAGCGGCGCAGATCGCGAAAAAGCCCTCGCCGACCTTGCCCACATCCTGCTCGCCTCCACGGAGTTTTTGTTTCTCGAATGATTATGGCTGGCAAACCTTTCCATAGGGCATCATTCGAGGATCTGAATATCAGCCTCTACCAAGCGGCCTTGGTCAGAGAATGCGAGATCTGCAAGTGTCAATACACCATCGACTCCCATTCAACCTTGGAGTGGGCGGGAGGTGTAACATCGTTTGCCAATCTTGGATGCTGTGAACACTGGTGCCTCGCCTGCACACTCGGAGTTGGTCCCAGCGACTTTCCTGAATCCTATCTCGAAGAAGGGAATGAATCAGAACCCGAACAGACCGACGAAACGCCTGTTGCAGAGCTAGCCAGAGATAGCATCGCCTCTCTTATGATTGGACCAAGGTATCAAGAATGGTCAGATAACCGCACAGACGAGATTTATGCCGCCCAATGTCGTGGAGACATCCTCAAAGCTTATTCCTTCTTCACGGACCAGGGAATTCCGCTGATCATCATGCCACTGATACGGGCAATCAGTGACCGCTCAGTTCATTACCCAAACGGCATCACCTATTACCCTCCAGGCACAGCGAGTCTTGATGGCCTGGATCGACTAGACGAAGTGGCAGACCCAGATGATCGACCGACACGCTTGTCCGAATATGCGGGAGCAACCCTCAGCAATCTCAAACGGCACGCGCTGCTGATTTTTCCCGCAGCTCTGGATCCGCAACTCATCGCGAAAGCGGATCACGAGGTTCACCTTTATCTCATTCGCCGCCTCTCGGAGGAGGTGGACAAAATTTGCCTCAACTTTGTGCGCTATTACAGCTGCAAACTGGACATGCCCCATGCCATTCCAGCACGAGCGGGCCAAGTAGAGTCGGACCCGGGCATGAGCATTTGCCTTGTTTATGATTCAGCGAGAAAATCATCCCGACTCTATGGGGGAGCGGCGTTCCCATTCGCTTTCACAGGTGGCATTGGCATCTGGCTTCGGCAGCCCGAGTGGCAGGGATTCCCAGGCGAAGGGGAGGTGGGAAAGACCGTTTATCACGCGCTCATGCTTTACGCCGCCATGCTGGAAGCAAGCAGTGACACTATTCGATTCGTTCAGGCTCTTTCATTGCTGGAGTTCCTCGCCTTTCCCACGGACTACAAGGCCTTTGAAGACGTGAAAAAAGTCATCGCACGCTACATCGCCACTGACCACACCTCCTACAATCAAATCCTTGAGCGCTTCTACGAGTTGACTGGCAAAAAGGACGCTAAAACGGGTAAAATCATCGGTTTGCGAACCCGTGTGGTGCATATCGGCGACAGGATTGAGTCATTGATTCCAAACCCCAAGGCCCGGCGGCAACTTTTTGCAGAGTTGGATGGCTACATCCGTCCTGTTGTTGATCACATGATTCAGCACTCTGATCTTGATTTTGATGAATACACACAGCTTCGCAAGACCTTCCCTGCTTTCTTGAAGCAAAGCTGACTTTGCAAAGAGCTGCGATGGCGATTGTCATTGTTTCTGCTTTTGAAGCACTCTGCGTGAAGGATAAGAGTTTGGCTTTGGCGGTTGGTTCATCAAGGCCGCAAAGGAATCAGCGTCAGGGAGGCGAGATCAGCGAATACGAAATCACTTTCGCCTGAAGCGGCCACTGTGCATAAGACTTTACTCACCCGCCAGCCGATCGCCTTTACTGTCAATGCCGGAGCGATCCACCCCGAAGCCCGAAACGCAGGACTTTGAAATCCGGCGGAACAATCCCATCGCGCAGCCGGCACTCTGGACTTCGCATTTTTGCCATGTCGCTCTATCCATCGCGCCAAAGATGCCTAGAGCCACCGGTCTGGATGAGAAAAGCCCATTTGGCAGCCGTTTATGTCCAAAGCCAGCTCTCGGCGACCTCTCCATCTCGCATGAATAACTCGCCGCTCATCACCCGTCGCCACGCCCTCCAGACCGCCGCTTGCGGATTCGGGGCGCTCGCGTTGAACGGCATCGCCACAGCGGCGAGTTTGCCGCGTGGGCTGCATCACACGCCGCGGGCGAAGCGGGTGATTTTTCTCTTCATGCACGGCGGGCCGTCGCAGGTGGACACGTTTGATTACAAACCGAAGCTCCAGGTGATGGACGGCAAGAAGCTGCCGTTTGCACCGGCGAAGAACCTCGATCCATCGTCCACGAGCCAGGCGAAGCTGCTCGGATCGCCGTGGAAGTTCTCGCAGCATGGTGAGAGCGGACTTTGGGGCAGTGAGTTGTTTCCCGAGGTGTCGAAGCGGCTCGATGACCTCTGCGTGATCCGTTCCATGCAGAGCAAAGGCCAGTCGCACGGCCAGGCGGTGTGCATGATCCACACGGGCGCGGATAATTTCATCCGTCCGTCGATGGGCGCTTGGATCAGCTACGGTCTCGGCAGCGAAAACGCCGATCTGCCTGCTTTTGTGAGCATCAGCCCGTCCGGCACGCATGGCGGCCCGCGCAATTATGGCAGCGCTTTCCTGCCTGCGGCGCATCAGGGCACGACGGTCGGTCGCGGTGGCAAACTCGGCAAAGACGCCACCTTCCGCTTTCTCGATGCCAAAGGCGATGCGGGCGATCAGCGGCGCAAAATGGACCTGTTGCAGGCGATGAATCGCGAGCACTTCGAGCGCACACGGCATGCGCCGGTCGAGGGCATGATCCAGAGCATGGAGCTGGCCTTTCGCATGCAAAACGAGGCTCCAGGCGTGATGGACATCGAAAACGAGCCCGCGCATATCAAAGCGCTCTACGGCATCGGCGACAGCGTCACCGATAACTACGGCCGCCAATGCCTGCTGGCGCGTCGCTTCGCCGAATCGGGCGTGCGCTACATCCAGGTGAACACACCGAACGTCTGGGACCAGCATTCGAATCTCGTCGGCGGTCACACGAAGAATGCCGCCGCCGTGGACCGTCCCATTGCCGGACTGCTCACCGATTTGAAACAACGCGGCCTGCTGGAGGACACGCTGGTCGTGTGGGGTGGCGAATTTGGCCGCACGCCCATCGTGCAGGGTGCCAATGGTCGCGATCACAACCCGCAAGGCTTCACCATGTGGCTCGCCGGTGGCGGCGTGAAAGGTGGACTCGCGTATGGCGAGACGGACGACTTCGGCTACTACGCCGTGAAGGACAAAGTCCACATGCACGACCTGCATGCGACGATCCTGCATCTGCTCGGCATTGATCACCTGAAGCTGACGTATCGATATGCAGGCCGCGATTTCCGCCTCACGGATGTGTATGGCGAGGTGGTGAAGGGGATTTTTGCGTGACGCGCTTTTGACGGGCAACAACACCGGCCTGGCTATCGTTCCCACGCGATGCTTCGTGCTCTCATTTGCCTCATCATTGTTTCCACCAGTCTCGTTTTCGCTCAAAACGCGAAGAAGGCGGTCGAGCAGCCCTTTTCGTGGGTTTCGCCAATGCAAAATGCCGATTGGGCGAAGAAGTCGCTGCCCGCGACGGTGAAGCACGCGACCTTCAAGAGCGACTCGATGGGCGTGGAGGTTGGCTACTATATTTATCTGCCGCCGGGTTATGAGACGAGTCAGGAGAAGTATCCGGTGGTGTATCATCTGCACGGCGGTCGGCCCGGCGCGGAGAACAAAGCCGTGCGGCTCGCGAGCTATGTGGATGCGGCGATTCAAAAAGGCACGATCAAACCCACGATCTATGTTTTCCCGAATGGCGGACCGATGAGCTGGTATGACATGCCGGAGATGAAGCAGGGCATGGGCGAAAGTGTTTTCGTGAAGGAACTGGTGCCGCACATCGACGCGACGTATCGCACCTGGGGCACACGTGAGGGGCGGGCGCTGGAGGGTTACTCGCAGGGTGGTCGTGGCACCACGCGCATCATGTTCAAGCACCCGGAGCTGTTTCTATCCGTCGCTCCCGGCGGCTCGGGCTACGGCCCGGAGAAGCACATCCAGGAAAATGACGGCTACGAGAGTGAGAAGCTGCGCTTCCTGCCGCTCGGCTACAACGCATGGGATCTCGCGAAGGCCTTCGCGGCGCGTCAGGATCGTCCGGCGCTGAGCATCCTCGTCTGGGATGGCACGAAGTGCTTTAACTACGAGCACAACAAGCTCTTCTCGGCCTACCTGAAAGGGCTGGGTATCGCGCATGAGTTTCTCTCGATCCCCGAGGTGCCGCACACCGCCACCGGCAGCTACGATGTGAAAGGCGATGACATCATGCGCCATCATCAAAAGACCTTCGACAAGCACCGTCCATGAGATTTGCCGCCGTTATTCTAGCGATCACCACTTCCGCTCACGCCGCAGATATCCGCCCGCTGCTGCAAAAATACTGCCTCGACTGCCACAACGCCGATAAACAGAAGGGCGATGTCGATCTCACGCACTTCGGATCGCCGCAGAATGTGATGAAGGAGTTCAAGCTGTGGCAGACGATGCTGCAGCAGGTCGATGAGGAGGAAATGCCGCCGAAGAAGCCGCTACCGAGCGCCGCCGAGCGTGAGGAGATCGTGGCGTTTTTGCGCAAGGGCATCGACTCGGTCGATTGGAGCACGCAAAAAGGCATCGAGCACGTCACGCTTCCGCGACTGACGAAAACCGAATACAACAACACGCTGCGTGACCTGCTCGGCATCGACTTTGAGCCGGGAAAACTGCTGCTCGATGATGGCCCGGGCCTGTCCGGCTTCACGAATGATCGCGATGCGCTCTTCATCTCGCCCGCGCTGGCGGAGCAGCTCTTTGATGCGGCGGATTACGCGCTGCAAAGCATGCTCAATCTGCGCCTGAGGCCTTACTCAAAGCACTTCGAGGCCGAAACGATGCTCATGACCGAGCGCGGATCGAAACCGGAGGAGCTTCCCGGCGGCGGCACTGGCTACTCGCTCGCCGGGGCCGGGCAGCGCACGCTTTATGACGAGGTCATCGTGCCTGCGGACGGCTGGTATCGCCTGACGGTGAAGCATGTCGGCCGCGGTGGCGATGCGGGCCTGCGTTTGCGCATCGACAACGAGCCGCGGGCGCTTTTGAAGTGCCTCGACAACACGCCGAAGGAGGAAGTGATCGAGCTGCTGCTGCGTGCTGGCTCGCATCAGATGACCTGGAACATCGACAACACCGGCCTGCGTGCGCCGGCGCCCGTTCCCGTGCGCAAAGCGAGGAAAGCAGCGCCGAAGGGCGGTTATCCCGTTTTCGATCAGCCAAAGGCCGCGCCGCTCGTGCGCGATGCCGCGCAGAAAAACGCACCGCAACTTCCCGTGCCAGCGAATGCCCCGGCGGAGGTGAAGAAGCTCGCGGATCAGATGAATCGTGGCTTTGGCAGCATGCAGATGCGCATCGAGTATCTGCGTGCCGTGACGCCTGCGGGCAACCCGAGCGATCTGCGCAGCTTCTACAACCTGCTGCCGGAACGCACCGAGGGCATGGTGGCCGCGAAGCATCAACTCGCGAAGGCGATGAAGGTATCCGTGACCGAGCTGGATCGCCAAATCGAGGCCGCGAACGTCGAAAAGCTCGCCAGCAATCGCAAGGTGGTCGGTGATTCGCTTGAGGTGCTCGATCTGCCTTTTGATCCCGCTTCGCTCATCGGTAGCGCGGCGGCGCAAAAGGTCGTGAAGGCCGAAAAAGTCGGCGCACCGGGTGTGGACTGGATTCGCGTCGAAGGCCCGATTTCGCCAGTAGGCTCAAAACCGCGCGAAATCTTCCAAAGCGATGCCAAGGCCGCTTTGAGCGCCTTTCTGCCGAAAGCTTTCCGCAGGCCGCTGCGAGCCGGTGAGCTCGAAAAGCATCTCGCGCTCGATGAAACGGCCCAAAAGCGCGGTGAATCGCCCGAGCAGGCTCTGAAGCTCGCTTTTGCGGCCGCTTTGACCTCACCGAGCTTTTTGTTCCGCGATGAACTCCGTGCCGGAAAGCTCGACGATCATCAACTCGCCAGCCGATTGAGCTATTTTCTCTGGATGAGCCTGCCGGATGATGAGCTGCGTGCTCTCGCCGATGCCGGCAAGCTGCACGATGACTCGACGCTGCGCGCGCAGGTGAAGCGCATGATCGCTGATCCACGCTCGAGGGCCTTCACGAGCACCTTTCTCGGCCAATGGCTCGGCTTTGCCGGACTGGGCACCGAGCATGTGCCGGACGCGAAGAAGTTCCGCGACTTCACGCCCGCGCTCGCCGATGTAATGAAGCTGGAGCCGGTGCTCGTCTTTGAAAACCTCCTGCGCACTGGTGGCAGCCTCACGCGTCTGCTCGATGCTCGCGAGACCTTCGCGAACGACACGCTCGCCTCGCTTTACGGCCTCGAAGTCAGCGGCGAAACCATGCAGCGCGTGAAATTCAGCGACGACAAACGCGCTGGCCTGCTCGGCATGGCCGCCGTGCTCACCGCGTCGTCCACGCCGAACCGCACGAGCCCCGTCATCCGCGGCAAATGGGTGCTGGAGACCCTGCTCGGCCGCAAACTCGCCGAACCACCCGCCGACGCCGGCCAGCTCGACGACAAGGCCGGTGATCGCGGCAAAACCCTGCGCGAAGAGCTCGCCGCGCATCGTCGCAACGAGTCGTGTGCTTCATGCCACGACAAGATCGATCCCATCGGCTTCGGTTTGGAGAACTTCGACGCCATCGGCCGCTTCCGTGCCCAAGAAGCCGGCAAACCTGTCGATGCCAGCGGCACGCTACCGGGCGGCATTTCAATCAACGGTCCCGCTGAACTGCGAAAGGCCATCGAGCAGCACTACAGCGATGAATTCATCCGCAATGTCACCCAGCGCCTCACTGCGTTTGCGTTAGGCCGTGCCTTGAAACCGCAAGACGAAGGTTTGATCCGTCGCTTGCTCGCTGATTTGAAGAACAACGACCACCGCGCCGATGTGCTCATCGAGTCCATCGTCCTCAGCGAGGCGTTTCGGACGCAGGGGAATTGAGAGCTTGTTGTTCCAGATAGACACGAAAATATCCTTCTGTCAGTCTCCGCACTCAATACCATGACCATCCTCATGAAACTGCCCTCTTATTTCGCACTCTTGGTTCTGCCAGTCCTCACCGCCTGTAATTCTGGCAACATGACGGTCAGCTCTTTTGATGGGCAGACCGGAACTGGCACCACAACTGAGTACTCAAAGTATTATGACAAAGGTGTCTGGCTGTTGAATGAAAAACTTGGACTCGAAGTCGTCGTGGACCACCAGAAGCTCACTATTCCAGTCGCGCATGGAGTTGCTCAATCGCTTGGAGCTCTGGGGCCGTCAGACAGCTTGGCGTCCGGGAAACTGACTTTGTATCTCTGGAACTTCGACAGCCAAGCTCATGAGGTCGTTCTTCAGAAAGTGGTAGTCCCCAGTGGGTCGCTAGATTTCAACAACCAAAAGATCAGTGCGCAGCCAAATGATCGGACTGGAATCGAAGCAGGCAGCTTTCCTATTTCCAATTACGGCAAGTCCATCTCCTGCAAACTTGAAGTTCAGGTCGATGGAAGGGCGCAACGGCTTCAGATCGAGCTGCCGCGATTCACAACAACACAACAGAAAGCATACTACTCTCCTGGCGGACATTTACCTCACCCTTGGGGCAATCGCTCACTGGCCAGATGACAATTCATGTCGGTCCGACCCAAAGCCCGGAGGCATTCGGTGCAAGCTGCCCTTCGGAGCACGCGTTACCCAGCCCACATGTCCCCTCGCATTGAACGCCGCACTCTTCTTCGTGGAATCGGAGCCACGCTGGCTTTGCCGTGGTTGGAAATCATGACGGCGAGGGCACGTGCGGCTCAGAAGCTGCCGCCGCGGCGGTTTGTGACGTTTTTTCAGCCGAACGGGGTGTTTCCGAAGGCTTGGGATGTGAAAGGTGTTGGGCGCGATTTTGCGCTGTCGCCGATTTTGGAGCCGCTGGCGGAGTTTAAGAACGACATGGTCGTGCTGAGCGGGATCGACAGCGTGGGCAAAGGGCACGTGAAGCTCACCGGCGCGTTTTTGACGGGCACGGCTATCGAAAACGGCGTGAACGGCATCTCAGTGGATCAAGTGATCGCGCGGCAGATTGGCAAAGGAACGCGGTTTGCGAGCATCGAGCTCGGCACGGAGCCGCCGCGTCAGGGGATGGCGGCCGATGATCCGATCGCGCTGGCGAACACGGTTTCGTGGAGCAGCGCGACGCAGCGCATCTCGCCGGAGATCAGTCCGCGGGCGGCTTTTGACCGGCTTTTCCGCGATCCTTCATCGCCCGAGGCGCGGCGGGCGGCGGAGAATCGCCGCAGCGTGGTGGACCTCGTTTTGGAGGATGCAAAGGCGCTGCAAAAGATCGCCAGCGGTCGCGACAAGGAGAAGATCGACGAGTATCTCGAAGGCGTGCGCGGCGTGGAGCAGCAAATTGAGCGCACGATGAATCCGCCCGCGCCGGAATGGACGCCGCTGACGCCGCCGGACTTGAAACGGCCGCCTGCGGGCATCCCGATGAGCAAGGACCAGCACATGAAGCTGATGCTGGACCTGCTGGTGCTCGCCTTGCAGACGGACACGACGCGTGTGGCGACCTTCATGAGTGCGCACGGCTTCTCGCGGCAGAATTTCACCTTCCTTGATGGCGTGAAGAATGATCATCACGGCATGAGCCATCACAAGAACCAGGAGGCTCTGGTGGCTGAATACACGACGGTGAGCCGCTGGTATGCGCAGCAGGTGCATTACCTCGTCTCGAAGATGCGCGGCATCGATGAAGGCAACGGTTCGCTGCTCGACAACAGCCTCGTGCTCTACGGCAGCGAGATGAAGGACGGCAACGGTCACATCAAAGAAGACCTGCCGCTCGTGTTGCTCGGCAAAGGCCAGGGTCGCGTGAAATCCGGCCAGCATGCGTCTTTCGACAAAGGCACGCCGTTGGCGAATCTGCATCTCACGCTCGCGCAGCAGTTCGGCGCTGAGATGGCGAGCTTTAACAACGTGAGCACCGGGACGTTGAGTGGGTTGTTTGTGTAGCTTCGACGGTTAGTCCAATTGCGTGGAGACTCCATCTCGAAACGGAACCTCGTTCTTATCAAAAGCCGTAACAAAAAATCTCACCGCCAGATCCGACACACTCTTTGCTGGAATCTCCGGCCACTGGCTTCGTTTCACGAACACCATGCGCCACCTGACTGCTGCATCCTTATTCGTCCTCTGCTCTTCGCTCTATGCAGCGAAGCCCAACATCATCCTCATCTACACCGACGATCACGGCCACGCCGATCTCGGCATTCACGGCGTGGTGAAGGACATCAAGACGCCAAACCTCGATGCACTGGCTCGCAGCGGCGTGGTGGCGACGCATGGTTACAGCACCGCGCCGCAGTGCGTGCCCTCGCGCGGCGGATTGATGACCGGACGCTTTCAGGGCCGCTTTGATCTCGATAACAACGGCTCCGCCCTCGACGGCTTCAACAAGCAGACCACCATCGCCACGCGACTGCAAAATGCGGGCTACGCCACGGCGCAGTTCGGCAAGTGGCACCTCGGGCCCACGGAGGCGATCGCGAAGCATGGCTTCAAGCATGTGTTCTCGCAGAACGCGCAGCGCCCCTTCTCGGCAAATATCACGCTCGATGGCCAAGACCGCCCGATGAGCGATCTGCCGCCGAGCGAGTATCATCTCGATGGTTGCTCCAAGGCCGCTGCGGCGATCATCGAGCGCTACAAGGACCAGCCCTTCTTCCTCTACGTGGCCTATCGTGCGCCGCACACGCCGCTGGACGCGCCAAAGCGCTACATGGACCGCTTTCCCGGCG
>Ga0209480_10001052_pt1 | contig 20612 bp, 18 predicted proteins | sample JI61114C2DNA_FD_187501 | JGI IMG/M metagenome (GOLD analysis project Ga0209480, IMG submission 187501) | Wastewater effluent complex algal communities from Wisconsin, to seasonally profile nutrient transformation and Carbon sequestration -... | ecosystem: Engineered > WWTP > Effluent > Algae... | reverse complement strand
AGCCGAATGCCGAGCTGACGAGTTTGCTTCAACAGCAAGCGCAAGCAGCCAACCAAATGTACCGGCAAGCTGGAACGAATACGGAAAGCAAGCCCAGCGCTGCGCTTGGCACATTGCGATTTCCCGACGGAAGTGCGGGCGTGGCCCTGTGCAGCGTGGCCATGCAGGTTACTTGGATGCCCAATTATATGAATGGTGGCCAATTCGCCGCATACACATGTCAAGCCACACAGAAGGTCGCCCTGCGCTGCCCGATGGGCAAGGAGGCCGAAGCGCGCAAACTGTTGAGCGTGGTGATGAGCAGCGTGCGCATTAACCCGCAATGGCAGCAGGGGGTGCAGCAGATGATGAACAACGTGGCGGCTGTGGAGCAACACGAAACCGCCAAGCGCGCCGCCATCCAGCGCGACGCGGCAAACTATTCCGCTGACCTGCAGCAACGCACCTGGGAGGCCGGGCAGGCAAGTCAGGACCGCATCTCCGAGCAATGGGGACAAACCCTGCGCGGCGTGGAAAGCTGGCGTGATGCCAGCGGCGGAAGCGTGGAGCTGAACGCCGGCTACAACGAGGCCTGGAGCCGCCCGGACGGCAGCTACATCCTGAGCAACGATCCACTGTTCGACCCCAATGTGGCACTCCAGGAGGATTGGAAGAAGCTGGAGAAGGGAAAGTGAATTAGCGAAGCAGCGTTATGCAAGGTTTGCCTATCTTGCTTTGAAACGGGCAGTCATGCGAAAGCTTTTACTCCTTTGTTCTGCGCTTTCGTGCGGGTTGCTATCCGCACAAAACTGGGCTTTGATAAACCCGGACTACAAGTACAACTACAGCAACGACGGCACGGATACGATCAGCAACCAGATCTTCGTGACCCAGGTGGATACGTTGGGGGTGGATAGTTTTCGGTATGAGTTGAACCGCATCGCAGTCGTGTGTGACACATGCGCAGCCAGCTTAGGAGGACCTTGCAATGGTTGCTTTGTTCGTGTTGACCAACCGCAGTTTCTGGGATATGAGTGCATCCGATCCGGAACTGACTGGTTCTTCAACGGCGTAGATACGTTCTTCATTCGCACGAACGCAAGCATCGGCTCATCATGGGCCTATGATGAAACCGCTGGCACTATTGCCACAGTTGACACGGCATGGGCCGCCCTAAGTTTTTCTGTGCCGGACACGTTGAGCAGAATTCTGCTCAGCACTGGTGATACGCTGCTGCTCAGCCGGTCTTTTGGGATCCTGCGCTTCGACAAGGGTGCAAGCCGCTTAGAATTATTGGGCGTGCATGGTGCAAATGTCGGTCGGCTTTTCCCTGACCCACTTGACTATTTCAATTTTCACATAGGCGATCAACTGACCTATAGTATAAAATCAGTGGAAATTTACGCAGACCCGGGCGGCCCAGCTTTTCCACATCAAGTACAGTGCTATTGGCTTGCCATCATTACAGGACGCACGGACGCACCGGATTCGACCACGTATACCACATCCTTGGCGTATACCTATCCTGGCTCCTTTGCAGGAGACCGACCCGATTGGCCGATGCCCATAGGCCAATGGACTTTTAACCGGGCAAATGTAATTTCCGCACATCCCATTCTAGCTGCCTATCCTGGCCAGATTTTGGACCATTCCATCAGTTGGAACTCTTGGTACAGTAATCCTTACATTGCAAAGTCCGGCATCAACTCCAATGGCCGGATCACGATGTACGCTCAACCACTGGGTAATAGCACAAATATTCTTTTCAATAGCAGCGCAGAAGTGATTCCCGGTGTTTATCCTTTCGTCGGTAACGGAGTTGCATTTGCTCAATTAAAATACGATGAAGACCTTGGTGTTCGAAACGTACAGTATTTGGCGAGCAACCTGGCGAACGTTGAGATCGATGTTGAACTCGTCGGTGCCATCATCGATGGGGATACCGTGATTCAACCACCCGTCATCAATTGGTCCGTTGGTATGGAAGAGCAGGCTCAAAATGCATTTCAGATCTTCCCAAACCCCACGAGTGATCAGGTCGTAATTCAATTTGAACATCCGGAAACGAGTACATGGAAGATCTTGGACCTTTCGGGTCGGCTAGCGCTAAAGGGGAAATGGGCTAGCGATATGCAAGATGTGATCGACGTTTCCTCACTTCAAACGGGCACCTATCTGTTCGAACTCACTTCTCTGAACGGAAGAGGCACACGACAGTTGGTCATAGCACGATGAGAACAACTTTCTTCACCCTCCTTTTATTCACCTGCATTGGTTCCAACGCGCAAAACTGGGCCCTGCTCAACCCGGAATACAAGTACAACTACTCCAACGACGGCACCGATACGATAAGCAACCAGATCTTTGTGACGCATGTGGATACGCTGGGGGTGGATAGTTTTGCATTTAACCTGAATACCGCAGCCGAGTTGTGCGACACATGTGGCTCCGCATTCAGCTCGGATTGCATGGATAGCTCACCGAGTAACGGAGCGGTGAGATTGTACATTCCTCAATTCGTTGGGGGCTTGGTCACACAAGCCGGGTCGTGGTGGTCGCTCGGGCGTTCTGGTGGTATTCAAGTGAACACTTCCGCAACGACCGGAGCCAATTGGTCTTGTGCCAATGGAAGTTCAGCCACGTTATTAGGAGAAGACACGGCCACGGTGATAGGCTTAACGGACAGCATCAAGTGGGTCGGGTACAGCAACGGCGATACGATCGTGTTCGGTAAGGAAACTGGTCTTTTACATGTCTCGCTCATTTCCGAAAACAATGGTAATCATGCTTTGATCGGAATTTCAGGAGGAACGACAGTCGGCGAGCAGCTACCCACAGTGTTCTCGATGTTAAACTATCAGCCCAATGACGTTCTGCAATATCTTGTCGAAGGGAATTGGGCCGATGGGACAGTTTTTCTTATCAATGGTCATTTGAAATATGAATTCATTGACCGAACGACCTATCAGGACAGCATTGTCTACTTGGTCCAATTGATCACATCAATACACCAAACATGCCTCGGTGCCATGCCATCAACACCGGGTTGTAGCATTTGGACCCTTACAACCGATACGCTGAACTTCACAATCAAAAACGACTCCCACTTTGGCATCAACCCATTCAACCCTTACTGGGATATGTCCCTTTGGCCAGGTGGGGCCGGACGGGTGTCATATCCGAATGAGTGGTACGGTAGCAACCAGGCCACCACATCCTTTAGGAAAAATGATCAGGGCCGCTATCTCATTGAGCAAGTCGGCTTTCAAGAAGACTCGTATTTCAATAATACGCTCTACTGCACAACCGTTCAAGACAGTTCCATTGCGCTACACGACATCAATGTGACCTTCGGATCTTCCTTTGCCGATGGCATTGGCCTCATTAAAGAAAACCTCTACTATTTCGAAGGAGGTCAAAACCGTACGCTTGAAGGATCCTTCCTCAATGGCGAACTCATTGGCAACATCACGCCAAATGGGGTGCTTCTTTCAACAGGACCAAACTTGGAAACGCCTTCGTTTTTGATGACGCCCAACCCTGCGAACGAATACCTTATAATCGAAGGCGTTCAGCCCGATCAGATAATCTCCATCCTCGATTTTACAGGCAGGACCATACTTTCCTACGTCGCACATGCAACCAAGGCGCAGCTTACCATAACGGCCCTTCCGGCGGGTGTGTACATGCTGCAATGTGGTACCGGAACGGCCCCGCAGCGCTTCGTGATCGCCCGGTAAGATTGCGGCAGTAGCGATTTCTCACCCTCCCCCCCCTCTCAACACTCGCCAGCTTTCCGCGCCCAACACTGCGGATGGCTGGAGCAGGCGACTCGGAAACCCTGAGCCGGCATCAGTACTTGGCTGAGTTCAATCAGATTGCAACGAACCATTCGCCGAACAAGGCAATGCTCAGTTTCCCGTCTGACTTCCATCAGTTCCGTACCCTTCGCCCCGAGATAGGTTTGCCAAAAATCAGCTCGCCGTTGCCATCCGCTCCAAAAATGAAGATCCTGAACCGCACCTTTCTCGTAATGCTCGGCTTAGCCGCTATCACCTCCTGCAAAAAGGATGAAGTCACTGAACCCACGCCACAACCTCCTGCTGTTTCTGACCTGCAATTGGTGCAGTCCGCAACGGACGGAACGCACACGTTCGAGCTGTACAACAAGACCGGCCAGTTGATAACCGGCCACAATGCGGTTTTCATCCGCATGAAGGATGGCGGCGGGAACGCTGTAACCAGCACTACCCTGGACTGGATGCCCATGATGACCATGGACATGGGTGGCACCACCCACCAACACAGCTGCCCGTACTCGGCGATCACACCGACGTCCGGTGATGCCACCCTCTTTGAGGGCGATGTGGTCTTCATTATGGCCAGCAGCATGATGGGTTTCTGGGAATTGACCTTTACCTATGACACCGGAAGCGGCCTACACGAAGTGGTGATGCCCGTGAGCGTTCAGGAATCGGGTAGCGATTTCAGCAAACAATACACTTCGGCCATGGGCACCGATGGCGTGACCTACTTTTTGACCATGGTGGAGCCCAGTTCCCCTGAAACCGGTGTGAACGACATGACCGTGGGCCTTTACAAAAGAGTGAGCGACACGGAATTCCCGGCCGTTGAGGGATACACGATCCGCGTGGATCCCCGCATGCCGGGCATGGGCAACCATGGCGCGCCGGGCAATGTGGACCTGACGCAAGGCACGGACGGGTTCTATCACGGAATGGTCGGCTTTTCCATGACAGGCTATTGGAAGATCAACCTGATCTTGGAGGACGGTGCGGGCGCTGCGCTTTGCGGACAACCCGTTACGGACACCAACGAGGAAAGCAGCGTCCACTTCAAGGTTTCTTTCTGATCCGCCACAAGCCACTTATGGGATCCACATGGGGATGCACCAAGCGGTCACCGCGATGAATTTGCGGCACTTGGTCCTCTCGTTGGTCCTGTTGATGGCGGGCAACTTACTGTTCGCGCAGTCCGTACCGGACAGCGTGGTGGAGCCGCCGCTGGACACGCTGCCCCCGCAGGAACTGGAAAATGTGGTAATCCTGCCCACTGGGCAAGCCTGCCACGCCCATGGGGACAAGCCCTTGGGTTCGCTGGACAGCTACTTGGCCGGGTCCAATTCCGTGAACATGATCCGACGGGGTTGCTATGCCTGGGAACCCATGCTGAACGGCATGGCCACGGAACGCAGCGTGATCACGGTGGACGGCATGCGCATCTACGGCGCCTGCACCGACAAAATGGATCCGGTAACGTCCTACGTGGAAACGTCCAACCTGTCCCGTGCGCGCATCAAGAGCGGCGCTTCCGGCGGCGAGCATGGCGGCACCATCGCGGGTTCCATCGATCTGGAACGCCGCCGCTCGGGCTTCAAACCCCAACGCAGCTTCGGCGGCTCGGCTTCCGCAGGATTCGAAGCCAACAACAGCCAGCGCATTTTGGGAGCTGCCGCGCATTACTCCGGTCCGTCCTTTTACAGCGACCTGGATTTCACCTTCCGCGGTGCATCCAACTACAACGCAGGCCACCGCTCCGGCAGCTCAAGCGAGGTGGACTATTCGCAGTTTACGAAGTACAACCTCTCGGCCATCGCGGGCTACAAATTGGGCAAAGACAACGAGCTGGAGGCCTCGCTGATCCTCGATAAAGCCACCGCCGTGGGCTACCCCGGCCTGCCCATGGACGTATCCTTGGCGCAGGCCATCATCGGCTCGGTGCAATACCGCCACCTTCCGCGCAACGGCCCAATTAGCCTGTGGGAAACGAAGGCGTACTACAACACCATAACCCACGTTATGGACGATAGCCAGCGGCCGGTAGTGCCCCTCCGCATGGACATGCCCGGCTGGAGCACCACCCAAGGTTTCTACGCCAAGGCGTACGCATCGTCGGGTAAGCATAACATCAAGACCACTTGGTCCGGCCATCGCAACAATTCCCTCGCGGAAATGACGATGCACCCGAACAACCCGGCCGAGCCCACCATGTTCATGCTCACCTGGCCGGACGTTACCACCCTGTACAACAGCCTGAACGCGGAGGACCGCATCCGCGTCAACCCCAAGCTGGACCTCACGCTGCATGCCGGACTGGGCCTTCACGAAAACACCATCGGCAGCGAATTCGGCCGCCGGTCTTTGGAGCTGTTTTACGTGGACCTGCCCTCCTCTAAGCAGCGCTTGCTCGCAAATGCCGGTGCTTCCTTGGCACATCACCGCGGGCGCTTCACCAACCGATTAGGCCTGGGCTTCAGCGAGCGCGCACCCTCCGTTTCCGAAGGCTACGGCTTCTACCTGTTGAACGCGAACGATAATTTCGACTACGTCGGCGACCCCAACATGCGCGACGAAAGCTCATTCTCCACAGAGCTCTCCAGCACCTACAAGCATGGCAAGTTGCAACTGGAGTGGACCGCCGCATATTTCCACATCGTTGACTACATCGTGGGTAAGCCGAAGCCGGGCTTGTTGCCCATGAACATCACCGCCGCCGGCGTGAAAGTGTACGAGCAAATTCCGTACGCCACGCTGCTCAATACCGGTCTGGGCGCGGAATACAGTATTAGCCAGATTTGGCAACTCTTCGGCGATGCCTCCTACCGGTACGGGCAGGGCAGCGATGGCACCCGGCTGCCACTCATCCAACCGCTGCAGTTGCGCACCCGGTTGCGCTACGTGAAGAAGCAATACGTCGCCGAGGCCTCAGTGGTAAGCAGTACCCGCAACCGGAACAGCGCGGAGTTCGGCGAGACCAGCAAGCCGGGCTACGTGATCGGCAATCTTTCCATATCCCGCGAATTCGCGCTGAAAAAGCACAAGCTCACAGTCAACCTCGGCGTGGACAACATCTCGGACCAGTACTACACCACCTTCTCCGACTGGTTCGGCATTCCCAGCATGGGGCGGAACATCTACAGCCACGTGGTGTTTACGCTATAGAGTTGGCGCATGTCCGGACTGAGGTTTCAGTAAGCCATGCTTGATATTTCTTTCTTGGAAAGGCACCGTCGTAAACAATGTGCCAAGACACGAAGCTTGAACTTTCCAGCTAACCTCGTTCAATTTGTTCTATTTTTGGGGAAGCACAATTCGCCATGACGAAACAAGCCATCATTGAACGCACTATCGGTGCTATTAATAAACTCCCGCAAGAAAAGGCGGAAGAGGTTCTCGATTTTGTAATTCTATTGCTGAAGCGGCATGACGAGCAGTCCCTTACTGTGGGCTTGCACCATTTGGCTTCCACAAGCAAAACATTCGATTTCCTGAACGAGGAAGAAGACCTCTACACGCTTGCTGATTTGAAGAAGGTGTACAATGGCTAAAGGGGATATCGTACTGATCAACTTCCCATTCACGGACCTTACTGGTAGCAAGCTCAGGCCCGCAGTCACGTTGATCGATGGCGAAGCGGACCTTACCGTTTGTTTCATCACCACAAAATTGAACTGGCAGGAACAAACCGATGTGAGGATTGACCCCAGTTCAGCTAATGGTTTAAAACACGCTTCACTGATTCGCACCTCAAAACTGGCCACCCTTGACAAAAATTTGGCGCGCGGACTTTTGGGCGGATTAATTCCTTCAGAGATGCAAGAACTCGATGGAAAATTGAAGATCTTGCTTCAACTAAAATAAAGCCCTCCGCTCCGTTTGCACCCATGCCCACAAACCCCGCCATCCTTTCCGACCGTTTTCAATCTTCCATCCGCGAAGGCATTCCGGATACACTTCCCCCGGCCCAACCGTTGGACCCTTCCGTATCGCACGCGCCCAAGCGCAAGGACATCCTTACTTCCGAGGAAAAGAAACTCGCGCTACGAAATGCATTGCGCTACTTCCCGAAAAAGCACCACGCCGTGCTGGCCCCGGAATTCGCTGCGGAGCTGAAGGAATACGGGCGCATTTATATGTACCGCTTTCGCCCGAGCGAGGCGATGCATGCCCGTCCCATCGGGCACTACCCCGCGAAGTGCAAGCAGGCCGCGGCGATCATGCTGATGATCCAGAACAACCTGGACCCGGCCGTGGCGCAGCACCCGCACGAGCTTATCACTTACGGCGGCAACGGCGCGGTGTTCCAGAACTGGGCGCAGTACTTGCTCACCATGCAGTACCTCTGCGAAATGGCAGAGGACCAGACGCTGGTGATGTACAGCGGGCATCCGTTGGGCCTTTTCCCCAGCAACACCGAAGCGCCGCGCGTGGTAGTGACCAACGGCATGGTGATACCCAACTACAGCCAACCCGACGATTGGGAACGCATGAACGCGCTGGGCGTTTCGCAATACGGCCAAATGACCGCCGGCAGCTACATGTACATCGGTCCGCAGGGGATCGTGCATGGCACCACGATCACCGTGCTGAACGCGTGCCGCATGTTGAAGGGCACCGACAAGACCACCAAGGGCAAGCTCTTCGTGACCGCCGGTCTCGGCGGTATGAGCGGTGCCCAACCCAAAGCGGGCAACATCGCCGGAGTTGTGACGATCTGCGCGGAGGTGAACGCCACCGCCGCGCACAAACGCCAGAGCCAAGGTTGGGTGGATGAGGTGATCGAGAACGTGGACTACTGCATCGATGCCGCATTGGCTTGGCAGAAGAAAGGTGAAGCGCACAGCATCGCATTCCTTGGCAACGTGGTGGATTTGTGGGAGCGCATGGCGGAACGCAAGATCCATGTGGACCTCGGCAGCGACCAGACCAGTTTGCACAACCCGTGGGCGGGCGGCTATTATCCCGTTGGTCTTAGCTACGAGGAAAGCAATGCATTGATGGTGAAGGATCCATCAGCGTTCAAAAAGCGTGTTGAAGACAGCTTGAAACGGCAAGTGAAAGCGATCAACACGCTCACCGGCGCAGGCATGTATTTCTTCGACTACGGCAACGCCTTCCTGCTGGAAAGCAAACGCGCCGGAGCCGATATCGGTGGCAAGAACGGTGAAGAATTCCGGTACCCGAGTTATGTGGAGGACATCATGGGGCCGATGTGTTTCGACCACGGCTTCGGGCCGTTCCGTTGGGTTTGCAGCAGCGGTGACCCGAAGGACTTGGCCACCAGCGATCGCATTGCCGGGGACGTACTGGAGGCGATGTTGAAAGAGGCTCCAAAGGAGATCCATCAGCAGATCGCGGATAACCTGCATTGGATCCGCAGCGCGCAAAAGAACAAGTTGGTGGTAGGCAGCCAAGCACGCATTCTCTACGCCGATGCCGAAGGCCGCATGCGCATTGCGGAAGCGTTCAACAACGCGATCAAGAGCGGCGAGGTCACGGCACCGATCGTTTTGGGCCGCGACCACCACGACGTAAGCGGAACGGATTCACCCTACCGCGAAACGAGCAACATCCGCGATGGCAGCCGCTTTACCGCCGACATGGCCGTGCAGAATTTCGTGGGCGATGCCTTCCGCGGAGCAACATGGATCAGTTTGCACAACGGCGGCGGCGTGGGCTGGGGCGAAGTGATCAACGGCGGCTTCGGCATGGTGCTGGATGGCAGCGCGGACAGCGACCGCCGGCTAAAGAGCATGCTGCATTGGGACGTGAACAATGGCATCGCGCGCCGCGCATGGGCACGTAACCCGAATGCGCAATGGAGCATCCGCGAAGCGATGAAGCGTGAGCCGAAGTTGAAGGTGACCGTGGCGGAGGAAGCGGATGATGCGTTGGTGGTGAAGGCGATCGGTTGAGCGTTTAGTGGCACATGAGCGTGGACGCTTGCGTGAGATTTGGGGCGTTCCCACAATGCGGGAACATCTGTGTTCATCTGTGTAATCGGTGGACAATTTCTTGAATAGTACCTGCCTAAAACCATGTGGATCGGTGCGTATCTTTCCATTGATAATTCGAGGAGCACCAAGTATGAAAAACATGGACAAGGAAAGCCTGAGCAAAGCCTACCGGTTGTTTGAAAGCGGCGATATCGACACCATCGAAGTCGGCACGCTAAGGGGTTTGCAACAGTTGCACAAATACCTGTTCGACGGGCTTTTGGCCTTTGCAGGAAAGATCCGTACCAACAACATTTCAAAAGGCGGATTCAGGTTTGCAACGGCCTTGTATTTGACAGAAGCTTTGGAAAAGGTGGAACAAATGCCCGAGGCCAATTTTGAAGAAATTGTTGCCAAGTACGTGGAAATGAACATCGCCCATCCATTCATGGAAGGCAACGGCAGGGCCATGCGGATATGGCTGGACATGATCCTGAAAAAGCAACTGAAACAGGTCGTAAACTGGCAATTCGTGGATAAGACACACTACCTTCAAGCCATGGAACGCAGCCCGATCAACGACTTGGAACTAAGAACACTGCTCGGTTCCAACTTGACCAACCACATCAGTGATCGTGAGATCGTTTTCAAAGGCATTGATCAATCCTACTACTACGAAGGCTATGAAAAGGGAAGTGATGAGGAATAATCGTCCCGGCGCAGGTCCGATGCCTATCGGACGGGTGAGGACTTCATAAGTATCAGAATTTCGATGGGACCATTCCGCGCCTGGAGTCCTTACCGTTCCTCGTTTAGGCGCATCAGCATTTTCCAATTGTCATACCTTCGATTCTTGTTGACACGTCGTTCACGCCTTGATCCACTTCCGATGTTTAGAACCGTACGCTTGTTTTCCTTGGTTTCAGCCGCCTTGGCCTTCACTGCGCTCACCGCCCAGGCCCCATATACCATCAACGTTAGCGGCCAACTTGCCGGATGCACTGCTGGCCAAACCGTCACCGTGCAAACCCTTCCCGGCACGTTGCCCGATCAATCCGCTTCGCCGACCGTTGCCGGGGATTGTTCCTATTCCGCTACCTTCTACACGGATTCACCCAACGGCGGAGTGTTCGCATTTGCGAGTTGCGGCAACGGCACCGTCACCGCTGACTCGGCAGCATACTCCTTCAGCAACCCCACTGGTTCCGCCGCGCTGGAGATGCAATTAGGCTGTGGAACGGATACGTCCACTTCCATTCAGGCCTGCATCACCATTACGCAGGTCGCGCCGTTCACGGCTTTGTTCACCAGTTGCACTTCCGGCGGCACGCCGCCCTACGCCGATGGCTGGCTGCTGCCCGACGGCACCATCGCCATGGGGAATGGCCAGTTCTTCACCTTCGACGGCCCCGGCGCTTATGGGGTGTGCATGCAAAGCACCGATGCCACGGGCGCTGCCAGCGCGGCTTGCGATACGCTTTTCGTAAGTGATGACGGCACCGTGAACGCTAACGGCAGCGCGCAATGCCAAGCCGGATTTTGGCTCGTGCAAGCCTACACGGACACTTCCAACGGCGGCGGCATCCTCATCCCAACCCCGAACGAAGTGTGGGTGCTCGACCTTAGCTCCGCACCAAACGGCATTGATCAATACAGCTGGGATTTCGGTGACGGCAACTCTTCCGCCGATGCCTATCCCACTCACCTGTACACGGGTCCCGGGCCGTATCAGCTCTGCCTCACCATCACCAGCGGCAGTTGCACGAGCACCTTCTGCGACAGTGTGAGCGTGGACGAGGCCGGCATCCTGAACGGCATGATCGTGGACGGACATGCAACGGCAGTTTACAATGCCGCTGACCGCGATGATGGCTTTACGTTGAACGTGATCCAGGCTATTCCCACCGGCATTGCTGACGTACCCGCGATTGCAAAATTGAACCTGTGGCCGAACCCGGTGAGCAACGAATTGAATGTTGCGTTCAATAGCGTTCAGGCAGGCGCTACCGCTATTTCCGTGATCAATATGGACGGTCGTGTTTTGCTTCGCGATGAGCATCGCTTGGCATTGGGCAGCAATACCGTGAAGTTTAACACGGCATCGCTGGCACCCGGCTTGTACATGTTGCAGATCGACAATGGCGCACAACGTATTTCGCAGCGCTTTTTGAAGGTGCGGTGATCTGCGTTTCCTCTTTGCGGAAAGGGTGCTTGCTTTGGCGTAGGCACCCTTTCTGGATTCAAACTGGTCTTATCCGAAGAATTATTTTCAGATGCACCCAACCTCGCCGACGTCTTATCCGTGTATACAACTGAGACCCACAAAAATCCCATCCAGATGAACATGCTTAAACAGATCCGCACGACAGTTGCTGCTCTTGCCGTTTTCTTCAGCGCCGCTGCCCTAGCCCAGCCGGGAGGACCCTATACGGTGCTCGTTAACGGCACCGTGGTCGGTTGCACCGCGAACAGCCTTGTCACGATCAACACAATACCCGGAACGCTGCCAGCGATCGCGGATGTCGAAATCCCTGTCGGAACGGATTGCACGTTCAACATTTCACTCACGATGGACACGCCGACCGGTGGCTTCACCGTGACTACCCTTTGTGGCGGTCTTTCCATAGCCGACACGTTGTTCTATACGGCCAGCGCGTTCGATTCCACAGGAGTTTACGTCGCCTTGAACTGTGGCGGTAGCAATGCCGATTGCGAAGGCATTGTGGGCGGGTCTGCCTTGCCCGGAACCGCTTGCGATGATGGCAACCCGATCACCTTTTACGATACGTGGACACCGAGTTGCGAATGCATCGGGGGTACGCTTGTGCCATGCCAAGTTTGCTTCTCCGTTGATTCCGTGGTGAACAATAACGGAGCCGTGCCTTTTACCATTGCCGCAACCAATTGCTCGTATGGCGGGGTGGAACCATACACCTACCTCTACGACTTCGGTGATGGCGAAACCAGCATTGGCGAAGATGTGGTCCACACCTACGCGGCCGCTGGTCCTTACATCATCTGCTTGACCATGGCTGACAACAACGGCTGCACCACCACGACCTGCGACAGTGTGTTGATCGGCACGGATGGGGCCATTAATCCCGTCTTTTTCTATGATTGCACAGGCATTTTGAACGGCCCGAACGTGAATGGAACGCCATGCAGTATACCGGGAACTAGCGAACCCGGCACTTGGGACTACACCTGCACTTGTATTCCCGACTCCATCTATTACACCTGCATGGCCGGCTACATTGCACAACAAGCGTATGTGAATGGCGACTCAGCGGGAACACCGATCCCGAACGAGGTGTGGATATGGAACGACAGCCAAGGCAATGGAACGCCGACTTACACCTGGGACTTCGGCGATGGAACAAGCTCCACGGATGCGTATCCCACACACGTTTATGCTGGTAACGGGCCATATGTGCTTTGCCTTACCATGGCGATAGGAACGGCCTGTACAAGCACCTATTGCGACAGCATTTCCATGGATGCGAATGGAATTTTGCAAGGCATGATGATCGACGGAGGCCATGTTGCGCAACTTTCCGGTGTGCGAACTGAAGGCTTTACACTGAACGTGATCCAAGCCATTCCCACCGGCATTGCGGATGTACCCGCGATTGCCGACCTGAACGTGTGGCCGAACCCCGTGAGCAACGAATTGAATGTGACTTTCAACAGCATTCAAGCCGGCGCTTCCGCTATCTCCGTGATCGGTACGGACGGCCGTGTCCTGCTTCGCGAAGAGCACCGCACGTCATCGGGCAGCAACACCGTAAAGCTGAATGCAACTGCGCTTGCACCTGGCTTGTATTTGTTGCAGATCAGCAGTGGCGCACAACGCATTTCGCAGCGCTTTTTGAAGGTGCGTTGATCAAAGTTTTCAGTTTGCGGAAAGGGTGCTTGCTTTGGTGCAGGCACCCTTTCTGGTTTTTGACCTGTCTTCCTGTTGAAATTATTTTTAGGCCTCACCCAACCCCAGAGCCCTGTGCTGCGTGTATGGAGGAGAACGCATCCCACGCACAAAACCCACAACCAATGAACCGATCAATTCGATCTTTGCTCGCTGCCTCAGCGCTGCTTATTGGCAGCCTCGCCTTTGCACAACCCGGTCCATACCCAATTACCATATCGGGTCAGGTCATCCCATGCGACCCTGCGAATAATTACGTCACCATCACCACCATTCTGAACACCCTGCCCGACTTGGACATAGAAGTGCCGTTGGATTCCAACTGTACTTACTCCGTGACCGTGATGATGGATGATCTGCAGGGCTCATTCCAAGTCGGCGCGGCATGTTCAGGTGCCATGGCTTATGGGACTGGGTCGTACCAGGTCAACATTGATTCTGCCAATGCCGCCAGTGTGGTGATCTATGTCACCTGCGGCAGCAACCCGGATCCCTGCCAAGCCTGCGTTTCCGTGGTGCAGGACAGCTCCTTTTTCGGTATTGTACCGTTCAGTGCGACCTTCCATAGCTGCAGCTCGGGAGGCACGGCACCCTATACCTACGTGTGGCAACTGCCTGACGGCAGCACCTCGGGTACCGCGACCTCCCAATACCTGTTCCCCGGTCCTGGTTCCTACAACGTTTGCTTGACGATGGCGGATGCGACCGGTTGCACCAGCGTTACCTGCGACTCCGTGTACGTGGATGCCAATGGGCTGATCAACTCCAACATCGTTTCTGATTGCCTCGGTGTCCCGAACGGTCCGGATGTTCCCGGCACCGAGTGCACTGACCCCTTGAGCGGGCCGGGAATCTGGAGCGCCGCCTGCATTTGTGTGGCGGATTCAGGCTCCACCGCTTGCAACGCTGATTTCTGGGTGATCCAGGCCTACGACAGCACAGCAGGCGGCGGCGTGGAACCCATCCCCAACGAAGTGTGGGTGTGGAACCTCAGCAGCGGCGGCAACGGCACATACCAGTTCTCTTGGGACTTCGGTGACGGAACCTCTTCCACCGATGCCTATCCGACACACGAATACGCCGGCCCCGGCCCTTGGATCCTTTGCCTTACCATGACCTCCGGAAATTGCACCGACACCTATTGCGACAGCGTGAGCGTGGACGCCAACGGCATCTTGAACGGCATGATCGTGGACGGCCATTCAACAGCGGTTTCGAATGCAGCGGAACGCGATGGCGGCTTCACGTTGAACGTGATCCAGAACATGCCCACGGGTATCGCTGATGTAACCGCCATTGCGGAACTGAAACTGTGGCCGAACCCGGTGCGGGATGCATTGAACCTTACGGTGAATTCAACCGTGAACGGTAAGCTGCCCATCACGGTGATCGACCCCAGTGGTCGCACACGCATAAACTTGGAGCACACCTTTACCACCGGTGGCAACACGGTACGTATCCCTACGGAAACGCTGGAACCCGGCCTTTACATGGTACGCATCGGCAACGACACGCACAGCAAGGCGCAGCGCTTCATCAAGGTGCGCTGAGCCTCAATTTGATAGCTTTGAAAGGGTGCCCGCAAAAGAGCGGGCACCTTTTCCGCAACAAAGAACATGGTCCGCGATTCGCTCTTGGCCGATTGCATCCGCAAAGATCCGCGGGCGGAACATGAACTGTACAAAACGATGTACCCGATGATGATGTCCATCTGTTCCCGTTACGAACGCAACCGCCAGGATGCTTCCGCCCGGATGAACGACGGCTTTCTGAAGGTACTGCTGAACCTGAAAAAACGACGGCCCGAAGTACCCTTTGAACTGTGGGCGCGACGGATCATGATCAACACGGTGATCGACAATTTCCGCAAGGAACGCGAACGCAAAGCACACGAAACAATGGATGTCCCGGTGAATGAACACGTAGGCACAGAGGTGAACGATTACCTGCGGCAGATGGAAGCGGAAGCTTTCGCGGAGCTGCTCCAGCGCGTGCCGGAGATGTCGCGCAAAGTGTTCAACCTCTTCGCCATCGACGGCTTCAGCCACGCCGAGATCGCGGAAATGCTCGGCATCAGCGCGGGCACATCGAAGTGGCATGTTTCACACGCGCGGCAAACACTGCAACAAGCCATTGCGCAGATCGTCGGCACCGTAACCGTTAAAACCGCATTGCCATGAGCTTCAACGAAGAATTCGACGAGCTGGCGCGGCGTAAGCTGGAAGAGCGCCAGATCCCTTTCCAGGAAGCGGACTGGCAGAATGCGCGGAGCCGCATCGACGCGCAACGCGGCGGCGGGAACAAGGGCATGTGGATCACCGGTGCCGTTGCTTTGCTACTGGTTGGCGGATTGGCTTGGTATGGAACAGGTTCTTCGGAAACTGCGGCGACCGTTGCTGCCACCCAAAACAAGGAAGTGCCTTCAGTAAAAGCAGAAGCCATTGAGCAAAACGGCACGAGCAACGTAACCACATTGGTGGTACCAACACCAAATTCTGCAACAACTACCACCACAGAAGCAATCAGTTCGCCGTCCGTCGGCGACAACTCCGTGAAGTCCATTCCCGTCCATTCCGCAGAGCAAGCACTTGCTGCGGAAACGGCAGCGAACGCCGCTGCTAAAACAAGCAAGTCTCATATAACGGATCAGGCAGTTGCCGCCGTAGCCCATCAACCAAAACCGGTTACCGCTGAACCCACTAACGCCGGTGTTGTTATACCTGCAACATCGAAAAAGAAAAGTGAACAAGTTACCGTTGCCGCAAAACCAGAGGCCGTTTCAACCAATCCGCTAGTCGCGGAAAATGCTCAACCAAGTGTCGAAGTGAGCAACGGTTCGATTAGTGAAACCTTTCCGCAGGCAACCGATCTTCAATCTAATTTGAACGCAACAAACAGAACAACATCGCAGCCGGCTTCACCAGCAAACGGAACTACACAAAGTCCAGAACTTTCCATCGCTGCGAGCAAACCAGAGACTTCTTCTGCCACTATCAAAACCGAAGAGGCCGCACAAGTTTTGGAGATTGAAACACCATCTTCAAAAAGCACAGCAATTCAACAGCCCGCAGTTGGGGCAACTTCAATTTCCAACGGTTCACCCGTTTCTCCTCAGCTCGTAGGTACTGGGGGAAATCCGTTAAACGGGACAACCCCTTCATCCACCGACAGTGCATCAACCGCCATAACTTCTCCTATGGCTGTTGAAGATTCTGCAATGGCAGCCACCCCTCCCCCATTAGTGCCCGAGCGCGACCCGTGGGAGATCAGCGTTTTGGGCGGCATGTTTTCTTCCACAACGAAGTATTCCGGAAGCAACAGCGCGGATTGGAACGCGAACATCAGCAAGGCGATCAGCGTTGGCATGGGCGCAGAGCTGATGCACATGGGCCGCAACTTCGGTATCGGTGCGGGCTTGCACTACGCCACCTATGCGGAACAATTGCGAACGGAAGCATTGGACCGCACCACGTTCACCTTGCAAAACTTCTGGTACTTGAACCCGGTGGACACGACCATCCTCGTGATCACGGACACCATTCCCGGCACACCGCCAACCTACACTGGTACTTCAACCAACACCACCGTGAACGTGCTGACGCAAGGCACGGACACCACCAACATCGCCACAGAACGGATCCGCGAAGCGCGCAACGAATTAAACCGTGTGAGCTACTTGGAAATTCCGTTACTACTGGATGCACACATGGTGCAAGGCCGTTGGAGTTTCGGGGTGCGCGGCGGGCCTACGGTCGGGTTGCTCACTGGCCGTCGTGGTGCAATTCCTGCACCGGACAATGAAGGTTTTGTGAGCTTTGCCGGTCAGCCTTTCCGTGAAGTGATCTTCGGCTACTCGGCCAGGGCTTATGTGCGCTACCGCTTCAATGCGGCTTGGTCCGTGGGGATCGAGCCGGCGGTGCGCGGGCAGTTGATGAACAGCTTGGGCAGTGGAGACTTGGTGCGGAAGGCAAGCGCAAAGGGCATGATGTTGAGTTTGAGCTATCGATTGCGTTAGGTACTCGCAACATGCGAGCACCTGCCGCGAGCAGCCTGAATTATTGAACACCCTCCCAGCTTTCGCGTGGGCCGCCGCAACGGTGCCCCATGCGCTCTTTGAACTTGGCGCGCTCTTCCTCGCTCATGCCTGCCCACTTTTCGCGCAGCTCTTCTTTGCGCTCCATCCATTTGCCCCGCATGCCACCACGCCGCGCCCAAGGTGGACCTCCGCGTCCGCCGGGGAACCCGCCGAAGAGGATCTTGCTAAGAATGAGCAGGCCCACGGCCTTCCAGTAGGTCAGCAACGTCCAGCCCGTAATTCCTGGGATAACGGCGTTCCACAGCAGCATCACTACCAGACCGAACACGGCGATGGCGACGATGGGGATCAGAGGGAAAAACCAGCGAAAACGTTTCATTTTTTGAGTGTGTTTGAGGGTTTGAGGGTTTTGAGTTTTTGAGTCGTGAGTCGTGAGCCGTCTAGTCACCAATAACCAATCACCAATTTGAGTCGAGAGTCGTGAGTCTTGAGCTTGTGGCTTAAGGCTTGAAGCTTGTGGCTACATACTGCATCATCGCGTAAGCTCATGGTAAACCGTTTCCAATCGCAATCGCAGATGTTTCACGGCGTAGCCCTTGCGGGAAATAATGGTCTTGAGGTTCTCGCCCTGCTCCTCCGCGATCTCGCGCAGCGTCTTGTCTTCCAATTCATTCTGGACAAAGACGAGCCTCTGGTTCTCGGGCAATTCGGCTAATGCGGCTTCCAGTTCTTCCCAGAAAAGGTCGCGCAACATGTGCATATCCGGGTCGTCCTCCACGGCCAGCAGCAGTTCACCGAAGTTGAATTCGCCATCTTCATTTTCCACGGAAAAATCCTCCAGTGCTTCCGTACTTCCCTTGCGATGACGGTCGATGATCTTGTTGCGCGCCACGCGATATAGCCAGCCGCTTACTTGTTCAATCGCTTCGATCTCCGGCTGTCCGGCGAACTGCGCCCACACATCTTGGAGAACGTCCTCCGCGTCGGCATCGGTTTGCACACGGGAGCGGATGAAGCCGAAGAGCGCACGACCGTATTGTGCCACTGCTTTGGTGATCCCGCCTTCGTTGCGTGCCATGTTTATGTATGTGAGTTGCGCTTCCACATTGTTGAGGACGGATTAGGGGTGGATTTACTTTATAATTTTTGGTACAGGGTATTGGATACCGGGTACAGGGTATTTGCGTGCGAAGGTGTGTTGGAATTGGCTGGGCACACGTAGCTCGCTGTTTTGCCGTTTACTTTCGTGGCATTACCACTACATGTCCGACCAGCACACATCCGACCTCCGCTTCATCCGCATTTGGCTGGTGCTTTTCATGATCGGGCTTTTCATCAGCGGACTTACGGCCGTGCCGTTGGAATGGGGCACCGCGTGGTTGGCAGAAATTACAGCGAATTGGGGCGATGCTTGGACCGCATGGACAGCACAAACACGCGATGCGGTCGGCTACGTGGGAGCGCATTACCCCATGCTGTTCTACGGCACGGACTGGCTGGCTTTTGCGCACATCGTGATCGGCCTCGCGTTCATTGGACCCTACCGCGACCCCGTGCGGAACAGGTGGGTGGTGGAATGGGGCCTTTGGTGCTGTTTGCTCGTGCTACCGCTGGCTTTCTTATGGTCACCGGTGCGCGGCATTCCGTTCTTCTGGCGTTGCATCGATGCATCCTTCGGCGTGTTCGGCGCGGTGCCGCTGTGGTTGGTGTTGAAGCGGATCGATAGGCTCGCGAAAAGCCAAGGTGCGGGCGAGCCTTCGTGACCGTTCTCCTTTGATCACGCTCCGCGACCCCTTCCCAACTGATAAAGATCAGGGCGAAGCGCGTTCCGCCTTATCACTTTTGATAGGCCATGATGTTCCTTCGTGCTCTGCTCTTCTGCCTTGGACTGATGGTGCTCGCCATCCTCAACGGCACGGTGCGTGAATACGGCATCACGCCGCTGACGAGCGACCGCACCGGCCACTGGATCAGCACAGCGATGCTCTGTACACTCATCCTGCTGGCCACCTGGGCCGGGCTGAAGTGGCTCGTGCCGCTGAACACCGATGACGCTTGGCGTATCGGATTTTTTTGGACGGCCTTGACGGTGGCCTTTGAGTTCGGTGCCGGGCACTTTTTGTTCAAGCATCCATGGTCCAAGCTCTTCGCCGATTACAATTTATTGAACGGTCGCATTTGGGTGCTGGTACTGATCACTACCCTGCTTGCACCGTGGATCACGGCAGTGTGGCGCGGACTGCCCAGTGAATAGGTCTCTGGCGGTCGCTCTTGACGAACGGTCGGCTCACGCCCCTACCTTTCGGGTCGATCCGGTTCTTGAAGTATCCGCGACCAAGCAGCCATGGGAACGACCGACACTGAATTCGACCAAGCCATCGAAAGTTTTTCAGCCCCGGTCCAGTCCTTGGCGCGGGATGCCCGAAAGCTCATCCACCGCATTCTACCGCAAGTGGTGGAAGTGGCATGGGTGCAGCAAAAAACCATTGGCTTCGGCACCGGGATCAAAAAAAATACCCAACACTTCTGTTGGTTCCTGCCCGCCTCAAAGCACTTATCATTGGGCTTCAACTACGGTGCTGAATTGCCTGATCCCGCGCATTTGTTGGAAGGCACGGGCAAGCTTTACCGGCACGTGAAAATCAGATTTGCCGAGCAATTGAAGGACCCCGCATTGGTGGATTTGTTGCGATTTGCGACTACTTATCGGGTACCGGCTGTTCGACCAAGGTGAACGCGCGGCCGGTCTCAGCAAAATAGTAACATCAAAGTCTGCATCGGTGAATCGCCGGATGCCAGACTAATTCGAATATCATTTACCCCCGCAGCTCCGCTCCCACCTCCTTCTCCATCGCCCCACGGATACGCCCCATGGCCTTGTCCACTTGCTCGTCGGTAAGCGTCTTTTCGTTGTCCTGTAGAATGAAACTGATCGCGTA
>Ga0209480_10001050_pt1 | contig 20618 bp, 13 predicted proteins | sample JI61114C2DNA_FD_187501 | JGI IMG/M metagenome (GOLD analysis project Ga0209480, IMG submission 187501) | Wastewater effluent complex algal communities from Wisconsin, to seasonally profile nutrient transformation and Carbon sequestration -... | ecosystem: Engineered > WWTP > Effluent > Algae... | reverse complement strand
ACTGCGCAATGCGCTGGTCTTTATTTAATTTTTTAAATTTCTTGTTTACCCACTTAATGGCTTCTGGCGTTTCTTCATAAAACTGCTGAGCCATTGATGCAGTGTTGCCAACTGCTAATATTGTTAGAATGAATAACCACTTTTTCATACGAGCTGTTTAATAGCCACACAAGGTATGAAATGCAATGGTTTATTCTCCTTCTTCGGGTGCTTCAGTTAACTCAATCGCAATATTATTGGCTTTTAATACACCAAACCATTTTACCATTTTTTTCATATCACTTGCGTATACACGCTCAAAATCCATATCTGGGTATACTTTCTCAAAATAAGCTTTTACCGCAGCGGCGTCTTTTTCTGAAGGCAATGCTTCTTTACTTGCTTCCATTGCTTTGAAAACCTCCGCTAAGTTTACATTTTCTCTTATGGTGTAAACCTCAATACTTTCTAAGTGAGAAAAATTATGAATTCTGCTGCTTACAAATTTGGTGGTATTGTCTTCTAATGATTTTACAATAGCGCCATCATTCTTGCTGCTTAGCATTTCGAATAAGCCGCTCATTCCTGTAACTGATATTAATTTATTGTATTCCATAGTTCATTTATTGAGGTGCAAAGTAAAGGAAATTGTTTTGGAGACGCATCTGATTATTGAATTGATTGTAAAGCCCTTTCTAAACGAGTGTTTAGGTCATGAAAAGGAGTATATCCTCTGGCCAATAAATGGAATTTGGTTTCAGATTCTTGTAATAATACACAGGGATAGCCGGTTACTTGTAGTTGCTTCACCAATGCAAACTCGTAATTGGCTTTCTCTTTGTACTCTTCAGTTTTAAGCCTCTCATAAAAAAGTTCTGGTTGAATACTATACTTTTCTAATAAATGCTTGTATGCTTCATCATCAGTTAAATCTCGTCCTTCAAAATGAAGTGCTTTTTGTAAGTCTGCAGCAAATGCTACTTGCTTTTCCGGGTATATTTCTTTGAAAATGCACAAAGCAATTGCTGGCTTTTCGGAGTTGGGATACCAATCACTTAGGTCTGGATTATTGATATGCCATAGGTAATCGGGTCCAAAGCTAACGCCACTGTACTCTTCCACTGTTTTATAGGCCGACTGAATATAACCTGCTGTAGCGCTTATATGAACGGGCTCTTCAGGTAAAATCATTCCACCTGATAATACTTCAATTTGAAGATCAGGATATTGATTAGCAATTTGGGTCATTACACTGCTAAATCCATAACACCAACCACAATAGGCGTCATAACAATAAAAGAGTATTGGTTTCATAGTGCAAATTTAGGAATGGATTCTATAGCTTTGCCAGCAGATTTAATCAATTTAAATGTTAGGATATGCCAGGTTTTGAACTTTTTGGTGCCGAAGAAAGAAAAGAAGTAAATGATGTGCTAGAAACAGGCATATTGATGCGCTATGGATTTGATGGCCCAAGAAAAGGCATTTGGAAGGCCCAAGAGCTAGAGAAAGCCATTACAGAAACTTTTGGTTGCCAATATGCTCAACTAACTTCTTCGGGAACTGCAGCTTTAACTACAGCCATGGTTGCTTTGGGAATAGGCGCAGGTGATGAAGTAATCATGCCAGCCTTCACCTTCGTTGCTAGTTTTGAAGCGGTTTTAAGTGTTGGAGCTATACCAGTTTTAGTAGATGTGGACGACACTCTTACGTTAAACCCTGCAGCAGTTAAAAATGCAGTTACCCCTAATACAAAATGTGTAATGCCCGTTCATATGTGTGGGAGCATGGCAGATTTAGATGCATTGGCGGCAATATGCAAGGAGCACAATTTGATTTTATTGGAAGATGCTTGCCAAAGTATTGGTGGAACATACAAGGGTAAAGCATTAGGAACGATAGGTCATGCAGGAACATTCAGTTTTGACTTTGTAAAAATGATTACTTGTGCAGAGGGTGGAGTAGTGATGACGAATGATCAAACAGTCTATACCAAATCGGATGGTTATACAGATCATGGTCACGACCATTTGGGTGTTGATAGAGGTGCAGATTTACATCCTTTTATTGGATACAATTATAGAATTAGTGAATTGCATGCTGCTGTTGGCTTGGCTCAAATTAGAAAGTTGAATACCTTTTTAGAATTACAGAAAAAAAACAACAAAGCACTTCGAGCATATTTAGAACAGATACCAGAAGTTAGTTTCAGAAGAGTGCCAGAAGGGGGAGAAGATAGTTGTAGTTTTTTAAGTTGGTTTCTTCCAACTGCAGAACAAACGCAAGCCGTTGTAGCTGAAATGAAAGAACAAGGAATTTTAGCTGGGAACTTTTATTGGTTTGCCAATAACTGGCATTACATCAGTAAGTGGGATCATTTAAAAAGTGCTACCACTTTGAGCAGAATTAGTGGAGAGCAAGAAGCTGCATTAATCAAACTTAAATCAACTGTTTTTGCAGAAAGTGATGCAATCATGAGCCGTTGCATTTCATCGGCCATTAGCTTAGTTTGGACCAACGACCAAATTCATGATAAGGGTACTAAAATGGTTGCAGCAATTAATAAAGTATTGGGAAAATAATTATTGATTTTTACCTTCTAATTTATTTACATAATCTAAACTGCCCAATCTAAAACGGAATGGGATTTTAGTTGCTTTTTCTAATTGTAATTCTTTTTTACAAAAAAAGCCCAACCCTTTCACGTAATGGTCGGGAGGTAAGATTTTGATTGGACTATTTTTTAAGCTATCCATTCTCTTATTGTATGCTTGTAAGTTATCGTTATGCTGCAAATTGATTTTTTGTGCAGATAGGGTAATTGCGCCTATTAGGGATAAATTCACAAACAAACAAATCCTTTTAAACATGGTATGGCTTTAAATCTTTGTAAATTTACAGCGTAATTAGTTAATCAATGTCACTCAGTCAATCATTACAGCAAAAATTATTGCAGAAACTGTCTCCTCAGCAGATTCAGTTGATGAAATTATTGCAAGTGCCTACCGCCAACTTAGAAGAAAGAATTAAAGAGGAACTAGAAGAGAATCCAGCATTAGAACAAAGCGATGAAGGTCATGAAGACGAATATACCGATGAATTAAAGGATGAGTTTGATAGTATGGGTGAAGAGGATGTTGATCCTGACGGCAGCGCAGATGATTATGAGAATGTAGACATCAGTGAGTATGTAGTAGATGATGATGGAGAAATTGCCGATTACAAAACCAAGGACGATAATTATCCAGAAATGGATGATCAAAAAGTGATTCCCATTAAAGTAGAAACCAGTTTTCATGAATTGGTTTTGAATCAATTGGGTATGTTAGAGTTGGATGAGCGTAATTATCGTATAGCAGAACAAGTGGTAGGAAGTTTAGATGATGATGGATATTTACGTAGGGAGCTTACTTCAATTGCAGATGATTTAGCTTTTCGGCAAAGTTTAATAGTAGAAGAAAAAGAAATTGAAGCAATTATTCTTCAAATACAGCAATTTGATCCTGCAGGCATTGCTGCAAGAGATTTGCAGGAATGTTTATTGTTACAACTTAAAAGAAAAACCGACGAAGGAAAAAGTGTAGAACTAGCTGTTCAAATCTTGACCAAATATTTTGATGAGTTTACTAAAAAACACTACGAGAAAATTCAGAAAAGCTTGGGGTTAACAGATGATCAATTAAAAGAAGTGATTGGTCAAATCATCAAATTAAATCCAAAACCAGGCGGCAATGTTGGTGAAATGAACAAGGCAGAGAATTACATTGTACCTGATTTTTTTGTCATCAATAATAATGGGTTATTAGAGTTGACGCTCAACTCAAAAAATGCCCCTGATCTTCGTGTTAGTGAAGGATACAAAGACATGTTGAAAGACTATGAAAAGGGTAGTAAAAAAGATAAGCGACAGAAAGAAGCAGTCTTATTCATCAAGCAAAAAATTGATTCTGCTCGTTGGTTTATTGATATGATTAAACAACGTCAAGATACTTTGATAGGAACTATGGGGGCAATCATGAAGTACCAACAAGAATTCTTTCTTACTGGGGATGAAACAACCATGCGTCCGATGATATTAAAAGATATTGCTGAATTGACTGGCTTAGATATTTCTACTGTAAGTAGGGTGGCGAATAGTAAATTTGTGCAAACAGAATTTGGCACTTATCGCCTTAAATTTTTCTTTAGTGAATCATTAAGTACGGAGAGTGGAGAAGAAGTTAGTACACGTGAAGTAAAAAAGATATTGAGTGATATGATTGAATCTGAGGATAAGCATAAGCCACTCAGTGATGAGGTATTAACAGAAATGTTGCAAGAGAAAGGATATAATATTGCTCGTAGAACGGTTGCTAAATACAGAGAACAATTGAACGTTCCAGTGGCAAGATTGCGTAAAGAACTTTAATTTTTGACATGACAACGGAGTCCGTAAATACCAGTTACAATAAGCCGAAAATGGCCCCTGAAAATGGACTTGGCCAAACCCAATGGCCCTTGGCTATAAGCGGTTTGGGGAAAATACTGTCTTATCTATTTCACCCCCTTTTTATACCGACTTATTTTTTTCTTTACTTAATGCAGTTTTACTCTTTTGAGTTTGCTGGTATTACCGATTGGCAATTAAAGCTAAGGTTGTTTGGTGTTTTTTGGATGACTGCATTCTTTCCTGCTTTTGCAGTATTCCTTTTATGGAGACTAAAGTTTAGTTCAGGAATTTTTTTGCGTACCCAAAAAGAAAGAATTGTTCCTTATATCATCACCATGTTTTTTTATTGGTGGATGCATTATTTAAGTCGAAACTTTCCCGATCAGCCAGCCGTTTTAAAGTTTTTTTATACGGGTATTTTTATTTGTTCTGTTGCAGGATTATTGGCGAATAATAGTTACAAAATCAGCATGCATGCAATGGGTGCGGGTGGATTTGCGGCGGCTATTATCCTCACTTCATTTCACTATCAACACACAGACGGGATTTCAATTAGTATAGCAGTTTTATTGGCTGGTTTAATTTGTACTGCTCGATTGGTTTTAAAAGAGCACTCATTAAAAGAAGTGTATACAGGCTTGGTAGCTGGGGTAATTTGTCAATTGTTGTCGTATTACTTCGTGATGTAATATCCACTTCAATTCCCTTGATTTTTTGTTTCTTTGCAGCTCATTCAACCTTTTTTCATGTGGTATAAGGCAGGGAAAACGATTTTACGTTTTAGAATTAGTTTATTGCTTATTTTATTGCTTGCAACTGCGTTCATGGCATGGCAAGCTTCTAAGGTTCAACTCAGTTATGATTTCACCAGAGCCTTGCCAACGGATAATCCCAAATTTATTGAATACCAAGATTTCTTAAAGCAATTTGGAACAGATGGGAATACCCTTGTAATTGGCTTGCAATCTGACCAATTTTATGAAAAGGATTTTTTTAATGAAGTACATGCATTAAGTATGCGTCTTAAAAAAGTGCCAGGTGTAAACAATATTTTAAGTGTTCCAGATGCGGTTAATTTAATAAATGACGATGTTAACCAACAACTGGTACCCAAAAAAATATTCAATCCTCCTTATGCAACTCAAGCAGAATTAGATTCTGCAAAATTGATTTTTGAAAGCCTGCCTTTTTATAGAACCTTATTGCATAACCCAGATCAAAAAGCCTATTTGCTGGGTGTTACAGTGAGCAAAGATTCAATCAACAGCAAATACAGAAGTATACTTATTAATGATATTATTAAGGAGACCAAGATATTTGAATCGAATACACAATCTGAATTACAAATAAGCGGTTTACCCTACATTAGAACCATCATTGGAGATAGAATAAAAGATGAAATGAATTGGTTTTTAATTGGGTCTTTGTTGCTTTCTGCAATAACATTGTTTATTTTCTTCCGTTCTATAAGTGCTACAGTAATGAGTTTGTTGGTAGTGGGAATGGGGGTTATTTGGAGTGTGGGAACACTGGTATTATTTGGCTACAAAATCACTTTGCTTACTGCATTGATTCCCCCATTGGTAGTAGTGATTGGTATTCCTAACTGTATTTATTTTTTAAACAAATACCATACTGCTTACAGGGAAAAAGGGAATAAGGAAGAAGCGTTGGTAACCATGGTTGGCAGAATGGGTATTGTAACATTGTTCTGTAATATTGCTGCTGCCATTGGCTTTGCGGTTTTTGCTTTAACCAAAAGCCAATTATTAAAAGAGTTTGGTGCAGTTGCGGGGATCAATATTTTATTATTGTTTTTTATCTCTTTGTTTTTCATTCCACCAGTTCTTAGCTTTTTACCTGCACCCAAAACAAAACACACTAAATATTTGGATAATGCATTTCTGGCTTCCATTTTAGTAAGGATTGAACGTTGGGCATTTCATCATATTCGTATGGTGTACATGGTAACTATTGTTGTTACGCTGATTTCTATATTGGGAATTTTTAGAATCAAAAGTGAAGGCTTTATAGTGGATGATTTGCCAAAGGCAGATAAAATTTATACAGACTTGAAATGGTTTGAAACAAATTTTGGGGGAGTAATGCCGCTTGAAATAATTGTAGACACTAAAAAGAAAAACGGGTTGATGCGTTCGGTAAAACCGATAGCTGCTATTGATGAATTTTCTTCTTATTTAGATTCCTCAGATGCAACTGCAAGGCCACTTTCTTTTGTTGAAGGATTGAAGTTTGCTAAGCAGGCTTTTTATGATGGAGATACTTTAAGTTATGCCATCCCTTATGAAAGTGATTTGGCATTTATAGGGCCTTATTTAAAAGCAAAAAAAGATAGTGCCCCCACTACTGGTCCTAACGCATTCAATAGACTGATCAGCAATTTTATTGATAGCAATAAGCAAAAAGCCAGAATTAGTGTAAACATGAAAGATATTGGGAGTGCTAAACTTCCTGAATTATTGGCCAAGTTTGAAACAAAAGCCAATCAAATTTTCGATACGGCATCTTATAAAATAAGCTTTACTGGTAGTAGCGTAAGTTTTTTAGAAGGATCTAGTTTTATTATCAATGGATTAAAAGAAAGTATTTTTTGGGCTTTTTTGTTGATAAGCCTTTGTATGCTTTATTTATTTAAGTCTATTAAAATCTTATTTAGTTCACTTATACCCAACTTGATTCCTTTAATTGTTACAGCAGGTGTAATGGGTTGGGCTGGTATTGCCTTGAAACCCTCTACTGTACTGGTTTTTAGCGTAGCCTTGGGAATTGTAATTGATGTAACTATTCGATTTTTAATTAACTATAAACAAGAATTGCCATCCCATCAAAATCAAGTGGGGCCCACTTTAATTCAAACCATCAAACATACCGGAATAAGCATTATTTATACTTCATTGGTTTTAATTGCAGGGTTCATCATTTTCAGCTTTAGTGACTTTGGAGGAACTAAGGCCTTGGGTTGGCTAACTTCATTAACACTGGTTGTAGGGACTATTACCAATTTGGTATTATTGCCTGTTTTAATATTGACTATCTCTGGTAAGAAAAACGGATAATAGGCTTCTTATGCGGATAAATGGATAAAAGTTTTCGATTTGTTGCAGCGTTTTGTTAATTTAAACTGCCTAAATTTAACAACTCTTAAACTAAAACTAAAAACGCATGAGAAAACTAGCTGTTTTTTTGACATGTGCATTGCTCTTTGTAGCACAAGCATATGCTCAAACTGCACGAACAGTTACCGGAAAGGTAACTGATGACAAAGGTGCACCGTTGAGTGGTGTTACCGTTAGCGCTGTAGGTGCAAACAAAAATGCCCTAACAGACAATGGGGGAAATTTTTCTATTCAAGTAACAGAGAAAGTAAGAACGCTTCGCATTAGTTATGTGGGCTTCGATTCCAAAGATGTTAGCATCAATGGACTATCTTCTGTAAATGTTGGCCTTAACCAAGAAGACAAATCTTTAAGTGAAGTAGTTGTAGTTGGTTATGGTACACAAAAAAGAAAAGACCTTACCGGTAGTGTTGCTAGCGTGAAAGGAGAGGCATTGGCCAATAAGCCAACACAAAGCTTTGAACAAGCTTTAGGTGGTAGAGCGGCTGGTGTACAAGTAGTCATCCCAAGTGGGGTTTTGAACGCTCCTCCAGTTCTTAGAATTAGAGGTACCAACTCTATTTCATTGTCTTCTTATCCATTGATTGTTGTGGATGGAGTAGCAGTATTTACTGGTGACGGTAGTTCAACTAGTGCAGCTGGTAACGTATTGTCTTCCATCAATCCAAACGATATTGAAAGTGTAGACGTTGCAAAAGACGCTGCTGCAACTGCTATCTATGGTAGCCGTGCTGCCAATGGAGTTTTGTTTATTACTACTAAAAAAGGTAAGCCTGGTCGTTCAAAAGTAACAGTAGATAGCTGGATTGGTATTAGTAATGCACAACGTTTGCAACAAGTATTGGATGCACAACAATATACCGATTACAAAAACGAAGCTTTGCGTAATGCTGGTACATTTAATGCCGCAACCAATGCATTTGCTACTACTTTAGGACCTGATGGAAAAATCATCAATACCAATTGGGCTGATGTAGTTTATCGTCAAGGTATTCAACACAGCAATACCATCAGCTTGTCTGGTGCAAATGAATCTACTAATTATTATTTTTCTGCTGGTTATACCGAGCAGCAAGGTATCATTAGAAGAAACGATTTCAAGCGGTTAAGCTTATTAATGAATATTGACCATAAAGCTGGTAAGTTCTTTACCATGGGTGGTAAAATTCAATACACCAGTGATCAAAATACTGCAGCAACCAGCTCTGGATCTTTAGGAGATGCATTTGCTACTGCAGGTATGGGTCGTGTTGCTTTAATTACTGCTCCTAACGTTGGACCTTATTTAGCTGACGGTTCTTACAACCAAGCAAATGGTTTAATTGGTGTAATGGGTAATAAATTAGGCCAAGTAGGTTTCTATAATCCTCAAATTGCGTTAGATCTAAACAGATCAAACAGCTATGGCGAACATTTTATCAGTAACGTTTATGCGCAGTTTAAACCAACCAATTGGTTGGCTATTAGAACTCAGTATGGTTTAGATTATTTAATGACAGACAATGATTTGTTCTCTCATCCATTATCTGGTGAAGGTTTCTCAACTACTGGTTCTGCTACTGCTATTTACAATAAAAACAAGCGTTGGGTTTGGACCACTACTGCACAGTTTGACAAAGTATTTGCAGAAAAGCATACAGTTAGTGCATTGGTGGGTATTGAACACCAAAAGTCTGATAACAACAGTTATGGGTTGAATCGTGTAACGGTTTCTGATCCAGCGTTTACCAATATCCAAGGTGGTTGGGCTACTCCAAACACTTCTGGTTTAGGTATTGGTGAAAACTATTTGTATTCTGAGTTTGCTCGTGCCCAGTACAATTACAATAGAAAGTATTTCTTAACTGCGAATGTTCGTAGAGATGGAGCTTCTCAATTGGGTGCAAACAGCAAGTATGGTACTTTCTGGGGTGTTTCTGCAAGCTGGGATGTGTTAACAGAGAAGTTTATTCAGAACATGAAATTAGATCAGGTTTTCAGTAGCTTAAGATTGAGAGCCAGCTATGGTAAAGTGGGTAATATTGGTGGCTTAGGTAACTTTGCTTCTTTATCTTCTTACAGCTCTGGTTTGTATGGTGGATTTGCTACTGTAGCTTATGGTCAAGCAGGTAACCCTAACTTAACTTGGGAAACCAGTAAGAAAACAGACGTTGGTTTAAACTTTGGTTTATTCAACGATCGTTTAACTGCTGAAATTGGTTATTACAACAGTAATAACGATGGTTTATTATTATTTGTACCACAACCTCCTTCTGCTGGTTTGCCTTCTAATATCCCTACCAATATTGGTTCTATGTACAATAGAGGTTTTGAATTTGATATTAAATACAATGTGGTTCAGAAGAAAGACTTTTCATGGTCTACTTCATTCAACTTATCTACCAACGACAACAAAGTATTGTCTTTAGCGCCTGGAATCAATAATATTATCAGTGCAACTGGTGGTTTAGAGAACCCAAGCATTACTTTACCTGGCTACCCAATTGGTATGTTATTTATTACCAGAACTGCCGGTGTTGATCCTGCTACTGGTCGTAGAATTTTCATCAATAACCAAGGTAGACAAGTATTTTTCCAACACGTAGCTCCTGCTGGTCAAGCAAGATTTATGTATGCTGATGGAACAACTGCACCAACTGTAAGTAGTGCAGATGCGATTGTATACAAAAACACCAATGCCAAAATATTTGGTGGATGGGAAAACAACTTGAGATTCAAAAACTTTGAATTGAATGCATTGTTTACTTACCAAATGGGCAACTGGTTGTATTATGGTACTCAAGCAGGTTTAAGAGATCAACGTTTCTGGAACAATGAAGTGGGTGTATTAAACAGATGGCAGAAGCCTGGTGATGTTACTGAATTTCCAAAGCCTGTTTTTGGAGACAACGTATCAAACGGATCTTCTTTCCCTCTTGATATTAACGTGTTCAAAGGCGACTTCATTAAGTTAAGAACTTTAACTGTTGGATACAATCTTCCTAAAACATTGTTAGATAAAGCTAAAATTTCGAATGCAAGATTTTATGTTTCTGGAAACAACTTGTTAATCATTACCAAATATCCTGGTCCAGATCCTGAGGTTTCTTCAAACGGAAATGGAACTACCAACTTTGGTATTGACAGAAATACAGTAGCCAACCAACGTACTATTACTATTGGTTTAAATGTTGGATTCTAATTGTTAAACTATTAATTCAGAAAAATGAAAAAGAACCTTATATATGTTTTGATGGCTGCTGGGCTGGTTCAATTAAGCTCATGTGCCAAAGAAAATTTTGTGAACCCGGTTCCAACCAATGTAATCTCTGATCTTACTGCTTTTGATAGCAAAGACAGAATTGAAGGACAGGTTCGCTCAATTTATGCTTCTATTAAAAATGCCGGTATGTACGGTGGTCGTTACATGATTTTTAACGATATCCGTGGTGGCGATTTTATGAACGATAGAACCAATGTGGTTACCGGCTTTGATGTTTGGAACTACACTCCTTCTAATAGCTCTACGAACTCTGTTCAAAACCATTGGTCTAGGGCTTACTATGTAATCAACTTGTCTAACGTTTTCTTAGATGGGATGGCTACAAAAGGAACTGCAGTTGTTGGAGCAACCGTTTCAAACAATTATCAAGCGGAAGCTCGTTTATTAAGAGCAATGAGTTATTACTCTTTATTGCAATTGTATGCTCGTCCTTTTTGGGATGGTAATGGTTCTAAGCCAGGTGTTCCTTTGCGTTTAAAGGGAAATACGGGTTCTGATAATTATGCTCAAGCAAGAGCAACTGTTGCAGAAGTATATGCGCAAATTTTAGCAGATTTAAATTTTGCTGAAACCAATTTGCCTACTTCTAATAGCAATGCTTTCAATAACACTACCCGTGCGCATAGAAATACTGCTATTGCTTTAAAAACAAGGGTTTATATGAGCATGCGCAGGTATGCAGATGTAATTACAGAAGCAAATAAAATTGTAAGCGCTACGGCTCCTTTCACTGCTACTTCAGGTGTTGCACATGCTTTACAATCTGATGTTACCAATGTATTTAAAACTTATACCACTACCGAGTCTATTTTATCTATGCCTTTTGCTTCTAATGAAGCTCCTGGTGGTCAAAATCAATTAGGATACTATTATGGACCTGCTGCTTTCAATGGTGGTAATGGGGAGTATTCATTATTATCTACTGGTATTATTTCTGACGCTGGTTGGAAATCAACCGATAGAAGAAGAACCATGGTTGGGGTATTTGGTGGTAAAAGCTATTTAACCAAATACAGTGTTCCTTCTATTTTTACTGATTACGCTCCAGTAATTCGTTACGCGGAAGTATTGTTAAACTTAGCTGAAGCAAGAGTGAGATCTACTAGTACAGTGGATGCGCAAGCAATTGCTTTGTTGAATGCAATTAGAGGTCGTTCTGATGCTTCTACTGTATTTACAGCAGCTGATTTTGCTAATTCTGATGCTTTAGCTAATGCTATTTTAACCGAAAGAAGAATTGAATTCCTAGGGGAAGGATTAGCTGGAACAGACTTAACTCGTTTAGGTTTGCCTTTGCCTGCTAAACCGGGTGTTGCTGCTATTGCACCAACTGCTCAACAGTATATCTGGCCAATTTCTTCAACTGAATTATTGTTGAACCCACTTTGTACAGACAACTAATCTGAAAAGTTGATTTTATTAGAGAGGCCCTGATTCATATCCGGGCCTCTTTTATTTTGAAATATTCCCAATCTGGGGCGGAAACATTAGAAAATAGCCATTTTTATAGGGAAATTTCTTAATTATTTATAAAATAAATTAAATTATAATGTGTAACTATTCTTATTACGAGTTAACTATAAATTAAGATTGGTATGGTATTAATTTGAGTAATTTTTTTTACCGTTCAAACATTTATTACCCTACAAAACAGGGCTTTTAATCTTTCTTTAACTATATTAGCATTCCAAAAACTTAAAAACTGAATCATGAGAAAACTAGTCACAGTATTCCTGTGTCTGTTGTTCAGTCTGTTTCAACTACAGGCTCAAAACAGAACTGTCACAGGAACCGTAACAGACGAGAGTGGAAAACCCGTGTCGGGGGCTTCTGTATTGGTGAAGGGTACCACTGCTGGTACACTAACCAAAGAAAATGGTAGTTACTCTCTATCTGTCCCTTCAACCGCAACAATTTTAGTTATTTCAGGTCTTAACCTAGCCCCAAAAGAGGTTAAGATAGACAAGAACAATGTGGTGAACGTATCTCTTAGATCAACCGTTGAAAACCTTGATGAAGTGGTTGTAACTGGTTATGCTAGAGAGAAAAAAGCCCAGTTTGCTGGTGCTGCTGCTGTTTTAAGCGGTAAAGTAGTAGAAACTGTACCAGTAGGTGCTTTTGACCAGGCTTTACAAGGTCGTGTACCAGGTATGCTAGTTAACTCTGGCTCTGGTCAACCAGGTAGTTCTGCTCAGGTAACTATTCGTGGCGTACAATCAATTGCTGGTGCTGGTGCACAGCCATTGTATGTAATTGATGGAGTTCCATTGCCTGCATTTGATATGCAGACCATTAACCCGAACGACTTCGAATCTATTACTGTATTAAAAGATGCAAACTCTGCAGCTTTATATGGTGCTAGAGGTGGTACTGGTGTTATTGTAATTACTACTAAAAAAGGTAAAGCAGGTCCTACCAACTTAACCTACAGAACACAGTATGGTTTCACTCAAGCTCCTGATTTTTCAAGAATGAACCTGATGAATACCGCTGAAATGTTTGCTTATGAAGAGCGTCAGCGTTTTGCAAACACTCCAGGATGGACTTATTCTCCAAACAACCCAGCAATTCCTGCTGGTATGACTGCTGCAAGAAAACAATTCTTGTACGATAGTATTAAAGGAATTGAGTCTAATTGGTCTGATATTCTTTACAGAACTGGTGTTTCTAAAACACATGAATTCAACCTTTCTGGCGGAACCGATAAAACTAGGTTCTTCATGTCAGCTGGTTTATTTGACCAACAAGGTATTGACTTAGGTTCTAGCTTAACACGTTATACAGTACGTTTGAACTTAGAACATACTGCTGATAAATTAAGTGTTCGTTTCAATAGCCAAATTGGTTATTCAATCAACAAATTTGCAGAGGGAGATTTCCAAGGTAATAGCCCTAGAAACCCTTTCCAAATGACTTATCGTGCAAAAACCTATGAGAACCCTTTCAGAGCGGATGGTTCTGTAATATTTGGCGCAAACACTAGTTTAGCGTTAACCCAAGTGGGTAACTTATTAGAAGGTATTGCTAATACTAAGAATACTTTAAATCAAATTAAAGTAAACTCAGGGTTAACTGTTGCTTATAAAATTTTACCAAGCTTAACTTTGCAAAATACTTTTGGAATAGATGTTGCTAATGATGATAACTCTCGCTACATTAATCCGGCATCTTATATTGGATCTTTACAGAGCTTCCAAAGTGGGTTAGCTCAGGAAGGACATCGCTTAACTTCTCAAATCATTAATACCAGCAGCTTAGTATTCTCTAAGCGTATTGCGAATATTCATGAAGTTGAAGCAGGCGCTTATTTTGAAGTGGTACGAGGTTGGACAAAAGCTATGGGTCTTACCCTATTTAACTTAGACCCTCGTTTAACAGAAACAGGACAGGGAGCTGGTGCATTACCAGTAGGTGTAGGTCAAACTACTTACCCTCAGAACTCATCTTCTGCTAAGTCTGGATTTGGTATCCGTTCTTATTTTGCAACTGCACGTTATACCTATGATGGTAAATACTCTATTAATGCAAACGTAAGACGTGATGGAACTTCAAGAATTGCTAACCAAGCTAATCGTGAAATCACTACTTGGTCTGCAGGTTTTGTATGGAATGCCTTAAAAGAAAATTTCTTAGCTAACCAACGCATTTTTACTGATTTGAAAGTTCGTGCTAGTTATGGTATCGTTCCTAATATTGGATCAATCACTACAGGTGCTTACGGAGTTCCATTGAATAATGTTACCAATTACCAAGGACCTCAGGTTCCAACATTCGGTACCACTGCTTATGCAGGTTCTGCTGTAAATGGTTTGGCTCCTAGTAATCCAGGTAACCCTAATTTGAAGATTGAAAAGATCCAAAAATTAAATATTGGTGTTGACTTTGCAGTTTGGCAGAATCGTGCACGTTTCAGTGTAGATGTTTACAGCAACAGAACTGTTGATTTGTTTGTAACGCAGCCTCTTTCTGGAACTACTGGTTTTGGAAGTTTGAGTGTGAATGCAGGTGTTATGACCAACAAAGGTGTGGAAGCAACTGCAAGTGTTGATGTTGTAAGAACTAAAGATTTCGGTTTCACTGTTGGTGCAAACCATTCAATCAACAATAACAATATTGAAGATTTAGGATTAGTTAATGAATACTTCTTAGGTACTTTCGTAATCAGAAAGGGTTTACCTTACGGTTCTCACTACACTGTTAATTACTTAGGTGCAGATCCTGCAACTGGTCGTCCTATGTATGAAGGCCCTACAGGTAGCACTGTTTACACTATTGCAAGTGCAGGTCGTTTTGCTAAGTTTGGTACTTATTTACCTAAGCATCAAGGTGGTTTCAACTTTGATATCCGTTACAAGGCAATCACTGTTTCTGCATTATTCTCTTACCAGTTTGATGTTATTCGTAGCAACAACACTCGTAACTGGATCACCAGAGGTACCGCTGGATACCATACCGCTGTAAGAGCTTCAAGAGAATTGATTGATGGTCAGTGGCAGAAGCCAGGTGACGTTAAGCCTTTCCAAGCTTCTATTTACGACAGAGACTTTACTTCTTCTGACTTAGAAGATGCTAAGTTCTTACGTTTCAGAAACTTAACTGTTGCTTACCAGATTCCTCCAATTAAAACTGCTGGTGGTACAACCATCATCAAAGGTGCTCGTTTCTATGTTCAAGCACAGAACTTAGCAATCTGGAGTCCTTGGAGAGGTCTAGATCCTGAAGACAATAACAATATCAGTTTGAACGAATATCCTAACCCTAGGACTTTTGTAACAGGTATCGATATTAATTTCTAAACCATTAATATCAAATTCAAACTTGAATACTAAAATGAAGCAAATGAAAAAAAATAAATTAGTCATCTTTTCTTTTTTACTCCTGTCTTTAGGGGCTTGTAAAAAAGTGATTGATGTAAAAGAAACTGATTTCATCGGTGGAGACATCGCTTTGCAAACAGTAGCAAATAATGAGCAGGGTATCATTGGTGCCTATGCTGGAATGAACGTTGAAATGGGTATTTTGTTGAACGCTGTTTTTGCTGATGAAGTAAAAGTGGCTGAGTTCTACAATGCTGCAACTGTTCACGAATGGCAATATAGTTCTGCGGATATTAGTATCCGTGATAACTTTACTGCTTTTAACCTTTATTACAGAATCATCGACAGAGTAAATCGTGTATTGGTTGCATTACCTAATGCGGTTGCTGCTAATGCTACTCAAGCTGCATTAAAGGATAGATTAAGAGGTGAAGCTTTGTTCTTACGTGCGTTTTGCCATTTTGAATTGTACAGATACTACAGTAATTCAGCTGTTGGAACTGATTTGGCAATGGCATATATGGAAACCCCTTCACTAAATCCAACTGCACGTATTCAAGTTACGCCTTATTTTACCAAGTTAAAAGCTGACTTAGTTGCTGCGAAGCCTCTATTGCCAGCTGCTTTAACTGATATCTTCCGTGCAACACGTCCTGCTGCTTCTGCTTTACAAGCAAGAGTTGCATTGTACTTAAAAGAATATGCAGATGCTATTACTTTTAGCACTGAGTACATCAATGCTATTCCATTGTCTCCAATGAACCAGTTTGCTGGAATTTGGACTGATGCTAACAGAAATGAGCAGGCTTTCAAATTAAGCCGTACTGCTTCTTTAGGTGGTCGTATGGGTTCACTTTGGAGAGGAACTTCAGCTAATGCTGCCAATATTGGTACTGTAACTTGGAGACCTTCAGATAAGCTTTATGCAGCTTACGATCAGGTTAATGACGTTCGCTTTGCCGCTTATATTAAAGATGAAATCTTGTTAACTAATGCCGGTCGCCCAGGTAGAATTATTCAAAAATATGCAGGTACTCCTTACGGAACTCCTACTGAAAACGTAGCAGACGCTAAAGTTTTCAGAACTGGTGAAATGTACTTAATTCGCGCTGAAGCACATGCTGAAGCTGGTAATTTAGTAAGTGCTGCTGCTGACTTGAATGCTTTACGTGCTGCAAGAATTACTGGTTATACCAATGTAACATTTGCTAACAAAGATGCTGCAATCACAGCTATCATGGATGAGCGCTTCAAAGAGTTGCCTTATGAAGGACATCGTTTTTGGGATTTAAAGAGAAGAAATTTACCTGTTTCTCGTTTGTTAACTGATGCACCTAATGCAAGCTCACAAACATTAGCCGCTGGTAGTTTCCGTTTCTTATTACCTATTCCAAATGCTGAAATTCAAGCAAATCCTGTAATTCAACAGAATCCAGGTTATACCAACTAATTTATATAATCAGTTTGGAAATAAAATAGGCCCCGATATTTATCGGGGCCTATCTGTTTATATATATACTTCAGTAGAAAGAAACACCACCTATTACTTTAGAGTAAGATTGAAAATTATGATGATCTTATTTACCCTTTATTTTAATAGCTCTTCCAATGTTTTAAATAGTTGGTTGCCTCTTAAATCAGATGCAATGATTTTGCCTTCTGGGCTAATTAAAACATTAAAAGGAATGGCATTGAATTGATAAATATTGGGCATTTCACTTTCCCATTGCTTTAAATCACTTACATGTTTCCAGTTTAATTTATCCATTTTAATAGCGTCTAACCAAGCTTGTTGATCATTGTCTAGTGATACCCCTAAAATGGTAAAGTTTTTATTTTTAAATTGATTATATGCTGCAACTACATTCGGATTTTCTTTTCTGCAAGGTCCACACCAGCTTGCCCAAAAATCCACTAGTACATATTTGCCTTTTAAGCTGCTCAATTTAAATTGTTTTCCATCTAAATCGGGTAAATTAATTTCGGGTGCATCTTTTCCTAATAACGCATAAGCAGGAGGCGCAGCAGGCTGTTGTTTAGCAGATGCATTAATTAACTCTTTTATCTTATTTAATCCAGTATGCTCTTTATATTTCTCAGCAGATTCATTTACCAATGCTTTTAGTTCGTCTGGTGTCATGGTTCTTGAAGCCATACCCAATGCATAATACCTAGCTGCAGGGCTTTCACTCTCTTTAATAAAATTGCGAACCATGGTATTCATTTCTTTTACTTTTGAGTCTCGACTTGCCTGAATCACTTTTAATAAGCTATCCGATTTAGGCTGTGCTTGTAAAGAATCTATTTCCATGAATACCGCATACAAAGCAGAATCTTTTTTTCTATAGTCTTCAAATAGCGTATGCATTGCCATTGACGCTGGAGAGTTCTTCACTTCGTATACCCTGTAACGAGTAACATCTAAATCCACTTCAATTTCATCGTTATCGTTTACGATTAATACATCTGGTCCATTCTCTAAAACCAATCTGTACAATCCCTCTTCTTTTGCAATACCCTTTAAACTAAATTTTCCGTCGGCTTTCAAGCTAATGGAATCTAAAATAATAGGTTGTTCTCCTCCGTAGGGTAATTCTTGCAAATACACTTTTGGAGCAATCGCATTTTTAATTGTTCCTTTAACAGTAAAGGCTCCGTACTTTTTTTTCTGGTCACAAGCACTAAAGAAAAGTGTTGTGCCTAGTAATAAAAAACTAATTTTTTTCATAGGTATCTTTTAAGCGTTTAATTTTTGTTCTAATAACTCAGTAACTATTTTTGGATCGGCTTTACCCTTACTTCTCTTTTTCACTTCTCCTACAAATAATCCAATCAATCCTTTTTTACCTTTTTGGTATTCTTTTACCTTATCGGGCATTGCTTCTATTGTTGCATTAACCCATAGTTCTAATTCATTGCTATCGCTAACTTGTAAAAGGTTTAATGTTTCGGCTAATGCTAAAGGTGCAGAAGTAGTATTCAATAGTGCAGGCAATAATTTTGAAGCTGCAGTTGAAAAATTAATCTTTCCTCCCTCAATTAATTCAATCAACTCAGCTAATTGTTTCACGGTTAATCCGAGCTCTTGGATATTTTTTTGGGACTCGTTCATCAATTGTTTAATAGGGCCTAAAATCCAATTTGCAGCCATTTTATAGTGATGAGTAAATTGTATGACCTGTTCAAAAAAGTCGGCAATGGATTTTTCTTCGCAAAGCTGGCTAGCGTCGTATGCACTTAACTGATAAGTAGCTTGATAATATTGTATTAGTTGACTAGGTAAGCCAGGTAATTGATTTTTTACAGATTCAATATAATCTTTTGATAACTGAATAGCTGGCAAATCAGGGTCAGGAAAGTAACGATAGTCGTTTGCTTCTTCTTTATCTCTAATAGCAAAAGTGGTATCATTGTCTGCATTAAAACTTCGGGTTTGTTGTTGAATACGGTTCCCTTTTTCTAATTCCACAATGATTCTGTTGATTTCGAATTCAATTGCTTTTTTTACATTTCGAATAGAGTTCAAATTCTTTACTTCTACTTTTGTGCCCAATTGTTCAGTTCCCCTGAGTCTTACTGAAATATTTGCATCGCATCTTAAACTTCCTTCTTCCATATTTCCATCACAGATGCCAATCCAACGAACCAATTTTCTTATTTCGGTTACATATTGCCATGCTTCTTCAGCAGAAAATAAATCAGGTTCTGTTACAATTTCAATTAAGGGAGTACCTGCTCTGTTTAAGTCAATACAAGTATTGTCAGGGTCTAAATCGTGAATGCTTTTACCCGCGTCTTCTTCCAAGTGAATCCGATTTAATTGGACAGCTCTTTCTCCTTCATTGGTTTTGATGTTTACAAACCCACCTATACAAATTGGATGTGTATGTTGAGATATTTGGTATCCTTTTGGAAGGTCCGGATAGAAATAATTTTTCCTGGCAAAAAAAGAGTGTTCAGCAATGGTACAATTGCAAACCAATCCCATTTTGATGGCATATTCTACGGCTTTTTGATTCAGCTTGGGTAAACTACCAGGATGGGCTAGTGCAATTGGACTAACCTGTGTATTGGGTGCATTACCGAATGCAATACAATCTCCACTAAATAATTTGCTATTTGTTGATAGTTGTGCATGCACTTCAAGACCTATGACGGCCTGGTATTTTTCTGATGAGTCCATTATACAAGCCTACTTATTTGTTGAATCAGTTCGGGCAAATTAGATGCATCTTGCCCACCTGCAGTGGCCAATGTTTTTTGACCACCACCACCACCTTTAATTAAAGGCGTTGCATATTCTTTAATTAGTTTAGGGGCTTCTAATCCTTTTTCATTAACAATGCTTTCACTCAACATAATACATACTGCAGCTTTACCAGCAATATTGGCACAAAGAATTACTAAGTAATGACTGCCTAATTCTGTTTTTAAATCGAAGCAAATTTTCTTTAATTGATCTGCACTATTTACTTCAACAACTTGACCAATCAATTTTCCTTCCTCACTACCGATAGAAAATGCACTTGCTTTCTGTAACAAGGCATTACTGAGTTGTTGTAGTTGTTTGCTTTCCAGACTCTCTAATCTTTTTTCAGTCTCTTGCTTTTCTTGGATTAATTTTTCAATCGCTTTAATAGGGTCTTGTGTTTTTAATAAACCTGCAACTATTCTAAGTTCATTAAATTGCTTGTTTAAAAAATTGAATGCATTGCTACCTGTTAATGCTTCCATTCTTCTTACTCCTGCTGCAACAGCAGATTCAGCTGTAATTTTAAGTAAGCCAATCATACCAGTGTGTATTACATGAGTGCCTCCACACAATTCAACAGAGTAATTTGGATCGGCTACAACAACCCTAACCGTATTCCCATATTTTTCTCCGAACAATGCCATCGCTCCTAATTTAAGCGCTTCTTCTTTTGGCATTTCTGTTATTATTACTGGTATATTTTGTCTAATTTTTTCGTTAACAATATTTTCTACTTCTGTAA
>Ga0209480_10001049_pt1 | contig 20625 bp, 26 predicted proteins | sample JI61114C2DNA_FD_187501 | JGI IMG/M metagenome (GOLD analysis project Ga0209480, IMG submission 187501) | Wastewater effluent complex algal communities from Wisconsin, to seasonally profile nutrient transformation and Carbon sequestration -... | ecosystem: Engineered > WWTP > Effluent > Algae... | reverse complement strand
AGTTAACAATATCGCCAATAATATCTAAGCTTGATCCGCAAGCTTCACTGATATAGCGACCATGATGGAGCTTTTCTATTTCTATCACTATTTCCTGAAAGGGTTGGGCCAGGCTTTTAACCAAGCCGATTAGTTTAGGCGATTGGCTAAATTGATATAAGAGTAGCGATTCTGCTTGGGTTATTAAATCCATTAAAAGCTCTCCACGATAGACACAATAAAAATATCCTTAAAGCTCAGTGATGCGATTTCATCGTCTTGAATTAAGCTCGGAGCGAGATTTCCAGATGAGTGATGTCTGAGCTGCATGGTCACGACATCCAAAACGTCAGGGTGAGCTAAAATGGTAGTGAAAAATCGTGAGGGATAGATCTCAGCACCGAGTTTAAAGTTCTTTCTAGCAAAGTCAGTCAGAGCGATTTTAAGAGCGTTTTCGTCAATTAAGTTTTTCACTTTAATATTGGCATGAAGGCTGAGGGCTACTTGCTTTGGTCTGCTGAACCTAACTATCCGTTCTTGATCAGTGATGTCTTTGATGGTGTGACTGCTACTGCCTGCGCTGATAACGCCCAAGGGTTTGGTATTCCAGATGGTCTGAGCTATCTCTGCTTCATTACCACCTAAGATTACCACTTCAAAGCTGTGTTCCTGCTCTTTGATGTGAAGCGCTTCTACACCATCAAGATTTTCTAACCTGGCATAAATGGCATCTCGCGTGGATGATCCCGATGCTTTTAACTCTCTAATCCGCCTGAGTCTGAGATTGGCATCGCTTTCATCGTTACGGCCCAACTCGTAGGTGTTTAGTATAAAAGCCCTCGACCAGCCGCTCACTTGAGTCATGATGCTAGCCAAAGAATCCGCTGGAGCATGAACAGGACCTGAGATTTCAGCGATAATATTGGCTTCGTACTCGGCTTCGAGCTTTGACGAATTCTTAAGTTCGTGAGTAGTTTTAAAAAAATCCCCAGCCACCGTCATGATGCGAGAATGAGCCGGGATGAGCGTATTGGGCGCAAGTGTTAGCCTGGCTTTAGCCTTGCTATAGGTGGCCCGGCAGCGATAAGTGCCAGTGAGAGAGCACAAGGCATCAAGAGCGTGTCCGCTTGATGAGTCGGGTTTCAGAGAGTGATAAAGGCCACTTAAAGCTTCCCATACTTGCCGCGATTGATAAGCAACCAGACCGCTAATCACACCAGCAACCGTGCCTGGGCCACAATGCAAGCTTGGGTCTACATCTTTACGTAGATCGTTCTCGATTTCGCTTTTAATACTCAAAAAATCTTTAGACTTAAAACCGACCAGAGATAGACCAAAATTGTTTGACATAGCTTAAAACCCCATACTTTCGTTGATGCTTAATACTGACTGGTCAGATAACAGCGCACTGAATTTAATGACCAAGTCACGTTCAGACTGTCCGTCTGTCAGTTCAAGGTCCTTGATTGTGCTGAGACCAGGTATAGTCTTTAACTCGTCGTTGATTAATTTTTGCAGCAGCCGTTCACGTCGCTTTTTGCCCAAAATTTGCGTGAGATAAGGAATACCAATGCTGCTGTCTAAAAACCATTCACCGGCCAAGGTTTTTAGCCGTATGTTGATGTTTTGTGCGATCGCTTGTTTATCATCACGGCACAGCACTAGATCACCATATTTTAGGTCTAAATCACCATGCTGCAGGGCAAAGTCCATCATTCTGCGACCACCTTGGTGCTAGAAATAGTAGCAACAGGGCTGAGCAAGGTAGTAGTGAGTGCCATATGAGCGCTGTGAACATGGTTCGCAAAAGCCTGGTGAATTTTTTCTAGCTCTTTTTCAACGCTCCTAGCAAGCGCTAAAGCTTCGCTAGCCTGGTCTGAACCAAGGCGAATTTTTTCGCCATCAATATGTATATGCACGCCCTGTTCTTTACCCAAAACCAAATTGCTTTTATGAACGCCTGTAATGGCTTTAGATTGCGGAAAGATTCCTGGGATCGCTACAGCACCTTGCAAACTAAAGCGAGTGGCAGAATCAATGCTAGATACTGATTCGGCCAAAAAGTCATCAATACTTGTCTCATTAACCAGCACTTGGACGTAATCGCCTGGCTGAATTGGCAAAGAAATAAAGAAGCCACCAGCACGGGGAAACAATACCGGCACATCGCAGAGCATGGGCAGATCTTCGCCATGGCGCTTAAGCACGGGTGATACATCAACCAGCTGCTTTTCATGGTCATAGCGCTCGACTTTGGCGATTATCGCGGTGTGGACATCAAGCAGACGGCTATCTATGACCTGTTTGATGAGTTGAGCTAAGGTGGGTGTTTGTTCCATGGCCAGAGATTATAAAGGCTCTAGATCAGATTGAAGCCAAAAATGTGAGTTTTTATTTTAATGGTTCTTGATCTTATTGCAAAAATGCTATAAATATGCTATATGAATAAGTGGCGGGTCCTAACAAAAAAACGGATTGAGAAAAATCTTAAAAAGCTCCCGCGAAAGATTCAGGAGGCTTATGAGGCCTTGGTGTTTGACTTATCGCTAAAGGGAGCGTGTCCAGGAAAAAAATGGCGTAATTATTCTCCTTTGGGTGCCAACAAGCACCATTGCCATTTGACGTATTCATACGTTGCCTGCTGGGAACAAGTATCAGGAGAGATTAGACTATTGGAGGTCTATTATGTCGGTAGCCGTGAAGATGCGCCATACTGAAGTAATAATTGGGGCTAAACATTCTCAACGTTTTTTAGTGCCGGATACTGCGGTAAAAGGTTTATTGGTTCTTTTTAAAGATTACAAAGTCGAAAATGATGAAGAATATATTGATGCAGAAGAGGCAGTATCGCATCTTTTTGCTGATTCCACTAAACAAGCCGTACGTCTGCGCGGTTTTCGCCATAGAGATGGCTTAACCCAAAATGATCTTGCCAAAAAAATGAAAACAACTCAGTCCGTCATCGCTTCTTTGGAAAGTGGTAAAAGGTCTATAAGCTATAAAATGGCTCAAAAACTAGCAAAGTTCTTTGATACGAGTATTGAAGCATTTCTCGAACAAGAAAAAAGTTAAAAATGTTTGGCTAGCAGAGTTTACACTCCATCTCCGTCCCCCAGGCGTCATCAAAATTACTGCCATCAAAACGCACGGCTTGGATGATAGCAAAACCCTTAAACACGGCCGAATCTACATGCACCATACTGCCCGGCAAAAGCTCGGGCATCAGCACAGACTTGATTTGAAGCTTTTTATCACTACCTAGCTCAGGCGTGGCACTAAGACCTGAGTTAGCGCTCAGGCTGATAGCCTGCTGCTCTAAGGGCTCGCCCTGCTTGATAATCTGTAGAGCCTGGTTTTGCACTGACGTACTATAGCCAAAGTGGCGTAAGATTCGACCAAGCTCATCCATGGGATTGCCGCTGGCTGCAAAGCTGCGTTCTAGATTTTTATCCAGACCTTCGCATTGTTTGATGGCAGAGCTATAAGGCAAGCCAAGTTGGGCGGCGATTTCTTTGATCACGGTTTTAACCGGCGTTCCCTTGGCGAAGCTCTTGTTAATACGTGTGCTTTGGATAGCATTGGCGCCATCGCCGTTGACCAAGCTGCTTTTCCACGTTGGACCCTCTTTGAGGTGGCTGCAGCGAATCATATCGCCCTTAAAAATTAGGCCCACGCTGTCTTGATAGCCGGCTTTGAGAAGTACCGGTACGCGTTGATATTTAGATAAAATCTCGCGATTTTTCGGGCCCAAATTAAAGATATCGATATGGCATGAATTGGGCTCTTGATTGAGATTTTTTTCAATCTCAAAAGCAATATCTAGGCCGGTTATCTCGGTTTCGCCAACAGTGAGCTCAACCACCCGCTTAAACAGCCTCATAAGCTACCAGACTAAAAGCTTGGCTTAGGCTATGGCGGCTTAAGTCTTGATTAAGCGATTTCTCTAGCAACATAAAGGTGAAAGGTTTTTGAGCATCCCGATGGCTATAAAGCGGCCAGTTAGGCATAAGTTTTATACCGGTGCTCAATGCTTGGCTTTGTTGGTCAAAAATATGCAGCAGCCAAAACTTTTCTTGCTCAAGCCACTCAAACTCTAAAAAAAAGCTTTTTTTAAAGATCTCATTTTCTTGGATAAAATGGGCCGCAGCACATGAGATATGGATTTCTAAGACTTTCATCTATTTCACCATTTAAAGAGCGCGCTTAATAAAGAACTTTTTTCGGCGGTCTTTTTGCTGATTGCCTCTGAGGCAGGCTTAGTCTCCTGCTTACCGAGATTGCGTTTTGGCTTGGTACTCTCAGGTTTAGGTTCAGGGATAGCGATAGTAGACTGATTTACCATACGAATTTGCTTAGCCGTTGCTCTAAAATGCAAGGACTCAAAGCTCCCTGCCCCCCGCTCAATGCTTAAGCTTTCTAGAACCATATTGTCGTAGTCTTTGAGTGACGTGACTATGCCAACAGGCTCTCGCTGAGCAAAAATAGCTTCAAGCTTTTTGAAAGCTTCGCTGGCCCTGTCGTTAGAGCGGTCGTGGATATAATTGTCCAATGACCTCGCAGCTGTTAACCCAATCAAAGTCATCGGCGTATTGGAGATGATGCCCTCTATTTGCAGGCTAACTGGCTCAAGTGAGATATGGTCACAAAAGCTCGCACCGCTTTCAGTTGGATGTTCGCTGATTTTCGCTTTAAGCTCATGGCCTTCTTTGATGAGCGCATCAACAGTAAGCTCACCCAAGCGATAGTCTTTATCGCTAAACAAAAGCGATATTTCTTCTTTCAGCGATTTCATTGGATGTTCTCGGCCTTAACATCCATTCTGCCTTTGTCGTTCATGCTGAGTAAAGAGCTCGGCTTATTACGGCTCACAATCATGGTAGATGCGATTAAAACCTTTCTCTCTAGACCTTTTTTCTTGTCAATTAGGATTTCTAGTTTGGTTTGATGCTTGTTTAGACTGTGAGTGCGATATTTTATATCGATATCATCACTGACCTTGCACATCACTTCCCAGCTAGCCTTGCCAAGGCTTAGGGTTTTTTCGCAGTGAATAGCCATCCCTTTGATTTCGCCCTGCACAATAGCCTTGAGCGTGGCTGGTGGCTCAAAGAGCAAGCCTAGATGCTTGCAGCCGCCTAATAAGAGCAGCGCCAAGAGCAGACTAATACGCATAATTATTAACTCCCATAAAAGCATTGGTTCGCTCTTTTTCTAGTTCTTTACGCACGGCTTTTTGCACCGCTGAACCAATCTCTTGGGGTGCTGCACCACTTTTGACATTGACGGCAACGTTGACGCTTTGACTGTGGTTGTTTTGGATTTGCTTAGCTGAGGGGGATATTTGCGGCGCTAAATAACTTTGCGATGGTTGGTCGTACTTGCTGCCAATATCGCCCACATAATCGACCGCGGCTGAAAAACCGTCTTTGACAAAATCTGGCACGATAAAGCTGATAACGTTTTTGACGCCCAAGATAATATTTTTAATATCTTCTACGGCTTCAGCAATATGATCGACAAAGGCACGGGCAGCATAGGCCCAAGCTTTGGCTAAATCATCAACCACTTGGTCAAAAGTCTTGATGATACTGCTTTTTAGATCAGTAAAAACATGAGCAAACTCTTCCTGGATAAAGCCCCAAACTCTGCGAAAAACCGTTGTTATCAAAGACGATAAGCTGGCCAGAAAGTTCTTGGCTAGGATAAATGCCGCTTGCAGGTTTTCTTGCAAGCTAAGCGGTAAAAAATCCCAGATATGGCCTAAAATATTGCTTGCCCATGAAAGCAGTGATTGAAACAGGTTTTTAATCACCGACTCGCCACCTTCAAAAGCAGTCCATAGGTCATCAATGATTAAGGCTATGCCAGCAACGAGCGCTATTATAAGCGCTATCATCCCAATTGCCGAAGCTGCAGCAACAAGAAATGGAGCAAAAACGATGGCAGCTTTAACCGCCAAAGCCGTCAACACCACCCCTAATCCAACTAAGATGGTGCGAAAAATCGTGGTTTTTTCATATAAGGAGGCAAAAGTCGTAGCTATCGATTTCCATAACGAAGCTGAACGCTCTATAAAACTGGTGATAGCTGGCAAAATATTTTTGGTTATCGTGCGTACCAATGCACTGAGTACCGCTTTTAGGCTAATAATAGCTTGGCGAAATTGTATCGCACTTTGGCTCGTTGCCTCATCAAGCGTATAGCCAAGTTCTTGTGCTTCCTGGCGCATAGCACTTAGTCCTGCTGAACCACCCTCAAGAATTTTTAGCATCATCGCACCCTGATCGCCAAACATGGCGTCAGCAACCCAGATGCGTTCGCTTTGGGTGGGTAAGCTCTTTAAGCGATCAGCAACTTCACCTAAAAGCTCGATCGGCTCGCGCATCTTGCCTGCGGCATTGGTGCTACGCATACCCAAAGCCTTAAAAGCATCCGCCGCTTCACCTGAGCCTGATTTAGCATCAACCGCACGAATCTGGAGCTCTTTCATGCTGTCATCAAGCGTATCGATCGACACACCGCTCTTTTCAGCGGCATAGCGCAGCTCTTCTAAGCTTTGGGTTGAGATACCCAGCATCTTAGCCATACGACTGGCATCGGCCATGGCCTGGGTAGTGCTATCAACAAAGTCTTTGATAGTTTGGACCGCAAAATGCCCCGCCAAAGCGGACATGGCAGTATTGGCGTTGTCAGCAAAATTATCGATAGCGCTGTTAGCTTTCTTGAATTGAGACCCGTCAACACGAAAACTAAAAAGCGCTTCTAGCGTACGTACTATCATCGTTTCTTAAACTCCCTCATCTGCACCCACTCCACATGTTCCACATAATCAAGCGCCTCATGGGCATGATCGACATCATCCAGCGACCAACGTTCTTCGATTTCTATCGGTGAGACCTGAAAGTATTTAGACATAGCGATACGATAGATCCGCCAAGGAATATCGGGCGCGCTTAGGCCTGAGCTTTTTTGATGAGCCCCAGGATATCGCCGCCGCCTAAGACTCCCCCTGCGGAAAAAAAACCGCCGTAGTTCACCTCCAAGGCGAACTTGAGCCACTTAAACATCAAGTTATAATCGCCCGCCAAATCTACTTCGGGCTCAAGCTTGGGCCATTTGTCTGAACCTGGCTCGCGCTCGATCACCGTGCGGTTAGCCAGTTTTTCGATAATAGTTTTTAAGTCAGCGGCTTTGAGATTGGCGGCTAAGCGACCAAGCGAAAACGATTCCTTGTCCATGCCCTTATCAAAAGCTGAGCCGGCGATCGACAGCAGCTTGGTTAGAAGCTCTACGCCATCGCTATAGCCCAGCTGGGTGACTTTAAGGTTTAGGCCATCAATGCTGGTTTCTTGTGTCTTAATCATATGAACTCCCATTTTTAAGCCAAAAAGGCTTCAAGCTTGGCCACGCGAATCTTCCATTCTTTGTCGCCCATATTTTTGCCCAGCGTGGTCTTGGGCATCTTTTGGATCCAAGCTTTGGTGCCCAAAAACACGGTCGCCCCTTGGGTATTGCGAATTAGCAATGGCCCCACGCCTACACCGTTGGGCGATTTGATATCGGCGTTATAAAAAGCCGATAAGAGCTTGTTGCTTGGCGATGTAGCCATGAGGTTAAAAGTCACCGTCGCCCGCTGGTCGCATGACTTATAGCGCTCAACATGGCCATCGACGCCTATTACATCTTGGTAACCTTCAGCATCGAATTCTATATCGATGAAGTTATCTCCAACAAAACCTTCGATCGGTATGCCGTTAAAAATCACCGAATAATTTTCTGGGTCATATTGCTCAAATGCGTGCATAGCTAAACTCCATTATGGCGTCACTGTGCCGTGGATTTCGATCTTATGAATAGCGCCTGCTAAGCGGCCGCTAAAGCGAATTTTAGGCAAAACTCGATCGCCTCTGGTTTGCTCGTCTACTTCGTCAATAGTGGGTGTGCTTACTTGTGGCTCAGGGTCGCTGGCCAAAACACCTTGATAGACCGCCTCTTTGAGTTGGGCGATGATCTCGCAGCGCACCAGATCGATGCCTTTGAGCGTGTAGGGAATCTTTTTGTTGAGCACCAACAAGCGAAACAACCGTTCCTGGATGCGTACATGCAACCAATCGATGCCATGGCTAATATCGATGAATTTGCCGCTCGCCATCTTGCCGTCTAAGGTCACACCTATGCCCTTGATGCCCAGATAACGATTGATGTTATTTTTTTCGAGCTCATTGGCCTGGGTAGTACTTAAGCCATAAGCTTTGACTTCCTTGAGCTCACGAAAAGCCCACGACGAAGCTCCGGGTGCTTCAGGCAGCATCTTGCCCATCCACGCCGATGCCAGATAATCGTTATTAGGGCTGTAGATGCAAAACACGCGGTCGTTATTATTAGACTTGAAGTTAGCAGCGATATGTTTATTAGTACTATTAACGTCCAAGCCGAGAATCATGCGTTTTTGAGCGATAATATTAGCCAATATTTCAGCCTCAGCGGCATAAGAGCTACTTTCGTTGGGAAACAGCACGCCGTAAAAATCTTCGTCTTCGCTACAAATACTAGAAAAAGCACTAGCGATATTTTCCTGGCCTTTTATTCGGCCAATTTTGAGCCGTTCTACGTGAGGGCTTTGCGAAAAAATCAGCTGTGCTGCTTTAAATACCGCTGTGTTTCTCAGCTGCTCTTCTTTGTCGCTTTTGGCTTTGGCTAGCGCTTCAGCTCGTTTTTTTAGTTCTTTGTCTTTTTTATCGGCTGACCAAGCTGGATCCAGGGGCTCAAATTTGAGCAACTCTGCCTGCCATTCTAATAGCTCACTGGCATCAGCAACAGTTCTCACTCGCCAATCATCAGGATGCTCAAATTTTCCTAAGATTAACGGCACGCCAAAGCCTTTTTGGGCCATGCTCAGGCTTTTGGTCTCAATGCTAATTTTAACAATACTATCGATGCTCATAAGCGGTTCTCCAGCTCAATGGCATCAAAGTAAGCTTGATTGGCGGTTATTTTTTCTTGCAGAATTAGGCGAAACACCACATCAAAGGTCGCGCGATTTTCGGCGCGGTTTTGGAAGGTGAAATCTAAGTTGGTGACCGGATGGTTTTCCACAAACACCAAGCCAGCACTGCGTAGCTCATCGCGATAAACCGGGTTGGCCAAGCTAAGTCGAGCCTTTTCTATTAATGCTCGAGCCGAATGCTCACCGCGTGCTTGGCGCGAAAACACTTGCACAGTAATAGTCAGCTCGCGATGGCCAACCATATCAAGAACACTATCGCTGTCATGAAAGGTGTAGCGAGACGAATCCCTGCCCACACTGACGCTTTGGCCCAAAGACAATACGCCATAGGGCTTTTGCATTATTTTGACGGGCTCATCGCTCCACACAAAAGGAAGTCCCGTGGCACTTTTAAACACATGCTCAAGGGTTATTTGCAGACCTGGCCAATAGCTCATGCTCCACCTCTAACTTCATGGGTAATGGAACCCTTGAGGCGACCAGTATCGATCAGCGGTTTGGAACTACCCTTTCTTTTGATAGTTGCAGCCGCTAAACCAGGCTCAATGCCATGGTTGATGATTTGCGCCATGTCTTTTGCCACCACTTCGCCCATGATGGTCAGTGCTTGCTTAGTGCTCATGTGGCCAGCTAAGAGCTCGCTTTGCAGTTTGCCTATGAGCTTGATATGGTCTTTTTTCTTGGTGTCGCAGCTTGATCGTATAAACGATCGTTGAGGTATATGGCCATCACGTGAGCCATATTCATGCACCATGGCCAAATCGACCATCGAAAAGTGCTCATCATGAACTTCATCTTGCAAGATGCCTACGGCCACGTGCGGAGATTTTTGTAGTTGTCGCAAGCGTTTTTCCAGCTTAATTTGCTCGCGCTTATCATCTTTGACATATTTCATATGACCTGAGCCCCTAGATACGCTGCTTTACACAAACGCTCATATTCAAGCTGGTAGGTAGTTTTTTCCGTCGATCCAACTAAACGGCACGGCTCACCCATAGGAGAAATCGCTAGTTTGTGAGCGGCTAAATACTGCAAGACCAGCTCAAAAATCTCGCCAAAATGCTTAGAATTTATTTCGCTTCGAGCCTCCCCTAGCGCCATTTCGATCAAACTTGGCTCAGTATCAGCGAACTCAGGAAAGCGTTTGGTGAAGTTCATATGGATCACAATCCCACCCCATAAGCACAAGCTTTGGGCGTATAAACTTGCACACCGCCAAAACGAGCGTGGCAATGCACCCGGATATTCATGCCGACCGATTGAGGCTCCAGCATCTCAAACTCCAGCGGGATATACATCTCGAGCGCTTGTGGTGTACGTGGATAAACTATACAGCGGTCTTTTAAGTGAACCCACCAATCGATGTTTTTCAGGTACGGGTTATTGCTCAAGAGATAATTTAAAATCGTCACTTGGCTGAGCGATGAAAACGGTGTCTGGGCTAGATATGAATAGTGTTTCACCGGCAATAACAGCGTATCAGGCAAGAGCACGTTGTTGGTATTCTCAGCGATCACCGAAATCATCTGGTTAATATCACCTAACATTTGTTCGGATGTTTTAAGCGCCTTGCCCTTGTCATCGAACCATTTGCTGAGCGTCAGCTCATTAAAGCCTTCGTGATTCGTTATTCCCTTGATGCCAAAGCGCTCATCGCCATTAACAGCTAATTTATCGATCTTGGACTCAATGGTTTGGCGGGCCGCGACAGCTAGTTTAGCATCTAAGCCAGTACCAGCCAGCTCGCTGCGCCGTAGATCGAGCACTGAGTATTCAAAATAGCAGCCTAAAGATTTGATAGCCGCAAAGGCTTCACGTTGGCCGATACTGACCGAGGGAAAATCATCGGCACCGGCGTTTAAAACCTTCGCTTCTCCATAAGCGTCCCAGATACGCGTAGAAACGGTTTCGGCCGCTTGAGGTATCCCACGGTTAACCGGCACAAAAGAGCGCGCCTTGAGGGCCGGGAAGCTTTCCTCGAAGGCTAAATTTAAGATATGGTTAAGCTGCTGCTTTAAAAAGACCGATTGGGGGCTAAAGCTCATGCCACACCTCCAAAGAAATTAACTTCAATGGGCACTTTGCCGCCCTCTGATTTTTCTAAGAATATGGCACCACGAAGGGGTATAGTATCGGTCTTAGAGCCAGTAAAAGTGTGAGTACCGTCTTCGTTGAGTTTGATATAAACCGCATCACCCGGGGCTTCGACCTTGTCGGCCTCAACCCAAATCCGGCCTTTACGAAGGGCTAAGATCGAGCTTTTGGGCTGATAGTTTTCGCAATGCAGCTGGCGCAGCGTGATGCCCAATGGCTTATCTAGGTGAGCTTTAGTGGTTGGCAGCTTGCATAAAAAAGCATCGCTGTCATCAAAAACTACCAAAACTCCGAATGCTATATCTGCCGAACCAATTGAGCTCGCTGAAACAGCAACACCTTTGATAAAATCAAGCTGTTGGCCAACCTGGGCGCGAGCGCGGTCGCGTAAAAATTCGATTTGCATAGTTTGTTACCTCAATGAGCCACTTAAGGGGATGGTCCATAACTTGGCGCTATGCTCAACCCATTTTTCATAAGCCTGATTGATTTTGCTTTGATCTGCTTGCTGAAGAGCCATACGGGTGCTGCTTAGTGAATCGTTACGCAGCTCTTGCTGGTTTAAAATAGTCTCAAACATGCCATCGAGATAACTTTGGTCTTTACCGTTTAGATCCACGTTGGGATAAAACTTCTTGATGGCCATGAGTTTGAGCTCTTCATCGCTCTTGCCACCTAAAGCATCTTCGCCCAAGATGCGCTGGCACTTTTGCACCAGATCTAAGCGCGTCTGCACCCTTGATTCCATAGCTTCTAGGTCTTCTGCGGCTGCCCTGGCTGATTTTTCTTTCTCAAGCTCAAGACCCAAGGCATCAAAACGGCCCCTGAGCTCTTCGAACTGTTTTTTTTGATCAGAAAATAAGCTCTTGATATTATCGGGCGTCATCGCCACATCAACGCCATCGAGGCGAATAACTTCAGTCATAGTTGTTCCTGTAGTGGTAGTTTTAGAATCGGTACGGATAATGCAGTCTGGACCTGCTCGCCCCCAACCTGTGGGGCCAATAGCTACATGGTTAACAATAATATTGCGCTGTACAGCATCGTAGGCTTGGCCATTAAACGAGCCTGGTCTTTGTTCTAGATGGCATTGATAGCCCAGCGAAATCTCTTTACGGGCACCTGATTCGATGGCTTTGATGGCGTCTTCATGAAAGATAATCAGTGAGCCTTTGAGGTAGTCCCCATCGCGCTCAACGCTTTCGGTAATACCAATAATATGGTCTTTGGCATTGGCCGGTGTAAGGAAGCTATCTGTACTTTTTTCCACGGGGTGCAGGTTAGTAACGGGCGCGCCTTTAAGCGACTCTAACGAATCCGCGCGAAAGACCTCTTCGTCTGAGCGGTATTCACGGCCATTCTCATAGGTAAAAACACCCGTCTTGGTTAAATTAGCATTGACCCGTAAAAAGCCCTGCGACGTGCGCTTAAAGTCTTTGTATGAGCCGTTATAGTCAAATCTTAGTACTTCCATTCGGCCTAGTATAAAGACCGCTGATCAGATTGAAGCCATTTTTGTGACTTTTTAAATTGAGATTTTTTAACATACTGTTTTTACTAATTTATTGCCATATGGCAATTTATGCACTATATTGCTATCATGAAATGGGAGCTAAGCCACAGCAAAAAGTCTGCCAAGCAGGTGAAACAACTGCCAGGAAAGATTTTTGATGCGTTAATGGCTTTAGAAGCAGAAATTGAGATCTCTGGCCCAGTTCGCGGGAATTGGCCAAATTATTCTAAGTTAGGCAAAGATCAGCATCATTGTCATTTATCTCGTAAGTATGTCGCTTGTTGGGAAGTCATTGATAAAAAAATACAGCTAGTTGAGGTCTATTATGTCGGCGGTCGCGAAAATGCTCCCTACTGAAAGGGTAACAATAAAAATTGGGCAAGGACAAACTGAAGTAGTGCTTTTGCCAAAAGATGCTGCCAATAATTTATTGCTTTTTATTAAGCAATGTCAGCCTGCTCTGCAAGAAAAAAAAGACTACATCAAAATTGAAGATATCAAGCCTGAGATGAAAGATCCGGCACTAAGAACTGCAAGTATCCTTAGGGGAGCTCGATTCAAAGAAAATATGACCCAGGTTGATTTGGCAAAAAAACTTAAAATTACCCAAAGTGATCTTTCTAAAATGGAACACGGCAAACGCCCAATTGGAAAAAAATTAGCTCAGCGTATAGCTAATATACTTAAAGTTGATTATCGAGTTTTTCTTTAATCCAAAACCGGCACCGCATCACACCGACAATTGACCTCACTACGAGGGTGAGGCCCCGAACCATCCCAATGATAAACTTTGCCGTTTCTAGCTCGATGGGATTTACGCACTCGTTCGTCTTGGGATGCTTGCCATAAATAAGACTTTATACCAGCACTTGTCTGGTGATGTTTAGTAAGAGCCCCGCTATATTGAAGCGGGGCGTTACGAGCTATCAACTGAGCTCGATATTTACTTAAGCTAGTGTGGACTTGGATGTCTTTGGTGAGGTCTTTTAATAAACGCCCTTCGCGAATGCCGCGATTAAGAGCCAGTCTGATCTTGTCTAATTGCTCACGCTGAACCGATTTAATCAGCTGACTATGCTCAGCGATAAAAGCATCTAATAAAGCCGTAGGGTGCTGACCGATCCAGATAGTTTGCCCAGTGAGGCGTATGATTTGCCTTTGCAGACCCTCTTTGGTAGCCCGTTCGATATGCGAAAAAGCCTGGCCAAGCACTAGGTGATCAGCTCTTAAATTCAGGTTTGATGCCACTTCGTGCTCAAGCATCTCTAGCACACGTGGCCACAAGATTGGATCACTTTCCAATAAACGGCGTTCTACTTCGGTGAGTTTGCCTTTGATGAGCTTGTAAATTAGCAAACGGGCCTGGGCAGAACTGCGTATGCTTGGAGCATCACTCATCGCTAGTATGTTCTAGGGCTGCTAGTTCAGTCCGCTCAGTAATATCAACGGTAAAATCACCGCTGCTAAAACGTTTGATAGCTACTTCTTCGGGCAAGAGCACGCCCTCCTGTAAGTAAATCCGGTCGGTTTCAGCTTCCATTCGCCGTAGCTCAGCTTTTTCGCGGTCGGTCATCTGCCACAGAGCTGGAAAATCTATGCTGACTTTGGCGTTTTCATCCCCAACTTTGATTTTGATCAGACCTTCTATTTTAGGTTTTAGCCCCTCTTGCTCAGCTCTAACCTGATCATAAAAAAAGCGGATATCACTTTCACCGGTGGCGTTCATACCTGCTGGTGCCTGGCCCATGAGTAGAGAAACTGGCAGGCGTGCTGCTGCAGATAGGCGCAGCATCATCTTTTCTAAAATCTCAGGGATCCCAGCAAAGCCGTAGGAATCCCGCCTGAAGTCTTCATCTTCGGCATCGAGTAAAATACTGCGCGAGATGGACCTACTCATATCGACCAGTTCCATGCGTTTTAATAACTCTTCGCTGCGATTGGAAGCCACCGCACTATGTAAACCTTTGAGCTTAAACACCCCTTGAGCCGCATCGCTCATGAGATGCGCAGTTGCCTGCCAGGCGGTATGAAACTGTTGCAGTACCGGATAAATACGCTGCAAGATGCTGGGTGGGAATTGTCGCGTATGTAATGGCAGTGTGCCAAAGAAAGAGATTAGGCGCGATGAATGTATGCTGGTGCTTTGATACTGCCTTGAGTTATTGAGGCGATAAAGCTCAGGCTGGCCAAAGTTGGCTTGTTGGGCATCGCCGAAAAAACTGTGATGGCTTAAATCTTTGGGACTTAACACGTTAAGAAAACGCACACCGCGTATTTTTGACAAGATGAGAGCTTGCTCTTGAGCTTGGCCATCATCGGCCCCAATATAAATAAAAGCTGATCCAAAGATTCTGGCTTTGACCAAAGCGTCCCGTAAAACATCACTCAAACCCTCCCAGGCAAAATCTTCATCGTTGACTTTGATCGAAAAACCTTGACGTAACATTTCGCTAGGTACTAAATCGCAAATGCGGGCTACGATATCGTCGTTGACATAAAGCTGCTCTAGGTATTCGGGATGAAAACGATCGTTAGGGGCTAGGTGGTTATAAGTCGATTTATCGCGCCCGGTTCCTAGGCCTGATAACAGGTTTTGCCAACTATCGTTGCGCTCTTCTAGAGAAAGCATGAGATATTACCGGTGTTATTCATGGATTTGTAAAAAGTCTTTAGGCTTAAAGTTCGTTCTCTGAGCCAGGTTAACGCTTGAGTCATCGCATCTACCTGATCGTCATTAATAGAGCTAGGAAACTCCAACACCTCTTGGATGAAATCGTTGATCCAGAGCGCCGTGTTTGGATCGGGCAATAATACCCTGCCAGCACTCCATAAGCCTTCTACTGCATGAGCACGCGCCTCTTTGCCTCCCTCGGGCAATACTGGTTTTAAAGATGGGATTTCATCGCGCAGCATATCGATAATAGCGCTACCGTTGGCCTTTTCTTCGATGATATGGGAAGAGCAAAAAGGGTATTTGATAGCGAATTTTCTAATAGCGCTCAGTGTCTCGCTAAAACTCATGCGAGCACGAATCTGGTCGAGCAATATATAGTGCTCGTGATCGTGGCTTACGCCCCAGACCTGGCCGACCACATAGGAAGAGCCGGTTTCTTTAAAAGTACAGTCCCAGCTGGTGATAATAGTTGGTGTACTCGGTGGCGTTACGTAATGCTTAATCGCATTCTTTTTAAAAATAGCACCTGAATGTGGTACCGGGTGTTGCTGCAACTGGGCGGCAATACCACGCTCACTGCCTATGCCTTTCTTAATTTCGGCCACAGACTCAGCTGGGCATCTTTGGGGCCATAATAATTCGTGCTCTTGGCTACGTGGATCTTTAAAACCTATCGATGTCTTGCAAACAAAGCGCCTTTCAAACTCCATGGGCAAACATAGGTGCTCATAGCCACCGTTTCTCAGCATCTCACCGGCTAAATCATTGATATGGAGGCGCTGCATAATGATCACTCGAGCCGATTTTTCAAAATCAACCACGCGGCTCGACATCGTCTCATTCCACCATTCCAAACAATTGGTAAGTGAGCTTTTGGAGATATCTTGGGGTTTGATCGGGTCATCACATACTTGCACATCGGCGTGCTCACCAGTAACCGTGCCATCAACCGAGGTACAAAGCCTAAACCCTGCCCGCTCGTTCATAAACTTGGCCGTGCCCCAGTTGTCGTCAAGCGGCTTAAAAGCCTCACCAAATCGTAAGCGATACCATTCTGACTCGATCAGGCGGCGCATTCTTAAATTATCACGGCGACTCAAGGCCATCGAATACGACGCATAGATCCACTTAGTTTCAGGTCTAAACGTCCACACCCATGCTGGCCAAAATACACAGGCGGTGAGGCTCTTCATGCAACCAGGTGGTATATTGATAACCAACCGAGTCAATTGGCCCTTAGAAATGGCCTCTAGGTGCTCACAGATGGCATCAATGTGCCAGCCAGGCATGAAAGCCTTGCCCGGTTCGATTTGGTGCCATGATAACTCGATAAACTTTTTAAGACCGCCCTTGTTGATCAAAGCGCGATCGAGATTGATCATGGTATTCACATGACTCATGTCTTACCTGCAGCTTTAGCATGAAGATTTTTCAGGTTTTCGCATTCTTCCAGTGTTAGCAGCTCAAAGCTTTGCGATTTAATTACTTCCAGGTTTTGCTCAGGCTCGTCGCGGTTTAAGCGCTCTAAACGACAGCCCGTATCTAATATTTTCGACAAGCCTTCCGGGCTGAGTTTTCTCAATACTTGCTCGTCATCAAGATCGCGAAGCAGTCTCTTTAAGCCCTTCTCCGCTACTTTTTGCGCTCTTAAAGCTAAAACGATTTGGCGGCGCTTCATGGCTCTAACTTGAGCGATTTGGTTATGCTGGCTGGCTTTGTCGATATAGGCATCAAAAGCGATTATGCGCTCTTGCCACTCATGCTTTTTGGAGATCTCAGCCAGAGTTGATGGGTTCAGCTCTAGGTTTTGGGCGAGCTTACGAAGTGAGCGCCCTGCCCCCATGTCACGGTAAAGGGCAAAGCGCTCGAAGGCTTTGGATGATTCGTTTGGCTGTTGGTCCCATGGGTTTGGCATGGGGGCATTATAATCGCTCAAGTTGAGATTGAAGCCATTTATGTGAGATTTGGTAATCTTTTATATTATTTCATCTGCCCAAAGTGATTTAAGAAATGTTAATACAGGGATAATTTCAATTTCGCATTGTGGTAAGCTTACTTTACGTCTTCTTTCTTCAAGGCATATCAATATGGATCTCTTTGGTTGATGTTCTTCGGCAAATGCAGCAAGACCTAGAAGATCTTTTTTATCGACTCGATTTGATATTTTTACCTCAACGGAAACACTGCCTGAATCTAATATAAAGTCTACCTCTACACCAAGTTTTGTACGCCAATAATTTATTGTGAAATCTTTTTCTTTAAGCGATCTGTATGATAACAGTTCAAGCAATATTAAATGCTCAAGAGATCTTCCAGCATCACTACCCTTTAAATCATTAATATTTCTTTTACAGATATAATTAGCGACACCGGTATCCATTAAATGGAACTTTGGAGCTGATTTAATGATTTCTCGATTAGCTTTTTTTCGAAAAGGTGAAATAAGAAAACCTAAAAGAGTATCGACTAAAATATTATAATATTCTTGAACTGTTTTTGAATCGACACCTACCTCTCTAGCAATATTGGTGAAATTAATAACTTCCCCATGAGAAAAACGAAGCGATTCCATAAAACGTGCAAATGCTGGTAAATTTCTAGTCAACCCCTCGCCTTTGACCTCTTCTGTTATGTATGCCTCTACATAAGCTTTTAATGATCGTTTCGCGTTTGCCGGTTTTTGATGGTAAATAGAGGGAAGCAAACCGTTATTAAATGATTGTAATAAATCAAAATCAGGTATTTCTCGTGAGCACAGTGGAAAAAAGTGAAAAACCCAGGCCCTTCCTCCTAGGAGATTTACAGTGTTGCTTTTGAGCTTTCTCGCACTAGAACCACACAGAATAAAACCTAAGCTATGATTTTCCGTTAACCAATGAACTTCATCCAGAAGCTGGGGAACTTTCTGTATTTCATCAATAATAATTGGTTGTCTTTTTTGCTCTTCGCTTAGAGCTAAAATTTGCTCTCTCAGCAAGAAGGGTCGTTTAGAGAATTCAAGGAAATTGTCAGTTTTTAGCAAATCGAAAAGAACTGAATCTGGATAATGCTCTGCTAGGAAAGTAGATTTACCTGCTTGTCTTGGCCCCCATATAAAAACACATTGACCAGCAGGTAAGTCCAGAGAAAATATACGTTTGTAATTTACTTTTTCGGAATGCATTCCATAAAGGTATTACTTTTACGGAACATTGTCTATATATTTATAGACATTTTCCTTTGTATCAGAGAAATTTCTCTGAGCTATACCCATCACTGTGTTTTTGCTTAAGCTAAGCTCACTGGCTATTTTCCTATAGCTACCACCTTCTTTAAGCAACTGTAAAACCATAGGCGTCATTTTGTCAGATTTGGGCCTCTCGCCATATTGTCGCCCCAGCTTCTTGCCCCTAGCTCTAGCAGCAGCAAGCCCCGAACGTACCCTTTCTCTTATTAAATCGCGCTCGAATTCTGCTAATGATGCCATCAATGAAGCCAAGAGTTTGCCTTGAGCGGTGCTGATATCGAATTGGATGCCGGTCTGTGCAATCAGAGAAACGTTCCAGGCTGCAAGTTCGTGGATGGTCTGCATGAGGTCGATAGTGCTTCTACCCCAGCGTGTGAGCTCGGTGACTAAGATGGCCTCAATTTGTCGATCTTGAGCTAAAGCCAAGAGCTTTTTTCGTTGTTCTCTTTGTTCTTTTACACCGGAGACGGTTTCTTTAAAAATGCCAACTATTTCAAAATTGGCCCTTTCAGCATAAGCCAACAAATCTCTTTCCTGACGTTCACAGGATTGGTCGTTGGTTGATACCCGACAATAAATTGCCACTTTCTTTTGTCCCATTTGAACCTCTCTGAAGAAACACCCATTTCAGCCCCTAATGACGTAGAAGAAATCATGGGGCAAATAGACTATAGTCTGAGTGGGACATCAAAGTAAAGTGTTGGTACTTATTTTTGGTGGTTGGGTTTTAAAGGCTGTTGGTGAACAAAAACCACCCATCATACGTCGGTAATAAATAAAACCATTAAAACCAATCAAGTCACACCAGAGCTGGAAAATTTAGCATTGGGCCATAATTATTTACTCACTCCCCTTTTAACCCAAACACCCCATACAAAAGACTTGGCCAAAGGACCTAGAAATTGGGGTCTAGAGAGCTGGTTCTTGTCTTTTTTTATAACTGTATGGGTTTTTTCTTTAAGCGATAGCCGATTTCGGAATAAAGGGAGAAAGCGGATAACGCTACTCCTTTCCGTTCCGTACCGTCACAGGTTTTTTGATTTAAGTGCCCATAATTGCTGAATTTTATTTTTTTAGAAGAGATTCCTACTTTTTTAAAGAAAACCTCAAAATATGGCGTAATAACGACTTAATTCACTGAAAAACCTCAAATTTTAGAAGAGATTCCTACTTTTTTAAAGAAAACCTCAAAATATAGCGTAATAACGACTTAATTCACTGAAAAACCTCAAATTTTAGAAGAGATTCCTACTTTTTTAAAGAAAACCTCAAAATATGGCGTAATAACGACTTAATTCACTGAAAAACCTCAAATTTTAGAAGAGATTCCTACTTTTTTAGCTTTAAAAATTGGTGAAAATGTAACATTAGCTCGTAAACATGGGATATGAATATAACTACTTGAGTTATATTTGAATCTAAAAACCAATTTAGAAGAGATTCCTACTTTTTTTGTGAAAGCTTTTTACGCTTTTTCTTCAAACTGGTTTTTCCGGCAACTGAACCATCAAGTTCAAGTTTTCCTGCTTGAATAAGCATTTGACGGGCACCTAGTTCTCTGGTCCCTAAATTGTAGAGATTATCCTCAGTTCGTTCTAAATAATTTTCTTTAACCCAGAGCTCAATAACTGGTTTGATAAGCTTCTCAGGCATACTGGCTTTTGCTGCTAGCTCTGAAAGAGTGTCATTATTTAAGTATATGCCACCCCTTTCGTAGATTTCTCTTGCTCTAGGTCGCATTTCTAGAAGTAACTCAGCCTGAAAGCTTGCTTGAGAAGAATGATCATTTTTTCTGCCATAAAAGGGAAATATTCCTAAAATAGGAAGCATCTGTCTTTGTTCTTGAAATTCAATGCCACCACTGGGCAATGTTTGAACGAATCCCGGACAGGCTATAGCTTGCATTTCTATTTCCAAAACTGAGAAATTTTGTCCTATAGCTTTCTCGTACCTATAACTTAATAGATTTCCCTCCCCGATTCTATCATTTGTTCTGTAATGAAATACACAGCCTGCTAGGGTGGGAATTATTTTCCTGATTTTTGCTACTGTTGCATCTGAGGTACCAGCTCCAGAAACTTCTCCTAGCCTTCTAAAGGCATCTCCTTGAAAGATAATTTTTCTCGGTTCTT
>Ga0209480_10001048_pt1 | contig 20671 bp, 15 predicted proteins | sample JI61114C2DNA_FD_187501 | JGI IMG/M metagenome (GOLD analysis project Ga0209480, IMG submission 187501) | Wastewater effluent complex algal communities from Wisconsin, to seasonally profile nutrient transformation and Carbon sequestration -... | ecosystem: Engineered > WWTP > Effluent > Algae... | reverse complement strand
TGTGTTGGATGAATCGCAAGCCGAAAAATTTGCTCAAAAATATTTTCCTGAAGTTGAATTTAGTTCATTGAAGATAAGCGCCAAGCTGAGTCCTAAGATTCTGGTTGTTGAACCAACTAAACGATTGTCGTGGCAATATCATTTCAGGCGTGCCGAAATCTGGAAATTGATTGCTGGCAATTCTGGGGTTGCTATAAGCGAAAGCGATGAGCAAGGCGAGGTGCAACAAATGAAAATAGGAGAGATTATTCGCTTGAAGCAAGGCCAACGCCATCGCTTGGTAGGTCTTGATAGTTGGGGAGTGGTGGCCGAAATCTGGCAGCATACTGATGCAAGCAATCCTTCGGATGAAGAAGATATTGAAAGATTACAAGATGACTTTGGACGGTAAGCTATGATGAAGCTTCATATCAATTATATTTTTGATAAAGTTGAAACTGACATACGTAAGATGAAAATCTGGTATATTTTTGCTATAATGAATAGAATAACTCCAAACATGAAATATGCATTGATATTGATCCTGATAGTACCTATGTGGGCATCTGCTCAAAGCGATACCTTAAAAGCGAAAGCCAGGAATTTCGCTACAGAACTAAATGTAAATCCATTCCAGGGAAACCTTTCTTTAAATAACGCTCTCCAGCAAATCAAGGTGCGGTATTTTATTAAGGAACAACTTGCACTTCGTGTAGCATTCAATGCCAGTTCTAAAAAAAGTAATAATGATGCATCAAATCCTTATGGCTCTTTTCCAATTAAAGTCAAAAACGAAAGGAAATCTTTTCTTAGTGGCATCAATGTGGGTTTAGAGAAGCATTTTAGTGGAACTAAACGACTATCGCCTTACATAGGCGGGGAGATAAACTTCGCTGTTAAAAACTCAAGTCAAAAAATGACTAATGGCACGACTGAAACGGATGTTAAAGGAGCGTGGATGTTGCCTTCGTATGGAGGAGGTTATGAAGAGCGAGGCTTCGTGAAATATGGAATAAGTGGGGTTTGTGGTTTTGACTACTATTTTGCAAAAAATTTCTACTTTGGTTATGAATTCGCATTTCAGATTAGCAAGACAAAGTTTAAAGACATCGATGTTACTTATAAGGGTTCTGGAGTACCAACTCCCGCTACTCCAGCAACAAACTATGATGATAGAGAAACAGTTATTGGGCCTTCCTTGCTAAATGGAATAAGACTTGGATTTATTTTCTAAAATTCTATCGCAACTCTACAATGAAATTTTTCAGAATAGCATCTTATCTACTAGCATTCCTGATGATTGCTGTGCAATGCAAGGAAGACGAAGAAGTTGATCCTAGTATTATAACACTTGATGCAAAGGTTGTCTCGGCTAACTCAATTCTTGTTATGGCGAACCTCGAAAATCTAGGTAATATTCCAATCTTGGACTATGGATTTGAGTATGGTGTCGGTGGATATTTAGATCAAAAAATATCTTTAGGAAATTCTCCTGTAAAAGGAATTTTAGAAAAACAAATAAATGTTGTGATTAACAATTATGGCAATCTATTTGGTGTTCGTATTTATTTGACAAATGAAAAGGGTACCGCTTATGGGGAGACAAAGCAAGTTGTTCTTCCCGCTATAGGAATTACTTCAGTAAATCCACTCTCTGCAAAAATCGGAGATCAAATTACAATAAACGGTACCGCATTTAGCACAGATGTAGCCGAAAATAAAGTTATGTTTAATGATACCCAGGCTAATGTTGTTAGTGCAACAAATACAAAATTGGTAGTAGAAGTGCCTTCGAACATTTCAAATTCCTATTACTACTATGGAATAAGAATAACAATAAGGGTAGGTGGCCAACAAATTATTGCCACAGAAAATTTTAAACTACTACCTACCGTAACTGACTTTTCCCCAAAGACAGGCCCAATAGGAACTCAAATAACGATAACAGGAAATAATTTCAATGGCTATTCCGCCTCTGTACTGGTTGGTTCAGTTAATATCAACTTATACTCCATATCAAATAACGCCATGGTATTCGCGATTCCTGGAGAAATTACAACTGAAAATCTGCCAATTAAATTAAACCTAAATGGTATCGTATACGATATGGGTGAATTTATAATAGCCAAACCAACCATCAGTGACTTTTCACCAAAGGAAGGAATAGCCGGAACAGAAATTACGATTGTAGGAAGCAACTTAGGCGCTCTGCAGTACTATTCAAATTCATTAACGGTTAAGCTTGGCTCGGTAAATTGTTATATAGTAAATCAATTGCCAACAGAAGTTATTGTAACAGTACCCCGAGAATTGGATAAAGGAGATTATACACTCAGCTTAAGCACGAATGTGCACACCGTTACCGCAAATGATATGTTTAAGTTAGCAAGTCCATCTATTACTAGTGTAGAGCCATCCAGCGCATTGGTTGGAACATACATTACTATTAACGGTAAAAATTTTGGCAAGCAAACTTCTTATTATGAAAATACCATAATGATGGGAACCACCCAGCTATCGGTATATAGTTGGAGTGAGACAAGCATTAGAGCACTTATTCCATTGTTCTTCTCACCAGGGTCATATAAGGTGACTGTTAACTCGGGTGGTCAGTCCGTTACGAGTAGCCAAAGCATTGCTGTAACTAATTGAAAAGTTGAAGTAAATAGGTCGTTATTAGTTAGAATTGGGCTTTTCCTTGCCGGTTATTTTCTAGTTATCCATGAACTTCCTTTGGTTTGCGTTTCTCTTTTTGGTCACAGTTCTTTCAACTGAATTAATTGGGTTTGGAGTGGGAAATAATGCTTAAGATTGTTGGCTGACAACCAACCATAACTGAAGGCATAGACGGTTGGGGAGTTGTTGCCGAAATCTGGCAACACACTGCAAGTAATCCTTCGGATGAAGAAGATATTGAAAGATTACAAGATGACTTTGGACGATAATTTATTCTTGTTGGTCAGCAACCAACAAGAACAAAGGGTGATGTGACCTAAGAAAGTATGTCCATATAATTAATACTTTAAATTGTCCCGAAGTTTTGTAACATTGAAGACTATCTCAGTTTTAAAAATATAGTATTACAACTATGAAAATTGGTGTTGACCTTGGCGGAACCAATATACGCGCAGGCTTAATTGATGGAAAGGAAATCATTAACGCAAAGGCTATTCCGCTTCAGCACAAAGATGACCTTGAGAGTACGCTGGAGCAATTGAAATCCATTATCCACATGGTCTTTAAAAAAGGTGTAAAAGGTATTGGAGTTGGCGTTCCCTCCATTGTCGATCTGGAAAAAGGAATTGTGCGCGATGTGGTGAATATTCCTTCCTGGAAAGAAGTTCCTTTGCGGGATATCCTGGAGAAAGAATTTAATGTGCCTGTTTTCATCAACAACGATAGCAACTGTTTCGCCTTGGGCGAGAACTATTTTGGGTTTGGACAGCAACACCAAAACTTTGTTGGCATTACATTAGGAACCGGTATTGGATCCGGTATTATTATCGAAGATAAGATATATAGTGGTAGCAACTGCGGAGCAGGAGAGATTGGCTACCTGCCTTATAAAGACTATGATTTTGAATATTACTGTGGTGCTAATTTTTTTACGATCCATCACACTACAGGCAAACAGACTTTTCTGGAAGCACAAAAAAATGATGCCAAGGCGTTGGCTCTGTGGAATGAATTTGGAAGTCATTTAGGAATTGCGCTACGGTCGGTGGTTTATGCCTTTGATCCGGAGGCTATCATTTTAGGTGGCGCTATTTCTAAAGCTTATCAGTATTTTGAAAACCAAATGCGCGTGTCATTAAGTAATATTCATTTTCCTAAATCTATCGAGCGCCTTAAGATTTACGTCTCTGCGATTGAAGATGTCGGTATGCTGGGAGCCGCAGCGCAGGTGGATCAATATTTAAAATATAAAATGAAATAAGCAGGAGTAAAATTAAAACATGATTCATCCATGAAACGCAATACGGTAATTGTCATTTTAATTCTCCTCGTCTTCTTTGTTATCTCTTACCTCACTAATATTTTAGGAACGCTCAATCCCAAAGTTTCGGAAAGTTATACTTTATCGGAAACGATGGCTGGGTTTCTGCCGTTTGCTTTTTTTATTGCCTATGGCGTAATGTCTATCCCATCCGGATTTATGGTAGAACGTTGGGGTGAGAAACGTATGATGATGCTGGCGTTTGCCCTTTCGTTTATAGGTGCATTGATGTTTGCTCTTTTTCCGGAGTTCAATGTGTTTGTGATTTCATTATTCACTATCGGTGCGGGCATGGCGGCATTGCAGGTGGTAATTAATCCATTGTTGCGTGTGGCAGGAGGAGAGGAGCATTACACGTTTAATTCTGTATTGGCGCAACTGATTTTTGGGTTAGCATCATTTATCAGTCCTCAAATGTATTCTTACCTTGTTTCCAATATTGATCAGGGAAATATTCAGAAGCCAATGATCACATTGATGAGCGGATTAGTGCCAGAACAAATGTCGTGGGTATCTGTCTATTGGGTGTTTGCCGCATTGAGTTTAATCATGATTGCGGTGGTCATGATCGTGAAATTTCCAAAAGTTATTTTGCGTGAAGATGAAAAAATGGGTTCACGTTCAAGCTTTGTGGAACTCATTCAAAATAAATATGTCATCCTCTACTTCATTGGTATGTTCGCTTATGTAGGCACTGAACAGGGCATATCATATTGGATGTCAAAATTCTTAAGTAATTATCATGGGTATGATCCGGATACCATCGGTGCTGATGCCGTTTCATACTTCTGGGGACTAATGACTATCGGTGGAATTTTGGGATTAGTGTTATTTAAATTGTTTGATGGCAAGTTGGTGTTGCGCTGGTTTACCATTCTGGCAATTGTGTGTGTAGCTGCTGGTCTGTTTGGTAGCAGCGAGTTGGCGCTATGGGCTTTTCCAATTTCAGGTTTTTTCCTTTCTGTGATGTACCCATCGGTAGTTTCACTTGGATTAAATTCAGTGGCTAAACATCACGGATCGTTTGCTGGGATTTTAATGACCGGCATTGCAGGTGGAGCCGTAGTGCAAATTCTTATTGGTGCTATCAGCGATCTTATTTCGTTGAAAGTGGGCATGCTCTTTCTTTTTGTAACGCTGAGTTACATGTTAAGCATGAGCTATTGGGCAAAGCCCATGGTGAACAATGCCACCATTAAAAGCATCAAAGATATTTTTAAATAGAAAAATCTTCAGCATAAAATTTATTTTTCAAATAACGTTGAGTCCCCGAGATGGGAGACTCAACTGGGAAATAAACTATCCCCCTACCCTAAAGGCACTAATAATAATCTAATCTGTAATTGCTTCGGCTTCCATTTCTATCAGGTATTCATCACCAATTAATTCTGCTTTCACCATTGTATTAACGGGCTGAATCGTTTTGAAGCGTTCGCCATGCGCGCGCGCAATAGCTTCCCAGTCATTTATATTTCGAATGAAAATTCTTGTGCGAACAACTTGATCGAGCGTACCGCCCAGAGATTGAATAGCGCCTTCAATTTTATCGATAACAAAATGAGTTTGCGCTACCGGATCATTACCGCCAATAGCTTTGGGGCCGTGGGTAGCTGTAGTGCCTGATACCAGAATCCGATTTCCTTTTTTTACAGCACGGCTGAATCCGGCAAGGTCTTCCCACACCGTTCCGCTCAATGCTTTTATTCTTCCATCATTGCCTTTATAGGAAGGGTAGGGCGGTGGAATTGTTTCGACATGATGACTAAGATCACCCGATGCGGTAAGGAAGGGTGGCTTGCGATACTCATCACCACAATCACCTTGTATGGATGAAAGTTGTGTGAGATTTTCTTTAATCAGATTCTTACTTTCTGCATCCAGTGAAAGAGAAAGTAAGGATAGATTTTCCTGAATGTGTTCACTCTTGCCTAACCGGGCACCAATAATTACACCGCCCACAGCAGGTTGCTCCAGCATATACCGACTGGCCACATTAGCGATAGAACAATTATTTTTTATAGCTACTTTTTGAAGTGTCTTTAACAGATTTTGAAATACTGTCCAACCGCCCGATGCATCAATAAAGCGTTTGTATTTCATCTGCGACCAGGTTAATGAATCGTTTAGGGTTGGCTCCGCTTTATCAAGCCATCGTTCTGTTAAAAAACCTCCGGCCACCGTACCAAAAGCAAGCAGTTTGATATTATGTGCCAGACATAAATCCGACATGGCGTGTGAGGCACGTTGATCAAGTAATGAAAAACATACCTGATTGGACACTACTTCAATACCGCTATTCAATACAATGCGTAGATGAGCTGTGTCAAAATTGGTAAGGCCTAAACACTGAATCAATCCTTCCTCTTTAAGTTCTTGCAACCAATACAAACAATCTAACCACGAAGGGTCTGCATAATTCCAGGCATGGAATTGCATTAAATTAATTCGTTCTGTTCGAAGTCTTTTAAGGGCTCTTTGCACCGCTTCGCGCACTTGCTCTTTCGTTACCTGACCGGGGGTAGGAACCCATTTTGTAAATAATTGAGCTTTACCTTTAGCATATTTATTATCAAACAACCCGGCAATATCTTCGGCCGATCCATAATGATCTGCCATGTCGAACGTGGTTAGTCCGGCATCAAAATATTTATTCATCGCTTGTGCTGCTTCTTCCTGATCGATATGATTTCCATCGCGTTCAAGATCGGCCACTTGCCACAAGCCTGTAATTACGCGTGAAATTTTAAATCCTGGAGCTAGTTCAATAGTTGGTTCAGCCTTCATAAAAAATTATTCGGGAGGTAATGTTGAAAATAATTGTTTGGTATCTACGCCTGATTTTTTTAATCGCTTCCAGTTGTAAACGAAAATCAGGGATGCGATTATCATAACAAGAAACCAAATCGGAGTAGAATGAAAATACCACGCTTCCGCAGGGGCCGTTAAGTCTTTCGTTATATGGATCAGTAAGAAACCGGTCAACCACAAGGCGCCTGCCGAAGCTACGATCCGCTGTAGCGAAACCGATTTGAAAACTTTAATATTAGCCGCCAAGGCCGGATTCGTTTTAGGTAATACTAAAACCGAAATGCACATAAGTAAAAAATTTACAAGCATGGAAGTAACCATAATATCAATACCTAAAAAGAAATCCCCAGCAAAGTGACTTCCTAATATTCCGATGGTAGCCATAACGCCACTAAGTAAAATGGCAACATAAGGTGTGTGATACGAACGATGAATTTTGGAAACACGTTTTGGAAAAATTCCATCTTCGGCCCACGAGTACATTAAACGAGAGACAGAAAGAATCATGGCCGGAAGGTCATTAATTAACGCGATGGCTGCGCCAAATAAAATCAACACCGCCCAACCGGGTGAGAGTAAATAACTAAGCAGGCCCACAGCTGTAATGTCCTTAGTAAGCGATTCAGCAGCAACAAAACTCCAAGGTATAGTATGATAAACAGAAAATGTAAAAAGAATATAAAACAAACTCACACTGATCATGGCTATTCCAATAGCCCGCGGTAATGAGCGCGATGGATCTTTGGCTTCGCCTCCTGCTTGCGCGATGGAATCGAAACCAATAAAGCTTGAAAATAAAAGAGCCGAACCTGCCAGAAAAGTTCGCCAATTAAAGATAGCCGGTATCTCCACAACGGATCGTCCTTCACGCATCATAAGTGCTTGTGTAAAATCGGGCTTATCAAATGAAAGTCCGGTAACAATTACAATGGCACCTAATCCAAACATTAAAATCATTAGGGGCACCACTGTTCTTTCATAAAGCTTCACGCCTTTAATGTTGATGAGAACAAACGCCCATAGAAAAATTAGAGACAGGGAGACTCTTACAATTCCTGTATTAAGCAAGAAGGCTAATTCGTTCCATAACATGGCTGTTGCTATATCGCGCAAAAAAGGAACGATAACATAGGAGACAACACCAATGGCAATGGATAACCCAAACCATTGAGAAAAGCTGGCGACAAAACCCAGGTATGGACTTAAAGAGCGACTGGCATAGATGTAACTACCACCTGCACGTGGCATAGCCGATGCCAGAATGATGTATGCAAACGCAGCCAGCGTAGCCGGTATAGCTGCAAATAAAAATGCAGGCAAAACGTAAGGCCCAATGCCGGGTACATTTCGTTGGATCATAAAAGGCACAACATAAATGGATGCACCAATCATGGAGCAAATGCCCGTAGCGGCTAAGCCCACCAATCCCATCTGACGGGTAAGAGTTCCTGATGTGTTAGCGGATTCGCTCATGAATAGTAAAAGCGAAAAGTAAATGATTTGATGAGGAATCGCAATCCGTCTATATAAGTGGAAATCTCTTGTGGTGCGCTAAATGTTAGTTTGCAACTTCACCTATAACGATATGGAAGTATTAAATTTTAATTTGATGGTTGGCTTGCTTGTGAGGCAACCGCGCAAATTCCGCGCGCAACACCAACTAAGGCCAAGAGAAATAATCTTGAATTTAGTAAGTGTGGTAATTTAGGCTTGTTGCGGTGGGAGAAAATCTTTATTAGTTTAGAGGTAAGGATGCCGTGTTGGGTATCATCACCAGTCGTACGTGGCACGATTGTTGGCTTTTATGATTAGAACCCAAAAAGAATAAACGTTATGAAATACTTATTTGTGATTCTATTGGCTATTCCTTTTTTGACTAAAGGACAGGAAGCCAAAATTCAGTTTAATATCAAAAACGCCAACGCAAATTTAATTGAGATTGTTAATGGAGATTATACCAGTGCAGAGGTCTTGTTTGGAAAATCCGACACTGAAATTCCCTTAGTTGAAGGAAAAGGAAGTTGGGTGCACAAACTCTCTAAACCCATGTATGCAGTTACATATTATCAGGATAGTGTAACAAAGGAATATTTCAATTATTTTTTTTATCTATCTCCTGGTGATAATATAGAATTTTTCTTTGACTCAAATAAGCCCGAAACAACCTACACTGTTAAAGGAAAGGGAAGCGAAAACAATCAGCCCTCAATTCAAAATCTTACTAATAATAGATTTATACTTGACGCTTATAAAACCTATAAAACAGATTCATTACCCAATAATGTTTTTGAAGCCATAAAAGAAGAAAGCACCCTAAATAAAAAAATACTAACCGAGTACATTACAGCCTATCACCCCACGAAGGAATTTGTGAAAATTAATAAATTATTTGTTCAGTATTTTCCGATGTGGACATATATGCAATTCAAGGGGAATCAAAAATTTAATGTACGTCAACCTTTTTTGAGAAATGAAATCAAATGGCAAGCCATAGAAGACTCGCTTACCAACGCCAATCCAGTAAGTAACGATGAAATGTTAAGTATTACTACCTATGACTATTTCTTAGCTAATTATTTAACAAGAATTAAAGAACGACTTTGGCAACACCCTGAATTGTTAAAGGAATATTATGGAACAAACACACAAGAAGAAGCCGTTAAAATAGATAATGAAGACCCTGAGAATCTTCTGCAAGAAAAGATTATTAATAAGCACTTTACGGGCAAAACTGCTGAGTTCTTATATGGTGTCCTTTTTAATCGTGCAATCAATGAAAAGGAGGATAATCTGCCAGAGATATTTGCGCGATTCAAAGAGAAATATTCACAAAGCCAATACATTCAATATATAGAACCAGCTATTTTAAAAATAGAGGAAAAACGAAGGCGTACACTAACTGACAAAATGGTGTTCGCTGAGAATGCAGATTCCTATCAGACTTTTAATGATATATTGAAATTGGTGAAAGGCAAAACCGTTTTGTTGGATATGTGGGGAACATGGTGCGGACCGTGCCTTTCAGAACTATCCTTAAATTCAGATTCTATTAAAAATTATTTTAAAGACAAAGGGTTGGATTATTTATACATCGCCAACCATGACACCGGCAAAAAAATCAAATGGAAAGAATTGATTTCGTATTACGATTTAACGGGTACACATATTTTGGCAACGCCTCAACTTACAAAAGATATTATGACAAGCGTTAAAGGAGAGGGCTTCCCAACCTATATAATTATTAATAAGGACGGAACTTTTAAATTATCAGAAGCAGGTTACCCAATGAAGAGAGAAGTTTTGATTAAGCAGTTGGAAAGAGCATTGAATGAGTGAATTGAATGAGTGAATTGAATGGGTTGAGATTTTATGATCACCCCTTCGTTGTTTGGTCGCTGACCAACAGACATCCCCGCCCAAACCTCAAGTAATACCTATCCCTTCTTCTCTTTCGCCCACATATCCCGCAAGGTAACGGTGCGATTGAATACCAGTTTGTCTTTTGTTGAATCCTGATCTAAGCAAAAGTATCCAATACGCATAAATTGAAAGCGATCTGTTAATGTTGCTTCCGCAAGCGCGGGCTCTGCAAAAACATTTAATACTTTAAGCGAATCTGGATTCAGATATTTTCTAAAATCATCTTCACCCTTGCTTAAATCTTCTACCGTAAAGAGTCGGTCGTACAAGCGAACTTCCACAGGCAGGGCATGGGCAGCGCTTACCCAATGGATAACACCTTTTACATTAATACCTGAAGTATCAGAGCCGCTTTTGCTTTCGGGGATATACGTGCAATGCAATTCCGTAATGTTTCCGGAAGCATCTTTAACAAAGTCTTCGCACTTAATAATGTAGGCACTTTTCAATCGCACCATCTGGCCTGGAGCTAACCGGAAATATTTTTTAGCTGGCACTTCCATAAAATCATCGCGCTCAATGTAAAGCTCTCGACTGAACGGCATCTCGCGCGAACCGGAATCATGATCTTCCGGATTATTTTCGCTGGTCAGCATTTCAGAGTTACCTTCCGGGTAGTTGGTGATCACTACTTTAATTGGATCGGTTACTACCATTCTACGCGTAGTAATTTTATTTAAGTGATCGCGTTGACAAAATTCGAGTAATCCAATGTCAATCAGGTTCTCACGTTTCGCTATACCTATGCGATCGCAGAAGTCGCGAATAGCTTCGGGGGTATAACCTCTTCTTCGCACACCACTCAGGGTTGGCATGCGCGGATCGTCCCAACCGGTAACATGTTTTTCAGTTACCAATTGCAATAACTTTCGCTTGCTCATCATGGTGTACGTCATGTTGAGTCGCGCAAATTCATATTGTTTGGAAGGATATATTTCTAATTTCTCGATACACCAATCGTACAACTCCCGATGCGGCACAAACTCGAGCGTACAAATACTGTGAGTAACCTGTTCGATAGAATCACTTTGACCGTGGGCAAAGTCGTACATCGGGTAGATACACCAGGTATCGCCCGTACGATGATGATGAGCATGCTTAATTCTGTAAATAACAGGATCGCGCATTAACATATTTAGATGTGCCATGTCAATTTTCGCCCGCAGCACTTTCGAACCATCGGGGTATTTGCCGGCTTTCATCTCTGAAAATAAAGTGAGATTCTCTTCTATCGATCGATTTCGAAAAGTGTTATTGGTTCCCGGAATGGTTGGGGTTCCTTTTTGGGCTGCAATCTCTTCACTTGTACTGTCATCTACGTAAGCGAGGCCTTTGCTAATTAATTTTACAGCAAACTCATAAAGCTGGCTAAAGTAATCGGAGGCATAAAGTTCTTCAGACCAATTAAACCCTAACCACCGCACATCACCTTTAATGCTTTCCACATATTCGGTTTCTTCCGTTACCGGGTTCGTATCGTCAAACCTAAGGTTGGTTTTTCCACCATACCTTACCGTTAACCCAAAGTTGAGACAAATGCTTTTTGCATGGCCAAGGTGGAGGTAGCCGTTAGGTTCTGGAGGAAACCGGGTTACAATGGTTTGATACTTGCCTGTCTTCAGGTCATTATCAATTATTTCTTCCAGAAAGTTTAAGCTCCGCTCTTCGGTCATAATTAGTTAGTAAAAGGATGTAAAGGTAAACGCCTTTGTGAATAACCGGAAGTCTTTCCATCGGTTTATCGTACTTTTAAATGCAACTATTTTAACTTGTATTAGGTTGTTCAATTATCAAATACCTCTATGATTTCTTTATATGTAAAAAATATGGTTTGCCAACGATGCATTACGGCTGTTAGCCAAGAATTTGAAAAGTCGGGTTTGCACCCCGCCAAGATTACTCTGGGCGAGGTAAAGTTGGATATTGATCACATTGATAAAGAGGTGTTAAGCAACCTTGAAAATCGATTAAAGAGTTTAGGATTTGAATTGATTGATGATCGCAAGGCGCGGTTGATTGAAGCGATTAAAAATCATGTGATCAAATTAATCCATCATGCAGAGCAAATAGATTTAAAGCTCAATTGGTCTTACATTATTTCGGAACAACTTCACTACGAATACAATTATCTAAGTAGTCTTTTTTCATCGGTAGAAGGAATGACATTAGAACAATATATTATCCATCAGAAAATTGAGCGGGTGAAGGAGTTGCTTTTCTATGATGAACTAACATTAAGTGAAATTGCTAACCAGCTGGGATACAGCAGTGTCGCTCATCTCTCCGGTCAGTTTAAAAAGATTACCGGATTAACCCCCTCTGAGCTTAAGAAGTCCCGGAAGCAGTCGCTGCGCAAGCCGCTTGATTCCATCGGCTAAAATTGTATAACTCCTTTCAGGAATTATGTAAACACTTTTGTTGAATACATCCGTTCTTTGTGGTGGAAATAATTGAATACTATGAGCACTGAGGTAACACAACGTACTTTTCCGGTATTAGAAATGACCTGTGCCGCTTGTGCGGTAAGTGTTGAGTCTATGCTAAAGTCGACAAAAGGGGTGAAGTCAGCGGCAGTTAACTATGCTAATCAAACGGCTTTAGTTGATTATGATCCTTCCCTTGCAAAAGTTGAGGATTTACAAAATGCTGTCCGCTCCATTGGTTACGATTTGATTATTGATACGGTCGATCCGGAATCAATACATGAAAAAGCAACTCAAAGCCATTACAAAAAAGTAAAAATCAACACGGTCTGGTCAATAATTTTATCAGTACCTGTAATGATTATTGGTATGTTCTTTATGAACATGCCTTACGGAAATTATATATCTATGGTGCTGGCTGCCCCGGTAGTATTTTATTTTGGTCGCGATTTTTTTATAAACGCCTGGAAACAAGCGCGGCATGGTAAAGCCAATATGGATACGCTGGTTGCTTTGTCTATTGGCATAGCTTACTCCTTTAGCGTGTTTAATACTTTTTTTGCTGAGTTCTGGACCAGCCGTGGCTTGGAGGCCCATGTTTACTTTGAAGCGGCATCGGTGGTGGTAGCTTTTATTCTGTTAGGAAAACTGTTGGAAGAAAAAGCAAAATCGAATACATCATCGGCTATGAAAAAACTGATGGGCTTGCAACCAAAGACATTAGTAGTATTGGTTGACGGAGTGGAGCAGGAATTGCCCATTGCTTCGGTAAAGGTTGGAAACATAGTACTGGTAAGGCCGGGCGAAAAAATTCCCGTTGATGGTGTAGTCACCACGGGATCTTCTTTTGTTGACGAGAGTATGATTTCGGGCGAACCGATTGCTGTTGAAAAAGCTGCGGGTGAAAAAGTATTTGCCGGAACGATAAACCAAAAGGGAAGTTTCCAGTTTGAAGCAAAGAAAGTAGGAAGCGATACCATGCTGGCGCACATTATAAAAATGGTGCAGCAAGCGCAAGGAAGTAAAGCTCCTGTGCAACGTATAGTCGATAAAATTGCTGGCATCTTTGTGCCCGTTGTTATTGCTATAGCTGTGTTAACGTTTATCATTTGGAATTTAGTGGGTGGAGAAAATGCTTTCACACATGCTTTACTAACCTCCATCACGGTGCTGGTGATTGCCTGCCCTTGCGCGCTTGGCTTAGCTACGCCAACAGCTATTATGGTTGGTGTTGGCAAAGGCGCTCAAAACAATATTTTAATAAAGGATGCAGAAAGTTTGGAGCTTGCGCATAAAGTGAATGCCATCATTTTAGATAAAACAGGAACCATTACCGAAGGCAAACCAACCGTTACTGATATTACCTGGGCAACGGCAGATGATTCTGTAAAGAAGTATAAAGACATTCTTTACACTATGGAATTTCAATCGGAGCATCCGCTTGCCCAAGCCATTGTCGATAAACTAAAATCAGAAGGAGCATCAAAGATTGAGCTCACCCATTTTGAGAGCCTTACGGGAAAAGGGGTGAAGGCATCTGTAGGAACAGAAGATTTTTTTCTTGGCAATGTCAACTTGCTTACTGAAGTGAATGTTAATGCCTCTACAGAGATTAAGAACATAGCTTTTACCTGGCAAAAGGAAGCCAAGACCGTGGTCTATTTTTCTAACAAAACAGATGTTATTGCCTTGCTGGCCATAGCCGACAAAATAAAATCAACTTCGGCCGCAGCCATTGAGGCACTTCAAAAAAAACAAATTGACGTTTATATGTTGACGGGCGACAATGAACAAACTGCGAAGGCAGTAGCCAGTCAGGTGGGGTTAGCCCATTATAAATCTGAAATGCTACCCTCCGACAAGGCAGACTTTATCAAGCAACTTCAGGCACAGGGAAAAGTTGTGGCTATGGTGGGTGATGGTATCAACGATTCGCAAGCATTGGCTCAGGCCGATATTAGTATTGCGATGGGGAAAGGTTCAGACATTGCGATGGATGTTGCCAAGATGACTTTAATTACTTCCGATTTGATGTCCATACCTAAAGCATTAAACTTGTCAACGAAAACGATCCGCACCATTAAGGAAAATCTTTTCTGGGCGTTTATCTATAACTTAATTGGAATCCCCATTGCCGCAGGAATTTTATATCCGGTTAACGGATTTTTACTTGACCCTATGATTGCTGGTGCCGCGATGGCTTTAAGTTCAGTAAGTGTGGTTAGCAATAGTTTACTTTTGAAAAGAGCTAAAATTTAAAATATAATAGTATGAGTGATTTAAAATTAAAAACCAATGTGAAGTGTTCTGCCTGTGTTGAAAAAATCACACCTTATTTAAACGAGACCGCGGGTGCTGGTAATTGGCAAGTTGATCTAACTGATCCGACCCGGATATTGACTGTAAAAGCAGATGTCTCCGATCAAAAAGTAATAGAAGCTTTAAAAAAGGCAGGTTACAAAGGAGAGGCCTTGTAATCAGCGTGTTGATTTCATAAAATTCTTTACATTTGTAATGCTGATGAAATTTTTACGATCCATATTCTCCACCTTGTTAGCCCTGCTGGTGCTCATTTCTTCGAGCAGCTTCACGGTTAATATGCATTTATGTGGGGGACATGTACAGAGTATTTCAGTGATTGAAAAAGCAGCGGCTTGTGCCATGGAACTGGCAAAAACTCCTCCTTGTCATAAATCAATGGCTAAAAAGAAGAGTTGTTGCACGGAAGATCATATCACCTTTGAAGGCAAGAATTTTAAAGCGCACGAGTTAACTTCTTTACAACTTCTACAATCCGCTTGGGTTGTTGAGCTTCCTTTGATTACAACAATTACATTATCACCTAACACTTCAACTGAATTTCAGTTTCTTCATTACAGCCCACCTTTGATTGACCGCGATATAACTATTCAGGTTCAATCATTTCTTATTTAGATCCTGGTTTAACTGATGTTATGCACTAATTGAAAAGTGCTAAGGCGTCAGACCGCTTTTTGCCTCTGATATCAGCGGTCAGACGCCTCGCTTTTTTGCGTAGCTCCAGTTATTAAGTCTGCACCCTCGTGCATCGACTAAAGTATTTTTTCAATGCTTCAGTCTTTCTACTTAATACTATTTATCTATGATCGAGAATTTAATTTCCTTTTCACTCCGCAATCGCATTTTGATTTTGCTGATTGCAGCCGGATTATTTGGCTGGGGTTTTCATTCGGTGCAAACCAGTAAGATTGACGCCATCCCTGATCTTTCAGAAAATCAGGTAATTGTTTTTACTGAGTGGATGGGGCGTAGTCCACAGATTATTGAAGATCAGATTACCTATCCGTTGGTGACTAATCTTCAGGGCATGCCTGAAGTAAAGTATGTACGCGCCAACTCCATGTTTGGAATGAGTTTCATATATGTAATCTTTAATGATGATACCGATGTGTATTGGGCGCGCGAGCGTGTATTGGAACGCTTGAATTATGCAAGCCGGTTATTACCGAATGGAATAGTACCTACGCTGGGCCCTGATGGAACCGGTGTTGGGCATGTGATGTGGTACACCTTAGAGGCACCGGGTATGGATCTTGGTGAGCAGCGTGCTATTCAAGATTGGTATGTGAAGTTTGCCTTACAAAATGTTCAGGGTGTAAGTGAGATTGCTTCTTATGGCGGATTTCAAAAACAATATCAGGTTACATTAAATCCTAACCGACTGAATTACTACAACCTTTCGGTGCCCGAAGTAATCAACGCAGTTCGATCAAACAACAATGAAGCGGGTGGGCGCAAATTTGAAATCAATGACATTGGCTACATCATTAAAACAACTGGCTATTTAAAATCAATTGAGGAGATTGAAAATATTGCCGTCACTACCATCAATACCGTACCCATTAAAATTAAAGATGTGGCAACAGTTCAAATGACGGGCGAATCGCGGTTGGGGATTTTTGATTATGACGGTACCGGTGAGGTAGTAGGAGGGATTGTTGTGATGCGCTATGGCGAGAATGCAGATGAGGTGATCACGCGTGTTAAAAAGAAGATGGAAGAAGTGGCCAAGGGATTTCCGCAAGGAATGAAATTTAATATTGTTTATGATCGCAGTGAGTTGATTGAAGAATCGATCTCTTCTATTAAAACTACATTGATCGAAGAAATGATTGTGGTTTCACTCATCGTAATCATTTTCCTATTTCATTGGCGCAGTGCGGTAAGCATTATTATTCAAATCCCCATCACCATTGCTGCCAGTTTTATTTTTTTAAACGCATTCGATATTTCTTCCAACATCATGTCCCTTACGGGGATTGCGTTGGCGATTGGTGTGATAGTCGATAACGGAATTATTATGGCCGAGAATTCATATAAGAACTTATCGCATCGGTTTGAAGTACTTAATAAAGAATCATAAGATGGCAACGAAAAAAAGTTATACGCCAATACCCGAGCACGAGCGACTTGAAATCATTGAGAAGTCAAGCAAACAGGTTTCGCGCGGAGTATTTTATTCCACGGTAATTATTATCGCTTCCTTTTTACCCGTGTTTATGCTTACCGGTCAGGAGGGAAAACTCTTTCATCCACTCGCGTATACCAAAACATTTATTTTGGTTGTTGATGCTCTACTTGTTGTCACACTCGCCCCGGTTATTATTTCATTTCTGATGAAAGGAAAATTTAGAAGCGAAAATCGAAATCCAATCAACCGGGTTTTAGAAAAAATCTATGAACCCATAATACGTACGTGCCTCACCTGGCGAAAGACGACTATCGGAGTTAACATTCTTGCATTGGCAGTAAGTGTGCCCTTGTTATTTAGCTTGGGAAGTGAATTTATGCCACCCCTAGATGAACAGTCAATCTTGTTTATGCCTGTAACGCTTCCTGATATTTCAAACGATGAAGTGAAACGGATTTTACAAGTGCAGGATAAAATTATTAAGGATGTGCCCGAGGTCGATAAGGTATTGGGTAAGGCTGGTCGCGCAAGTACAGCAACTGACAATGCTCCGATTTCGATGATCGAAACTATTATTTTATTGAAACCTAAATCGGAATGGCGTGCCGGGATTACTAAGAAGGATATTATAAATGAGTTAGATGCGAAACTTCAAATACCGGGTGTAGTTAATGGTTGGACACAGCCCATCATCAATCGCATTAATATGTTGGCTACGGGTATCCGCACCGATGTGGGTGTAAAAGTATATGGTCAAAATCTCGATAGTATTTATTCGCTTTCGCAGCGAGTAAAAAATTCATTGGCTAACATACCTGGTGTCAAAGATTTATATGTTGATCCGATAACCGGTGGGAAATACCTAACCGTAGATATTAATCGCGAAGCATTAGGTCGCTATGGATTAACGGTTGATGATGTAAATATGATTGTTGAATCAGCCATTGGTGGTTCGCCCATTGGTCAGACCATTGAAGGTCGGCAGCGCTTTAGCATTGGGGTTCGCCTTGCGCAGGATTATCGCAATAGTATCGAGAACCTGAAACGGATTCCACTTAAAACACCGGCACTCGGCAATGTTCCGCTCTCCTCTGTTGCCGAAATTTATTTTGAAGATGGTCCACCTATGATTACCAGCGAGAATGCTATGCTGCGCGGGGCCGTTCTTTTTAATGTTCGCGATCGGGATCTTGGCACTACGGTGAGCGAAGCCGTTGAAAAACTGAATGCCGAGATTGGGATTTTACCCAATGGCTATCATCTTGAATGGAGCGGACAGTATGAAAACATGATTCGCGGTAAGCAAACATTACTTTATATTTTGCCTATTGTTTTATTGGTCATCTTCATCTCGCTTTACCTTGCATTCAAATCTATTCGCGAAGCCTTCCTAAGTTTAATCACCGTGCCTTTCGCCTTAATTGGTGGTGCTTACTTAGTTTATTTCTATGGCGTTAATTTATCGGTAGCTGTGGCGGTTGGTTTTATTGCGCTCTTTGGTATTGCGGTAGAGACTGGTGTGGTGATGGTCATCTATTTGAATGATGCCATGCAACAATTAATAAAACTAAAGGGCAACTCGCGAGAAACTATTTCGAATGAGGAACTACGTGAGTATGTGATTGCCGGAGCTGCAAAACGCTTACGGCCAAAAATTATGACGGTGTGCGTGTCACTCTTTGGCCTTATCCCAGTGCTTTGGTCAACCGGTGTGGGTAGTGATGTAATGCAGCCCATTGTGTTGCCTATGATTGGTGGTGTGCTTACGTCCAGCACGCACATTTTATTGGTTACGCCACTCATTTTTTTGATGGCGAAAGAATATGAATTAAAGAAACTTGGAAAAATAGAAGTGTATGAAACGAAAAACTAGTTACTGGTTACTGGTCGCTGGTCACCTGATAATCTTGGTATCAAGCATGGTATCAATATGCTGGGCGCAGGAGGTTATCACTTTAGATAGTGTATTGTCTGCTATCGATCAGCAAAATCCTATGCTGCAGCAGTTTGAGAAGCGCATAAATGCCATGAATGCTTATACAGAAGGGGCAAAAGGTTGGATGGCTCCGATGGTTGGTGCAGGTCCTTACTGGGTTCCTTATCCCGGCCAGGAAGTTATGAGTGAACGCGATAAGGGAATGTTCATGATCAACATAGAGCAAGATATTCCCAACCCTGCCAAGCTAAATGCTAAACGAAATTACTTTTCATCCCGCGCCAGCGTGGAAGAGAAGGGAAGATCCATTCAATATAATAAACTCCGATCGGAAGCTAAGACTTTGTATTATGATTGGCTGGTGCTTGACAAAAAGTTGCATGTGCTGAAAGAGAATCAGCGAATAGTGGAATTAATGCTGGAGCTTGCTCGGTTGCGCTATCCGTACAATCAAGGAAGTCTTGGAAATATTTATAAAGCCGAAGGCAGGTTATACGAAGTTCAGAACTCGACATTGATGACTCAATCAGAAATTTCTGAAAAAGAATATCGCTTAAAGGCCTTAATGAACATGAAATCAGACGCAGCTATTAAGGTAGATTCGTTGACGACAATAGCGTTTGATGTAAATCAGATTGTAAGTGATACAGCTTCATTAACCATAAACAGAAGTGATATACAGCAGATCAACCGATCGATAGAAGTAATGCTTCAAAACCAATTACTTCAAAAGTCGCAGGCAAAACCTGATTTCAGAATCCGGTACGAACACATGCAACCCCTTGGCAATATGCCGATGCAATTCTCGCTGATGGCAATGGTTTCTATACCCATCGTACCATGGACATCAAAAACCTATAAGTCGGAAATGACCGGAATGAGTTATGAAATTGAGGCGATGAAAAAAGAACAAGCTGGAATTTTGTTGGAAGCGAAAGGAGTGATTACTGGAATGGCATCGCAACTCAAGCGTATGCAACAACAATTATCTAATTATAAGGAGAAAATAATTCCAGCGCTACGCAAAAACTATGAAACGCTCATGTTATCCTACGAAGAAAATCGCGAACAATTGCCGATTGTAATTGATGGCTGGGAAGCTATGAACATAGCACAAATGGAATACTTAGAAAAAATGCAGGATTACTATTCAATGATTGTGCGCTATGAGAAAGAAATTGAGAAATAGAAATTCAGACGATAGTCGATTGTTTCATAGTCGATGGCTAACCGGCCATGGACTATGGACTATTGTTATTGTTATTGTTCTTTTAGTTTTTGCCTGCTCTTCCAAGGAAACTTCGATGGACGAAACATACACCTGCCCGATGCATCCAACAGTTGTTTCCGATAAACCCGGCACTTGCCCGGTGTGCGGAATGGATCTTGTGCGGAAAGCTCGGGAAGGTGAAGAGGTAGTTATAACAAAGGAACTGAACCGATTAACAAAATCTCCCAACGAGGTTGTCACTGCAACTATAAATACAATTCGTGGCGAGTACAAATCAATTCCTGTTACAAAGGAGTTATTGGGTATAGTTACCTACGACACCCGAAGTATCTATGTTATACCAACACGCATGGCAGGTCGCCTGGAAAAAGTTTATTTGAAATACAATTTTCAACCGGTGACTAAAGGCATGAAGATAGCAGAGGTA
>Ga0209480_10001047_pt1 | contig 20678 bp, 19 predicted proteins | sample JI61114C2DNA_FD_187501 | JGI IMG/M metagenome (GOLD analysis project Ga0209480, IMG submission 187501) | Wastewater effluent complex algal communities from Wisconsin, to seasonally profile nutrient transformation and Carbon sequestration -... | ecosystem: Engineered > WWTP > Effluent > Algae... | reverse complement strand
ATGACCGGAATGAAACGGCTACCCCGGCGCTCAAGCGGAAGCAGGCCTTTTATAAAGTGCTGAGTTACCTGCGGCTGATGAAAATGACGCCCCTGATGGTAAGCAACCTGTTGCCGAAACCCTATTCAGCCCATTTGCAGCAGGCTGGTTTTCATGATCTGCTGCATGCATACGGCATCAGCCTGAGTGCCTGTAAAAAACTGATACCGGCACAAACACCGGTAGTGTTCAATGCGGATCCGCTGATTTCCCACCTGGTCATGAATGGAGAAATCAGGGCCTTTATTACCCGGAAAAAACTGTTTACACAGGAACAGTTTCTCGATCCGGCTCACCGGTCATTTATCCATCACTAACCGGCCGGTATATTTTATTCATGTAATTTCGTGTGCAATGGTTTATTACAAGGTAAACCGGTTGCACTGATAAATCAATCCAAATGAAGGTATCTGCTTTTTCATATGTCCGGAATGGTGTTTATTATGACTATCCTTTTGTGGAGTCAATCAAAAGCATACTGCCGGTGGTGGATGAATTTATCATGGTGGTCGGAGACAGCAAGGATGGCAGCCGGGAACTGGTAGAGCAGATCAATGATCCGAAAATCAAAATAGTTGATACGGTCTGGGATCCGAAAATGCGTTCAGGCGGGTATATTTTTTCGCAGCAGGCCAATATCGGGCTGGATAATATAAGTAAAGACGCTGACTGGATTTTTCATATTCAGGCCGATGAACTGATTCATGAAAATGACCTGCCGGCCATCAGGCAGCTGATGGAACAGGAGCTGCCCAACAAACAGGTGGAAGGATTATTATTCCCCTTTATACATTTCTTTGGCGACTACCTGCATTATGCCCCGTCCCGTCGTTTTCACCAGCAGGAAATCAGGATCATCCGCAATCATCCTTCCATCCGCAGTTTCAGGGATTCGCAGGGATTCCGGGTGTTCAATAATCCGGATCGTCCGCTGGAAGAGAAAGGCCGGAAACTCCGGGTGAAGCTGATCAAACCGGCGGTATTTCATTACAGCTATGTAAAGAGTCCGGAAAAGCAATTACAGAAACAGATTGAATTCGGAAAGCGCTGGCATGATTCAGATGAATGGATTAAAGCTTCGCTGGGTAACAAAAGTTCCTTTGATTATACAAAAATTGATTTTCTCTATCCGTTTAAAGGCACACATCCGGCGCTGATGAAAGAACGGATTGCGATGCAGGACTGGACTTTTGATTACAATCCGGCTATGAACAATATGAAGCTGAAAGAGAAGCTGCTGAAATTCGTGCAGGAGACAACCGGCAGGCAATTATTCATCAGTAAGAATTATAAGATAATATAGAGGATTCCGTTGCTGTTCGCCTTTTACCATGGTACTGCCTCCATTGTTACGACCCCGGTACAGCTCCCTTGTACTGCTGGCCCTGCTGATTGCAGGACTGCTGTTTTCACGTGCCTTGCTCAGTATCATGATGGGGGCGGGCATCCTGTTACTGATTATCCCCGCATTCAGACGTGATTTTATCAGTGTATTTAAAAAACCATTGCTGTATGCGATAAGCGGCATTGTACTTTTTTATACATGGTTGCTGCTGCGGGAGCCAGACGTATCCACCTGGCAACGGTTGTTTTTTCATCTTAGCAGTATCAGTATACTTTGTCTGCTTTGGTTTATGGTAGCCGGGGCTGACCTTTTTCTTCCGGTCATTTTATCATTGGGTGTGCTGAGTACCCTGCCCAGTCTTTATGATATGCTGATACATGATGGTCTTGCGGCTTTATATGAAAAAGGGCAGGTGGCCTATACCCTCATGCAGGGCGATCACCAGCGGTTTACCATCTGGATCAGTGGTTGCCTGGCGCTGTCCTGGTATTATGGACTGATGGAACATAAGCGGCCAGCCGTTTACTATATTCTTTTCTTCAGTTTTTTCCTGTTGATGCTGGCAGTACGTACCGGCTGGTTATTTGTGTTACTGATCAGTGCAGCCGGTGGTTTTATCTTTCTCATCAGACAGGCGAAAAGACAATACTGGTATATAGCCATGCTTATCCTCCTCCTTCTGCCGGTACTGATGTACAGTATTCCTTTTTCACGGAAGAAGATACAGTATATGCAATGGGAATGGCGTGAACAACGGGCCGCGGAAAAACTGGGCGGGTCGGATGCGGTAAGGCGGATGGTAAATGAAACAGCCGTGGAACTGATCAGGGAAAACCCCGGTGGCCTGGGTGTTGCAGGGGCGGCAAAGACACTGGAAGAAAGAACAAAGACAAAATACCCGGATACACAGGCAAGCTATCAGTGGCCATTCAACCAATACCTGCAGTGGGGGCTTGCCGCCGGCTGGGTAATGGGTCTGGTTCCTGTACTCCTGCTTCTCTTCCTGTTGTATCGTTTATATTTTACGCGGAATTATCTTACAGCCGTATGGGTATTATTTATTTCACTGACCGGCTTATATGAAAGCACGCTCGAGATGCAGTATGGTTTATTTCTGTCCGTTTTTTTTACCGGGCTTATTTATTTGTATGAAAGCGGACTGAGGAAACGAGTTCGTAGTTAGTAGTCGGGAGTTGAGAAATGAGTAATGAGTAATGAGTAATGAGTAATGGGGGAGAGTCATTTTTTTTCGAAGCATGTTGAAAGCCGATGAAGGTATCAATGGAATTTCTGTTTTTATGGGTGATACTTTCCGGGCAGCATTTTGCTGCCCGGGCCGTTCAATGCATTTGAATGTCAGTTTGGTAAGTTGAAAAAAGGAAAGCACCCTTAATTAACTGCTATTCCCCTGATAGGTGAAATCAGATACTGCGTGCAGTCTGGTCAGCTAATCATTATTCGTATTCGTCTGTCATTGAATTCCGTTTACATCCATTCATCTCCGAAATCAGCTAATCAGCTAATTGGCATATCGGCACATCTAATTCGTTTATCCCTTCATGTTACATTTAACTAATTTTCTCTTTGTTAAATCCTGAAAACCAGCTCTTGCCGAATCGACTGTCACAGCCGTGTCACGCCTTTTGTAAAACTGAAACTGTTCATTGAATCCGTACGTAATCTGGACTGTTTTTCGTTACTTTAAGGATTGAACGAATCATTGAACCGAACCAACCTTACGTATGCTTACTAAACAGAACATTCGCTCCCGTGCGTTTTTCTCAGGCGATCTGGCCGATATTTATCCCAAAGAAGTTCCGGCAGAAGTGACCCATCAGGTGTATCGTGATAACCTGAAAGCCGCTTGTTTCAGTAATAACGGGCAGGTATCTGTTCTGGAACTGGGTTGCGGTACAGGCCGATATTTTGACTTTTTGCATAATGTAAAACGCCTGGTAGGGGTGGATATTTCAGCGGATATGCTGGCCTTTGCCAAAGACACCGTCAATAAGAGACCCGATCTGACAGGTGTGACCACACTTGTACAATCCAGTATAGAAGATTTTGCAACTGACGAGCAGTTTGACTTTGTATACTCAATCGGCACGCTGGGTGAGTTCTGTGAATTCAGTCCCGAAGTGATGAAACGGATGGTTGGTTCCCTGAAGCCCGGTGGCTTGTTGTTTTTTACCATTGTGGATGCAGAATCCTTTTCCGCAACAAAATACAGTCGCTTTCAGCACCTGGTCAATGCCGTTACACGGCGGCTTTTGCCATTCAAACACCGTTTCCGTTTTTCTCCGCAGGAGCTCGTGTTATCCGACTGGAAAAACCTGTTTCTGACAAGACAGGAAGTACAACAGGTGATTGCATCTGCGGATGTACCTGTACGATATGAAATCACCCGGTCGAAAGACAATGTACATGTGCACCATATTTGTAAAGTATGGCTACAGGAAAAACTGAAAATGCTGATGGCGTATTTCTATTTATCCGGAGAGGCTGTTGCCGAATGCCTGGCGCCTGAGTTGCTAATGATCTGACCGGGTTACCCCGGTAAATTCCTATTTTTATTGCCCAAATCCCTTTATGGCAATAACTCTTTGTTTTGATTTTGGCAATACCCGTAAAAAAGCGGCTGTTTTTCATGGTGCAGAAATGAAAGAAGCGGTTGTGCTGGCCGATGATACGGAGGAGACGATACAGTCCCTGCTGAACCGGTACAACCCCGTCAAATCCATTCTGTCTTCAGTTATTGACCATAATCCCGCAATCGAAGGGGTCCTGGCCGCGCGAACCCGGTTTCATAAGCTCAGTCACCTTACCAAAGTGGCATTTACCACTCCGGTAGGAAAACCGGAGACGATAGGGGCAGACAGGCTCGCCCTGACGGCAGCCGCCATCCATTTTTACCCCACTTACAACAATCTGGTGATAGGCATGGGGTCCTGCATCACATATAATTTTATTAACAAGTATCATGAATTTGTAGGTGGTGCCATATCTCCGGGACTGGAAATGCGGCTTAAATCCCTGAATTACTATACGGCCAAGCTGCCCCTGGTGAAAGCAGACAGCAATGTGCCCCTGATGGGCTATGACACCAATACCAATATCCTGTCCGGTGTGGTTCTGGGAATGGCCAAAGAAATGGATGGTTTTATAGAGGCGTATAAGGAGAAATACAGGAACATTAACGTGCTTTTAACCGGGGGGGATATAGTCTATTTGGCTTCACACCTTAAAAACAGGATATTTGCAGACCCTGATTTAATATTTAAAGGTCTGTATGCAATTAGTGAAGTTAATAACCCCTAAGAAAATCAAGGCGTTACACAGGTTTGGGTGGACGTTTCTGGTTTTAAACAGCTGCTTTGTAACCCATGCATTTTCGCAGGACAACTCCCCCTATTCCCGTTATGGTATCGGGGATCTGGTACCGGGCACCAATATTGTGAACCGTAGTATGGCCGGCATTTCCGCTGGTTATACCGATCAGCTTTCTATCAATTTCAATAACCCGGCTTCTTTTTCCAGCTTTCAGGCAATGAGAGAAAAGAATTCAAAGAAGCTTGGATCCGGACGTGCTATTCTGGATATCGGGTTGAATTTTGAAAATCGCACACTCCGTGAACCCAACAATACCCTGAAGTTTACAGCGAGTAATGCCCTGTTCTCCTATGTTTATGTAGGCGTACCCCTGAAAAAGGATTGGGGGCTGAGCTTTGGTATCCGTCCGGTTTCCAGGATCAGTTATAAAATCCTCAGCACCCAGCGGCTGAAAGACCCGATCACCCAATTACCAATTGACAGTGCTTCCACTTTATACACCGGTGATGGTGGTTCTTACCTTTTCTCTGGCGGTACCGGATTCAGCCTCTTCAATAAAGTAAAGTACAAACAGGAAGAGAAACTGAGTGTGGGTTTCAATGTGGGTTATTTCTTCGGTAAAAAAGATTACAGTACCCGCCGGGCACTTATCAATGATACAGTAACCTATTATATGGCCAATTACGAGACCCGTACCAACTTTGGGAAGGTCTGGTTCAATGCCGGTTTCCAGTATAAACTTCCCCTGAATGAAAAAATGCAGCTGACAATCGGAGCCTATGGCAACTGGGCCCAGAAGCTGAATGGCAAACAGGATCGTGTACGCGAAACCTTTGTTTACAATGATAATACCGGTAATGTACGGCTCGACAGTGTGTCTGATCAGCGGGATATAAAAGGCACCGTTGAAATGCCGGCTTCTTATACTGTGGGAGTGATATTCCAGAAATTTGCCGTGGTAAATAAAGAAGGTGGTTTTATGCTCGGGGTGGATTTTGCCCAGCAGAAATGGGACAATTACCGGTTTTACGGACAGGCCGATTCGGTAAAAAGTAACTGGGAACTGAGAGTCGGTGCCCAGATCAATCCGGCACCCAAACGTAATTATTTCAGCAATATCGCTTATCGCTTTGGCTTCTTTACCGGTCCTGATTATGTGAAAGTAGGTGGTAAGTTATCGCAGATGGGACTGAGTTTCGGATTGGGACTGCCGATGGCCGTTAACCGCCAGGCACCCAACCAGGCCACATTTATTAATCTCGGTTTTGAGATCATCAAACGGGGAAATAATGACAACCTGCTGAAGGAAAACCTGTTTCGCTTTTCCCTTGGTTTCTCCCTGAGTGATATCTGGTTTATCAAACGTAAATACGAATAAGCGGAAAATACTGACGACCGTCCACGATGCAAGTCACTCTATTTCATAAAATCATTCAAACAGCCTTGTTGATCACAGGCTGTTTTTTTGTTTCCTCCTGCGAGAACGATGATAAAGTACTTAACGACTGGACCCGCCGGGTGGTGATGAAAGAAGAAGCAGTGAATGTGGTCAGTTATATGAGCCAGGACGGTGAACTCCGGGCAAAACTGACGGCTCCCGTGATGATCCGTACCAACAGTGATACGATTACCGTGGAATTTCCCAAGAGCCTCCACTGTGATTTTTATAATGACAGCACGAAGAAACTGGAGACCTGGCTGGATTGTAAATACGGTATCTATTACGAAAACCTCAATATGGTGTACCTCCGCGACAGTGTGGTGGTGATCAGTGTAAAGGGGGATACCCTCCGGTCGGACGACCTATGGTGGAACCAGACCACCAAACTGTTTTATACAGATAAATATGCCGTTTATCGTGGCCCCGGGAAAAATATCTTTGGGGGCAAGGGACTGGAAGCCACACAGGACCTGGGGCGGATTACATTTAAAGAGACCACGGGCAATCTGAAAGTGACTGATAGCGGGATGCCGAAGTAGTTTCCGTTTGTGAATTGATTAACTTCATATGTCAGTTGTGAGATGTGAGATGTGTGATGTCAGATTTCCCGGACTTATCAACTTATTAACCTTTCAACTTTTCAACCATGAAGTTTGCCAACAAGACCGCACTCATAACAGGCGCCACACGCGGAATTGGAAAAGCGATTGCCTTACGCCTGGCCCGGGAAGGAGCTAATATTGTGATTGCCGCCAAGAGTGTAGAGGAAAATGCGAAACTGGGGGGTACGATCTTTACGGCCGCCGCAGAAATAGAAGCCGCCGGTGGGAATGCCCTCGCTGTACAGTGTGATATCCGTTTTGAAGACCAGGTGCAAAATGTAATCGATAAAACGATAGAGAAATTCGGCGGTATTGATATCCTGGTTAATAATGCATCGGCTATTTCTTTAACCAATACGGAGGAAACGGAGCAAAAACGTTTTGACCTGATGCATGATATTAATGTGAAGGGTACTTTTTTTGTCACCAAAGCCTGTATTCCTTATCTGAAGAAATCGGCCAATCCGCATATCCTCACTTTATCTCCGCCGGTAAGTCTGGATCCCAAATGGTTTGAAAAACATGTAGCCTATACACTGACCAAGTTTAATATGAGCATGATGACCATTGGCTGGGCAAAAGAACTGGCGAAATACAAAATTGCCGCTAATTCGCTCTGGCCAAGGACAACGATTGATACGGCCGCCGTGCGCAACCTGCTGGGCGGTGCCGTTCTCGCCAATATGAGCCGTACCCCGGAGATTCTGGCTGATGCTGCGTATGCGATTCTAAGCCGTCCATCCGGCGAATGCACGGGTAACCTGTATATTGATGAACAGGTGCTCGCTGAAGAAGGGGTCACTGATCTGGAAAAATATTCAGTGGTACCTGGCGCGCAGTTGTATACTGATTTGTTTGTGTAACAGGCTTGTTGTCACCCTGAGTAGCCGTTAAATAGGCTTCAGGGAAAAGAAATGCAACCCGGTGTACCGGAGAGGGAAATTCATCCTTCGGCAAGCATCCTTCGGCAAGCTCATCCTTCGGCAAGCTCAGGATGACAAGGGGCTTGTTGTCACCCTGAGTAGCCGTTAAATAGGCTTCAGGGAAAACATATGCAACCCGGCGTACCGAAGGGAGATTTTTATTTCTTACTCGCAATCAGCACAGCCATCAGGGCCATGGATGTGTTTTTCAGGAAGTCTGTGGAAAGCGCCCCGTTTTTCCAATGTACCAGGAATCCAAGCAGGATTAATAATGCCGCCAGCAGGTAGCAGGCCATTACTTTTTGGAGTTCAGTAAGTATTGCAATAGCCGCCAGTATAAAACAGGCGCCTACCACATAGATCCAGATCTTTGGATCACCCGGCATAAAATCGGGTACCCAGCCACTCATAGCACCCGCCCGGTTAAAATGCATATACCCGAAATAGGCAATGATCAATGCAAAGAGGACTTCAGCGACTTTGGCAGGGATAAAGGGTTTCATACGCAGGTGATTTCAATATGAAAAGTACGTTTTTTTAGTCGTTAGCTTATGGTAAATACATTGCCTGTTTTAGAATGATCATACTATTGACTATCGACTATCGACTCTCCTCCTCCTCTCTCCGGCCGCATCTGCGGAAACAGCAGTACATCCTGAATGGAGGCGTTGTTGGTCAGCAGCATGCAAAGACGGTCAATGCCGAATCCGATACCCGCTGTGGGTGGCATACCGTATTCCAGTGCCCGGAGAAAGTCGTAATCAATAAACATGGCTTCGTCATCTCCACGCTCCATCAGTTTTACCTGCTCTTCAAAACGTTCGCGCTGGTCAATGGGATCATTCAGTTCGCTATAGGCGTTGGCAATTTCCTTGCCATTGATGATTAATTCAAAACGCTCCACCAGTCCCTGTTTATCGCGGTGCTTCTTGGTCAGCGGACTCATTTCCACCGGGTAATCAATGATAAACGTTGGTTGTACATAGTGATGCTCACACTTGCCGCCAAACAACTCATCAATCAGTTTGCCTTTTCCCATACTGTTGTCCACCTGTATATGCAGTTGTTTGCATACAGAACGGATCTGCTCTTCACTCATACGGCTGACGTCGAAGCCGGTATGTTCCTGGATGGCATCATAGATACTGATGCGTTTGAAAGGAGCTTTAAATGAAATGGTTTTTTCTCCCACCGGTACATCTGTATTCCCGCAAACATCGAGGGCTGCTTTTTCCAGCAGTTGTTCGGTGGTTTCCATCATCCAGTAATAATCTTTGTACGCAGTATAAAACTCAAGGATGGTAAACTCCGGATTATGGGTACGGTCCATTCCTTCATTACGGAAGTTTCGGCTGAATTCATATACCCAGTCAAAGCCCCCCACGATCAGGCGTTTCAGGTAAAGTTCATTGGCAATCCGCAGGTACAGGGGAATGTCCAGTGCATTATGATGTGTGGCAAATGGCCTTGCGGCGGCGCCACCTGGAATACTCTGCAATACAGGCGTATCCACTTCCAGGGCTCCCTGGTTATTCAGAAACTCCCGGATGGAGTTGATCAGTTTTGTTCTTTTTAAAAAGGTTTCTTTTACTGCCGGATTAATAATCAGGTCGGCATAACGCTGCCGGTATTTGAATTCCGGATCAGTTACCGCATCAAAAGTTTGTCCCTCGGCTTCTTTTACAATGGGCAAAGGCCGCAATGATTTGCTGAGCATGGTCAGTTCTTTCACATGCACGGATGTTTCACCGGTCTTGGTAATAAACACATAACCACGGATACCGATAATATCCCCGATATCGGTCAGTTTTTTCCAGACAATATCATAGAGGGATTTATCCTCCCCCGGACATATATCATCCCGTTTCAGGTACAACTGGATCCGTCCATGGGCATCCTGGATGACCGCGAAATTGGCTTTACCCATATCCCGTACACTCATTACACGGCCGGCCAGGCATACATCCTGGAATTCGGGGTCTTCCTTTTTCTCAGCAGTGAAACTATGCTTAATCGCTGCGGAATTAGACGTCACGGGAAACAGGGGAGCCGGATAAGGCTCAATACCCATCATGATCAGTTCGGCCAGTTTTTCCCGGCGCAATTGTTCCTGTTCGGAAAGATGTGGTGTATTCATGTAATGGTAGAATGAAATTGAAGCCGCAAAGGTACGCCATCGGGGGGAGGGTACAAAGACAAATGCCTCCCGGTCAGGGAGGCATTTGTATAAGCAGTTGGAAAGAAGTTATTTATTGTTGATCAGGAAACCAAGACGGATACCCCAGCTGTGGTTGCGGATATTGTCGTCAGTGCCATCCTGTACAGGTACCAGGTTACGGATACCTACTGTGTAATTAAAACCAAAGGAGAAACCGTTTTTCAGGCGGTAACCGGTCAGCAGGTTTGCCCCGTAGTCGACTCCTCTGAAATCATTATTGGCTTCCTGGCCGAAAGTCAGGTTGGTTTCCGTTTTCAGATCTTCTGTTTTAGAAACTTTTTTTGAAGGCAGGTCAAAGGAAACAGCAGGACCGCCACCAATAAACCAGTTGCCTTTGGCACCATTGGTATTGTATACAAAGTTTGCATGTAATTCAGCATAACGCAGGGCAATCCACTCTTTCAGGGTATTGGCACGCGTGTTTTCATCAAATGTAACACGGCCCTTTTGTGAGTAGTTCAGGGAAGGCTGGAAACTGATATGACTTTTTCCAAGTGGTGCGTCTACGAGCAGACCGAAAGTAATGCCGGGTAATGCGTCATCTTTCACCCGTTCACCACCAATCTTACCATACTGATTGGCAGACGTAAATCCTGTGGAGAAACCTACGCGTGATTTTTGAGAGAAGCCGTTGATTTGCAGGCAGAACACAAATGCGGTCAACAGGAAAAACATTTTTTTCATAACAGTAATTTTGGTTCACCTACTCATCTCGCTTTTCGGTTTCGGCGCCGTACTCTTTTCCAGGGGGATTTTCCGGGTTGCTCCCCATCCATAGTTTGATTCAAAAGCAGTTATAAATTCTAAGGTATGAAAATACCCAATTGACCGCTCCGGCGCAAAGATATTTTAGTTTGGCAAATCTCCCGCAATCCGGCCTAAATTCTTGATTCTGGCCTGATTTATGAAAAAAGGACAACAGGCGGGCGTAAGAACCCGTCCAGACTTCCCAAAATCCCTGAATTCAGCTTATTATACCGGAATTCAGGCTTTTTTTCGGGTTTTGACCCCTATTTTAGGGTCTGAATCCTGAATAAACCATTTTTTCAACTTAAACTGCTTTTATGCGGACCATCCTTTCTGTTCTCCTGCTTTCATTTGCACTCAATAGTTGTGATCTGATTTCCAAATTACCCACGGGGTTGCCCGGCGGGGTTACCGAAGCCGAAGCCGGGGAGGGCATCAAAGAGGCCCTCGGGCAAGGACTGGTAAAAGCCGTGCTGCAACTGAATAAGCCCGACGGTTTCTTCAAAGACGCGTTTTATAAAATACTGCTTCCGCCGGATGCAAAAAAAATTGAAAACACCCTGCGTGACCTGGGAATGAACAAAATGGTGGACAAAGCAATCCTTCAGATCAACCGGGCAGCGGAAGATGCCGCCGGTTTTGCCAAACCGATTTTTGTGGATGCTATAAAAAGTATGACGATCAGTGATGCCATCGGGCTGGTGAAAAACGGAGATACCAGTGCCACTCATTTTTTCCGGGTGAAAACAACTGATAAACTGATTGCCGCTTTTCTGCCAGTGATCAAATCTTCCCTGGACAAAGTGGATGCCACCAAATATTATGGGGATGTGGTGAATACTTATAATAATTTTCCAACCACCCTGAAAAAAATTAACCCGGACCTGCCTTCCTTTGTTACCGAAAGGGCCACATTGGCGCTCTTTGACCTGGTGTCAAAAGAAGAAATCAATATCCGGCAGAATATTGAAGCCCGGACAACGGATCTGTTGCGAAAAGTTTTTGGCAGTACATTAAAATAACCGGACGCAACGATTCCCTTAAATTTTCGTCAAATTACTGCCGTACTTCTTTTTATAATGAGCCGGCGTTTAATTTTAACATCTGATACAAACACATGAAAACAAATTCATTTTTACTGGCGGCGGCCTTTTTATTTACCGGAACGGTGATGCAGGCGCAGATCAAACTGCCGGAAATCATTAAGAAAACCACATCCCAGGCTTCCGGCGTTACAGAGAATGAAGCCGGGCAAGGCATAAAAGAAGCACTTACCAATGGGGTAACCAATGCCGTGCTGAATCTGAACAAGACGGATGGCTTTTTTGGCAGCGAGTTTTACAAGATGCTGCTGCCCCCCGATGCTAAAAAAGTGGAAAGTACCCTGCGGGGCATGGGTATGGGTGCCCAGGTGGATAAAGCCGTACTCTCTATCAACCGCGGCGCAGAAGACGCGGTGGCCTTTGCCAAGCCCATTTTTGTGGATGCCATTAAGCAAATGACGCTGACAGATGCCCTGAAAATTGTAAAAGGTCCCAAAGATGCGGCTACCAGTTATTTTAAAGAAAAAACAAAGCAGCAGCTGATTACGGCTTTTACGCCTTCTGTAAAATCCTCTTTGGAAAAAACAGAAGCGACCAAATATTACGGGGATATCATGAATACGTATAATAAACTGCCGACCACGTTTAAAAAGATTAATCCTGACCTGACTTCGTATGTGGTGGGTAAAGCGGTGGATGCATTATTTGATCAGGTATCCAAAGAAGAGGCCAATATCCGGGCCAACCCGGTAGCCCGTACTTCGGATATACTGAAGAAAGTATTCGGCCAGTAGTTATTCAGGAAAAATACTCCAGAACAACAACACGATCCTCCGGCGGGGATCGTTTGTTTTATAGTCACTGATCCCGGGATCAGGAAATGCTTCTCCCTTTCCTTCATGCAGGTACAGGATATTGCGGATATTGCCACCCGTGCTGCTGCGGTTGACGGTATAGTTTTTAAATAATCCGATGACTGCCTGTGCCCGGGCAACGGACAATTCCTTATTGAGCTCTTTGCTGCCCGGATTCGTTGTCTGCAGTTTAACCCGTTCTTTCAATTCCCTGTACAAAGATGAACCCTCTGCTATAGTTGTGGCATCGGAATACCCTTTGGCGGTTATGACCAGGGACAGCGGAAAGTCCGGGTATTTTTTTACCAGGGCATCAATTTCCTTAGCCGCCGGTTCAAAAATCCGGCCGATTGCCTGTGCAATTTCCGGTTGTACCTCATATTTACCCGGGGCAAATACCACATCCTGATCAATACGAACCACCAGGTTCTGGCTGATCAGGTCTTGCAGGAATTCTATTTTTTCGTTGTTGGCTTTCGCTGTTTTACGGGAAAAGGCAAGGGCTTTGCGCAGCCGGTCCCAGTCGGCTTTTTCAATACTCGTTTCCCCGATCAGGATGTTGTTGTTGCTGATCAGGGTGTCAATTGTTTTGGTCGTCTTGTCAATATATTTACGGATGCGGGCACTGGCCGTATCGTCAATCTCATTCTGTTGTTCTTTTTTCTTTCGGGCTTTTTCCAGTCGGGCGAGCGATGCTTCCTGTTCTTTCAGCTGCGTGTTTACCGTACCCAGATCCTGCCTGGCGGTTGGAATCGCTTTTTTGGGTACACAGGCGCCCTGTACCAGTATAAACAGAAACAGAAGCAGGTATGGAAATAATTTTTTCAGCATAAATGGCAGATCGGCTGCTTTAAATTAAGCAATAAGATTGGAAACTTATAATGCAGGATTAAGAAGCCAGCAATACCTGCCAGGCATCCTGTACCCGTCCGGCAGCCAACAGTTTTTTTGCATAGTCATGCAGTTCCCGTTCCATATCATCGGGGTTAAGACTGTAATACTGAATTATCTTTTTCAGGTGATCATCATCAAAGGCCGGATTAATCAGGGGTAGTTCAGTTACATTGCCAAGCTGGCCAAGTTCATTACCGGTCAGCCAGCGGCTGTTCCGGATAGTAACAGGCAGGCTGTCTACTCCAATACCGGTTTGCGTATTGGGTTTTTCTACCTGGAAGAGATTCTGCTCATTCACTACACAATACCAGTCACCACCGAGCCGGGCCACGTGATTTATTTTTCGCTGATCGAGTTTTTTATTTTCATCCAGCAGGGAGTCGTCAATATGCATACGCAATACTTCGCAGATTACGAGATTGCCGGCACCACCTTCAGTGCCCAGCGGTTTTACTTCTATCACTTTGCATTCCATATTCACCAGGCTCTCCTTTACCATCGGCGGCCGGATCAGTGTGGCGGGCAACGGGGTAAAACCGGCTTTGTCAAATTCATTCACGCCTTTGGGAAATTCGCAACTGGCAAGTGAAACCTGCTGCACCATGTCATAGGTGACGATACTGATTACCACTTCGGGTACCTCCAGTACGTTTTCCAGGGTATGTTTTACCGAATTGTCGCGGACTTTCCTGGAAGGAGAAAAGACCACAACAGGCGGATTAGCGGAAAAGAGATTGAAAAAACTGAACGGACTCAGGTTGACATGACCTTCTTTATCGATCGTTGAGGCAAAACAAATCGGGCGCGGGGCCACCACATGCTGCAGGTAGTATTGCCGTTCGGCGGGTTTCAGTTCGTTCAGATTGAGGATCATCGTAAAGAATTTTTTCTTCCACTTCTATTTTCCCGAACCGGGAGGTGTAGGGTCAAAATGGATAAATTAACAAAGCTAAAGATCTTGAACAAATTTTTACTTTCAATGGGCTAATATAGCTTATTTACATATCTCTGAAACCCATCTTTTATGCGCAGTACATTGAAGTTAATAAGATAACCCAATCTTTTGTCTGTCAACCGAAGGTGATTGATCAGTTTAGCTTCAAACAGCGGTACTATTTCCTTTACTGCTTTCAACTCAAGGATTATTTCTTCGCAGATCAACAAGTCAATATCAAAGTGTTTACCCGTTTGTCTGCCTTTATAGGTGACATAAATTCTGACTTCTTCCTGGCAAGGAATATTTCTTAAGTCAAACTCAATCATTAAGGCTGCTTTATATACAGACTCCAGTAACCCGGGGCCAAGTTCCCTGTGAACTGCTATGCAGGCGTCCAATATCTCAGCACCCAGTAAATCAAGTTGTTCCTTATTCATATACAATTTTCAATGAAAATAAAAAACAGCATTTGTGCAGTTGATTTACAAAGAGTGTATTATAACGATGGAACGATGTTTTTTTCTCATCTAACCCTGATTAAAAACCGCAAAAGTGAGTTAAAAACCGCGGAGGACGCGGAGGAATACAAGGTTGTTTTTACCGCGGAGGTCGCGGAGGACGCAGAGGAATACAAGGTTGTTTTTACCGCGGAGGTCGCGGAGAACGCAGAGGAATACAAGGTTGTTTTTACCGCGGAGGTCGCGGAGAACGCAGAGGAATACAGAGTTGTTTTTGCCGCGGAGATCGCGGAGGACGCAGAGGAATACAAGGTTGTTTTTACCGCGGAGGTCGCGGAGAACGCAGAGGAATACAGGGTTGTTTTTGCCGCGGAGATCGCGGAGGACGCGGAGGAATACAAGGTTGTTTTTACCGCGGAGAACGCGGAGGGCGCAGAGGAGTACAAGATTGTTTTTACCGCGGAGAACGCGGAGGGCGCAGAGGAATACAGGATTGTAATTACCTTGGAGGATGCAGAGATATAAGCGAAATACAAACTTCTATTGTATAACCTCTGCGCCCTCCGCGTTCTCTGCGGTTATTGTATAACCTCTGCGCTCTCTGCGTTCTCTGCGATTATTGTATTCCCTCTGCGCCCTCCGCGTTCTCTGCGGTTATTGTATTCCCTCTGCGCTCTCTGCGTTCTCTGCGGTTAATTTATTCCCTCTGCGCTCTCTGCGATATTATTTCGCAGGCTTCTTCCTCCCCAAAATACTCCAATCCGTTTCCTCTGCCACAATCTTGTTGCTCAGCAATCCCAGTCCGTCAATTTCCATTTCCACCACATCACCGGGTTGCAGCCATTGTTCAGTATAGTTGGGGTCATTCAGTTTTCCGGTGCCATTTAGTTCAAGAAAACAACCTGTACCTACGGTACCACTGCCGATCACATCGCCGGCATATAGATCCACGCCATAAGAAGCGCGTTCAATGATTTCGGCAAAGGTCCAGTCCATATCACCCACGTTGCCATCACTCACCTGTTTGCCGTTAACACGGCATTGCATCCGCAGGTTCCAGTTTTTCCCTGTATGGTTTTCTTTCGCCGGTATTTCAAATGATGCCAATTCATCCGGGGTTACAAGCCAGGGGCCGATAACGGTAGAGAAATCCTTGCCTTTTGCCGGACCAAGGTTCAGCAGCATTTCTTCCATCTGCAACCGGCGGGCACTCATGTCATTCATGATCATGAAGCCGCCAATATATTCATCAGCCTCTTCCGCCCGGATATTGCGGCCATGCTTGCAGATCACAATCGCCACTTCCAGTTCGAAATCGAGTTTTTCAAAATGATCCGGCATACAACGGATGTCACCAGGCCCCTGAATGCTATGATGATTGGTAAAATAAAAAATCGGGTATTGATCAAATTCCGGAATCATATCCACTTTGCGGTTACGACGGGCGGCTGCCACATGCTGCCGGAATGCATAACCGTCACGGCAGGACGTAGGGAAGGGAACAGGGGCCAGCAATTCCAGTTCACTCAGCGGCACCCCTTTATTACTGGTACGCGTACCCTCGCGCAACATCAGTTCTCCTGCCTGGGCCACCGGGTAATACTCTTCCCAGTAATTCAGGAGCATATTCATACTGTTGGGAAGATCCGGATGCAGTACATCCATATCATAAACGAACTCATTGATCAGAACACCCAGTTGTTCTCTTCCTTCTTTGAGATAAGTGACTAATTTCATCTGGTTTGCATTATAGGGTGCTAAGTTATACTAATTAGGGTTTCCAATCCGGCGGGTATTGGCCGGCAGTTTGTAAATTGTGGGTATGAAAAAGTGCATTTTCCTCCTTCTCCTGTTCCACTTGCAGCTGGCGGCTCAGCCACAACCACAAAGCTGGTTCCGGATCAATCAGCTGGGCTATACTCCCGGAGGATTGAAAAATGCAGTCTGGGTAACCAAAGAAGAAACCGGTTTTGGTAAATGGGAATTGGTGGAGCGGAATACCGGTAAGGTGGTCATGATCGGGTATGCCGGCAAAGACTTTGGGGCGTATGGTCCCTTTAAACACAGTTACCGTCTCAATTTCACTGCCTTTCACCAGCCTGGTGAATATTTTTTCCGTACCGGTGAAGTTAGATCCCCTGTTTTCCGGATCCATCAGGATGTATTTAAAGGGGCGGCCGATTTTTGCCTGCGCTATATGCGGCAGCAACGCACGGGTTTCAATCCTTTTTTAAAAGACAGTTGTCATACGCATGACGGCTTTGTTCTGTATGGCGAAAAAGCCGGGATCAAAGACAGCACCCATATTGATGTGGTGGGCGGCTGGCACGATGCATCGGATTACCTGCAGTACAGTTCCACTTCTGCCAATGCCACGTATCATTTACTGATGGCCTACCGCGACTTCCCTAAAATATTTTCAGATGAAAAACTGGCGAATGGATTGGATGGGAAAAATGACAGGGCCGATGTGCTGGATGAGGCGAAGTGGGGGCTGGACTGGTTATTGAAAATGCATCCGAAGGCTGACTGGATGTTTAACCAGATCGGCGATGACCGCGATCATATGGGGATGCGGATCCCCAGGGAGGATACGAATTACTATGGCCCCGGACTGGATCGGCCTGTTTATTTTATCAACGGTGAATCGCAGCAGCGGGGGAAGTATATGAATGCCACTACAGGCACCAGTTCCACTGCGGGAAAATTTGCCGGGGCCTTTGCCCTGGGGAGCAAACTCTTTTACAGGGAAGACTCCGCCTTCTCAGCAATACTTTCCGGGAAGGCACTGACTGCTTATCGGTTTGGAAATAAAAAGCCCGGATTTACCCAGACTGTTTCCGTGCGCTCCCCGTATATCTATGCGGAAATGAACTGGACAGATGATATGGAATTAGGCGCGGCAGCCCTGGCGGATATAAAAGCGTCAGTTGATTTCAGAGGTGAATCCTTTGTATATGCCAACCAGGAAAAAATCACGCCCTGGCTGGGAAAGGATACGGCTGCGCATTACCAATGGTATCCTTTTATAAATGTGGGTCATTATGAACTGGCCAAACAACTTACCGGTTCATCAAAAAACACGATTACCCGTTTTTACCAGGAAGGTATTCAGCAAGTATGGGAGAAAGCAAAGAACAATGCATTTTACCGGGGTATTCCATATATCTGGTGCAGCAATAATCTTACTACTTCTTTTGCCATTCAGTGTTACTGGTACAAACAACTCACAGGGGACAACCAGTACAGCGAACTCGAACAGGCCAATTTCGACTGGTTGTTTGGCTGCAATCCATGGGGTACTTCCATGGTTTACGGACTGCCTTCCTGGGGCGATACACCGGTGGATCCGCATTCGGCGTTTACGCATATCAAAAACTACCCGATTGATGGCGGGCTGGTGGATGGCCCGGTCTATGGCAGTATCTATAACAGTCTGATCGGAATTACGCTGAATGAACCGGATGAATATGCGGCGTTTCAGAGTAACCTGGCGGTGTACCATGACGATTACGGGGATTATAGTACCAATGAACCCACTATGGATGGCACGGCTTCCCTGATCTACCTGCTGGCGGCTAAAGAGGCCGGGGCAGAACCTGTACCGGAGCCACCAATGAAGTTGCCATGGGAAAGCATGCAGGATAAGAACAGGGAAGCAAAAAAAAACAGTAGTTATGAACGGGGTGCGATCATCCGCGGCGATAGTTCCCGCCGGGAATTAGCCCTCGTATTTACCGGTCATGAATTTGGCGAGGGCGGCCCATTTATCGACAGTCTTTTACTGAAGGAGAATATCCAGGCATCCTTTTTTTTAACCGGCGCCTTTTACAGGAATGAACAATTCCGGACCCTGATAAATGCTTACCGCCGCCGGGGGCATTACCTGGGGGCGCATTCAGATCAGCATTTATTGTATTGTGACTGGAAAGAAAGAGACAGCCTGCTGGTGGACAAGCAAAAATTCTTATTTGATCTGGCCGATAACTATACTGCGATGGCGAAACATGGTATCGAACTCAATAAAGCACGATTCTTCCTGCCTCCTTATGAGTGGTACAATGACTCAATAGCAGCCTGGACCAGGGGAAATAGTATGCAACTGGTCAACTATACGCCGGGCACGCTCAGTCATGCTGATTATACAACGGAAAAGGATAGGAATTTCCGCAGCAGCGACACTATACTGGAATCTATTATGAACCGGGAAAAAAAGGCCCTGTCCGGCCTGAACGGCTTTATTCTGCTGATGCATGTGGGGGCTGGTCCGGGAAGAGCAGATAAACTTTATTATAAACTGCCTGAATTAATAAAATATTTAAAAACAAAAGGTTATCGGTTTAAACGGATTGATGAATTATTATCGTCTTCTTAGATAGTTTTATCTGCAACTAATTGCCTCTGTTAAAATCGGCATAACACAACTCAATTTCAACGCAACCGTTATTATCTTTGCAGTATGAAATTCGAGAAGATTCACAATAAAGGGCAGGCCCGCTTATTCGAGAATGATTTCCTGGAAGCACTGACAAAGGCCCATCCTCTTGTGATTTGGGGGATGTATATTCCGATCATGGGCTACCTGATTTATGAAGCGGCTGTAAAATACGATTTCAGCACCGGTACAATCCTGCTGACCTTTTTTGGGGGTGCTTTTTTCTGGTCCTTTTTCGAATACCTGGCCCACCGTTTCCTGTTTCATTGGATTCCGAAGGGGAAAGTGGCCACGAAGATCGTATACACGATGCATGGCAATCACCATCATTATCCCCGTGACCGGCAACGTTTATTTATGCCACCGGTACCCAGTCTGCTGATCGCCAGTATTCTCTTCAGTACGTTTTACCTGATCATGAAATCCTATGCTTTTATGTTTTTCCCGGGTTTCCTGATCGGCTATCTCATGTATGGCACCATGCACTATGCCATTCATGCCTGGAATCCGCCTTTTAAATGGATGAAACCGCTCTGGAGAAATCACCACCTGCACCATTATAAAAATGAGCACCAGGGTTTTGGTGTCAGCTCCACTATCTGGGATCATGTATTCGGCACCATGTTTGACCTGAAGAGTGAGAAGGAAGATAAAGAGAAAGTGAATGAGCTGATGTTTGAGAAAAAAGGGCAATGAACCGCTATGCAGATGCCGGGAAATTATTACTGATGTTTCAGGCTGACCTGTTAACCTACATAGGAATAATCTTTTCAAGCTGTCAACTTATCCGATATCACACCTGTACGTCCTGTGTACTTTATCCTTTACCGCCCCTGTAGCTTCATGAATAGCCAGCATTTTTGTATTGAAGTCGCCAACCCAGGCCAGTTCCACTCCATTGATGGTATTGCGGGGCATTACTTCCAGTTGTAGTTGCCGGATCAGGGCGGATTCGATGCCCCGGTTCTGGTATTTCTTTTTACAGCCCATAACTATGGTACGGATCCGGCGGGTAATGATCCTGTTTTTATACCAGAGAAATTTCAATTTGCCCCACCAGTTCAATTTCCCGTTAAGGTGTCTGAGCACCGGATTTATATCCGGCATGCAGATGATAAAACCGATGGGTTCATCCTGGTGATAGGCAAACCAGATAATTTTTTCATCCATAACCGGTTTCATTTGCATGAACGCGTCATAAACGGTTTCCTGTTCCATGGGGGAGAAAGCGGGGAAATCGCTCCAGGCATCGTTATATATTTCACGGAAATCAGCTGCGAAGCGATCGAATTCCTTTTTATCAAAATGACGGAAACTGTACTCCGGTTTCTTTAGCACCCAATTGGCAATTTTCAGAAAGCGTTCCGGGAATGGAATATTCAGATCCAGCATATTGGTCAGCTGGTCGTATT
>Ga0209480_10001044_pt1 | contig 20726 bp, 14 predicted proteins | sample JI61114C2DNA_FD_187501 | JGI IMG/M metagenome (GOLD analysis project Ga0209480, IMG submission 187501) | Wastewater effluent complex algal communities from Wisconsin, to seasonally profile nutrient transformation and Carbon sequestration -... | ecosystem: Engineered > WWTP > Effluent > Algae... | reverse complement strand
CAGGACGGCCCGGTTCAGCGCGAGCAGCTGCGCTGCCCCACTTGCGGCGGCTGGTGGCGCCCCGACATCGTGTGGTTCGAGGACTACCTCGACGACGCGGTCGTGCAGGCCGCCACCGCGGCGATCGCCGGCTGCGACCTATTCGTGTCGATCGGCACCTCCGCCGTCGTCTACCCCGCCGCTTACTTGCCGCAGCACGCCGCCGACAACGGCGCCCTCTGCGTCGAGATCAACCCCGACCCGACCCCGGCCTCGGACCTCTACTCCGTGCATCTGCGCGGCCCGGCGACCGCGATGCTGGCCCGCCTGGCCGCTGGTGTGCCCGAGCTGCTCGGCTGAGCATCGCCACCCGACCACGCGCCGCGTCACGCGGGCTTGCGCCCGCTCACCACGCGCGCAGGGCCGCGGGGACGAGCGCGAGCAGCGGCTGCATCGCCAGCCAGGCGACGGTCAGCCAGAACCACGCGACGTTGCTGCGGTCGCCGGGGTCGTCGACGAATGCGTGCATGCGGACCGGCAGGTAACCGCACAGCACGAGGGGCGGGACGAAGCTGAGGGCCAGCGGTCCGAGGCGGCGCGAGGAGTCGACGAGGAACGTCAACAGGCCGGCCTCGTGCAGGACGCAGATCGGGATCAGGGTCATGCCGAGGGCGAGGTCGAGGGCGCGATTCGGCTTCGGCGCGGGCGAGTCGCCGCGGGCCCGGCGCAGCAGCGCCCAGTGCAGGCCGATCGCGGTGAATGTGGACACCACGAACGCTGGCCAGACGCCGAGGCGCGGGGTCATCGCGCCCCAGCCCGCGATCGCTACGGCGATCCCGGCGAGCATGTATTTGAAGCCCCAGCCGCCCGTGAAAGAGTCGTCGGCGAGGTGATGGCGGAGCCCCGCCATATAGCTGCCGTCGAGGCGACGGGCGGCGAGGCCGAGGATGAACAGCCCGAACGCGATCGGGTAGGCGTCGCGCCAGTCGAGCGCGCCCGTCACCAGCCAGATCACCAGCGGCGTCAGGAGCATCGCGCCGAGGTCGACGAGCAGGAACGGGGTGGGGCGCAGCAGCGGGCGCAGCAGGTCGCGGCCGAGCATTCGCAGGCGCTCGCGCGGGCCCGGGCCGAGCGGCTCGGTCGGCGGCGCGAGGGCGTCGTTCGGGTCCGTCGGGAGCCTCGCCAGCGCGCGCTGGATCAGCTCGATCAGCCGGTGGCTGTCCTTCGGCGTGTAGCCGACCGCGAGCCGGACCTGCTGGTCGCCCCGCGACAGCACGAGGCCGCCGCGGCCGAGCTCGTCGGTCTGCGGCCGCCCGATCTTCACGTCGGAGCCCGGCGTGAACCACCACGTCGCTCGCGGCGCCGAGAACCCGGCCTCGACGAACACGCCGCCCGGTCGCACCCGAATGCGGGCGCGCCAGCTCGTCGCGCGCGTCACCAGCCGGATCGGCAGCCAGATCGTCGCGAGCGCCGCGCCCGCGCCCACGACCCCCATCAGCAGCCGCAGCGCGACGCCGAAGTCGCGCCAGGACATCGCGCCGAACAGCCCGAGCAGCGCGAGCGGTAGCACCATCGCGCCGCCGACCAGCACCGTCGCCAGAGCGATGCGGTAGAAGCCGACGAAGCCCGGCGGCCCCAGCCGACCCGGAGCTCGTCCGCCTCCGTCCTCGCGGACCACCTGGCGACCGACATGCCGCGAGTGTATCCCGCGGTCCGCCCGCCCCGGCCGGCTCCGGGCGCGCGAGATGGCGCGCCGGTCCGCCGGGGCGCGCGAAAAAACCGAAAATAGGTTTGAATCAAGCCCGGCCCGGCCGCGTATGAGGCGCCCACGTTCCGCGGCTGCTCACTGTCGGAGTGTCCATCTCAGGTCAGGGTCCTCCAGGCGCGCATGTGACCAGTCACATGTCTTTAGCGCCCGGTCCCTTGGGTCATGTCGCATCGGCCAGGCGCCGGCGACGGAGGTGCCCGCGCGTGCGGGCCGCGAGGAACGTGTCATGCAGCCGAACAAGCAATTGAACCGCCTGTTCGCGGCGCTGGGCCGCGAGGGGTTGGAGGTGAGCCGCGAGGGGCGGATGTACCGCGTGCGGCGCAAGGACGGGCCGGAGGTGCCGGCGGAGGTGTTGTTGCCGGACGACTTCCCGGTCGAGGCGAAGGCGCTGCGCCAGCTCGCCGGGTTGATGGCGGTGCGTCATCAGGCCGGAGGTCGGGTGGAGCGGGCGTGTGCGTCGCCGGATTTCCATCCCGGAGATTCTGGGGTGGCGATCGGCTCGGTGGCGTTGACCGAGGGCATGGTGATCCCGGCCGCGGTCGGCTCGGACATCAATTGCGGCATGCGCCTGCACGTCGTCGACCTCCCGGCCGACCGCTTGCTGGCGCGGCGCGACGAGCTGGTCGAGCTGCTGAAGGGGGACTTCTTCTTCGGCACGCGCGACCTGCCGATGACCGCGGGGGCCATGCGGGCGCTGTTTCACGACGGCCTGCTCGGGTGGATCGACGAGGTCTCGCGCCAGCCGCTCGGGGTGCTCGCCGGCTCGAACTTCGCGCAGATCGGCGCGGAGCTCGATCGCGTGCACCTCGGCGGGGCCCTCTCGGGCCACGCGCGCTGGGCCCCGGAGGACCTGGTCCCGAGCAGCGGGCAGGTCCGCGACGGCGGCATGGCGACGATCGGCGGCGGCAACCACTTCGTGGAGATCCAGGTCGTGGAGGCGGTCGTCGATCGCGGGCTCGCACACGCGTGGGGCGTCAAGGCGGGGCAGCTCGCCTTTATGATCCACTCGGGCTCCCGCGGGGTCGGCAAGCACGTCGGCGCCGCGTGGCGCGACAAGGCCCGCGCCGCCTGGCCCAAAGGACAGCCGCACCCGGAGGAGGGGCTGTTCGCGCTGTCGCTCGCCGACCACCCGGAGCTGGTCGCGGGGTACCTCGAGGCCGAGGGCACCGCCGCCAACTACGGCTTCGTCAACCGCCTGCTGCTCGCCGAGCTGCTGCGCCTGCGCCTGCGTCAGGTGTTCGGCGCCGGGCTCGCCGCGCCGCTGGTCTACGACCTGCCGCACAACATCACCCTGCCCGCGGAGGGTCCGGCGCGCCGCTGGATCACCCGCAAGGGCGCCTGTCCGGCCGACGCCGGGCAGCCGGTGATCATCCCGGGCTCGATGGGCGCGCCGTCCTACCTCGCGGTCGGTCGCGGCGCGCCGGCGCTGCTCAGCTCCGCCTCGCACGGGGCCGGGCGGGCGCGCTCGCGCTTCATGATGTCGAACCACACCGAGCAGGACGAGCGCGCGCTCGGCCTGACCGGCGTCGACTGCATCACGCTCCGCGAGGAGCGGCGCATCGAGGAGGCGCCGGCGGCGTACAAGCCGATCGGCCCCGTCATCGAATGTCAGGTCGCGGCGCGGACCATCGACGTGGTCGCCCGCCTGCGCCCGCTCATGACCTTCAAGGCGTGAGACGGCGCCGTCATCGACCCGCCGCCGGACCGCGAGGCCCGGCGGCGGGAGCATTGAATTTGATAGGATCATGGTATGGTGGCGCGATCCATGTACCGTCGAATCTTGATCGCGCTCTGTCTGGTGAGCCCGGCCTGCTCCGACCCGCCGAATCGCCTCGCGGAGGTCTCGCGCTTGAACGAGGCGGCGGCAGCGGCAGATCTCGCGGCTCGCCAGGCTCGCGGTGAATCGGTGGACGACCCGGCCGCTCCGCAGCTGCCGCCGGCGCCGCCGCTGGCCCGGCATGCCGTCACCCTCCCCGCGGTCCCCGAGGGCATCGACGCGGCGCTCTGGCGCGACATCGGCTGGTTCCCGGCGAACACCACCGATATCGGCTGCTTCGTCGATCGCGAGTTTCAGACCCTGGCGCGCTGGATGGAGAGCACGGTCGTCGAGCGATTCCCCGTATGTGGTCCGTTGTTCGCGGGCGTCGAGCGCACTTACATGGTCCATCAGCTCGACGCGAGCAAGGCGACCAGCGTGTTCTACGGCGCGATGACGCGGGCGCAGGAGCGCGTGTGCATGCAGGCCGCGCTCGGGGACTTCGGCGCCACCGGGGAGCAACGCGGCGACCTGACGATATTGACGAGCGCGGACGGCCCCGCGGCGCGCCTCGCGTGGTTCGGCCGCGACCACCGGGACCATGGGACCGTGGTCGTCCTCGAGGGCGACGCCCCGCTGGAGGGGTGGACCCGGCCGGTCGGGACGCTCGCGGACCGGCCCGAGCTCGTGCGCCTGATCGCCAAGGTCGACCGCAACCGCGGCGTGTGGAGCGTCGGACTGCGGGACTACGGAACGCCCTTCACCGGGGTCGAGAGCACCGGTTACATGATGGCGATGACGCCCCCCCGGACCAGCGGGGAGCCCGTGCTCGAGGCGACGGCGCAGCTCGAGTTCGCGACGTCCGAGGCGGCAAAGCGGGCCGAGCTCGGGGCCGCGGCCTTCGCCCGCGAGGTCCCCCGGCCGGCCGAGCTGGGGATCGTGCTGGAAGTGCAGGCGGAGGGGACGTGGCTGAAGATCTCGGTCAAGGCCGACCTCGACCCGGCCAACGGCGAGGCCCTCACGGCGTGGTTACAGCAGGTGCTCGCCAAGCTGCAGGCCAAGGTCGCGGCGCCCGCGGACGGTCGCTGACTCCGGGGATGCGACGGCCGCGTCGGACACGGCGACGGGGAGTACTTTGCTCAGATGTCCCCGGGGACAGGCGTGTGAATGTACGACCTGTCCTCCAGGACAGCTTCACCGACCGGGCTGGTCGCGCGGCTCCGGGCCGCGCACGGAGATCTCGAAGCGCTGATCGACCTGGCGGAGCACGACGCGGGTCGCGGCGCGGTCGGCCGTGAGGTTCAGCAGGGCGGCGGTCATCTCCCGGCTGGAGAAGCGCTGGAGCAGCGGGAACAGGCTCCCGGGGTCGACCGCGAGGCTGGCGCTGAGCAGGTCCTTCATGCCCTCCTTGCCGGAGATCGCTGCGTTGGCCTCGACGACCCAGCTCCTGAGCTCGACGTCGGCGCTCGGGCCGATGACGACCATGAGGGCGCCGGCGTGGGCGCTGCCGGAGAACGCGAGGCGCAGGCGGCCGTCGTCGGCGAGGGTGCGCAGCTCGGCGGGCAGCTGATTGACGATCCCGCTGGCAGTGACCAGCCAGATGTCCGGGCCGTCGGCGGTCTTCTTGATCGAGACGTTGGGGATGTTGCCGACGAACATCCGCGCGAGCTGGAGGTTGTCGATGACGTCGCGGCTGAGGGTGATCAGGTTGTGGTGCGCGGCCGCGGGGTCGTCGGCGCCGAGGGCGATGCGGATGTGCCGCGCCGGACCGACGCCGAGGAGCACGCGGCCGTTCCACCGCTTGAGCAGGCGCGTCACCTGGTTGGCGATCGGGTCGAGCATCATCTTGCCGGCGAAGCCGGCGCGATCGACCGCGCGCTGCAGCTGGTCGCTCACCTCGCGCACGGCCTCCTTGTAGCCGGTCCAGCGGCCGCTCGCGCCGATCGCCAGGTCCTTGCCGAGCGCGCCGCTCAGGGCCCCCGGCGCGAGGTCTCGCAGCGTCGGCAGCGGCTGCCCCGTGCGCGCCGTGACGGTGATGTCGAGCTCATGCAGCCCCGCGCCGCTCACCTCGGCGCGGCTGTAGGGGAACTCGCCGAAGAGATGCTCGCCGCGCGCCTGGTTCGCGGTGAACCACACCGGCCGCGCCCCGTAGGCCCGCGGCAGCTCGCGCCCGGTCGCCAGGCCCTGCGGGGTCGTCGCTAGCGTCAAGGTGGCCGAGTTCGCGTCGACCCAGGCCAGGCGCATCGGCGCCGGGCCTGGCGGCGATCCGCGATTGGGGTCGCGGGGGCGCTCGATCGCCTGCCTCGGCAGCTCCACCGCCCCGAAGTCCCCGCGCTTCGGATAGCGCGCCAGCAGGCTCTGCGCCCGCGCCACGCCGGCCTTCGTCAGCGGCAAGTACAGGATGTCCTCGCCCGCGACGTGCACCCCGGCCCACGCCCGATCTCCCGCCAGCAGACCCGCGGTCGCCTGCGCCCAGTCGGCGGGGCCCTGCGTGCCGAGCACGAACTCGGCGACCTTCTCCAGCGGCGGCGGCGCGGGCATGTACTTCGCCGCGGCCTCGAGCATGGCCGCGGGCCGGGCGATGAAGCCGGCGGCCTCGGGCTGCCTGGCCAGCGGATGGGCCGCGGGGAGTCGGGGGTCGGCGGTGACGGCATCGCGGCCGACGCGGACCGGGCGCTGCTGAGGCTTCGTGCCACCGACGCAGCCGACGCTGGCGAGCACGAGGGCGAGGGCGAGGGCGGCGAAGCGGGGCATGGGGCGGACGAAGGTACCAGCCCGCGGCGCACTTCGCATGCGCGGACTCACGGCTGCACGCGAAGGGGGGCTGAGCGGGCGAACGGGGCGGGCGTGCGAATTGCTGGCGTTGCCGCGCGGCCACTGCTTGCCCTATCCTCCGCCGGCAATGACGCCAATCCGCCTGGGAATCAACGGAATGGGCCGCATCGGCCGGCTCGCACTTCGGCACGCGCTCGCGCGGGGTACGGACGCATCGGTGGCCCGCAAGGGTCCGCCGGTCGAGGTCGTGGCCGCCAACGACCTCGCCGAGTCCGAGGAGCTGGCCTATTTGCTGACGCACGACTCGGTGCATCGGTGGCAGCTGCCGAAGGTGAAGGCGGAGGCCGACGGGCTGCAGGTCAACGGCAGCAAGATCGCGCTGTTCAAGGAGAAGGACCCGAGCAAGATCCCGTGGGCCGCGCACGGCGTCGACATCGTGATCGAGGCGACCGGCCGCTTCACCACCCGCGAGGGTCTGGCCGCGCACCGCAGCGCCAGCGACGGCCCGAGCCACGTGGTCCTCGCCGCGCCCGGCAAGGGCGTCGACAAGACCATCGTCATCGGCGTCAACGAGGAGACCCTCGACCCCGCCAAGGACCGCCTGATCTCCAACGCGAGCTGCACCACCAACGCGCTCACGCCGGTGCTGATGACCCTCGACCGCATCTTCGGCGTGCGCTGGGGCCTGGTCGGCACGACCCACGCCTACACCAACGGCCAGGGCATCATCGACACGCTCTCCGGCAAGGACCTGCGCCGCGGTCGCGCGGCCGCGGTCAACATCGTCCCGACCTCGACCGGCGCCGCCAAGGCGATCGCCCAGGTGCTCCCGAACCTCAACGGCAAGGTCGACGGCACCGCCGTCCGCGTCCCCGTCGCCGACGGCTCGCTCTACGACGTCGTCTGCACCCTCGAGGGCAGCCCGAGCCTCGAGCGCGTGCTCGAGGCGCTGCGCGAGGCCGCCAGCAGCGAGGCCCTGCAGGGCATCCTCGACGTCCGCGACGACGCGCTGGTCTCCTCCGACATCCTCGGCGACTCGCACTCGAGCATCGTCGACGTCGGCGCCTGCATGGGCCTCGGCCAGCTGGTGAAGATCGTCGGCTGGTACGACAACGAGTGGGGCTACTCGGCCCGCCTCCTCGACCTCATCGCGGTGCTCGGCAACTGGATCCAGTCGCAGCCGCGCAAGGCCTGAGGGCCCGCCGCAGCGCCCGGGCCGTCTCGGTCCGGGCGTTCGTCATTTAATCTCCAGAGATATCGAAACCGAGATATCGCGCCCGATATCACCGATCATATCGCGCCTCAGGCGGGGAACAGCTTGCCGGGGTTCAGGATGTCGCGCGGGTCCCAGACGCGCTTGAGCTGCTGCTGCAGCGCGCGCAGCGGGGCGGACTGCTCGAGCGGCATGAACGGGCGCTTGCTGATGCCGATGCCGTGCTCGCCGCTGAGGGTGCCGCCGAGGGCGATGGTGACGCGAAACAGGTCGGCGACGGCCCGGTCGACGCGCTCGGCGACATCGGGGCCGGCGGCGGGGTCGTAGAGAATGTTGACGTGGAGGTTGCCATCGCCGGCGTGGCCGAAGCTGGCGACGTCGAGGCCGTGGCGGGCGCCGAGCTCGCGGGCGGCGCTGGCGAGCGCGGGCAATTGCGCGAGCGGGACCGCGACGTCCTCGCTGATCTTCCGCGGCCAGCGGGTGCGCAGGGTGTGGCTCAGGGCGCGACGAACGTCCCACAGCCGGGCGCGGGTGCTCGGGTCCTCGGCGAGGGTGACGTCGAGCGCGCCGGCGTCGCGGCAGTGCTGGGCGGCGCGGCGGATGCTGGCGTCGAGGCCGGCCGCGTCGCCGTCGATCTCGATCCACAGGAGGGCCCTCGCGGCGTCGGGCACCGGGACCGCGAGGCCGCCGGCGTCGAGCAGCGTGCGCACGCACAGGCGATCCGCGAACTCGAGCGCGGTCGGGACCACGCCGCCGGTCTGACAGCGGTGCACGGCGGCGCAGGCGTCGATCTCGTCGGCGAAGCTGGCGAGCAGGGTCAGCGCGGCGGCGGGCCTTGGGACCAGGCGTAGGGTGCAGGCGGTGGTCACCGCGAGCGTGCCCTCGGAGCCGACCAGCAGGCCGGCCAGGTTGTAGCCGGTGACGCCCTTGATCGAGCGGTGACCGACGCGCAGTGGTTCACCCGTGCCGGTGACGACGTCGAGGCCGAGCACGAAGTTGCCGGTGACGCCGTACTTGCACGCCCGCGGGCCGCCGGCGTTGGTCGCGACGTTGCCGCCGAGGCTGCACTGCTTCCAGCTCGCCGGGTCGGGCGGGTAGAACAGGCCGCGGGCCTCGGCCGCGTCCTGCAAGGCCGCGTTGATCACCCCCGGCTCGACCTCCGCGAGCAGCGAGCGCTCGTCGATGTCGAGGATGCGGTCCAGACCGGCGAGGTCGAGCACGACGCCGCCGTGGTCCGCGAGGCAGCCGCCGACCGTGCCAGTGCCCGCGCCGCGCGGGCTCAACGGGACCCCGAGCTCGTGGCACAGCGCGACCAGCTCGGCGACCTGGGCCCGCTCGCGCGGCCGCACCACCAGGCCCGGCGGGAACGGGCCCTCGGCGCCGTCGTCACGGGCGTAGCGGGCGACGCCGGCGTCGTCGGCGACCAGCAGCTCCGCGCCGAGTGCGGCCCGCAGCCGCTCGCGCAGCGCGTCGAGCGGGAGCCCGCGGGAGGGCGCGGAGGACGGCGCCATGGCTCCGGCTTCAGCTCAGACGGAGAACGAGCTGCCGCAGCCGCAGCTGCCGGTGGTGTTGGGGTTGCCGAACTTGAAGCCGGCGCCCTGGAGCCCCTCGACGTAGTCGATCTGGGTGCCCATGAGGTACATGAAGCTCATCTGGTCGCAGACGAGGTCGACGCCGTTGCTGACGAAGCGCTGGTCGCCCTCGGCGGGCTCGTCGAAGTAGAGGTCGTACTGGAAGCCGCTGCAGCCGCCGCCCATGACCTTGACGCGGAGGGCGTAGCCCCCCTCGATGGCCTCGGACTCGCGGATCTCCCGGATCTTCGCGGCGGCGGTCTCGGTGACTCCCAGGCCGCCGGCCATCTCCGGGTCGTCCGTGGCCGGCGCGGGCGGCGGGTTGTGCGTGTGGGCCTCGTGCCCATGGGACTCGTGCGCGTGGTCGGTGGCGGACATGCTGGACTCCTGCGTCGCCGTGGCCGGGCCAAAGGTGACGTTGGGTAAGATGCTCGGCCGCCGCGACGGGGTCAAGCGGGCCGCGGGGGCCGGCACGTGAGCGAAGCCGGGCCGCCGGCGGCCGGGGGCCGGCGGGCGCGGACCCGCGCCGCGCGCGGTTTGACAGATGCGCGGGCCTTCCCCTACCGTGGCGAGGAGCCGATTTGCCGCAGATTCGCCGGTAAAGGCTCGGAGAACGCATGCGACCGTCCCTACGCGTCCTACCCCTCGCGCTCGTCGTCTGTGCGGGCCTGGCCTGCGGCGAGAGCCGTCAAGAGAAGCTCGCGCGCGAGGCGTCCTACGCCAACGCCGGCAAGAAGGATGACGTGTCGGCGCCGACGCCGGAGATCCCTGCCGACCCGACGCGTGAAGCGCTGCGCCCGCTGCTCACCGAGATCTACGGCAACAAGGAGCGGCTGCCGGACGTGGTCGCGGCCGACCTCTCGAACGAGGATGGACTGCCGTATCAGGTGACCGCCGGGGTGCTGTCGGTGGTGCGGGTCAAGAAGGGTCTCAGCAACGAGGACAAGGTCAAGGCGATCATCCTCGGGACGGCGGAGGCCGACTCGTGGACCTTCCGTAAGAACGCCCGCCGCGACTACGCGGACCTGATCCAGAAGATCAAGTACAGCTACGGCGACGAGACCAAGGAGAAGCTGCTGCGCATCTACGCCGACCTCAAGCTGGTCGCGTTCTTCAATTCGCCGGACTCGGCCAAGGTGATCGCGGGGCTGCCGGCCGAGGTCAAGGGCGCGGTCGAGGCGATGAAGGCCGAGTACGTCGAGCAGCGCGACAAGTTCTGGCAGAAGTGGATGGGCGTGAAGATGTACGCGCGTCGCACGGTGGCCGGCGACGAGCCCTTCCGCGGGGTGCTGCGCCAGATCTCCCGCGACCTCGGACAGGAGGAGGCGCCCGCGCTCAGCTTCGCCGATTCGGTCGACCCGGCGTTCAAGCCCTGGGTCGCCGAGATCGAGGCCGACGAGAAGCTGCTGATCGTGCTGACCAGCATGAAGGAGCTCAAGGACCGGGTCGAGTTCCTCGGCGAGACCCACACGATCTGGGCGATCCAGGGCTCGAACCTGATCCCGGAGAAGGCCAGGAACGTCGCGATCGACAAGGTCAGCGGCTACGGCTTCTTCCGCGAGGACCTCGGCGGCGGCTACAACGACCTCACTTTCGTGTTCTCGCCCAAGCTGGCGGGCGGCGAGCTCAAGCGGGCCTTCCTGCACTCGATGCTGTTTCGCCAGCTCCTGACCGACTATCAGATGCTCGCGACCGCGGGCGGCGACTTCGCGGTCAAGGGCCCCGACGGCGGCGTCGACCCCAACACCTCGATCGTCCCCGACAAGTACGACCCGCTGTATGCCCGCTGCGGCGCGACCGCGGCCCTCGACACCATGCTGGTCGGCTATGGCAGCACCTTCAAGCTGCTCGCCGGCGTGGCCCCGAAGGTGAAGGACTCGGAGAAGGCGCTGGGTATCGCCCACAAGTGCATCATCGAGGGCGCGCGCGGCGACATCCGCATCCCGGCCAAGGACGACGAGTTCGACACCGAGGGCCCCGCGCCCGCCAGCCGCCTCGCGCTGTACCAGATGCTCGCGCGCTTCGAGAAGTTCGACGTCGACACCGCGGCGCTCTCGGGCGACAAGCGGACCGCCGAGGACGACGCGATCGACGAGCAGGAGAAGCTGCTCAAGCAGCTCAAGGCCCAGGCCGAGGCGAAGAAGAAGGAAGAAGAGTAGTCCGGGCTCCGACCGACCCGCGCGGCGCAGACATGACCAGCACGAGCACGACCGACGAAGCTGCCCTCCTCGCCATGGACGCCGCCGCGGTGCAGGCGGGGCTGCCGAGGTTCAACGCCGCCGAGCTGGAGGCGCTGGTCCGCCGGGCCAACGTCGAGTACTGGGACAGGGCCGCGCCGACCTTGCCCGACGCGTTGTATGACCAGCTGGTCGAGCGTCTCAAGCGGCAAGCGCCGGACGCCGCGGTGCTGTCGGCGATGGGCCCGTCGGCGCCCGGGGAGCCGGCGCTGGCGGCCGACGAGGCGGTGTTGCTGGCGCCGGAGGCCCGCTTCGGCGCCGGCGTCATTCACAAGCGGCCGATGCTGTCGCTGGACAAGTGTTACAACGAGGTCGACCTCCAGGCCTGGGCGACCAAGTTCACGGGCGAGATCCTGGTGATGCCGAAGATGGACGGGGTCGCCTGCAGCCTGCGCTACGACCGCAAGGGCAAGCTGGTGCTGGCCGCGACCCGCGGCTCGGGGATCGAGGGCGAGGACATCACCGCCAACGCGCTCGAGATCAAGGCGATCCCCGACCAGCTGGCGACCGCCGGCGCGGAGCTCGAGATCCGCGGCGAGCTGTACATGAAGCTCAGCGAGTTCGCCCGCTACAAGGACGACTTCGCCAACCCGCGCAACCTGACGGCCGGCTCGATCAAGCAGAAGGACCGCAGCAAGAGCCGCGCGGCCCACCTGAGCTTCTTCCCCTACGACATCATCGGCCCCGACTTCGCCGACGAGCGCGAGAAGTTCGCGAAGCTGGTGGCGCTCGGCTTCGCGGAGATCGACCACGAGTTCGTGCCGCGCGAGCAGCTGCAGGCCGCCTACGAGCGCTTCGCGCGGGCCCGCCCGGGCCTCGACTACGAGATCGACGGGGTGGTGTACCGCACCTCGTCGCTGCGCGAGCAGGCCCGGCTCGGGCTGACGGGACATCACCCGCGCTACGCGATCGCCTACAAGTTCCAGGGCGACTCCGGGGTGACCGAGCTGCTCGATGTGCTGTGGTCGGTGAGCCGCACCGGGCTCATCACGCCGGTCGCGCTGCTCGAGCCGGTCGAGCTCAGCGGCGCGATGATCGGCCGCGCCAGCCTGCACAACCTGAACATCTTCGAGGCGCTCGGGCTCAGCCACGGCTGCCGCGTCGAGGTCACCCGCCGCGGCGGCGTGATCCCCAACGTCGAGCGCGTGATCGAGGCCGGGCCGCACGCGCGGGCCTTCGAGCTGCCGACCCACTGCCCGGCCTGCGGCAGCCCGGCCGCGCGCAACAAGAAGCGCGAGGGCGAGTTCCTGTGGTGCAGCCGGCCGAAGCAGTGCGTGCAGGCGCGGCTCGGCGAGCTCGAGCACTTCGCGAAGGTCGTCGACATCCAGGGCTTCGGGCCCAAGGTGATCGCGGCGGCGGTCGACGCCGGCCTGCTGAGCACGCCGGCCGACTACTACACGCTGCGCGCCACCGACCTCGGGGAGCTCGAGCGCCTGGGTGAGAAGAGCGCGCAGAACCTCATCGACCAGATCGAGGCCCACCGCGAGCTGCCGCTGGCGGTGTTCCTGCAGGCGCTCGGGGTCGAGCACCTCGGCAAGCAGAACGCGCAATTGTTGGCCGGCGAGTTCGAGACGCTGCAGCGCATCGTCGGGCTCGGCCGCGCCGACCTGATGGCGATCAGGGGCATCAAGGACGCGATCGCCGACGCGATCGTCGACGGCATCAAGGCGCGGGCGGAGCTGATCGACGCGCTGCTCAAGCACGTCGAGGTCGCGCGGGGCGAGAAGCCCGAGCGGCCGGCGGGCGGGGCGTTGACCGGCAAGAGCTTCGTGTTCACCGGCACGCTCGAGGGCTTCACCCGCGAGCAGGCGCAGGCGCGGGTGCAGGAGCTCGGGGGCGAGTGCCCGAGCGGCGTCAACAAGGCGCTCGGCTACCTGGTGGTCGGGGCCGGCAAGGGCGCCAAGTCGAGCAAGCAGAAGAAGGCGGAGGAGCTGATCGCCGCGGGCGCGCCGCTCAAGGTGCTCAGCGAGGCCGAGTTCCTCGAGCTGACGGGCGGCATCGAGTAGGCGCGCTCAGCCGGGCCGCTGATGGCCCGAGAGCGTCACGGTCACGAGGTCGCCGCCGGCCTCGGTCAGCTGGAGCTCCAGCACCTCGCCGGTGTCGGGGTCGAGCTTGATCCGCAGGCGCGTCACCTCGCGGCGCGCCGGGTGGTTGCGAGCGGGGCTGAGCTCGAGCTGCATCCCGGGTCCGCGCGGGACGCTGACCAGGGTGTCGGCGAGCAGCGCCGCGGGGCCCTGCGCGAGCAGCAGCGCGAACAGGCGCTCGCGCAGCCAGCGGGCGCCCGGGCCGTCCTGAATGGCCGTGGGCGGGCTCGGCGGCAGGGCGGGGTCGTTGGCGACGATCGTCAGGGTCGCGCCCGAGATCCTGGTGGTGGCGCCGCCGGGCGCGTCGTCGCGCAGCTCGAGGTGGTCGGGGGCGGTGAGCGTCAGGCTGCCCGCGACCTGCAGCGGCTCGTACAGCAGCGAGGAGCTGCGGCTCAGCTGGTAGCGCGCGCTGAGGCCGGGCCCGTCGAGCGGCTTCGCCCACAGCTCGAGGCGGCGGCTGAGGTTGCGACCGGGGGCCGGGCTCGCGCCGGTCGGGTTGGGCGCGCTCGCGGGCGCGGCGGCGTGGGCCTGGCCGATCGGACATGCGACGCTGTCCATGAGGACAGGTGCGATCAGACATGTCGCAAGCGCCAGACTGCGGCGGGCGCTCATGGGCGCGGCTCCTCGCGGGTGAGGCGGCGCAGCAGGGCGCACAGGCCCGGCGCGACGCGGGTGGCCAGCGCGAGGCCGAGCAGCCCGCCGAAGCCGAGGACCAGGCCGAAGCTGCGCCAGGCGGGCTCCGGGGTGGCCAGCAGCACCAGCGCCGGCGCGACCTGGCAGGCGACCACGAGCGCGGGCCGGTCGCGGATGGCCGCGGGGACAGGCGCGGCGGCGCCGGGGATTGAGCTGTCCCCGGGGACAGGCGCGGCGGCGCCGGGGATTGAGCTGTCCCTGAGGACAGGCGCGTCGGCGCCGGGGATTGAGCTGTCCGTGGGGACAGGCGCGGTGCAGGCCCGGGCGGCGAGCTCGGCCGCGCAGGCGCCGACCAGCAGCAGGGCGGGGAGCAGCAGGGGGAGGCCGACGCCGCCGGCGGCGACGAGCAGCGCGAGGGCGCCGGCCTGGGCGGCGAGGCCGACCAGCGCGGCGGTGAGGGCGACGGCGAGGCGACGGGCGGAGAGCCAGGTCAGGAAGGCGGAGAGCCACGCGGCGGCGGCGAGGAGGAGGCCGAGCCGGGCGTCCCGGGCCCGGGCCTCGGCGTGGGCGAAGACCGCCGGACCGCGCAGGTCGGCCGGCAGCGTGAGGTCGGCGGGCAGGTCCTCGGCGAGCAGGACGCGGCTGAGCGCGGCGACGCCGGTGCCGTCGCGCTCGAGGCGAGTCGCCAGCCAGCCGGCGAGCGGACCGGCGAGCGCGGCCGCGGGGGTCGGCAGGCGGTTGGGGTCGAGGGCGCGGATGAACTCGCCGAAGGCGTCCGGTCGCAGGCCCTGCTCGGTGAGCGCCACCCGCAGCAGGTCGATGCGGCCGGGCAGGTCGAGGCCCGCGAGCGCGGCCTTGCGGGCCTCGGCCTCGGCCCCGCCCAGCAACAGGCTGCCCGGCGCGTCGACGCGAACGGCGACCTCCGGGCCCAGGGCGGCGAGCCGGGCCGCGTCATCGACCGCCGCGCCGAGGGCGGCCGGCTCGTCGGCGCCGATGGCCCGCAGCTCGGCGACCCGCGAGGGCGGGAAGAACTCGGCCGCCAGCGCTGCATCAGCCGCGCCGAGGTCGTAGGGGACCTCCGCAACATGGCGCGAGGACCATGTCCCGGCGGCCAGGAGCGCCAGGAGCACCGCGAACGCGACCAGCGGCGGCCAGCGGTGCGGCGGGCGGGCGCGGCGGGGCGCGGGCGGACGGGCGGCACACAGCCGTAGCAGCGGCGGTCCGAGTCCGCGAACGACGAGGGCGAGGCCCAGCAGCGCGAGCGCCCACACCCAGGCCCAGCGCTGCCACACCGGGTACGGCAGCAGCAGCAGCGGGGTCAGGGCGAGGGCGAGGCGCAGGCACGGGCCGAGGACGCCGACCCCGCGGTGGACCGCGAGCGGGACAGCGAGGGCGAGCACGACGCCCAGCAGCGCGAGCAACACGGGCGCGTCGAGCCACCGAGCGCCCGCGAGCAGCACCACCAGCGGGGCCGCGGCAGCGACGACGACGACGAGCGCGAGGGCGATACGGGTGCGTCGCAGACCGAGGGTGAGGACGAGGACCAGCGCCGCAAACGTGGCTGCTAGGAGATCTACCAGTCGAAGGCTCGATCGCTCCGTCGGCGCTACATTTGCGGTAATGGGAAATACATTTAGTTCAATTCCCGTATCTACGCCGAAGCGCGCAGACAGCTGTGCGGAGGCCCACGCATGCAGGTGCGCCGGTGGCAGACCTGTCCGAAGATACAGCAACAACGTACGTCCGTCCGCGGACAGCAAGTCACCGGATGCGGTCGGGATCGGGGCCGAGGCCGCGCCAGCGCCGAGATAGCCGGGGTCGGCGGCACCGAGCGCGCGAAGCCCCAGCGGGTCGCGGCGCGGCTGCTCGTCGCTGACGCCGAACAGCGGGCTGGCCAGGCGAGCGCGGATGCCTGCGACCGCGGCCCGCATCGCCGCGGGCTCGAGGCGGGCCGCGAGCGCGGCGTGCTCGCTCGGCGCGATACGATAAAGGATGTGGGCATCGAGCCAGCCGCGGGCCTCTGCGGGCGGCGGTGAGAGCGGGAAATGGCCCGGCAGCTGCGGCCCGAGCTGATCGACGATCTGCGGCCAGCTGTCCGCGGCAGCCGGTCCGCGCAGCGATAGCCGCAGGTGGCTGCCTGCCGGCGGACGATGTTCCATCGGCAGCAGATCCTCGACGCCGCCGATGATCGCCGGCTGGTCGATGAGCCAGCCCCCGAGCCCCGCCAGCGCGGCGCAGCCCAGCAGCACAGCGAGGGCTCGGAGGGTCGTGCGGGGCGCGGCCGGCAAGGTCGAGGCGACGATACCACAGCGATGGCGCGAGTTATGCACCACGGAGCGAAGCATGACCTGTCCTCACGCCCGGCACCCCGACCCACCGGTGCGCACCTCGACGCGACGGCGATACCGCGGCTTGCAATGGCACCGCGCCGCAGGTATGGATGGCAGCTGCCAGGTGGGTGGGTGAGTCATGGTTGTTGCGGAGCGTACGGAGGCCCTTCGTCCGATGTCTTTTCACATCACTCCCCCGACGGGGCAGACCCTCAATCCGCACCATACGGTGGCGGAGCAGCGCAACATCGAGTGGGTGCTGCGCTTCTGTCCCGGCCTCGCGCAGGAGCCGGCCAAGCTCGACCGCCTGCGTCAGGCCCGCTTCTCACGCCTGGCCGCCTTGACCTACCCGCGCGTCGGCGCCGACGAGCTGACCCTGCTGTGCAACTGGATCACCTGGCTGTTCGTGCACGACGACTGCTGGTGCGACGACAGCGACGCCGACGAAGCGGCGCTCACGCAGCTGCACACGCAGGTGCTAGCGACCCTTCGCGGCGAGCTCACCCCGGCGCCCGACGACACCGCGCTCCTGCACATGCTCGCCGAGCTCGGACCCCGCATCCGCCGCTGGGCCAATGACGGCTGGATGGACCACTTCATCGCCGACATCGACGCCTACCTGCAGAGCAACCGCTGGGAGGCCCAGAACCGCCGACTCGGCCTCACCCCGCCGCTGGCCTCCTACGTCAAGATGCGCTGCTTCACCGGCGCGATGGACACCGTCTTCGACTGCATCGAGCTCTGCGAGCACCTCGACTTCGCCCCGGGCCTGCGCGAGCACTCCGCGCTGTCTCGCCTCCGCCTGCTCGCCAACAACTGCGTGTGCTGGGCCAACGACATCTTCTCCCTCGACAAGGAGCTGCTCGAGCACAACGCCCACAACCTCGTGTTCGTGCTGCGACGCGAGCGCGGCCTCACCCTCGCCCAGGCGCTCGACCAGGCGGTGGCGATGCACGACGCGGAGCTGCGGGCCTTCGAGTGGTCCGCGGCGCGTTTGCCGGACTTCGCCGGGGAATTCCGCCGGCAGTTCGGCGCCCGCGCCGAGGCGGCGATCGGCACCTACGTCGCCGGTCTGCGTTCGTGGATGCGTGGGAACATCGCCTGGTCGTGGGAGACGCCCCGCTACAAGGGCTGCCTGAGCATGCGGGGCTTCAGCGCGAATGTCTGAGGGCTTCGGGGCCCCGCGGTCTCGGGGCCCGCGGCCCCGCGGTCCGCGGCCTCCGGGTCGCCTCGGCGCTTGATCGCCTCGGTCCGATGTGCCCTCATCATCGGGGGGCAGGCGCGGCCGGTTGCCCTGTCGATTCATGAGCTTCCCGCTGCAAAATCTCAGGGCCGCGATGCTGTGGGGGGTGCCGTACGCCGGGTCCCCGAGCCTGGCCGCGCGCATCATGCTGACCAACCAGGTGTTCATCCTGGTGCTCTGCGCGGTGCTGCTGTACGCGGTGATCTTCAGCGCGATCGGTCAGGTGCGCGAGGGCCTGCTGGCGCTGCCCTTCGCGGCGGTGTTCCTGGTCTGCATGGTGAGCAACCGCTTCGGCTGGTTCAACGTGGCCAGGGTCGGCCTCGTGCTCGGCTGCGGGACGATCGTCGCCGTGTTCGCGATGCTGTTCGGCGCGGACTCCGGGGTCCAGTTCGTGCTGTTCCCGATCGTCGGCTTCCCGCTGATCTGCTTCGAGCCGCGTGAGCGCTGGCAGATCGTCGGCTGCAGCTGCTTCATCATCCTGACCTTCTTCACGCTCGAGCTCTCCGACTACAGCCTGATCACCGCCAGCGTCACCGACCCGCTGATCCAGCGCTGGGTCTACCTGACCCTGGTCCTGACGACCTTCGTGCTGACCCTGCTGCCGCTGCTGCTGTTCTACCTCGCGTCCTCGCGCGCCGAGCAGCGGCTGATGCACGCCAACGCCGAGCTCCAGCGCGTCAACGACCAGATGAACCGCGCCCGCGACGAGGCGGTCCACGCCAATCAGGCCAAGAGCATGTTCCTCGCCAACATGAGCCACGAGCTGCGCACCCCGCTGAACGCCATCATCGGCTACAGCGAGCTCATCCGCGAGGAGCTAGAGGAGGCCGGCGTCAGCGAGTCCAGCGTCGACCTCGAGAAGATCCGCGGCGCCGGTAAGTACCTGCTCAACATCATCAACGACGTGCTCGACCTGTCCAAGATCGAGGCCGGCCGCGTCGACATGTTCTGGGAGAGCTTCGACATCGACGACCTCGTCGAGGACGTCGCCGCCTGGGTCCGACCCCAGGCCGAGAAGACCCGCAACCGCATCGAGGTCCTGCGCCCGCGCGGCGACCAGCTCGGCAGCATCACCGCCGACAAGACCCGCCTGCGCCAGGCCCTGGTCAACCTGCTCCACAACGCCTGCAAGTTCACCGATAACGGCGTCGTGCGCCTCGCGGTCCACCGTGAGCTCAGCGCCGACGCCGAGTGCATCGTCTTCAAGATCAGCGACACCGGCATCGGCATGGCCCCGGAGATCGTCCGCGAGCTGTTCCAGCCGTTCACCCGCGGCGACATCGAGACCATGCGCAAATACGAGGGCACCGGCCTCGGCCTCGCCATCAGCCGCCGCCTGATCCGCATGATGGGCGGCGACATCACCGTCGAGAGCACCCCCGGCAAGGGCTCGACCTTCACCGTCCGCGTCCCCGCCCACGGCGCCATGCCCGAGGACTCGATCATCGAGCCCGCCGCCAGCAACAGCTTCCCCGTCGAGGTCCGCGCCGCCCGCTCCGGCATCAACGCGCGCACGAGCGGCGCACATAACACGATATGAATCCTTCGTGACAATCTGCAGTCCACGCAGTTAGGCAATCAACGGACCCGCCGGGTCTTCATCGGTGGAAGGATACGGGGCGCGAATCTGCTGCCTGGAGACAGCGGGGACGACCTGTCGTGGGGTCACACGCCGTCATGAAAAAAAGCCGGAAGGCCGACGCCCGCTCGAGCCATCCATGCTCTTGCCGTGATCCTCGACGCCGTCCCACCGTCGCCGCTCGTGATCGCCCCCAACAAGCGGGGACGGGCGTCGAATCGATACGCGGTGGAGCTCGACGGTCACCCCTGCGGCTGGCTCACGGACCTCGCGGGCGCCGCGGTCGGCGGGGAGCTCGGCTCGTCGGCGGGCCGCTACGAGGAGCTGACGCTGCGCTGCTGGCCGGCGATGCCGCGGAGCTTTTATGAGTGGGTGCTGCGGTCCTTCGCGCCGGAGCCGGGGGCCTCGGACGGGCTGCTGGTGCTGGCGGACGACGGGGACCGCGAGCTCAGTCGGCTGCGCTGGATGGGTGGGGTGGTGACGGAGTTCGCGACGACGGCGATCGACGCGGCGTCGCTCGAGACCGCGAAGGTGGCGCTGAAGATCAGCCCGCAGCGCTCGCAGCGGGGCGAGGCGCTGGGTCCGGCGCTCTCGGCGGCCGCGACCGAGACCCGACGACCGCTGCCGCCGAGCATGCCGGTCCTGCAGATCGACGGCCTCGAGGAGGCGTGCAGCCACATCACCCGCGTCGAGGGCCTGGTGATCCGCCAGAGGGTCCGCCGGAGCCCCGGGGACGGCCCGGCGCGGCTCGAGCGCGAGGCCCAGGGGATCTACACCAGCCCGCTGGTGCTCACCGTCCCGGAGGCCAAGGCGTGGGGCTTCACGCGCTGGCTCGAGGCCTGTGAGGCCGGACGCAGCAACGGCCGCACCGCGACCATGGTGCTCGGCGCCCCGGGCGTCGGCTTCACCGTGGCGCTGCAGGGCGTGCGCCCGGTCCGCATCGACGAACTCCCCGGCGACGACGACCCCCGGCGGCGCGAGCTGCGGGTCGAGTTGAAGGCCCGCGAGGTCGCATTCGCGCTGGCGCCGGGCAAGTGAGGCGCGGCAAACTCCGCGCGTGCAGCTGAACCCGGAACAACAGGCGGCGGTCGAGCACCGCGGCTCGCCGCTGCTGGTGCTGGCGGGCGCGGGCACCGGCAAGACGCGGGTGATCACCAACCGCGTGACGCGGCTGCTCGAGCAGGGCGTGCCGGCCTGGCGGATCCTCGCGGTGACCTTCACGAACAAGGCGGCGGCGGAGATGCGCGAGCGCATCCACCAGCAAGCCCCCGAGGTCCCCGAGGTCGAACGCCTGTGGGTCGGCACCTTCCACTCGATCTCCGCCCGCATCCTGCGGCGGTATGGCGAGGCCGTCGGCCTGTCGCGCAACTTCGCCATCTACGACACCGATGACCAGATGCGGGTCATGAAGCGCGTGCTCAAGGAGCTCAACATCGATGACAATCGGCTCGCGCCGCGCGCCGTGCTCGGCCACCTCGACAAGGCCAAGAACCGCGGCCTGCCGGTCTCACAGCTGGAGAAGCTCGGCCTCGACGAGCCGGTCAACTCGCTGAGCAAA
>Ga0209480_10001043_pt1 | contig 20733 bp, 15 predicted proteins | sample JI61114C2DNA_FD_187501 | JGI IMG/M metagenome (GOLD analysis project Ga0209480, IMG submission 187501) | Wastewater effluent complex algal communities from Wisconsin, to seasonally profile nutrient transformation and Carbon sequestration -... | ecosystem: Engineered > WWTP > Effluent > Algae... | reverse complement strand
CCCCAGCCGCACCCTCTGCCCCCCCCACCCGCACCGCCAACAACGACGCCCGCGGCGCAGGCATCCAGCCCGACTACGACGGCGAGGCCGCCCTGCTGCGCGAACAGGTGCTCCCCCGCCTCCCGGACCCGCTGCCCGTCGACCGCCGCCGCGCCTGCACCGCGATGCTCGACGCCGCGGCGACCTTCTACGCGGACATCGAGGCCGAGCCGCCGCGCGCGCCCAGATCCTCGCCGACCTCGCGGCCACACGTGACGCCGAGCTCCTCGGCTGCGAGCGCGAGACCAGCGTGCGCGCCGCGAGCTGCGTGCAGCTGCGCCTCGGCGACCGCGACGCCGAGCTGCCCTGGCTGCTCGACCAGTGCTCGCGCGCCTTCCCCGACTGACCTGTCCCTCAGGACAGCATCAGCTCGACCGCCCGGGCGCTTCGGCGAGGATCGTGTCCGCGAGCTGCTCGGCGAGCTCACGCACCATGTCGCCGCGCACCAGCGTCGCCAGCCACTCCGACGGGATCCCCCGCAGCCCGTACATCGCCCCGCAGATCGCCCCGGTGACCGCCGCGGTGGTGTCGGTGTCGTCGCCGAGGTTGACCGCCAGCAGCACCGACTCGCGGTACCCCCGACCCCGCTCCGCCGCCCACAGGCTGGCCTCGAGGCAGTGCAGCACGTAGCCGCTGCCGGCGATCTCCTCGCGCGGGGCCCTCAGCACCGCGCCGTCCAGCACGCGCCCGAGCAGCTGCGCCTCCTCCGGCCGCAGGAAGCCGCGTAGCTCGCCCGCGGCCGCCTGGATCGCCTCGTCGAGGCCCTGACCGGCGAGCAGGCCGCGCAGCAGCAGCGAAAAGTACGCGCAGCACATCGTCGAGCGCGGGTGCGCGTGCGTCAGGGCGCTGACCTCGACGCTGCGCGCGACGATCGTCGCCGCGTCGAGATGGTGCACCGCGCAGCTCAACGGGGCGATCCGCATCAGCGAGCCGTTGCCGTTGTCATGCTCCTCCTGCCCGCCCCAGGCCTCCTGCGGGAGCCCCTGCGCGAAGCGGGCGATCGCCGCCCGCGTCGCGTTGCCGACGTCGAAGACCTCACCATGCGCCGTCATGTAGCCGGTCGTCAGCCACGCGTGGAAGCGCCGCATCATGTCGCGCGGGGCGAAGCCTGCGAGCAGGCTCTCCGCCGTCACCAGCGCCAGCGAGCTGTCGTCCGACCACGTCCCGGGTGGCTGCGCGTGGGTGCCGAAGCCGGTCATCGTGGTCACCGGCGTCCGGTCGAGCTGCCGCCGCGACTTGAACTCCGCCGGCACACCGACCGCGTCGCCGACGACCAGGCCGACCATGCAGCCGACCAGCTGCTCGCGCAGGGTCAGCGGCCCCTCGAGCGTCGCCGCCGCTCCCACCGCGCAGGCCGTCGCCGCGCCGACATCCTCGCCGGTGCCGCCGAGCAGCGCCCGATAGCAGGCGAACACATCCTCCCCGAAGCACACCAGCTCGACGCGGTCCACGCTCGAACCGGAGCTCAGATGGCGACGCAGCTCCGCCACAGCGACCGCGCAGGCGAGCTCGAGCGGATAGCCATAGACCCCGCAGGAGATCGCCGGGAACGCCAGCGATCGCAGGCCCTCGCGCTCGGCCAGCGCCAGGCTGCTGCGGTAGCAGGACCCCAGCAGCGCCGCCTCCCCGTGCCCGCCGCCGCGCCACACCGGGCCGACCGTGTGGATCACGTGCCGGGCCGCGAGGCGATACGCGCGGGTGATCTTCGCCTGTCCCGTGGGACAGCCCTGCAAGCCGCGGCACTCGGCCACCAGCTCCGGCCCGGCGGCGCGGTGGATCGCCCCATCGACGCCGCCGCCGCCCAGCAGGCTGCTGTTGGCGGCGTTGACGATCGCGTCGACCGCCCGGCTCGTGATGTCCCCACGGATGAGTTCGATGCGTCCCGGCACCAGGCGAGCATCGCACGCCGCTCACCTCGACCTCATTGCAATTTTTTCGACGAGGCGTCAGGTTTGATGCGCGATCTGATGCCCACGCCGCGTATCCACGAGCTCCCGGTCGAGCCCGAGCCTGACCCAAAGGCCAGACGACTCGCGCGCAAGGCCCGGCGCCAGGAGAACCGCCGCCACGCCATCCTGGCCCGCGCCCGTGAGGTCCTGGTCGCACACGGCCCCGTCGCCTTCACCATGGAGCAGCTCGCCGCCGCCGCCGACACCAGCAAGGCCACGCTCTACTACTACTTCCGCTCGCGCGAGGACGTCGTGGGCGCCCTCGCCGTCGAGGTCCTGCGCCGCGAGGTCGAGGCCCTCAGCCGCGCCGTCATCCACGCCGAGACCGGCATCGACGCCCTCGCCGCCCTCGTCCGCGCCCGCGTCGAGCACCACCTCGCCGACCCCGACGGCTTTCGCATCCTCTACCAGTGGGCCCCCGTGCTCGGCGACCCGCAGCGCCTCCTCCTCGCCGAGGTCCACCCGCTGAGCGCCGTCGTCAACACCACGCTCGAGGCCAAGCTCCTGCGCGACCGCAAGTCCGGGCTCTTGCACCCCGCCGCCGACCCGCGGCGGCTCGCGGACCTCGCCTGGCTGACCGCCCACGGTCTGCTGAGCCTGGCGCTGAGCCTGAGTCCGGCGGAGCCCTCCAGCTGGAGGGCGCTGTGCGACGAGGCCTGCGCGACGCTGGTTCGGGGCGCGCGGGCCTGAGCTCCGGGCGCGCGAGCGCGCCATCTTCGGATGGGTACCCCGCCGCGATCAGACATTCATCAAATAACTGCTCCATTACAAAACGAAACTTCCTACCGTCACGTTTGTCCCGACTCGGGTCACCAGGAGGAAGGTTCATGTTCGAGCACTACTTGCAGCATCAGGTCCCTGACAGTCGCCGGCGCTGGCGGGTCGCGCTGGCGGTCAACATCGCGGGGTTTGCGACCGCCGGTCTGCTCAGCTTCACGTGGCTGATGGACAAGATGATGATCGCCCAGGTCACCCCGCCGACCCCGCACTTCGTGATGGTGCAGATGGCGATGGAGAGCCTCCCGCCGCCGCCTCCGCCCCCCGCCGCACCGGCGACCCGACCCGAGCCCGAGGTCGAGCCGGTCCCGGACGAGGACCCGCTGACGCCGCCGGACAGCTTCGTCGAGACCTTGCCGAGCCCCAGGCCCCGGGTCGCGAGGGTCATCGGCAACGGCGCGCCGGACAGCAAGGGCACCCTGCCCTTCGGCAACCCGACGGGCCTCATCGGCATCATCGGCAGCCCCCCGGGCCTGCCCCGCGACCCTGGCATCGCGGTTCGCACTGACCCCCGGCCCGAGCCGACGCGGGCCCCGCTGCCGATCGCCACGGTCCGCGCCCAGGCGATCTACGCCCCGGCGCCGGACCAGAACAAGCTCGGCGCGACCAAGGCCGCCATGTTCGACCGCCGCCCCGGCGAGAACGAGACCGCCTTCTGCGTCGACCCCCAGGGCCGCACCACCGACGTCCGCACCACCAAGAAGTTCCCGGGCGACCCCAAGGTCGACGAGGTCTGCCGCGACACCATCAAGGCCTGGCGCTTCAAGCCCTTCCTCGTCGACGGGCGCCCGACCAAGACCTGCAGCGTCCAGGTCTTCAACATCACCTTCCAGTAGTCGACGCTGTCTGTTGCGACATGTCCATATAAACATGTCGCAACGGACATGTCACTGCACAGTGACGGTCGCCGCGCCCGGGAACTCGACCACCAGCGTGTACACGTCGCCCGGGTTGCCCGCGACGTACAGGGTGTGCGGGTCGAAGCCCTCGCCGACCCCGAACTGCGCGTTGGCGACGTTGCTCGGGAATTCGGCCAGCAGCGCCGGCTCGCCGATCGCCGCCCCCGCGCCGTCGAGGCGCGCGCGATACAGCCGACTGTTCTTCTGGTCGATCGCGTAGATGTTGCCGCAGGCGTCGAGGGTCAGGCCGTCGAGCGCCGCCCCGCCGACCGCCGCGACCAGCTCGGGCGCGCCCGGCTCGCCCTGACCGTCGATCACCACGCGCTGGATCTGCCCGGCCTGATACTTGGTGTAGAACAGCAGCTGGCGCTGCGGGTCGTACACCACCCCGTTCGCGCTGCTGGCCTCCGCGCCGGTCACGATCGTCTTCGTCGTCAGGTCCGCGCCGACGCGCAGCACCCGGCTGCCGCCGAACTCGGTGATCCACACGTCGCCCGCGAGGTCCGGGTAGATCCCGTTCGGGCTCGTGAGCCCCGCGACGAACACCCCCGGCTGGCCCTGCGCGTCGTAGGCGATCACGTCGCCGGCACCCGGCAGCGCGACCAGCAGGCGCCCGTCGGCGAGGTAGCGGGTGCCATAGGCCTGCGCGAGCCCCTGCGCCAGGACCGTCTCGCTCTGGTCCGCCCGCACGATCACGATCTCCCCGCCGCGCTTGAGCACCAGCCCGCCCTGACCGTCGAAGGCCAGGTCCTCGCTGCCCTGAAAGCCGCTCAGGAGCAGCGTCGGCGCGAAGGGCCCGGCCGAGACCGCGTCGCAGTCGAACGCCCCTCCCGTCGTGCCCGTCTCGCCGGTCTCAGCCGTGGTGCTCTCCGAGCCGCTGCTGGTCCCCGGCGGCTCGGTGTCCGCGGCCGTGCTACCCGTGTCCGGCGCGCCGGTCGTCGGCAGCTCCGCCGTCGTGCCCGGCTCGGTCGTCGCCGCGTCCCCGGTCGTCGTGCCCGTCGCAGCTCCGGTGCTCCCTGCGCTGCCGTCGGTGGACTCGCCGCAGCCGGCGAGGATCAGGATGCAGACGGAGATCGCGGTCGCGCGCATGGCCGCGAAGCTACGTCAGCGGCCGCGCGAACACAACGCCGTCTCAGGGGCCGACCTTCACGCCGCGCAGATACACCGCCTCGGCGCTCGCCATGACCGTCGGATCTGCCAGCGGATCGGTGGCGAGCACCAGGAAGCTCGCGTCGTGGCCCACGGCGATCGCCCCCAGCGCGCCAGCGAAGCCCGCCCAGCGCGCCGCCGGGGCGCTGGTCCCCGCCGTGAGGATCTCCTGCGGCGTCAGCCCGGCTTGCAGCAGCAGCGCCAGCTCGCCACCGTCGATCCCGGGCGTCATCGTGTTGCCGAAGTCGGTGCCGTACAGCACGGTCACGCCCGCGGCTCGCAGCGCCTTGAGGTTGTTGACCGTCGTCGCCGACCCGCCGAAGGCCCGCAACGTCGAGATCACCGCGCGCCCCGACCACGCCGCGATCGTCGCCTTGCCGAGCGCCTCGGTCGGGGTGTGAGCGAGGATGTCGGCCCCCGCGAGCGCGGCGCGGCGGGCCTCGTCGTCGCTGAGCGCGTGGCTGACGACCGGCAGGCCGAGGGCGTGGGCGCGCGCCGCCGCGGCAGCGAGCGCGTCGTCGGCGAGCTGCGGCGCGCCCGTCACCGGCAGCTTGATCGCCGCGGCCCCGAGCCTGGCCAGCTGATCGACCGCGGCCATCGCGGCGGCCGCGTCGGCGCACTCGATCCCATAGCCGTCCGCGCCCCAGCTCTGGGTCGGGTAGCCGAGCTGCGCGGTGACCATCGGCCCGGTGGCGAGCACACGTAGCGGGTCCATATCGACGCCGAAGATCGCCACCGGCGCCGCCAGGTCCACCGCGCCCGCGACCCCGCGCGCCACGAACTCCGCCCCCGCCGGCGCATAGACCAGATGCACGTGGCTGTCGATGAAGGCCGGCGCGACCCAGCGCCCGCCGAGGTCGATCACCGTGTCACCGGGGCTCGCCTGCAGCTGGCCCAGCGCGTGGATCTTGCCGTCGACGACGCGGATGTCCGTGACCCCGAGACCGACCACGTCCCCGTCCGCAAACAGCAGGCCCTCGGCGGGGCCGCCGCTCGAGCTCGCCTCGCTCGAGCTCCCGGTCTCACCGCCGCTCGAGCTCGAGCTCCCGCCGCTGGTCGGGGCCGACGAGCCGAGCGAGGCGCCCGAGCTGCTCGTCGTCGCGCTCGCTTCGCTGGCGCTCGTCGTCCCCTGGGTGGCACAACCGCCGAGCATCACCACCAGCAGTCCCCAGGGTCGCATCCATGGACTACGCCGGACCTGTTCTGACGGATCGGGCCACGGGCATGAGCGACCGCATCGCCTGCCTGAAGAGACATGTTGTGGTCGCGCGCCGACATCGGCGCGCGGGCCGGGGGCGCGCAGTGTCATGCGCGCCCCCGCTTCGCAGACGGGCTCGCCTGGACCTGCCGAAAATTCGACCGGAGACGCGCTGATATGCTGCCCCCGCGCAAGGCACTTCACGCCCCGAATGTGATCCGCAGCACCGGGTAAGAGTGCCGTTTCTTGGACTTTTGGCTCACGCTATCAGCACAAGGAGCTTCGACATGCTGACCGTAACGGAACGAATCGCTCGTCGTGTGTTGAACGCCCAGGGTCTGCGCAGCCGCTTCATTGCGACGCGAGTCGGCCGCATGCACGTGCTCGACGGTGTCGGCTCCGGGAGCCTGCCGCCGATCGTGATGTTGCACGGCTTCAGCGCCAACGCGATCTGTTACGCCGGGCTGCTCAAGCGGATGGCCCCGCACACCCGGAGGATCATCGCGCCCGATATGCCATCGCACGGCTTCAGCGACTCCCCGGCCGCGGGTCTCGACGAGGCGGCGATGGTCGGCGGTCTCGGAGAGGTGCTCGACCGGGTGCTCGCCGAGACCAACGAGCCGGCGATCATCATCGGCAATTCGATGGGTGGTCTGGCCGCGGTCCGCTACGCCCAGGCACGCCCCGAGCGGGTCGCCGGCCTCGCGCTGGTCTCCCCTGGCGGCGCCCCGATGCCGCCCGCGCTGCTGGCCCAGTTCCTGCGCCAGTTTGCGATCTCCAGCCACCGCGAGGCCCTCGACTTCGTCGACGCGATGTTCGCCGACGGCGCTGGCGTGCTCCGTCACGCCCTCGCCCATGGCATCCGCAAGCGCTTCGGCCACCCGCAGCTGCGCAACCTCCTCGGCGGCCTCACCACCGAGCAGCTGCTCCGTCCCACCGACCTGAGCCAGCTGCGCATGCCCACGCTCTTGATCTGGGGCCGCGAGGAGCGTGTGCTTCCACGCAGTCACCTGGAGTTCTTCTGCGAGCACCTCCCCGCGCACGCCGAGATCGAGGAGTGGCCCAACTTTGGCCATGTGGGCTTCCTTGAGCAGCCGGACGCGCTCGCGGCTCGCGTGCTCGATTTCGCCCGGGTCGCAGGCGACGCCGCGAAAAATCTTGCGCGGCGGTCGACGGGGTGTGGTGATTATGCAACACTCCGGGCATCCGCCTAGCCAAGCCATACCCGTGGGGCTCTGAGGCCTCACATCCTTCACCGGTCGCCCTCGCGCCGGCCATCGCCTCGTTCGGGCCGCTTTCGGGCGCCGCCAACGCGGTGGCTGCACGCGCGCCCCACGCGATCCCGGCACCGGTTCTGCCCACCCTCACCCCGGTCGCCGATCTCCCTGACGCTGACGACGTCTCCGTCCCGCCGCTCCCGCTCCTCCCGTCATGGACGGGCAAGATCCGCCGCTCGGCGCTGGTCGCCACGGTCAACGCCTTCGACCTGCTGGCACGATACCACCGCCTCGAGGTCCGCAACCTCGATCGCATCCCGGTCGACGGTCCGGCCTTGCTGGTCGGCAACCACAACGGCGGCCTGAACCCGGTGGATGGGCTGTTCCTGATCCAGTACTACCGGACCTTCGGCTACGACCGGCCGGTGTACATCCTGGCCCACGACATCTTGTTTCGGGTCAAGAAGGTCGCGGAGATGCTCGAGTCGGTCGGCATCATCCGGGCGCGCAAGGGTCAGGCCAGCGAGCTGCTCGAGGCGGGCCACAAGGTGCTGGTGTTCCCGGGCGGCGACATCGAGTCGATGCGTCCGTACCGTGACCGCCGCAAGATCGTGCTGGCGGAGCGCCAGGGCTTCATCCGTCTGGCTCAGCGGGCAGGCGCCCCGATCATCCCGGTCGTCAGCGCCGGGGCCCACGAGACCATGATGGTGCTGTCGCAGGGCACCGGCATCGCCCGGTTGTTGAACCTGCCGCGCTTCGCCCGGGTCAATTCGTTGCCGCTGCTGCTGGCCGCTCCGTGGGGCCTGCTCTGGGGCCCGACCTGCGCCCTGCCATACCTGCCATTGCCCGCCAAGATCACGGTCCAGGTCGCGGAGCCGATCGCGGTCGAACGCTGCGACGAGCCCGAGGCCAGCGAGCGGGCCCCGCGGATCTATCAGCGGGTCGAACAGACCATGCAGGCGACCCTCGACGAGCTGTACAGCGAGCGCCTGTTCCCCATCCTGGGTTGACGACTCTGGCGCGAGCACCTGTGCACGGGTGTTCGCATCATCGCGGGCCGCCGCAACGAGGACCGCTGCGTGCTCGCTTGCGTCGCCGGCAGTCTTCTCACATGCACGATTCATGGGCACTTGCGCGCGTACGAGTACGTGCACGTGCATATCTCTGATGTGTCGCACCTTTGCCGAGGTCGCGCGACGCTCTCGCCCGACCTCGGGCTCGGATCGCCGCTTGTCAGCGTTCTGGGGCTGCCATAGGCTGCGCAGGATGCAGTTTAGTAATCGATCGAAGCATGGTTTCTCTTTGACGGCGCTCCTCGCCACCGGCGCGCTGCTCCTCGGCTGTCCCGCGGACACGCCGGCGGACACGGAGGGGACGGACACGGAGTCGGGCAGCACGACCCAGGACCCCACCGACGGCCCGCCGACCACCGGCGAGACCACTGGCAATCCCGAACCGATGTGCGGCGACAACCTGAAGGAGGGCGCCGAGGAGTGCGACAACGGGGCCGACAACGCCGATGACAAGGCCTGCACCGCCGAGTGCAAGACCAACGTCTGCGGCGACGGCAAGATGGGCCCCGGCGAGGGCTGCGACGACGGCAACACCGCCGACGGCGACCAGTGCAGCTCGAAGTGCGGCCTGCCCAGCTGCGGCGACGGCCTCGTCAGCGCCGAGGAGGCCTGCGACGACGGCAACGCCACCAACACCGACGAGTGCACCGACGTCTGCACCGCCGCCGTCTGCGGCGACTCCTTCGTTCAGGCGTCCAACAGCGAGGAGTGCGACAACGGGTCCGACAACAGCTCGAACGCCGAGTGCACCAGCGACTGCCTGAACGCGGTCTGCGGCGACGGCTTCATCCTCGAGGGCGTCGAGGAGTGCGACGACGGCCGGAGCAACGGCGCCGGCCAGGCCTGCCGCGAGGGCTGCATCGTGAACATCTGCGGCGACGGCGACCAGAGCGCCGCCGAGGGCTGTGACGACGGCAACCTCGATGAGGGCGACGGCTGCAACGCCAGCTGCGTCAGCGAGGCCTGCGGCAACAACGTCGTCGACAAGCTCGAGGAGTGCGACGACGGCGCCAACGCCGACAACGACGACGGCTGCACCGAGTTCTGCAGCCTCCCGACCTGCGGCGACGGCTTCGAGCAGGCGAGCCTGCTCGAGACCTGCGACCTCGGGCTCAGCAACACCGACAACGGCGAGTGCACGAGCCTGTGCCAGGACGCCGTCTGCGGCGACGGCTTCGTGTGGGAGAACGTGGAGCAGTGCGACCTCGGCCCCGACAACAACGGCAATGACAAGGCCTGCAAGGCCGACTGCAGCGACAACGTCTGCGGCGACGGCTTCCAGGGCCCCGAGGAGAGCTGCGACGACGGCAACGAGACGAACGAGGATCTCTGCACCAACGTCTGCAAGAACGCCGCCTGCGGCGACGGCTTCACCCAGCCGGGCGAGGAGTGCGACGACGGCAACATGGTCGACACCGACATGTGCATCACCTCGTGCAAGGCCGCCGTCTGCGGCGACGGCTTCCTGCTGGCCGACGTCGAGGAGTGCGACGACGGCAACATGGTCGACACCGACGACTGCGTGATGGGCTGCCTGATCGCCACGTGCGGCGACGGCTTCCTCAAGGAGGGCGCCGAGGAGTGCGACGACGGCAACGTCAACTCGGGCGACGGCTGCAGCGCGACCTGCGAGGGCGAGTTCTGGGAGGAGGACTTCGAGGGCGGCATGGCGCTCGGGCCCGAGTGGATCAAGACCGGCAACGTCAACTGGTTCGGCAGCATGACGATGCCGCAGGAGGGCCAGTGGACGGGCGAGTCGGGCAACATCAACGACAGCCAGACCAGCACCATCGAGGTGAAGCTGAACTACACCGGCCCCGGCAACGTGAAGTTCTGGCGCCGCATCAGCACCGAATCCAGCTTCGACTTCCTGCGCTTCTACGTCGACAACGTCCAGCAGGGCTCCTGGTCGGGCAACATCGGCTGGACCGAGCAGACCTACAACATCGCGGCCGGCCTGCACACCCTGAAGTGGAGCTACACCAAGGACAGCAGCGTCAGCTCCGGCGCCGACACCGTGTGGGTCGACGACATCACCACCGTCAACGCCATCCTGCAGTGAACATCGCGGCGAGGTGCCGGGTCCGCCCGGCCCTCGGCGCCGCCGCTGGCGAGGCCGTGCGTCGGCGTCCTGAACGCCGGTCCCGAGCCTTCGCCTGAGCCCGACCCGCCGCGGCCCGCCGCGAGCGGGTCTCCTCGTCGCGCGAGCGCGGTGCGCTTGCACGCGCGCGATTTTGCGATAGCCTGGCCCCTCTCGATGCCTGGCCAGGATCAGCTCGACCTCTTCGGCGGCGCGCCGACTCCGGTCGCGGCCCCCGCCCGCGGCCCGGTCGCGGCGCCGACACACTCGCCCGAGCTCGCGCAGCTGGCCGCGCTGCTCCCGACCGGCCTGCGCCTCGGGACCTCCTCGTGGGCCTTCCCCGGCTGGGCCGACCTCGTCTACGACCGCGCCTACCCGCAACAGCGGCTCGCGCGGACCGGCCTGCGCGCCTACGCGGCCCACCCGCTGCTGCGCGCCGTCGGCGTCGACCGCAGCTACTACGCCCCGCTCCCCGCCGCCGAGTTCGCGGCCTACGCCGCCGAGGTCCCGGTCGACTTCCGCTTCCTGGTCAAGGCCCACGAGGCCTGCACGATCGCCGTGTACCCGCGACACGCCCGCTACGGGGCCCTGCGCGGCCTGCCGAACCCGCGCTTCCTCGACCCCGCCTACGCCATCGAACAGGTGATCGGCCCCACCCTCGAGGGCCTCGGCGAGCGGGCCGGCCCGCTGCTGTTCCAGTTCTCACCGACCGACGTCGAGGCCCTCGGCGGCCCCCGCTGGTTCGCCGAGCGCCTGCACGGCTTCCTCGCCGCGCTCCCGCGCGGCCCGCTCTACGCCGTCGAGCTGCGCAACCGCGAGCTGATCACCGGCGCCTACAGCGACGCCCTCGCCGATTGCGGCGTCTGCCACTGCATCAACGTGTACCCCGGCATGCCGAACCCGATGCAGCAGCTCGAGCGCACCCGCCAGGACCGGGCGCCGGCGCTGGTGTGCCGGTGGATGCTGCACCCGCGCATGACCTGGGAGCAAGCGGAGCAGGGCTACGCCCCCTTCGACCGGATCGTCGACGTCGACGAGGAGCGCCGCGAGGACCTCACGCGGATGTGCCTGCGCGGCGAGCAGCTCGGCCTGCCCGTCCACCTCATCGTCAACAACAACGCCGAGGGCAGCTCGCCGCGGACGGTCGTCGAACTCGCGCGACGCATCGTCGCAGCGCGCGGCCTGATCGAGCCAGTCCAGCCGCAGCTCCCGCCTCGCGCGACCTGAGGGCCGTCCATCCCGGGCTCTGGAGACAGGCCTCGTGGTCACAGCTTGCGCCCCCCGAGTCCAGCGGGCACAGTGGGCGCGCCTCGGGAGAGGCGCGATGAACGACGGACCAGTGACCAGGGGGCGGCGCTTTTTTAAGCTCGCCGGGATGACCGCCCAGGTGGCGGGCAGCTACGCGAAGACCCGCATCAAGTCGATCTTCCAGTCGGAGGAGGCCGCCGAGCACGACCGCCACGAGGCCCACGAGTTGAACGGCGGTCGCATCGCCCGGACCCTCGGCGAGCTCAAGGGCGCGGTGATGAAGGTCGGGCAGATGGCGTCGATCGCCGGCGACATCCTCCCGAAGGAGATGGCCGACGCGCTGCGCAGCCTCCAGCGCGAGGCCCCGCCGGTCGACTACGAGGTGATCGCCGGGCAGATCGAGCGCGAGCTCGGCTCGCCGCCCGAGGCCTTGTTTAGACGCTTCGACCGGGTGCCCTTCGCGGCCGCCTCGATCGGCCAGGTCCACCGCGCCACCACCGATGACGGGCGCGAGGTCGTGGTCAAGGTCCAGTACCCCGGGGTCGACACCGCGGTGAACTCGGACCTCTCGCACCTCAAGCTCGTGCTCAGGGCCAGCGGCCTGATCAAGGTCCGCAAGCAGGCGCTCGACGAGGTGTTTCGCGAGGTCAAGGCGCGCCTGCACGAGGAGCTCGACTACTGCAACGAGGCCGACAACGTCCGCAAGTTCCGCGAGTATCACCGCCGTCACCCCTTCGTGGCGATCCCCGACGTCGTCGGCGAGCGCTCGGCGCAGCGGGTGCTGACGCTGACCTACGAGCCGGGCGACCACATCTCGGAGCTCGACGCGCGCGGCTACTCGCAAGCGACGCGTGACCTGCTCGGCCAGAATTTATTTAAGATGCTGGTCGACCAGCTCTTCGAGCTGCGCACGCTGCACGCCGACCCCAACCCCGGCAACCTCGCGTTTCGCCCCGACGGCACGATCGTCCTCTACGACTTCGGCTGCGTGAAGCAGATCCCCGACCGCATCATCGACGCCTACGGCGCGACGATCCGCTGCGGCCTCGAGGAGGACTACGCGGGGGTCGAGCGCGGCCTCGACGCGCTCGGCGTGCTCAACCCCGACGGCCCGCGGGTCGAGTACGAGTACTACAAGGGCTGGCGCGACATCTTCGCCCTGCCCTTCCTGACCAGCGACACCTTCGATTACGCGAAGTCGACGATCCACGACGAGGTCATCAAGCAAGTCCCCGGCGCCCTCAAGCGAATGGCGTCGTTCCAGCCGCCGCCCGAGCTGGTCTTCATCGACCGCGCCGTCGCCGGGCACTACGGCAACCTGCGCAAGATCGGCGCCCGCGGCCGCCCCCTCGCCATGCTGTGGCCCTACATCTACCCGGCCGGCGAAGCGCTCCCGACCTGACTCGGCCTCATCCCCCCGTGACCGTCGCCGCCAGGCTGCGCCCGTCGAGGTCCGCCGGCGCCCGCAAGCCGAGCAGCTCCGCCAGCGTCGGCGCCAGGTCCACCGTCCCGGCCGGACGCTCGTGCAACCCCGGACGCACCCCCGCCCCGAAGAACAGCAGCGGCACGTCCGTGTCGTAGCTGTACGGCGAGCCGTGGCTGGTCCCCTGCGCCCGCGCGTCGACCAGGTGCCACTGCTTGAAGCGCAGCTGCACGTCCGGGCTGCGGGCCGCGAAGTAGCTGCGCTGGTAAGCGCCGAAGAACGGCCGGCTCTGGTCCGGCGGGCCCGCCAGCTCCGCGGCCGTGAACGCGTCGGCGACGAAGTCGAGGTTGCGCAGCGCCTCCGCGACCGCGGTGTGCAGCGCGGCCGGCTGCACCCCGGCCGAGGCCTCGAGCCAGACGCCGTCCTGGTCGATGAAGGTGAGCGCGCTGCCGGGCAGGCCGAGCCGACTCAGCACCGGGGCGACGGCGGCGGTGACCTGGGCGCGATAGGTCTCGGCGAGGACCCGCCGGGCCGAGTGGAAGCCGCGCAGCACCGCCTCCTCGGGCAGTGGCAGGGCGCCGTGGTCAGCGGTGAGGGCGAGGACGTAGCTGTCCTTTCCGACATGTTCATCGAGATAGGCGAGGAACTCGCCGACGTAGGCGTCGAGGCGCAGGTAGTAGTCCTCGACCTCGTGGCTGAAGGGCCCATAGCGGTGACCGATCAGGTCGGCGCTCGAGCAGCTGATGAAGAGGATGTCGGGGACCTCGTCGGCGCCGAGGCCCTCCGCGGTGACCAGGGCCCTGGCGAAGCTCAGCGTCAGCTCGTCGCCGAAGGGCGTGTCCATCATCCCCTTGGCGAAGCTGACCCGCGCCGCGGCGCTGCCGTCGTCGAAGCTGTGCGGGAATTCGGTGTGCACGCCGTCGGCCTCGGCGGAGACCCGGTCCGGCCCCGAGCGCAGGTACGCCGAGAAGTCGCGCAGCCGCGTCCAGCCGGTGGTGAACCGACGAAACGCCGCGCCGCTGGCGTTGAAGGCCGCCACCCAGGTCGGGAGCTGCGCCCCCTGTTGATACCAGCTCGACGACACATAACCCGCGACCTCCGGGCCGTACCAGTACGCGCGGTCGGGCCCCAGGCCGCCCATCATCACCGCCGAGCGGTCCTTGAGCGCGACCGAGAACACCTTCGCCGTCGGCTCCTGGGCCTTGAGCCAGTCGCCGAGGGCCGGGCGCTGCAGCTGCCGCGGCGAGCGCGACGCCACCTGTGCCGTGCGGGGACCCGCGAGCGCAGCGCGCACCTGCGGGTCCTCGGACGCGTAGACCTCCCTGCGCTCGGCGGGCGCGTACCAGTCGTTGGCGACGACGCCGTGGTGCGAGGGGTGACTGCCGGTTGCGACCGAGGCGTGGCCCGGCGCGGTGAAGGTGCGCGCGTGAAGGATCTGGGCGCGCGTGAACCAGGCGCCCTCGCGGCGGAGGCGGGCGAGGCCCCCGCGGTAGAGGTCCGCGTAGCGGGAGAGGTAGTCGGCGCGCATCTGGTCGATGACGAGCACGACGGCGAGACGGGGGCGCCGGACCACGGGCGCGGGCGCGCTGGTCCCGTCGCGCACGCAGCCGGCAAAGACTGCCGCGGCCAGCGCGAGACCAACAGTGCATCGACGCAGGAGCATGCGGGGCCCCGTTGTACGATCTGGCCGGAAACTAGGCCAGCGGTGTGTGAGCCAGGACGCGCCTCTTCCGTGGGTCGACGCGTTGACAGCCCCGGAGCCCGCCACTCACACTCCCCGGCGAGGAAATGCCCATGCGTCCGAACTTCCTGCTCTCCCTGCCGCTGGCCACCCTGCTGCTCGCCGCGGGCTGCACCAACGCTCCCGCGCCGGCCGCTCAGGCCAGCGCCGACGTCAAAGTCACCGACGTCAAGCCTGCCGAGGTCAAGCCTGCCGAGGTCAAGCCTGCCGAGGTCAAGCCCGCCGACGTCAAGCTCGCCGCTGCGGAGCCGGCCAAGGGCGCCGAGTCCGAGGAGGGCTGCATCTACAAGGACGCCCACCAGGACAAGCCGGATGACGAGGCGGGCTGCCCCCACGGTGCTGGCGAGGACGGGGCCGCGGCCGGCACCGGCACGCCTGGCCACTACGGCGCCGCCTTCGCCCTCAAGGAGACCAAGCCGCTCAGCCAGATCCTCGCCAGCGCGAAGGATGCGAAGGATGGCCTGAAGGACCCGGTCCAGGTCAGCGGCGAGGTCGAGTCGGTGTGCCAGAAGAAGGGCTGCTGGCTGGTCGTCAAGGACGGCGAGGCCCAGGCCCGCATCTTGATGAAGGACCACGCCTTCACGGTGCCGATGGACACCAAGGGCAAGCCCGTCGTCGTCGAGGGGGTGCTCGAGGCGCGCACCTTCAGCGAGGCGCAGGTCAAGCACCTGGAGAAGGACGGCGGCGGCGACCCCGCGGCGGTCGCGGGCGAGCGCACCGAGTACGTGCTGACGGCCACCGGCATCGAGCTGAAGAACAGCTGAAGCCCCGCGCGGGGCTGCGGGCGAGCATTCGCCCGCGCCGCTCGGCATGGGCTGCTCGGCGCGAGGGCTCAGCCCGACGGGCTGCCGACGTTACTGAGCGCGAAGCCTGTCATGTCGCTGTAGGTATAGGCGCCGGCGAGGCCGGTGAAGGTCTCGAAGCTCCCGTCCGCGACGTTGAGGCGATAGGCCTCGGCGCCCTGCGACACGCCCCAGACGTAGCCGAAGAAGTCGACGCTGATGCCGTGCACGTGCTGCGGTAGCGCGAAGGTCTGCTTGATCTCGAGGGTCTCGGCGTCGATCGCCAGGACGCCGCCCGGGTTCGACTTGTAGAGGGTGCCCTTGCCGTCCTCCATGCAGCCGCCCGACTCGCCGGCGCCGGCGACCGTCTGCCAGGTCTCGGTCATCGGGTCGAAGCGCGACGCCGAGGCCGCGCAGGTCCAGACGTAGCCCTTCGAGTCGACCGTCATGCCGTAGCCGCCCGCGACCATGTCCCAGGTCTTGAACTCGAGCGTCTGGTAGTCGACGAACACGAGCTTGCCGATGCCGAGCTGTGAGCCCCAGAAGTTGCCCTTCGCGTCGACCGCTCCGCCGTAGATGCCGTAGTTGTCGGCCGCGACCCCGCCGATCGTGACGGTGGCCTCGATCGTCCCGGTGTCACCGTTGACGCGGACGATGTCGACGGTGCCCGGCGTGTTCATGCCGGAGGTCCAGACCTTCTGGTCCTCCCAGCGGCAGGCGGCGGGGTTGAAGCTGCCCTGCGTCCACGCGACCGGACGCTGGCTCACGTAGGCCATCGGCGTGTACCAGGCGACGCACTCCTCCTCGCCCCAGGCCAGGAATGCGGCGTCGCTGGCGGTCTGCAGCCCCGGGGCGCCGTTGCTGTCGCCGCAGCGGTCCGGGCGGGCGTGGACCTTGGTCAGGCCGCCATAGCGGTTGGCGACCGCGACGTCGCCGGCGAGGTTGACCGAGGTCCGCGACGGGCTGCCGGCCGCGTCGGGGCGGACGACGTAGCGGCCTCGCTCCTTGAGCGTGACCGTCTCGATCTTGCTGATCGTGCCCTGGGTGCTGTTGGCGATCCATATGTACGAGAAATCGGGGTCTCCGTTGCCCATGCCGCACTCCGGCGCGCCGAAGTCCGGCATCGCCAGGTCGAACTTGAGCACGCCCTCGCTCTCGCCCTCGCCGGTCACCGCCTCACCCGTGCTCGTCGGCGTCGTCCCGGTCAGCACATCCGGTATGCCGGAGGAGCCAGTCACGCCGCCCTCTGCCGACGCACCAGGGGCGCCGGCATAACAACCGAACGTCCCTAACGCCAGCATCATCACTCCGGCATTGCTGCGCATACCCGCCCCTCCACGTGCCTCTACCATAGCGGAGCCTGAAGCCCGCGCACAGACCACGCAAACCGCCCAGCCCCCACAAGCGAACGCGGGCGCTGTCGCCCGCGTGCCCTCGCCGATGTTCTCGCCGGCGCCCGCCGGAAGGCTGGCTCAGCCGCAAGGCTGGCTCAGCCGCAAGGCTGGCCGACGTTGCTCAGCCGCAAGGCTGGCCGACGTTGCTCAGCCGGAAGGCTGGCCGACGTTGCTCAGCCGCAAGGCTGGCCGACGTTGCTCAGCCGGAAGGCTGGCCGACGTTGCTCAGCCGGAAGGCTGGCCGACGTTGCTCAGCCGCAAGGCTGGCCGACGTGGCTCAGCCGCAAGGCTGGCCGACGTTGCTCAGCCGCAAGGCTGGCCGACGTTGCTCAGCCGGAAGGCTGGCCGACGTTGCTCAGCCGGAAGGCTGGCCGACGTTGCTCAGCGCGAAGCCCGTCATGTCGCTGTAGGTGTAGGCGCCGACCAGCCCGGCGAAGGTCTGGAACGCGCCGTTCTGGTTGATGTCGAGGCGGTAGGCCTCGCTGCCCATCGACACGCCCCAGACGTAGCCATAGAAGTCGATGCTGATGCCATGGACGTACTGCGGCACCGGGTAGGAGGTCTTGACCTGCAGGGTGTCGGTGTCGACGGCGATGATGCTGCTGTTCGAGCCGCTCATGTAGAGCGTGCCCTTGCCGTCTTCCATGCAGCCGCCGCTGCCGCCGACCGAGTTGGTCTGCCAGGTCTCGGTCATCGGGTCGAAGCGCGCGACCGTGCTGGAGCAGGTCCAGACGTAGCCCTTCGAGTCGACGGTCATGCCGTAGCCGCCCGCGGCCATCGGCCAGGTCTTGTACTGCAGCGTCTGCCGGTTGATGTTGACGAGGTAGCCCTGGCTCAGCTGCGAGCCCCAGAAGTTGCCGTCCTTGTCGACCGCGGCGCCGTAGATGCCGTAGAAGTCGGCATTAATGCCGCTGACCTGGACGTTGGACTCGATCGCGCCGGTGTCGCCGTTGACGAGCAGGACGTCGACGGTGCCGTTGCCGTTGTTGTTGCCGGAGGTCCAGACCTTCTGGTTCTCGTAGGCGCAGGTGGCGTTGTTGAAGGTGCCCTGCGTCCACGCGGCCGGTCGCTGGCTGGCGTAGCCCATCGGCGTGTGCCAGGCGCGGCACTCTTCCTGGTCCCACGGCAGCATGTTGGAGTCGGTGGAGGTCTGGATGCCGGGGACGCCGTTGCTCTCCTTGCAGTTCTCGATCTGCGCGTAGAACTTGGAGAAGCCGCCCTCGCGACTGGCGGTGACGACGTCACCCGAGAGGTTGACCGAGGTGCGCGAGGGGCTGCCGCCGCTGTCGGGGCGGACCCAGTAGCGGCCCTTCTCGACCAGCGTCTGGGTGTCGATCTTGCTGATCGTGTTCTGCTGGCTGTTGGCGACCCAGATGTACGAGAAGTCGGGGTCGCCGCCGCCCATGCCGCCGCCGCCGCAGCCCACGGCGCCGAAGTCGGGCGGCGCGCCGAGGTCGGTCTTGGTCACGCCATCGTCGTCACCGGCGCTGACCATCGAGTCGTTCGTGGTGTCGCCGGTGCCCTGGCTGTCGCTGTTGCTGTTGCCGCCGCTGCCGCTGCCGCTGCCCTCACTGGTCGTCGGGGCGCTGTCGCCGGTCGTCAGCGTGGTGCTGATACCCGGGGTCGTGACGCCGTTCGTCGCGCTCGCCGTCTCCTCGCGTCCGTCGTCGCCGCCGCAGCCGGCCACCGCAGCAGCCAGGATCAAGGTCTTAAGTTCGTTGCGCATGGTGCCTCCGACCCAGGGGGTCATTTCGCACCGTACTCTTTAATTTCTTGTGCGTACATGGGGCTGCGCGTGTGTGTAGACGGCCTCATCATCGCCGACACAATGACGTATCATCGGCGCACTGCCGTGTGAGCCGCATCCCAGCTGGCCCTTGGCCCCAGGCGACGTCCGCCAGTGGTGACCGGGTAAGCCACCGGGGGGCTGCCACCGGCGCCCCCCCCCCGAGACGCGCGGACATGGAGCCCGTGACATCGTGAATGTACGAGGTTTCGCCTGGCAAATTCTGGCGATCAGCGATGATACTGCCGATACATCGTTCATATCACCCCATGATATGGGCGTCCCCTGCGCCCTGACGGCGGCGATGAAATCGTCCAACTCCGACAATATCCCGCTCCGGCGCGGCGGTCGCTTCCACGCGGCAGCTAGCGGCAGCTGCGCAGATTCGACCTTCGAGCGCGCTGCAATGTGCATATTTCAATGCTCTACCTTATTGCCACGATCGCCCGCGCCGCGGCGTCTGGCCGACCCGTCGATTCCCCCTAACCTTCGCGCACCGAGGACCCAGATACCGGGGGACTCACAAACCCAGCGACGAGCTTTGGAGGAACCATGAGATCCGACCACCACACCAACGAGCGCGACGACCAGAACCGCAACAACCGTAACCCCCAGCAGGATCGATTCTCCAGCCGTGATCGCGACGACTCGTATCGCGACGACGACCGCAGCCTGATGGAACGCGCCGGAACCGCGGTCCGCTCATGGTTCAACGACGACCAGGACCAGGGACGCGGCGACCTCCACAACCGCGACTTCCGCAACTACGGCCAGGACGGCGACGAGACGTGGCGCAGCCAGCAAGGCCACAACGTCGGCTACAGCGGCCAGGGCTACCAGGGTGGCATGGGTAACTACGCCCACGGCAATCAGGGCAACTTCGGCTACCCCCAGAGCGGCACCCAGTACGGCCAGGACCAGAGCCGCTTCGGCAGCCAGCGCTCCCAGTACGGCCAGGACCGCTTTGGCGGCCATGACATGGGCCAGCATGGCTCCGACCGCTTCGGCGGCCAGTCCAACCCCGACCGCTTCGGCGGCTCGCAGTACCAGGGCGGCATGGGCTCTCAGTACGGCCAAGGCGGCCAGAGCGGCCAGTACGGCCAGGGCAGGAACCAGGGCGGCATGGGCCAGAGCGGCCAGTACAGCCAGGGCGGCATGGGCCAGAGCGGCCAGTACGGCCAGGGCGGCATGGGCCAGAGCGGCCAGTACGGCCAGGGCGGCATGGGCCCTCAGTACGGCCAGTACGGCCAGGGCATGAGCCAGAGCGGCATGGGCCGTTACGAGCCCAGCTCGCGCCAGGGGATGCAGGGCGGCCAGGGCATGAGCCAGCACGGCGAGGGCGGCGTGACCCGCGGGCGCTTCGTCGGTCGCGGCCCGAGGGGCTACAAGCGCTCCGACGAGCGGCTGACCGAGGAGATCAACGAGCGGCTGACCCAGCATCCCGACATCAACGCCGAGGAGATCGAGGTCAAGGTCCAGAGCGGCGAGGTCACGCTCACCGGCACCGTCGAGGATCGCCAGACCAAGCGCATGATCGAGGACCTCGTGGAGGAGATCTCCGGCGTGAACGAGCTGCACAACCAGCTCCGCATCAACCGCGGCCGCGGCATGTCCAACGTGCAGAGCTCGCAGAGCTCGCAGGGCCTGTCCGGTAGCTCGCAGCAGCCCTCGCGCGGCGACGGCCAGCGGCCGCAGGGCAGCCCTGGCATGGGCAGCTCCAGCCTGGGCGAGCAAAGCGGCCTCGGCTCGTCCGAGAAGTCGCGCGGCGGCAAGTCGGCGAGCTAGCCGACTCGCGGGTGAACGCCGGCTCCAACGAGCCGCGCCGGCGCCCGGAGATCCCGAGCGCCGGCGCGAGGCCCCACGCGAGCTGGCCCCGCCTCACTGCGGCGAGACGTTGCTGAGCGCGATGCCGGTCATGTCGCTGTACGTGTAGGCGCCGACCAGGCCGTTGAAGGTCTGGAAGGCGTTCGGGTTGTTG
>Ga0209480_10001042_pt1 | contig 20761 bp, 20 predicted proteins | sample JI61114C2DNA_FD_187501 | JGI IMG/M metagenome (GOLD analysis project Ga0209480, IMG submission 187501) | Wastewater effluent complex algal communities from Wisconsin, to seasonally profile nutrient transformation and Carbon sequestration -... | ecosystem: Engineered > WWTP > Effluent > Algae... | reverse complement strand
ATCAGCGAACCAAAATGCAAAGGCCCTGTTGGAGATGGCGCGAATCTGCCGCGATATAGATGATTTTCAAGCACTTTATGGCTACACAAGCTTAGAATGCACCTGTACTATTACAAAAATACTAGTCAAATTCCGTGAGGCTTTACGTGCATCCTCGTATTGATTGCGTTTCAGCGCTGCATTGTAATTTCAATCGCCCCCCTGACAACGCCAGCAAGCAGCGCCATCTCTTTGTTGCATTGCTGGCAGGCCTCCCCCTCCCATAATGCACCACCTGCCAGCGCCCATCCTTGAGGCCATTGAAGCGGCGCGGGTACCCTCCCCGCCGCAAATGCTGCTGCGCCTGCTGCAAATGGTGGATGACGACCGCACCACCATGGCCCAACTGGCCGAAGTAGTCGAGCAAGATCCGGGACTGAGCACCCGCGTCTTGCTGGTTGCCAATTCGCCAGCCTTGCGCCGAGGCAACCAACTGCTCAGCCTCGAAACCTGTCTGGTCGCACTAGGCACCCGCCTGATCCGCAGCATCGCCACCTGCCTCTCCGTACAAGCCATGTTCGATCGTCGCAACGGGGTTGCGCAAGCCGATCTCGCTGATTTCTGGGGACACTCGCTACTGGTCGCCGAACTCGCCCGTGGCATCGCTACATCAGTCGCCCACCCACGTCCCGACGAGGCCTATCTGGCCGGTTTGCTTCACGACATCGGCCAATTGATCCTGCTTGGCGCAATGGGCAACCAATACGCCCAGCTGCTGAACAGCAGCGATGACGAGAGTGCGCTTTATTTTGTAGAGAAAGAAGCACTCGGCGTTCATCACGGCGAAATTGGCACCTGGCTGGTCGATCAGTGGCAGCTTGAATCAACATTTGGCGACGGCATCCTCTTTCACCATGCAACGCCTGAAGAAATACTCACAGCGGAGCGACTACCGCAAATCGTCTGGCTAGCGCATGCGCTTAGCAGTGGCGGCGATATTCCGGATGAGTTAAGCCAAGTTGCAGCCAGCATGTTCGGCGGCAAAATAGATCAGGCACTTGGCAATCTGCGCGATCAAGGCATGCAGCGCATGACCTCAATCGCCAGCGCCCTTGGCATTCCCACCCAGCAGCGAGACGCCAACGGTAAGCTGTGCAGTTTGCCAAGACCCAAGGAATCACCGCCACCACCGACCCAGGTCAGCCCCGAAGAAGCCTTGGATGCAATGGTCAGCGGCATGAGCATCATGCAGCCACTGCAGCATGATCTGTTCGCCCTCGAAAGCAATGCCGAAATCCTGCTCTCCCTGCGCGAATCGGCGCGCATCCTGTTCGACCTCAGCCGCGTTGCCTTTCTACTCTGCGACACCAAGGACAACAAGCTGACCGGCAGCGAGGTGGGTGGGCAAGCCCCCATTTTCCGCCAGGTCAGAATCCCGCTCGAGGCACCGCGCAGCCTTGCCGCCTCGGCTGCAACCAGTCGTAGCGTCCGCTCTTCCTACGACGCAACCGAACACCCCACCTCATTGATCGATGCCCAGTTTGCCCGCGCCCTGCTCAGCCCCGGCCTGCTCTGCGTACCGATGGTTGCCCGCGAACGGGTAATCGGCGTAATGGTCTGCGGCCTCAGTACGACCCAGCACGGACGACTGGCCAAACGTATTCCCTGGCTGCACAACTTCGGAAGAATCGCTGCAATCAGTCTTGAAGCACTGCAAGAAGCCAGAAATTATCGCAGCCAGGTCGAATCTGCCGCTTCTGAGCATTTCACCCGTCAGGCACGAAGAGTTGCTCACGAAGCCGGCAATCCGCTGAGCATCATCAAAAGCTACCTTAAGATACTCAATCGCAAGCTACCCGAAGAAACCGGCGTCCGGCAGGAACTGGGGGTGTTGACCGAAGAGATCGACCGCGTCGCCGACATTGTCCGGCGCATGAGTGACATTCCGAAAACGCCTGCGGCCAACCCAACCGTCGATATCGGCGAGTTGCTCAAGGAGTTGCTGGTTTTCTATGGCGACACGCTGTTCCGCAGCAAGGGAATCACTCTCAAGGCCGCGGCCCCAAAAATTGCGCTCCCCATTACCTGTGACCGCAACAGCACGAAGCAGATATTGATCAACCTGTGGAAAAACGCTTCGGAAGCCCTCTCTGAAGGCAAGAATTTCACCATCAATGTCGCCGACAACGTGCTGCACAACGGACGGCATTATGTCGAAGTGCGCTTGGAAGACAACGGCCCCGGCATTCCCGAAACGGCCCTGAGCCGTCTTCAACAAAGCGAAACCACCCCCTCAAACGCGGCGCGCGGCATGGGTCTTTCCATCGTCGGCGCATTGGCCGCCAAAGAGGGTATTCTCATTACCTGCCGGACGCAGGTGGGCCGCGGCACATTGATGTCGCTGCTGTTTCCCGGCGCCGTCCCATCGAATACTCAGGAGTAGACATGAGCATCCTGGAATACGTCAACCTTGCCGCTGATCCACTCGACAGCCACAAGATAAAACGCATCCTGATCGTAGACGACGAACCTCGTCTGCGTACCGCTTATGCCCAACTCCTTGGGCAAGACGGGCGCAACATTGAAGAATGTGCCACTGGTCTGGCCGCCCAAGCCAGACTCAACAAGCGCGATATCGATGTCGTCGTCCTTGATCTCAACCTGCCGGACATCAGCGGCATCGAGATCATGCATTGGATGCAGACCAATCATCTGGACACCTCGGTCGTTGTATTCAGTGCAGATGAATCCATAGACTCTGCCATTCTGGCCCTGCGCCAGGGTGCCTTCGAGTTCATTCGCAAGACCTGTGACCCTGACGAACTGATGTCTGCCGTAGCGCGCGCGCTACGCCGTCGTCAGGTCGAGCAGGAACACGTGACGATGAGCGCCCACATGGAACAGTCCGAACGACTGCACCGCTTTCTCGTCGAGCAATCACCGGACATCATTTACACCCTCGACAACGAAGGTCATTTTGTCTTTATCAACCGCCGCGCTGAAACGCTGCTCGGCTACGAACAAAACGAATTGATTGGCAAGCATTACTCAGTCATTGTCCATCCGGAAGACATTGCCCACGCCAACTACACCTTCAATGAACGACGTATTGGCGATCGCGCATCAAGCAATGTCGAGATACGTCTGAAGAGCAAGAACCTGAGCAAGGGATTCCTCCATTTCGACAACCGCGTCATCGTCACCATCCTTAGCTCACAAGGCGTCTACGCGGCCAGGGATGATGCACCACTAGGCAACTTTGTGGGGACTGCCGGTGTAGCGCGCGATATTACAGCGCGCAAGAAGGCCGAAGAAACCATTACTTTCCAGGCCTTCCATGATCTGCTTACCGGCCTGCCCAATCGCATCCTGTTCAATGACCGCCTCGATCTCGCCGTGGTTCAGGCCGAGCGCCGGCAACAAAGGCTTGGCGTCATGTTTATTGACCTTGACCGCTTCAAACTGGTCAACGACACCTATGGCCACCCGGAAGGCGACGAACTGCTCAAGGCGTTTTCCCGCCGCACCCGCGCCTGTCTGCGCTCAGGCGACACTTTGGCACGCCTCGGTGGTGATGAATTCACGGTACTGCTCCCGGACATCAACTCCGAGAACGACATCACCACGATTGCCGAAAAAATCATGGCTGAAATGACCCGTCCATTTACCGTCGGTGGGCAGGATTACCATGCTTCGGCCAGCATCGGCATTGCGATCTATCCCGAGGATGGAAACTCATCAGAATCGCTGGTACGTAATGCCGACATTGCGATGTACCAGACCAAGAATCAGGGCAAGAACGGGTATTTGCACTTCACCCCGGCGATGAGCTCGAATCAGCGGGATCGTATCGTTCTGGAGAACGATCTGCGTGTCGCGATCAAGACCGGTGAGCAGTTTGAACTGCATTACCAGCCGCAGGTCTCCGATCGCAAACGCAGCGTAATCGGCTTCGAAGCGCTGATTCGCTGGCAGCATCCGACACGTGGCCTGATCGGCCCGGACGAATTCATCCCCATTGCGGAAGAAACCGGACTGATCATCGGCATCAGCGACTGGGTGCTTAACGCGGCTTGCCAACAGCTACATCTCTGGCGCCAGGAGGGTCACGATCACTTCAAGATGGCCATCAATCTGTCGCCGAAAGAATTTGAACAGGGAAATCTGGTCGACCGCGTCAAACGCCATATTGCGACCTATGAACTCCCGCCCGAAGCGATTGAAATAGAGATTACCGAAAGCCTGCTGATGAATGACGCTGAAAAGGTCATCGACAAGGTTAGCCAGCTACGCCAACTAGGCATTCAGGTTTCAATCGACGACTTCGGTACGCGCTATTCCTCACTCAACTATTTGCGCCGCTTCCAGGTCAGCAGCATCAAGATCGACCAGTCTTTTGTTCGCGACCTGCTACCCAACCACTCGCCCGCCATCATCGATGCCATTATCGGGATCGGCCACAGTTTCAGTCTCGACGTACTGGCTGAAGGGGTTGAAACCGAACTTCAATGCCGCGCCCTGCGCAAGCTTGGTTGCGACAAGATGCAGGGCTTCTACTTCAGCCGCCCGCTGCCCGCTGCAAGCATCCAAGCCATGCTCACCTCAGGAGAGTTCCCGCTGCAATAGCGCACTGGATCTCTTCTACCCGCCAAAGCGAAAAATTTTGGTCTGTGACTTTTTTCACTGCGCAACCGGCTTCGTTGCCGTAAATTAAAACTGTATTCAGGCGCTACTATTTTTATTAGTTGCCCTGCAGCTCAACGATCCCGGAAGAGGTTTGGCAATGGGTAAAAACAACAAACGTCAGAGCGATGACCGACGTGGCATTGATCATGGCCCGCCCAAAGGTTGGCGCGAACGACGCAAGGCAGTTGAGCGTCGCTACCCGGAAGTTCGTGAAATCTCGTTCTCCGAGTGGATATCCAGCATGCGCAGCTTTAACCTGCGCTCGCAACATTCCAGCTGAGCAGATTCTTTTACGCCTTGATCAGGGTGCGGTGCGACGTTTGAGAACAATACGCTCAATGACCCGCTCGCCGTTCTGGCTTTGGCGAACCATGATATCGGCGTCGTAATTGCCGGCCGGCTTGTAGAGTTTTTCGTCAGAATCGGCGCGCAACAAGCGAACCACTTCAATCGCCAAACCGATGATCGCAATCGGAAAGGCGCGCGTTTTACCCTGTTCGTCTTGAGTCTGCTTGACCTGAATGCTGCCGCCACTGGCATCAACCGCCGATAGCCACTTGTTGAGGCGCTCAGGTATTGCGACCGGCGACATTCGGTCATCAACCGGAATTTCTATCGTATCCAGATCGGCATTCAGTGAGCGCGACAGGCTACGATCAAAAGACGTGGTATCGATGTAGGCGACCTTGTCTTTGGGTGGAGGCGGCGGTGCCTGGCTGGCGCAGGCGGTGAGCAATGCAACACTGGCCATTAGCGCGCCACAAATTCCCTTGAGCCGGTTCACTCTTGCAAGCCCCCTTGGTCGTCAGCCTTATTCGTCGCGCTCGTACACCACATCAGCGCGGCGATTCTCGGCCCATGACTCCTCGTCATGCCCCTTGAGTTTCGGTTTGGATTCACCCAGCGACTTTACCAGCACCTGCTTCTCCGGTGCGCCGTAGCCGATAATGCTCTGCCTGACATTGTCGGCACGCTTCAACCCGAGCAGACTGTTGTAGCCAACCGGACCACGCTCGTCGGCATTACCTTCAATGCGCACGCGGGCCTTCGGATTGCTGGCCAGATAGCGGGCGTGTGCTTTCAATGCCGGTTCAAAGTCAGCCTTGATCAGCGAACTGTTAAAGTCGAAATAGACGCTGCGCTGCGTGCGCAGGCCAGCATCGTCCATTTTTATTGGTGTATTTTCGCCAGCAACAGCGGGCGCCGGAGCAACTGCAGCAACCCGCATATCCTGCTGCAACTCTGCAGGCACCGGCTGGCCCAGCAGTCCGGGATGAACCTTGAGCGCTCCAGCCTGGGAAATGTTCTTGTTGCCGGGATCGCTCATGGTCGAAGCGCAACCAGCGAGCAGGGCGGAAAGCAGAATGGTAGCGGTAAGGGTGGCGCGCATCGTCGTCTAGGCTGCTAGGATAATCCCGAATGATAGCTTTTCGCCGCCTTCACGAATAGGGCTGCCGATCAATAGTGTATTTGAAAGCTGCCGGAACAGGCTGCGGCTTGCGGCAAAGCTAGCGGAAAATTTTGCCCATTTTTGAACGTCGACCGCAACAAATATAGAAAGCCCGGCAATCGCTCACCAGGCTTTCTATTTATCGCAAAACTCGGCGGATCAAACCATCATCAGCAGTGATTTCTGGTTCAGGTAGGCAGATTCGGCTCGCAACTGCCGACATTGAGACGCTGCGCCCCACCTGTTGTGTTAGAAAATCCCGTCGAACAGCTGTACCTGCACCGCATCGCCGGCTTGCACGCCGGCGCAGTCCTCGGCCAGCACGACAAAACAGTTGGCTTCGGACATCGAACGCAAAACACCCGAACCCTGATTACCCGTAGTTTTTACCTGCCACTGGCCGTCGACCGCAACAATCTGTCCACGCAGGTATTCACGTCGGCCAGCCTGCTTCTTGATCACGTTGGCAGATTGCACGGTGAGTAGCGGACGCTCAGGAATCGGATCGAGGCCGGAAAGACGGAGCAGTGCATCCAGGGCAAACTGGGTGTAGCTGACCATAACCGCCACCGGATTACCGGGCAGGCCGAAGAGCCAGGCATTGCCTACCTTGCCGAAGGCCATCGGGCGCCCGGGCTTGATATTGAGTTTCCAGAACTTCACTTGACCGAGCTTGGCGAGAGTTTCCTTGATGAAGTCGGCCTCGCCGACCGACACCCCGCCGGTGGTGATGATGGCATCGGCCACCTGGGCGGCTTCGGCCAGCGTTGCCTCAAGCGCTGCCGGCTGATCCGGCACGACCCCCATATCGATGATCTCGGCTCCCAGCCGGGTCAGCAGGCCATGCAGGGTGTAGCGGTTGCTGTCGTAGATTTCGCCCGGCGCCAGCGGGTTGCCGATCGAGCTCAACTCATCACCGGTTGAAAAGAAGGCAACGCGCAGGCGGCGTTTGACATCCACCTCGGCGATACCGAGCGAGGCAATCAAGCCCAGTTCAGCCGGGCCGATACGTTTCCCGGTCGCCAGAGCGACCGCGCCATGCATCAGGTCTTCGCCGGCACGCCGCGTATTCTGGCCGAGACGTTGACCAGTTGGCACAAAAATCACGCCGTTCTCGAGGCGGGTTACTTCCTGCACCACCACGGTATCAGCTCCGGCCGGCAAAACAGCGCCGGTCATGATGCGTACCGCCTGCCCCTTGCCGACCAGCCCGGAGAAAGCATTGCCGGCAAAGGCCGTGCCGACCACGCTGAGGGGCGTTTCGCCGCTAGCGCTGAGGCTGTCGAAGCAGATGGCATAGCCGTCCATGGCCGAGTTGTCGTGCGCCGGCACATCGTGCGGGGCGATGATATCAGCGGCCAGAATACGGCCCAGCGAACTGCGCACCGAGACGAATTCATGGCCGACGATGGGTATCACTTCGGCCATCATGCGCTCACGCGCTTGAGCAGCGGACAGTGCGCGGTTTTCTGGCGCGTCGGAGGCACAGGAGGAGGTGTCAGTCATGGCATCACTTTTTGGCATTGGGGGAAAAAACTTGCTGGCCGTCAGCACGTAAGGCGGCGATCGCCGCCTCGGCACAAGCTGCTCCGACGACAGCACCAGGAACAATTATCAACGATCGAAAGCAATGCGCCATGGCAGTTCTCCCTGCATATACGCCCGTGCCGCCGGCGACTGCGGACGGGCAAAAAAACGTTGCGCCGACTCGTGTTCCTGCACACGGCCGTCAGCGAGAAAAATAATATCATCGGCCAGGCGCGTCGCCTGCCCCAGATTATGGGTCGTCATCAGCACCTTGGCGCCCTCGGTGCGGATTTCCCGGATGATACGCTCGACCGCCTCGGTGGCCGATGGATCGAGACTGGCGGTTGGCTCGTCAAGCAAGAGCAACCGAGGCCGCATCGCCCAGGCGCGGGCCAGCGCCAGACGCTGGCGTTCGCCGCCGGAAAGCAGACGGGCACAATCCCGAGCCCGGTGCGCCAGACCAACACGCTCCAGCACCTCACTGGAACGCTGGCGGCGCTCAGAGGAACTCATTGTCTGTGGGCGCAGGGCAAACTCGACATTGGTGAACACCGACATGCGGAGCAGCATGGGCTGCTGAAAGACCATCGCCAAGCGCCCGTCGGGTTGTGCCGCGGCGCCCCAGAGCATAGTACCGGCATCGGGCGGCAGCAGGCCGGCGAGCAGGCGAAGCAGCAAGGTTTTACCGGAGCCGTTCGGGCCGAGAATGACACTGATACCTTCGCCGGAAAGTTCCAGATTCAGACCGTCGAGCACCGTTCGCCCCTCCGGGGCAAAACGCAAGCCACTGACCTGCAGCGGGAACATCAGCCGTACCTCCGGGTCGCCCAACAGCGCAGCACATAAGCGGCGACATTGAGGCCAAGAATAATTGTCATCAGGACCAGGCCCAGCGCGATCGACAAAGCCAGGTCGCCCTTGCTGGTTTCCAGGGCGATGGCCGTCGTCATCACCCGCGTATAACCGTCGATATTGCCGCCGACGATCATTACCGCGCCCACTTCCGACATGGCGCGGCCAAGGCCGGCCAAGGTGGCGACGCTCAGCGAAAAACGACAATCGGTGAGTAACAGCGCCACCGCCTGGCGGCGGCTGATGCCGATCAAGGACAGCTCCGGGGCATATTCCTTCCAGGCATCTTCAACGATCTGGCGCGTCACGGCAGCGATCAGCGGCACCACCAGCAGGCTCTGCGCAACAATCATCGCGGCCGGCGAAAAGAGCAGGCCGTAACTGCCGAGCGGCCCGCTGCGCGACAAGGCAAGATAAACCAGCACGCCGACAACGACCGAGGGCAGGCCCATCAACGCATTGAGGCCGACATTTACCAGCGGGCGCCCGGGGAAGCTGGCCACCGCCAGCCAGGCACCCAAGGGCAGGCCGATCAGGGCACCAATCAATAGCGCCGACAAACTGACGCGCAGGGACAGGCCAACGATATCGAGCAAGCGATGATCGAAATGGCCAAGCAGCGAGAGAGCGTCGAACAGGGTAGCGGTCATATGGGCAGACGAAACAACGCCCGACGGTTACCCGCCGGGCGTTGCGAGGATACCACCGGGTTTATTTTTTAGCTTCTGGTGCGGCTGCCGGCACCGGCGCGCTAGCGGCCACCGGCAGAGCAGCCATCGGCGGTGCTGGTGGCAAAATCGGCGTTGGTTTGACGACAACTCCCTTGGCCTTCTGCTCCTTGATGTATTTCTCGGCAACCCTATCCTGCGACTTGCCAAGCAATTCACCCTCCGTCTTGGCGGTTTCCGCTGCCTTGACCTTGGCCTCCTCGGCCTTGGCCTTGGCTTCCTCGCTTGGCGCCGGCAATTTGGCCCAGGCCCCGGCACTTGCTACGGTCAACGCCAGAATCAGGGCAAATTTATTGTGCTTCATCTTCATATTCCTCCCATTAACCTTGCGGATGACCAGATTTTCCAGCCTTGACGTCCTTGTACCACTCCTCATGGTGCTCGCGGGCCCAGGTTTCATCGACATAGCCGGTCTCCATCGACTTGAAGGCGCCGTGCACGCCTATCGTCCCCATGTAGATGTGACCAAAGGAAAGCACCAGCATGATGATTGCGGCACTGGCGTGAACCAGGTTAGCCAGTTGCATGTCGGCACGCACCTGCCCGAAATTCGGGAAGTCGAGCACCAGGCCGGAAACGGCCACGGTCAGGCCAAGCACGGTGACACCGATCCAGAACCAGGTCTTTTCGCCAAAGTTGAAGCGCCCTGACGGCACATGCTCACCCGTCAGCAAACCACCGGCCTTGCCGATCCACAGGGCATCGATGTTCTGCCAGACGTTGTCACGCGCCCAGACGACAATCATCGCCAGCATGGAAACCACAAACAGTGGCCCGATGAAGTTGTGTACATTTTTGCCGAGCAGCATCAGATAACCGAACAAACTGTGACCAATGACCGGTATCAGGACATGCTTGCCAAAGAGGATGGCCAGCCCGGTGAGCGCCAGTACCAGAAAGCTGCCAGCGGTAATCCAGTGCACCACCCGTTCGTAACGCGGGAAACGCTGGATCAGCTTGCCAGTCAGCGGGTCATGATTGGTCAGCGGCCCCTTGATCTTGTAAAAGGCCAGGATGGCAGCAACCACCAGCACCAGCAACCAGCCGCCGTACAGCGTCAGCGTGCCGTTACGCAAATGGCGCCAGGCATCGCCACCGGTCTGGATCAGCACACCGGCTTCCGGACCGCGATTGGTCGTGAAATGCTCCTTGTCCTGGCGCACCTCGCGCCACATCGGCGCGTTGTTGCCGGGCTGGGTTTGTTGGCGCTCGGCCTGTTGCTGGGCCGGTGTCAGGTTGTCGGCGGCGCGCAGCGGCAGACTCCAGGCCAGCATCAGGCAGGCGGCGATCAGCCAGCGCCCGAGTAGAAAAGCAAAATTTGAAGTCGTCATCGTCAACTCCTCAGTTAGCTTTCTTGTACTCGTTCTGCGCCTGATTGCGTGCGGCTAGCGCGGCCTCCCAGGCCTGCTTGTTGCCCGCAAACTGGCCACCTTCCCAAGGCCGGGTATCCGACTTGCCCTGGTAGCTGCCCGGCTTGTAGCTGGCGACCTGCGAATATTCGCCACAGGCCGCAAGGCCAAGGGTAAATGTTGCGGTCAACGCCAAAATGAGTCCCTTTTTCATTTTTGCCCCTCCCGATTCTGTTCGCGTGCACGCTCCTGAGTTTGCTCTTGCTTCTGCTCCGGCTTGCCGTAAGCCGTCATCCAGCCCCAGGCGGCATCACCGGCCTTGCCACGACGCAAAACGCGTTCGCGGTAGATGTCGGAGACCACCGGTGCATCACCGGCCAGCAAGGCTTTGGTCGCGCACATTTCGGCGCAGGCCGGCAGCTTGCCTTCGGAAATACGGTTACGGCCGTATTTCTCGAACTCGGCCTTGGAGCCATTTTCTTCCGGGCCACCCGAGCAGAAGGTGCATTTGTCCATCTTGCCGCGTGCCCCGAAGGCCGCCGGGCCGCTGGGGAACTGCGGCGCGCCGAACGGGCAGGCAAAGAAGCAGTAGCCGCAGCCGATACAGGCATCCTTGTTGTGCAGAACAACGCCGTCTTCCGTCTTGTAGAAACAGTCGGTCGGGCAGACCGCCATGCAGGGTGCGTCGGAACAGTGCATGCAGGAGACGGAAATCGACTTCTCGCCCGGCACCCCGTCATTGATCGTGACGACGCGCCGGCGATTGACGCCCCACGGCACTTCGTGTTCGTTTTTACAGGCCGTGACGCAGCCGTTGCATTCGATGCAGCGCTCTGAGTCGCAAAGAAATTTCATGCGTGCCATTTATCTTCTCCTCGCTCGCTTAAGCCTTGGACACGCGGCAAAGCGTGGTTTTTGTTTCCTGCATCATGGTTACTGAGTCGTAACCGTAGGTCGTGCCCTGATTGACCGATTCACCGCGGACAATTGGCGCTGCGCCTTCCGGGTAAAACTCCAGCATGTCCTTGCCTTGCCACCATCCCGAGAAATGGAAGGGTAGGAAGACGGTGCCGGAAGCGACCCGTTCAGTCACCTGAGCGCGCAGTTTCATGCGCCCCTTGGACGGCGTTTCAACCCAGATGTATTCGCCATTACGGAAGCCGGCGTTATTGGCATCGCGCGGATTCACTTCGGCGAACATTTCCTGCTGCAGTTCAGCCAACCAGGGATTGGAACGGGTTTCCTCGCCGCCACCCTCGTATTCGACCAGACGACCTGAAGTCATAACCAGCGGGAATTCCTTGGAAATATCCTTGACCTTGTCCTGCAGCGACTTGTAGAGCGTCGGCAAACGCCAGAACACTTTCTTGTCGGCTGGTTGCGGGTACTTCTCGACCAGATCCGGGCGTGGTGAATACATAGGCTCACGGTGCAGCGGTACCGGATCGGGGAAGTTCCAGACCACGGCACGCGCCTTGGCGTTGCCGAACGGATGGCAACCATGCACCTTCATGACGACACGCTGGATACCGCCGGAACGGTCAGTCTTCCAGTTTTTGCCTTCGGCGAGTTTTTTCTCGTCGTCGGTCAGGTCGTCCCACCAGCCGAGTTTCTTCAGCAGCACATGGTCAAACTCGGGATAGCCCATTTGCAGATCAGCGCCCTTGGAGGCCGAACCATCCTCGGCAAGCAGCGAAACGCCATCCTTCTCGACACCAAAGTTGGCGCGGAAGTTACCGCCACCATCCATCACATGCTTGGAGGTATCGTAAAGATTGGGCGTGCCCGGGTGCTTCATTTCCGGTGTGCCGTAGCACGGCCAGGGCAGGCCGAAATAATCGCCGTCGCAGGGGCCGCCGTTGGCACGCAAGGTCTTGACGTCGAAGGTGTGCATGTTCTTCATATGCAGCTTCAGGCGCTCCGGCGACTGGCCGGTATAGCCGATAGTCCAGCAACCCTTGTTGATTTCGCGCAGGATGTCCTCGACATTCGGCTCATCCCAGCCCTGCTTGTCCTTCTCGACCTTGATGTTCTTGCAGAACTCCTTCTCGAAGCCGAATTTCTTGGCGAAGGCGTACATGATGGTGTGGTCGGGCTTGGATTCGAACAACGGCTCGATGACCTTCTCGCGCCACTGGATCGAGCGGTTCGAGGCGGTCGCCGACCCCACCGTTTCGAATTGCGTGGCGGCCGGCAGCAGATAGACGCCGTCCTTGCGCATCATCGCCGACATCGCGGCGGTGGCCGACGGATAGGGGTCGATGACGACCAGTAGATCGAGCTTCTTCATCGCCTCGACCATTTCCAGGCCGCGCGTCTGGCTGTTCGGGGCCATGCCCCAGTACACCACGGCGCGCAGGTTGGAATCCTGGTCGATGTTCTCGTTCTTTTCCAGCACACCGTCGATCCAGCGCGAGACGGTAATGCCGGATTTTTCCATCATGGCCTGTGAGGCGAACTGTTTCTTCACCCACTCGTAATCAACGCCCCACACCGCACACCAGTGCTTCCATGAACCGGCGGCGAGGCCGTAGTAGCCGGGCAGCGAATCCGGATTCGGGCCGACGTCGGTCGCGCCCTGCACATTGTCGTGACCACGGAAGATGTTGGTACCGCCGCCGGAAACGCCGACATTGCCGAGTACCAGTTGCAGGATGCACATGGCGCGGACGTTGGCGTTACCGACCGTGTGCTGGGTCTGCCCCATGCACCAGACGACGGTGGACGGCTTGTTGTTGGCCAGCATGTCGGCAATGCGCAGCACTTCGGCCTCGGGGATGCCGGTGACGTCCTGGACCTTGTCCGGCGTCCATTTCATCACTTCTTCCTTCACCTTCTCGATGCCGTGCACGCGGGCCTTGAGGTATTCCTTGTCCTCCCAGCCGTTCTTGAAGATGTGATAAAGCATGCCCCAGATGAAGGGAATGTCGGTGCCGGAACGGATGCGCGAAAAGTAATCTGCCTTGGCCGCGGTACGCGTGAAGCGCGGATCAACGACCGCCATCTTGCAGCCGTTTTCCTTGGCGTGCAGCATGTGCAGCATCGACACCGGGTGCGCTTCGGCGGCGTTGGAACCGATGTACAACGCTGCCTTGGAAAACTGCATGTCGTTGTACGAATTGGTCATCGCGCCATAGCCCCAGGTATTGGCGACGCCGGCAACCGTGGTCGAGTGGCAGACGCGGGCCTGGTGGTCCATGTTGTTGGTGCCGAAGAAGGACACGAACTTGCGGAACATGTAAGCCTGCTCGTTACTGTGCTTCGACGAGCCGACCCAGTAGGTCGCATCCGGGCCGCTTTCCTTGCGGATGGCGAGTAGCTTGTCGCCGATTTCGTTGAGCGCCGTCTCCCAGCTGATCTTCTTGTACTTGCCGTCGACCAGCTTCATCGGATACTTCAGGCGATGTTCGCCGTGGCCGTGCTCACGCACTGAAGCGCCCTTGGCGCAGTGCGCGCCGAGGTTGATTGGCGAATCGAAGACCGGCTCCTGGCGGACCCAGACGCCGTTTTCAACCACCGCATCGACGGCACAACCGACCGAGCAGTGGGTACAGATAGTGCGCTTGATCTCGACCCCGGTTTTCTCCTTGGCGACATCGGCCGCTTCGGCCGAACCGATCATGTTGTAGGGCAATTGCGTCGCCATCGCGCCACCGCCGGCAGCGAGGCCGGAGCGCTTGAGGAAGGTACGGCGATCCATGGTCGTCGCCAGCACGTTTGTTGCGGTCGACGCCTCATTTGGCGCAAAATTTGCTGCGCTTTCGCGGCGCACCGTGGATTTGGCTTTTCTGGTCAGCATGCTCGACTCCTCAGACCCGCGCCGTGCGGTAGTAATTGCTGACGTGGGCGGTCTCTTCGTAGCTGCCCGACTTTTCCTCGGCGCTGATGGCGGCGATCACCGGTTTGGCACTCTCCTTGCCCATTCCCGTTGCCACCACGGCGACCGCCCCCGCGCTGCCGACCCCGGCAGCCAGCAGGAAGCCACGTCGCTTGAGGTTTTCCGGTTTTTTGTCTTGCATGATTCCCTCCTCCACGAAACTAAAGCATGTCGAACGCGAGGCGCTCGATAGCGAAAAATGCACGCACCAAAGCAGCGGTACGCGGATAAAAACGGGCCTCCGGCGCATTGCTCAAGGCATCACAGAAAGCCTCGAACCACGGCGCCAGATGGCGGGTGAAAAATAGTTGCTGACGCGCCAGCCCGGCCGCATCGGGGCCGGTGACGATGAGGTGACGCATGACATCGCACAAGGCCGCAAGGTGGTCTTCGGATTCGGTGACACCGAGGCGGCGACCGAGGCCGAGCTCGGCCAGATCATGACGCAATTCGACGACCGGCTCCTCCATCAAAAAACCGGCCATGTAGAAAGAACCAAACAACATGACTTCCGGGCGCCCGATAGTCATGAAGAGGCGTGTGTATTCCTCTTCCAGCGCTTCGACACTGCTTTCACGGGCGGCATCGGCCACCAGCAGCCAGGCCTGACCCAGTGCGCTGTCAGCGCTCCCCCAGCTGGCGGCCAGTGCCGGCAGGTTCTTCAGGAAAGCGGCATCCGGGGCGCTGGCGAAAAGACGGGAGAGCACGGCGTAATGCTCGGCGCGGGCTCTATCTTCCTCACCCAAAACCGGCGCACTAGCTGCTGCCACGCTGCGTTCACTGACCACACTCATTCCGTCATCTCCCAGGCCTTGAGGCTCTTTTCGGACTGCATCAGATCAATCACCCGGCAATCGGCACACATGCTCAGACGGGCCAGCGCTTCGGGTGCCGCAAACATGCTGTGGCCGGCCAGCTTGGCCAGCATGTTCTCGATGATCGGTTTGGCGCCCATCGCCTTGCCGCAGGCGGTGCAACAAAATATCTCGGCCTCACGCAGGATGCGTTCATGGCGCCGCTCCTTGATCAGCAAGCGCGGCGTCAGGGTAATCGCATTCTCCGGGCAGGTATTGGCGCACAGGCCGCACTGCAGGCAATTGCGTTCGAGGAAGGAAAGACGTGGCGTATCGGTTGCCGCCCTCAAGGCATTGGCCGGACAGGCGCCAGTACACGACATGCACATGGTGCATGCGTCACTAACTGCAATGCTGCCGAAGGGCGCACCAATGGGCAGCGCAATGGCGTCAACGGTGTTGGGCGCCAGCTTGAGCAGATGATCGATGACAAATTCCAGTGTTGTGCGCTTGTCGGCGAGCAGGCGGAACTCAGCCGCCGCCAGCGCCGGTGGCGCCACCCAGGTCGCCAGCTCATTCAGCCAGTTGGCGTTATCGGCATCGACAATGCGCAGGTACTCACCGGCGAAGCCCAGGCCATGCAACAGTTCCTGGCCAATTTTTGCCTGCTGGCGCAACGGCGCCAGATCATGCGAACCGGCACCAAGTACCGCAACCTGACAGGCCCCCAGGGCCACCGCACCGAGCAGCAGATCGAGGCCAACGGCATCGGCGCTCCAGCTTTCGAGCGGAATGAAATTGGCCGGCAGGTTCTGACCACTGCGCTTGAGCGCGCCCAGCAGCTTGCGCCCGGCTTCTGCCGAGTAGAACAACAACGCCGGGTTGGCGCCACCGGCCTGGCGGTAGGCTGCCAATTGCACCTTGATTGCCAGCCCGAGATCGGTCACCCGCGGGTATTGATAGGCCAGCGCACCGGACGGGCAAACCGTGGTACAGGTACCGCAACCCTGACACAGATTGGGATCAAGCTTGATTGTGTTACCGGCGCTGACAATCGCCTCCGTGGCACAAACCGCTATGCAGTTGCTGCAACCAGCTTTCTGCGAACGGCTGTGGGCGCACAAACGGTCATTGACCGCCACGTAGCGCGGCTTTTCAAATTCACCGTCGAAACCAAGCAGGGCGATGACGGCCAGCGCCTGATCGAGTGGATCACGCCCCGGCGCGGCGTAGCCATCGGGCAATTCCACCCGCTTGAGCAATGGCTGCGGCGAGAGATCGAGGACGACATCGAAATCCGCTTCACACGTCTGACCTGACGCTTGCCAGGTCACATGGAAAGCGCCGAGATGGCCGCTGAGCGTTGGTGCACCGCCCACTTCCAGCGAAAAATTCATCTCCTCCGGCGCGTCGACCGCGCCCCGCAGGAAGTAGCCTTGGGGTGCAACATTTGCATCACTGAGCGCCAGCACGGTTACTTCACGCTGGCCGGTGAGCCGTTCGGCCCAGCCGAGCGCCACTTCGGCATCGCCGATCACCAATAGCCGACCAGCAGCCTGCATGCTTAGCGACGGCACTGGTTCGGGCACAGCAAGCCCCTGCAGGGCAAGCAGGGCGGCCGCCAACGGGGGACTATCCGGGGCGTAGAACGAGGGGAAAGCGGCTTGATTCAAGGGCAGACCTTTCGATAAGTAGGTTTTAACAGCAGGCTTCGTGCCAGCCCGAAAACGCCGCAATCCCCTGCTAACTCATTGATTCATCTTTCGGCAGCGGCTCTGACAGCGCCAACGCCGGGACATTTTGTCCATCGCCGGCCAAAATGTCGCACTCGATGGCCGCTTCGGCTTCTGGCACAAGCGTCTCCGCTTCCGTCTCAACGAAACTGCGCATCTGATTCAGACTGGCCAGCATTTCCGCGGGAATCGCTTCGCTGATCGAGTAATCGTCGATGTAGATATCCAGCCCGTCCATCACATTGAAATGCGGGTCGGCGAACAAGGTTTTCATCGCCTTGCGGCGGATTTCCTCACTGATTTCCTGACGCATGAACTGGCCGAAATCGCTATCCGGGCTCAGATTGGCGAGCAAGGCTTCGCCATCGGGAAGTTCTGCGGTCGACACCGTTTCGGCGGCTTTTTTTAGCCGTGACCAACGCGCCAGAAACCGGCCGCCTCCACTCATTTGGTAGGCTCCACAGGCATGGCATCGACCTTCTTGTCGGCAAACGGGTCGTTGCGCTTGTTCTTTTTGCGCATAACCGGCTTGTAATGCGTATTGACGAAATCCCCCAGCCAGTCGGCGATTTGCGGCGGCATAGCGACACCGTCACATTGCTCGCCGGAATCCAGCCAGCGTGCCGCTTCGCCATAGCTCAGCGTAAGCTCTTTTGGCTGCGCAAAATCCTCTTCCATTCGCCACATGACAAAAACCCGCGGCTCGGGCGAAGTCAGATTGAGGTGATAGTTGTCGACCTCGTCGCGAAACAGCTCCAGTTCAAAGCGCCCGACCAAAAAGCGCTCACGCTGCTCGTCAGCAAAAATCGACTTGGCCGGCGCATCGACTGGCATTTCAAAAGCCGGCACAACACCAATCGCCTCCCACTTCTCGCTAATCCAGCGATTTTCCAGGCGGGCTTTCTCGACGATCACGGCAACGGGGAACTGTTTCATGGGACTTTCCGAAAAACTGTTTTTCCAGAATAGCCCAACTCACCCAAGCTTGTTAGCTGATTGCAGGACTTTCGTAACACGCCTGGTGGCGTTGCATGGAGCTTCTCCAGTCTGCACAGATTTTCTTTTGCGTCGCGTTTCACATCATTGGTACGGTATATTTCGATCTTGATAACTAGCTAAAGTCATAGTCGCCTTGATCCGCGATTAACCCAACAAAGAAGAAGGTACCAATATGTTCCCCCTATTTTCCAGGCAGCGGATCGTTGACCTTGAGCGTCGCATCAACGAACAAGAGCGTCGTAGCGAGACTCTCGCAACGCAACTGGCCGAGCGCGAATCGGCACTGGCAGCAAGCAGTGCGGAAAACGCACAATTGCAGTCGCGTCTTGCTGACCTACCCGCCTTTTTTGAGAATTTCCACTCTTTTAGCCAGTCGCTCTGTGAGTCACAGCAAACCCTGGCCGGGCTTGCCGGGCGCCTCAAGGACGAAAAGGCCGAAGCCATTCAGGCGGCCACTATCGCTGACCAAAGTCGCGAGGTCATCCTCGGCATCAGCGCCAATCTGGCCGGTCTGTCTGAAAACTCTCGTGGTAGCGCAGCGCAGGTTGAGAGTCTCAAGTTAAGTACGGAAAAAATCAGCGGCATCGTTAACCTGATCAAGGAAATTGCCGACCAGACCAACCTTTTGGCGCTCAATGCTGCTATCGAGGCGGCGCGGGCCGGCGAGCAGGGCCGAGGCTTCGCCGTCGTCGCCGACGAAGTACGCAAACTGGCTGAGCGCACCACAAAGGCGACAGCCGAGATTGCCTCGCTGGTGACTGGCATCCAGCATGAAGTCATCCAGGCACAAGGGAGCATGTCCGCCCTGGCGGATCAGTCACAAACCTTCGGCAACCAAGGCAACCGTGCCTCCACCGGCATTGAGGAAATCACCTCTTTATCGAAGAAAATGGAATTCGTTATCGCCTCGGCGGCGCTCAACAGCTTTACTGAACTCGCCAAAATTGATCACCTGATTTTCAAGTTTGAAATCTACAAGGTGTTTATGGGCATTTCCGACAAGAAGCCGGAAGATTTCGCCAGCCATACCGGTTGCCGCCTCGGCAAGTGGTACTACGAGGGTGAAGGGAAAATCTGTTTCTCCAAACTCGACGGCTACCGCGACATTGAGTCGCCACACGTCGAGGTGCATGCACACGGCCGCGAAGCCATTGTCCGACTTGCCACCGGCAACTTCAGCGCGGGTGTAGAGGCATTGGCCAAGATGGAGGCCGCCAGCCAGCGCGTGCTTGCCGGACTCGGACGCATGGTCGAGCATGGTCGCAACTCGCCGGACATTCTGTGCCGCGAACATACCGACTGAGCAAGGATTTGCACAACAATTTAATTGAAAATCCTTGGCTGACAGAGCGAGTTCGCTCGCTGTAATGCAATGTCCAGATTGATCCCCATCGACTAAAAATACGGCAAACGCTCTGCAGTCGAGAAATTCACGACGTGTAGAATTCCCTCGATGAATCGACCTCTACTCAGCCAGGCCAGCCGGCCACTCACTTTCGACATCGACGCCATCAACGAACTCGGCGAGGTCGTGCCTACCGCCATCGCTGGCGAGCATCCGCTGACGCTTTACGTCGACAAGCGTGAAATCGTTACCCTGATGACGCTGGGTGCCGCGCCTGAGGCGCTGACGCTCGGCTATCTGCGCAACCAGCGGCTGATTTCCAGTCTCGATGAAATCATTGCCGTGCAAGTCGATTGGGAGGTTAGCGCCGTCGCGGTTACCACCCGCCACGGCAACGGGATCGCGGCGGCACGCACCGCGAAGCGCACGGTGACGACCGGTTGCGGCCAAGGCACGGTGTTTGGTGATCTGATGGACGAGATCGACGATATTCACCTGCCGGCGTCCGCCACGCTTTCAGAAACCACGCTCTACGGCCTGCTCGACGCGGTACGCCATCACGAATCGATCTACAAGCAGGCTGGCGCGGTACATGGTTGTGCGCTGGCGGTTGGCCCGGAAATCCTCATGTTTGTCGAGGATGTCGGGCGCCACAACGCGGTCGATGCCATTGCCGGCAAGATGTGGCTGGATGGTCTCGAGGGTGGCGACAAGATTTTTTACACCACCGGGCGGCTCACCTCGGAGATGGTGATCAAGACGGCGCAGATGGGTATCCCATTCCTCGTTTCGCGCTCCGGCCTGACCCAGATGGGCTGGGAAATCGCCCGCAAACTGGGAATGACGATGATCGGCCGCGCCCAGGGCAAGCACTATCTGCTATTCACTGGAGAGGATAGGTTTCGGCGATGAACAAAAGTAGAGTTACCGGCGTCATTCTGGCCGGCGGTCTCGGCCGACGTATGGGTGGTATCGACAAGGGCCTGCAGGAATTACGCGGGCAGCCAATGGTCGCTTGGGTGGTTGAGCGCCTGGCGCCGCAGGTCGATGAATTGCTGATCAACGCCAACCAGAACAGCGAGCGCTACGCGGCATTTGGCCACCGCGTTGTACCCGACCAGATCCCCGATTTCGCCGGCCCGCTCGCCGGTTTGCACGCCGCACTTTCCGCTGCTGCACACCCGCTGGTCGCCACTGCTCCGTGCGATTCGCCCTTCCTGCCGGCCGATCTAATTTCCCGGCTGTTTTCGGCGTTGACCGCAACAGACGCCGATCTCGCCGTCGCCCGCACCTTCGACCAGCCACATCCGGTCTTCTGCCTGTGCAAGCGCGAGGTGTGGCCACATCTGACTGAATTTCTCGAAAGCGGCGGACGCAAGATTGACCGCTGGTATGCCACGCTGAAGGTGGTCGAAGTGGCCTTCGATGATGAAGCCGAGGCT
>Ga0209480_10001040_pt1 | contig 20816 bp, 19 predicted proteins | sample JI61114C2DNA_FD_187501 | JGI IMG/M metagenome (GOLD analysis project Ga0209480, IMG submission 187501) | Wastewater effluent complex algal communities from Wisconsin, to seasonally profile nutrient transformation and Carbon sequestration -... | ecosystem: Engineered > WWTP > Effluent > Algae... | reverse complement strand
ATAAAAACTACCAAGGTGATGTTGTTTTTCAATCCGGCTATACTGTGGGGTATTTAGAACAAGACCCACAATTGGACGATACCAAAACAGTTCTCGAAATTGTTCAAGAAGGAGTTGCCGAAACGATGGCAGTTCTTGACGAATACAATAAGATAAATGATCTATTTGGTCTTGAAGAGAACTATTCAGATCCAGATAAAATGGACAAATTGATGGATCGTCAAGCGGCACTGCAAGACAAAATTGATGCTCTTGGCGCTTGGGAAATCGATACCAAATTAGAAATTGCAATGGATGCTTTGCGCACTCCAGATGGTGATACTCCAATCAAAAATTTATCTGGTGGAGAGCGTCGTCGTGTGGCTTTATGTAGATTGTTGTTGCAACAGCCTGATGTTTTGCTTCTCGATGAACCAACGAATCACTTGGATGCCGAAAGTGTTCTTTGGTTAGAACAACATTTGGCGCAATATGCTGGAACTGTAATTGCTGTAACGCACGATAGATATTTCTTAGACAATGTTGCCGGTTGGATTTTGGAACTCGATAGAGGTGAAGGCATTCCTTGGAAAGGAAATTATTCTTCTTGGTTGGAGCAAAAATCCAATAGAATGGCTCAGGAAGAAAAAGTAGCTTCGAAACGTAGAAAAAACTTAGAACGAGAGTTGGACTGGGTTCGTCAAGGAGCAAAAGGTCGTCAAACGAAACAAAAAGCGCGTTTGCAGAACTATGATAAACTCTTAAATGAAGACCAAAAACAATTGGATGAAAAATTAGAAATTTACATTCCAAATGGTCCAAGATTAGGAACTAATGTCATTGAAGCCAAAAATGTTGCCAAAGCTTTTGGTGATAAATTATTGTATGATAATTTGAATTTTACCTTGCCACAAGCTGGAATTGTTGGGATTATTGGGCCAAACGGTGCTGGTAAATCGACCATTTTTAAAATGATTATGGGTGAAGAAAAACCAGATGGAGGAGAGTTTTTAATTGGCGACACGGTGAAAATTGCTTATGTAGATCAAGCACATTCGAATATTGATGTAAACAAGTCGATTTGGGAAAACTTTGCCGATGGTCAGGAATTGATTATGATGGGGGGACGACAAGTGAATTCTCGCGCTTATTTATCTAGATTCAATTTTGGAGGAGGAGAGCAAAACAAAAAAGTGTCAATGCTTTCGGGTGGTGAAAGAAACCGTTTGCATTTGGCTATGACTTTAAAAGAAGAAGGAAACGTACTTTTATTGGATGAGCCAACGAATGATTTGGATATCAACACGCTTCGAGCTTTGGAAGAAGGTCTAGAAAATTTCGCAGGTTGTGCCGTAGTCATTTCGCACGACAGATGGTTTTTGGATAGAATTTGCACACATATTTTAGCGTTCGAAGGCAATTCCGAAGTCTATTATTTTGAAGGTGGATTCTCTGATTATGAAGAAAATAAAAAGAAACGATTAGGTGGGGATTTAACGCCTAAACGATTGAAATACAGAAAACTAATTAGAAGTTAAATTTCTAATTTTAAATACTAAGAGGATGCTGAGCATCCTCTTTTTTTTTGCAAAATTATTTCTTTTTATCGGAATTCATCATAATCATAACAGCCGCAACCAGTCCGACAATTACTAAACCAAATACGACTACCATAATAATGGTTCCGTTATTCCAAGTAAAAAGTGTTGTATCTTTCATAATTTTTGTATTTGATTGTCCAAATATATACTTCTTAACAAATAAATTTTATGATAAATATCATAATTAAATCAATATTTCACAAAAATTTTGATTTTAATTCAACGGTTGGTATCATACAACTTTCTTTTTTTCCATACCATTTGTAACGGTTTTTTGCAATGTAATCATAAAGTTGATTGCTGATTCCTGTTGGAATAATCTTAAAAACAGTTCCAAAATGAAAAAATCCACCTAAATTTTTTGCGATTTCTAAAGCTGCTTTGGATTTGTAATAATAGGCAACTCCCGGTTCATAAAGAATGATACTATCAATGTTTTTTGAGTTGATTCCAATATGTTTTAAAATTTCCTGACCCAATTCCGATTGTAAAGCCACAAACCGAAACACATCATTTTTATCGTGTTGGATCACAAATTGAACCGCTGAATTGCATAGGTTACAAACGCCGTCAAAGAGAATTATTTTTTTGTTAGGAGGGAGGTTTTGCATATTTTTATTTTTTAACTGCTTCGACTAATTCCAAAAGATCCAAACTCACTTTCGAAGTAAACATCCCGTAATTCACAGTCGCTTTATTTTTTTCAATGTTATCGATGCTTCCCACGGCTTTTCCGTCAAACATTCGCACTCGATCGCCTAGTTTTAGAATCGGTTTTGGCTTTTCGATAACGGGTTTTAGTTTCTTTTCTTTTTTAGCAACTCTAATTTCCTCGACTTTAACTTCAATCTCTTTGACAACTTCTTTTTTCTTTTCTATAATTGCTTTAGCTTCCTTTGGTGTCGCTTTTATTCGTTTGGAATTTTCGATTTCTACGATTTTCAAAAATTCTCCAATTAAGTTTTTCTTATTTTTGTTGTTGAAATAGCTTTCTGCTATACTTTCTATTTTTTGTCCAATGTAAATCGTCTTTTGGTTACTGTCGTATAATTCCTGATAGCTTTCCAGTTTTTGTTTGATTTTCACATTGATGTTTTCCATTTTTTTACTTTCTTCACGGGCTTTGGTTTCTTCTTCTTTCAAATTGATGGAAGTTTTTTCTAATTTCGAACGTTCTTTCTGAAGGGTGGCAATAGTTTTATCAAAACGCACTTTTCCAACTTCAATTTTCTTTTTCGCTCGATTAATTAAACTGAACGGGATGCCATTCTTCAAAGCTACTTCAAACGTAAACGAACTTCCAGCTTGTCCCAAAACCAATTTATACATTGGTTCTAAAGTTTTTTCGTCAAACAACATATTGGCATTGATGGCAAAAGGCAATTCGTTTGCCAAGATTTTCAGGTTCGAATAATGGGTTGTAATTATCCCGAAAGCTTCTCTATGATAGAATTCTTCTAGGAAAATTTCTGCCAAAGCACCGCCTAATTCAGGGTCAGAACCCGTACCAAATTCATCAATCAAGAACATCGTTTTCTTGTTGCATTTCTTCAAGAAGTAGTTCATGTTTTTTAGTCGGTAACTATAAGTACTTAAATGATTTTCAATAGATTGATTGTCTCCAATATCGGTCAATATTCTATCGAATAAAAAGGTTTCGCTTCGTTCATGAACTGGAATTAGCATACCCGATTGCAACATTAATTGAAGTAATCCCACGGTTTTTAGCGAAATGGTTTTCCCACCAGCATTGGGGCCCGAAATCACGATGATTCTTTTTTCTTGGTTTAATTCAAAAGTTTGAGGATGCGTAATTTCATTTTTTTGTTTGTTGTTCAAATACAAAATAGGATGGAAGGCATCTCTGAAAAATAACCGCCTTTCTTCTGTAATTGTTGGCAAAATTCCATTGATTTTATTAGCATATTTTGCTTTGGCCGCAACTACATCAATGTCGCTCAAGAAATCTTGATATTGAATAAGTAGTGGCAAAAAAGGACGAATTTTATTGGATAATTGTTTCAAAATTCGAATGATTTCTTCCTTTTCTTCGTATTCTAAATTACTCAATTCTCTTGAATATTTCAGTGTCATTTCGGGTTCGATATAGGCAATACTCCCCGTTTTGGAACTACCTAGAATGGAACCTTTTACTTTACGACGATACATAGCTAAAACTGCTAAAACCCTACGATTTTGGACAAAACTTTCCCGGATATCATCCAGATAGCCAAGGGAATTATATTGGGTTAAAGCCACACCAAAACTTTGATTGACTTTTCCTCGAACGGAATTCATTTCCCGACGAATATTCAATAAATCGGGAGAAGCATTGTCTTTGATTTCTCCATATTTATCAACCACTACATCAATCAAGCTACTGATTTCCTTAGTTATTTCAATTTCTGATGCTTTCGCATTTAAGTAAGGATAATAATCAACGAATTTTTTGAAATAATTCAACATAAAATTCGTAGTATCCGAAATTGCGGCAATTTTTCTGAAACCACCGACTTCTAGAAAGCTATCTTCAATGGACAAAAACTTGATTTCATAAGTAATTGCATCAAAGCCGTGATTGGGAATGGCATTGTTATTTTGAAAAGACGAAACATATTCAGAGGTTTGCATTAAGGCATTCATCAATGTTTCCTTATCTCGGAAAGGCGTTATTTCTAGCGCTTTTTGCTTACCAATATCAGTATTGCAGATGGCCGAAATGGTTTCGAGAACGGTAGGGAATTGTAAATCTTGAAGTGTTTTTTCTGTAATGGATATCATTTAATTCTTGAATTGCATAACGGCAAAGTTACAAAGTAAAAACCACTAATTATTAGTGTATTTTGCGAAAAACTTTGCGAACTTTACAGCAAAGTAAATTGTATGCACCCCAAACTCAATCCTTCCTGGCAAACTATTTTATCAGACGAAATTCAAAAAACGTATTTCTCGGATTTGATGAAAACTGTTGATGAAGAATACCAAAACCATACTTGTTTCCCTCCAAAAGAATTGATTTTCGCTGCTTTTGATAATTGTTCGTTCGATGGTTTGAAAGTTGTTATCATTGGTCAAGATCCGTATCACGGAGTTAATGAAGCCAATGGATTGTGTTTTTCTGTGAATGAAGGAATCAAAATCCCGCCTTCTTTGCGCAATATTTTCCGTGAATTGAATGACGATTTGAGAACTATTTTCTTTCCCAATTCAGGTAATTTGGAGCGTTGGGCAAAACAGGGTATTTTACTTTTGAACGCATCACTTTCGGTTCGAATCGATAGTCCGAACAGTCACAGGCATTTGAAATGGAATCTTTTTACAGATGCCGTAATCCAAAAGATTTCTGATGAAAAGGAGAATGTAGTTTTCCTGCTTTGGGGAAGTTTTGCCCAAAATAAAGGGGCGAAAATTGACAGAACCAAACATTTAGTTTTAGAATCGGGACATCCTTCGCCAATGAGTGCCAATCAAGGAAAATGGTTTGGAAATAAGCATTTTAGTAAAACGAATGCCTATTTAAAATCAAAAGGGAAGGCCGAGATTGACTGGTAAATAGTTAGTCGTAATTTTCCAATTGATACCAATTCCAAGAAATGCCATCTTCTAGATATTGTTCGGTCATTTGCATTCCAATTTTTTGAAGAATTCTATTTGAAGCTGCATTTTCAGTATGGGCAGCAGCTTCTAAAGTTTTTATTTTCATTGTTTGAAATGCATAATCTAACCAAGCAAATGTTGCTTCACTTGCATAGCCTTTTCCCCAAAATTTTTCGTCCAATCGATAACCTATATCGTAAAAATTAGTTTTATTATTTACAAGCTCGGTATTGAATTTTAATCCCGCCCAACCGATGAACTCATTTGTTTCTTTCGAAATCATTGCAAATCGGCCAATTCCATTTTCAACGTATTGTTTCCTAACAAACCCAATAACATCAATTATTTCTTCAATTTTTTGCACAGGTTTATTCCATAAATATTTATGAACATTGGGATTACTGTCCATTGCAAAAAAGGCTTCTGCATCTGAAGGTTTGAGTTCCCGTAGGATGAGTCTGTCGGTTTCTAGGATTAGGTTCACTTTAAATTATTATTTTTTAATTTTACCACACCAAGGACAAAACTCAATTTCTATATAAGAGCTACCTCCGTCGTGAATAATAATTCCATAATTATTTTGTTTTGTCGAATAATTTATGATTTTATCAGGGCAGTCAAAAGGATTCTCGTGTATATCACATTTATATTCAATATGATATTTCATTGATTCACAACAAAACTTCTTTTCCATATGAAATAATTAATAATCTCTTAGTTTAGTTTTTTCATTCCGCCAATTTCCCCAAAGCAAACGCAATCAATTCATCAACTGCTTTGTATGGGTCTTCGCTAAAAGTTCCGTTGGCACGATTGGCAATAATAGCATTTAATGATAAACAATTATGTCCAAGGAGTTTTCCCAAACCATAAATGGCGCTGGTTTCCATTTCGAGATTGGTCATTCGAGTGCCATTGTAATTAAAGCTGTCCATTTTAGAATTTAGATTTTCGTCTTGAATGTTCAAGCGCAAAACTCTTCCTTGTGGACCATAAAATCCGCCAGCTGTTCCTGTTATTCCTTTGAAAATGCGGTTGCTTTCCATACGTTTTTCCAGTTTTTCAGAACACGGAATAATGTAAGGACGCCCTTTTCTTAAATCCCAATTGGTGTGTTTGATGAAAGCATCTTCCATCGCAATTTCAGAAATTTCATCAATCAAGTAGGAGCGGAGCATATTGTCTAATCCTAAACCAAATTTTCCCATCACGAAACTGTCCACCGGAATATCAGCTTGCAACGAACCTGAAGTTCCAATTCTGATAATGTTCAATGAAGTCAATTTTTCTTTTGGCGTTCTGGTTTTCAAGTCAATGTTGACCAAAGCATCCAATTCGTTCATCACGATGTCGATATTGTCAGGGCCAATTCCGGTGGACATCACAGTAATTCGTTTGCCTTTGAAAAGTCCTGTTTGGGTTTTGAATTCTCTTTTTTGGGTCGAAAATTCGATGCTGTCAAAAAATTGCGTGATTTTTTCGACACGGTTTTGGTCGCCCACAAAAATAATATCGTGTGCAATATGTTCGGGTTGTAAGTTCAAATGATAGACGCTTCCGTCTGGATTGAGTATTAATTCTGATGATTGTATCATTGTTTTTTTTTGTTTGTTTAAAGTTTAATGTTTCAGGTTGTAGGATTGAACAAATACTTTTTCAGTATTCCAAAAACTTGAAACCTGAAAATATTTTTATCATCCTCCAACTCGTTTTACTTTGAATCCTTTTTCTTTAAGAATTTGCATAATTTTATCGCGATAATCGCCTTGAATGATGATGGATTCGTTTTTAAAAGTCCCACCAACGCTTAATTTGGTTTTGATTTCTTTGGCCAAGATTTTAAAATCTTCGTCCGTTCCTTCGTAACCTTCGATTATGGTAGTGGCTTTTCCTTTTCGCTTTTCGAATTTGCAAATCATCGGTTCTTTTTGAACGTAAAGTATGTGCTCTTCTTCTAAAAATTCTTCAGGTTCCGATTCGATATGATCTGGAAATAAGTTTTTTAATTGTTCTTGTAAGTCCATTGTTTTTATGTTTATTGGAATGCGGATAAAACGAATTCGCTAAAGCGAAAACGCAGATAAAAACTGATTTTCGAATATATATAGAAATAAATAATCAGTTTTTATCCGTGTCTTTACGAAGTAAATCCGCGTCATCCGTGTTCTATTTATTGTCTAAAACCAAAAAAGACATCAAGCAAAAACTCAATGTCTTTTTACAGTATAAATTTATAAATTATTTTTTGATTAATCCCAAATCTACCAATCTTTCGTACAAGTATTCGCCAGCAGTAATGTCTTCGAATTTTTTTGGATTTTCGGCATCGATACAATTTTCCAAACAATCTAATTTCATATCGCTCACCGGATGCATAAAAAACGGAATAGAATAGCGTGAAGTTCCCCACAATTCCCTCGGTGGATTAACAACTTGGTGAATGGTTGATTTCAATTTATTGTTGGTGTGACGTGACAACATATCGCCTACATTAATTACCAATTCATCTGGTTCGGCAATGGCGTCAATCCATTGTCCATCGTGATTTTGTACTTGTAATCCACGACCTTGTGCTCCCATCAAAAGGGTAATCAAATTGATGTCACCGTGAGCAGCAGCACGAATGGCATTTTCGGGTTCAGAAGTAATTGGCGGATAATGAATGGGACGCAAAATAGAATTACCTTCTTTGGCATATTCATCGAAATAAAACTCATTTAAACCAAGGTGTAAAGCCAATGCTCGCAATACATAAACGCCCGTTTTCTCCAACATTTGGTAGGCTTCTTTACCAACGATGTTAAAACGAGGTAATTCCTTTACTTCAACATTATCAGGATATTCCGAAGCGTATTTAGAATCTTTTTCGACATATTGTCCAAAGTGCCAAAACTCTTTCAAATCGCCTTCTTTTCTACCTTTGGCGTGTTCTTTTCCAAAAGAAACATAGCCTCTTTGCCCTCCAATTCCAGGAATTTCATAGCTGTGTTTGGTTTCCAATGACAAAGCGAAAAAGTTTCTAATTTCGCTATACAATTCTTCGACTAATTGGTTGTCTAAAAAATGTCCTTTTAAGGCAACAAATCCAATTTCTTCAAAAGCACTTCCGATTTCATTTACAAATTTTTGTTTACGTTTCGGGTCATCCGAAAGGAAATCACGCAAGTCAACACTAGGAATGTTTTGCATATTGTTTATTATTTATTATTTGAATAAGCTTAAGCTTTGCATAGCAAAAGTAGAAAATATTTTATGAAATTTTTATAAACTTAATTTGGGTTTAAAACTATTTAATTTAGTAGCTTTGTTTTTAATAGATAAATTTACAGTATCCTTTTTAATAATTATAGGAAGAATTCAACTGATTTTGAGTTGGGTATTTCAATTTTAATTTAGTAACATTTAATTTAATTAGTATGGTAGTACAGTATCAAGGTCAGCAAAATGGAGTTTCGACAAAATTCTCAATACGAATTATCGGAAATAATCTTTCGAAAAGTAGTTCAAATTATCAATTGGATTTATTGGTTGGTGACAAGCAAATACCAACATTTACAACATTTATACATCAGAGTTTGTATAATTGTTTAAAAGAAATTTACTTGTTTAGAAAATACAATAAAATGTCATTTGATGATGCTTCGGAAAAAATAATTTCGGAATATGTTCCTTATGACTTGGTTTTATACAGCCATGAGAAGAAAGTTTTGTTTATGGCTTAATTCCATACTTTATTAAAAAATAAAATCCGTTTTGTGTCTATGATGTACACAAAACGGGTTTTTTAGTATATAATTAATATTTGAATTCTATAAGTGAATTACTTCGCCATAAGCATCAGCAACTGCTTCCATTACCGCTTCGCTCATTGTTGGGTGAGGGTGAATCGATTTTAAGATTTCGTGACCTGTAGTTTCTAGTTTACGAGCTACAACCGCTTCAGCAATCATATCGGTAACACCAGCACCAATCATATGACAACCCAACCATTCGCCGTATTTAGCATCAAAGATTACTTTTACAAATCCGTCAGAATTTCCAGAAGCTTGTGCTTTTCCAGAAGCCGAGAATGGGAATTTTCCAACTTTAATTTCGTAACCTAATTCTAAAGCTTTCTTTTCGGTCATACCAACAGAAGCAATTTCAGGAGTTGCATAGGTACAACCCGGAACGTTTCCGTAATCGATAGGATCTACGTGAAGACCAGCGATTTTCTCTACACAATTAATTCCTTCGGCAGAAGCAACGTGTGCCAAAGCCTGTCCAGGAGTAACGTCTCCAATGGCATAATATCCGGGGATATTGGTTTGGTTGTAAACATCTACCAAGATTTTATCTCTGTCAGTAGCAATTCCTACTTCTTCTAATCCAATATTTTCGATATTGGTTTTGATCCCAACAGCCGATAATAAAATATCAGCTTCTAAAACTTCTTCTCCTTTAGCCGTTTTAACGAAAGCTTTAACGCCATTTCCAGAAGTATCAATTCTTTCTACAGAAGAGTTTAGCATTACTTTAATTCCAGCTTTTTTCAACGATTTTTCAAATTGTTTTGAAATATCCTCGTCTTCTACAGGAACTACGTTTGGCATAAATTCAACAATAGTAACTTCAGTTCCCATTGAATTGTAAAAATGCGCAAATTCAACTCCAATGGCTCCAGAACCCACAACAATCATCTTTTTTGGTTGTGTAGGCAAACTCATTGCCTGACGGTATCCAATTACTTTTACGCCATCTTGTGGCAAGTTGGGTAACTCACGAGAACGTGCTCCAGTTGCAATGATAATGTGGTCTGCTGAATATTCAGTAACTTTATTGTCTTTGTCAGTAACGTCAATTTTTTTACCTGGTTTTACTTTTCCAAAACCATTGATAACGTCAATTTTATTTTTTTTCATCAAGAAAGTAACTCCTTTGCTCATTCCTGCAGCCACATTACGGCTACGTTGAATCACTGCCGGGAAATCTTTATCGAAAGATGAAACAGTCAATCCATAATCCGAAGCGTGTTTTAAGTAATCAAAAACCTGTGCTGATTTCAATAATGCTTTGGTAGGGATACAACCCCAGTTCAAACAAATTCCACCCAAATTTTCTTTTTCGATTACGGCCACTTTAAAGCCTAATTGTGATGCTCTAATGGCAGTTACATATCCACCTGGTCCACTTCCTAAAACTATAATATCGTATTTCATTTTTTCGTTTTTATTTAATTATGGTAAAAATGCAGTCGCAAAAGCTCGTGTCATTTAGTATGTTTTCTAAATTAATTCAGTTTGCAAAATTAAGGATTTATTTTAAAAAATTTCAGGTGTTTAGAAAGTTTGTGAGTTTATTTCTAAACATCAAAATTGAAATATCAATGAATAAAGTAAAGACATCTAAAAATAGAATTAAACCTCGGTTACAAATTGCGAATCATAAAGATTTTTGTAATAACCGCCAGATTTTTCAAGTAATTCTTGATGTGTTCCTTGTTCGACAATCAAACCTTTGTCCATCACCACAATTTTGTCGGCTTTGAGAATGGTTGCCAATCGGTGGGCAATTACAATCGAAGTTCTTCCTTTTGTAATGGTTTCGGTGGCTTTTTGAATCAATTCTTCCGAATACGTATCGATAGAGGAAGTAGCTTCGTCTAGGATCAGAATACTCGGGTTACTCACATAAGCTCGAAGAAAAGCAATCAATTGGCGTTGTCCCGAAGATAGCATTACGCCACGTTCCTTGACATCGAAATCATAATTATCGGGCAAACTCATAATGAATTTATGAACGCCAATTTTTTTGGCTGCAGCCAAAACTTGTTCCCTAGAAATGTCAGGATTATTAAGGGTAATGTTATTGAAAATGGTATCGGCGAAAAGGAAAACGTCTTGTAAAACCACAGCGATTTGTTTTCGCAAAGAACTCAAAGTATAGTTTTCGATGTTGTGATCGTCAATACAAATCGTTCCGCTATTGATTTCATAAAATCGGTTTAACAAATTGATAATCGTAGATTTACCTGCTCCTGTTGAGCCAACAATCGCAATCGTTTTGCCCGCTTTTACATCTAAATCGATGCCTTTTATGACATATTCATCGGCGATATAGCCAAAATGAACGTCTTTGAATTGTATGCTTCCTTTAAATATTGGAGCTTCGATAGTTCCTGTATCTTGGATTTGGTCTTGGGTGTCGAGAATGTCGAAAACACGATTGGCAGCAATCATTCCGAGTTGCATCTCGTTGAATTTATCCGCAATTTGACGCAACGGATTGAACAACATTCCGATGAACATAGTGTAGGAAAACAAATCACCAAAAGTAGTAAAATTATCGCCATTTAATATTTTTATTCCTCCGTAAAGTACAACAAAACCAAGTGTTAACGATGAAATTATATCGGCAATAGGGAAGAAGATGGAGTTGTATAAAATGGTTTTTATCCAAGCTTTATTGTGCTTTTGGTTGATGGTTTTGAATTTTTCGAATTCAATATCTTCTCTATGAAATAATTGTACAATTTTCATTCCCGTTACGCGTTCTTGAACGAAAGAGTTTAAATTGGCAATTTGCGTACGAACTTCCTCGAAGGCGATTTGCATTTTCTTTTGAAAAATTCGTGTGAAAAAAACTAGAATTGGCATCGCAACAATTACAATCCAAGTCAGTTTCCAATTCATGTAGAACATAAAAGCGAGCACCACAACCATTTTCATCATATCACTTATTATCATAAATAATCCTTGACTGAAAATACGAGCAATTGCTTCAATGTCCGAAACCGAACGTGTTACCAATTGACCCACAGGTACATTGTCAAAATATTTCATTTTGAAGCTTAGAATATGCTTGAACATTTTATTTCGAATGTCTTTTACGATATCCTGTCCGAGCCAGTTTGCCCAAAAGACGAAGTAAAATTGTGAAAAAACTTCCAATAATAAAACAAATGCCATTAAACAGACATACAGTAATAGTCCAAATTGGTCGTGAGTTTTTATGTATCCATCGACAGTTTCCTTAAGTAAATAAGGTCTTAAAGCTGCAAAAATAGATAATGAAATAGCAAAAATAATCACACCATTAAAGCGGAATTTATAAGGCTTGGTATATTTTAATATTCTTTTGAATAATCGGGTATCGAATGCTTTTGCTTTCATAATATTAGAGGGCAGATGGCAGATTTCAGATTTTAAAATCTGCAATCTAAACTATTCTCTGCTTTATAATCTATTTTTTTTTATAACTAAAAATATTTCATTTACTAGGTTTTTTGCAGCTACAACCTGAAATCTGCTACCTTTTATAAGTATTCATAATCAATTTTTGTCAAATATAATCCGTGTGCTGGAACTGAAAATCCCGCTTCACTTCGGTTTTTACTGGCTATAATGTTGTTGAAATCTTCCAATGTAATTTTGTGCAAACCTACATAAACTAAAGTTCCCACAATGGCTCGAACCATATTTCTCAAAAACCGATTGGCAGAAATGGTAAACACCAATTTATCATTTTCTTGTTGCCAATGAGCTTCAAAAATAGTGCAATCGAAAGTGTTTACATCGGTATTGACTTTAGAAAAACATTGAAAATCATTATAATTAAACAATAATTTTGAGGCTTGGTTCATTAATTCTACATCTAAATCTTGGTGATAATACCAACTTTTGTCTTGCAAAAAGGCATCTTTAAAAGTATTAATATGATATTCATACGTTCGTTTTGTAGCGTCAAATCTTGCGTGAGCTTCATCGTGAACAGGAATAATATCATAAATAACAATATCTTTCGGTAAGTAGGAATTGAGTTTGTGTATTAGACTTTGACAATCGAATGGCGTTTCAAAATCAAAATGGGCAAACATTTCTTTGGCGTGCACTCCAGTATCAGTTCGGCCTGCACCCATAAGATTTATTTCGGTATTCAATACTACGGAAACTGCTTTGCTCAATGTTTCTTGTACGGATGATGCATTCGGTTGGCATTGCCATCCGTGATAATTGGTTCCGTTATATGCCAGTTTTATAAAATACCTCAAGGTTAGATTTTAAATTTTAGATTTCAGATTACTCTGAAATAAAACAGATTTCTCAATTAGAATGGCAAATTTACAAAGATTTAAGTTGATTACACTTTTAAATTATTCCCAAAATTGAAAATAAAAATAGTTAATCTTCTTCCAAAGCTTCGGGATTAAATAATAACTTTGTGGCTTTGCAGTAAAAAAATAAATAAAAAACTTTGTGACTTCTTGCCTTCGTGGCAAATAAATATGAAAAAAATCCTTCTACTTTCTGATACACACAGTCATATTGATGACACGATTTTAAAATATGTTGCCCAATCTGACGAGGTTTGGCACGCTGGCGATATTGGCGATTTGATTGTGACTGATACCATAAAAAAACTCAAACCATTACACGGTGTTTATGGTAATATAGACGACGATAAAGCTAGAATGGAATTTCCATTACACAATCGTTTTATGTGCGAAGGAGTTGATGTTTGGATTACTCATATTGGTGGTTATCCTGGAAAGTATAATCCTAGCATTAAAGCTGAAATGCTTGCAAATCCACCAAAGTTGTTTATTTGCGGGCATTCGCATATTCTAAAAGTGATTTTTGATAAGAAAAATAATCTTTTGCATATGAATCCCGGTGCTGCTGGAAAAAGCGGTTTCCATCAAGTAAGAACAATGTTGCGTTTTGTGATTGATGGTGACAAAATAAAAGATTTGGAGATTATTGAAATAGGGAAGAAGTAAAGTAACCGCAGATTCCTAAATTATTGATGCCAATATAATGTATTAAATTTGCGGTTAAATTTTCTAACCACAAAAAAACCCGAACTGTTACATTCGGGTTTCCTTCGCACTAATAAACTAAGTTTATAGGATTATCTCAATCTATCCACAGATTTTACAAGATCTTCGTCCTTTTTGATGGCCTTGTTAGCTAAGACTAACAACACGATAGCAACAATCGGCAGAAACATCCCAATACCTTTCTCAGAAACCACTGGGGTTTCTCCAGATACATTTAGCGAACGATAAACAAACAAGCCTAATAAAATTAAATTTAAAATTATATTCAATCTGCCCATAACAAATTGATTTTGTCTTTTTTTATACGAAACAATACTAACTAAGGTTAATGTTGTACTTAATCCAAGTAGTGCAACATACACCTGATTTTGAATAAATACATATTCTTTGCCATCAGCCATTGTCCATAGCGGAATGAAGAATGGTAAAACTCCAGTAGCAACAAAGGCAAGAAGTAAATATATGGTTTGAATTCTTTGTAACATTTTCATAATTTCTTGCACAAAAATATATTTTCTTTTTAATAAATACTATTGTAGATTAAAATTTATTCGTAATATTGCATAACAAATCCGTAAGTACTTCATTCTTCGGTCAATTCAAAATCAAAAAATTACTACACACTTTTATAGTATTCCCAAATTATTTAAACTCATAGAACATTTATGTTTGACATTTCTGCATTAAAAGAAATGAAGCTTTCTGAGCTTCAAGAAATAGCTAAAGCAGCTAAAACAATAAAATTTAACGGTGTAAAAAAAGAGACATTAATCAGTCAAATTTTAGAACTTCAATCCGCCAGTAATGATTCAACTACAGATAATAAGAAGTCTGAATCTAAACTAGAAGAAGAGAAACCAAAAAGAGCTAGAATTATTGCTCCAAAAAAAGTAGCTATTCAAAAAAACACAGCTACTTCACTTTTTGCTGACGAAGAAATTTTAGTAGAACCCAACATTCCAGAAGTTAAAAACGAAAATCCAACTGAAGTAATTACTCCTGAAAAAAAAGTAGGGAAGGTTATTAAATTTAATAAATCAGCCTACGAAAAGAAAATGGCTTTGCAAAAGCAAAAAGAAGATGCCAAATTAGCCAGCGGAGGGACTGAATCTACCGAAACAAATGAGGTAAATTCAGAAGTTGAAACTGTTGAAACTCCTGAGACAACCGAAAATGTTGAAGTTAAAGTTCCTGCCAAAAAAATAAATCCAAACCAATTAAATAAGCAAAACCAAAATCCAAATCAGAATCCAAATCAAAACGGAAATTCAAATGGAAATGGTAATGTAAACCCAAATTTCAAAAACAAGAAAAACAACTTTAGAGATTCTGATTTTGAATTTGATGGAATTATCGAAAGTGAAGGCGTTCTCGAAATGATGCCTGATGGTTATGGTTTCCTTCGTTCTTCTGATTATAATTATTTGGCTTCGCCAGATGATATTTATTTATCGACTTCACAAATTAGATTGTTTGGTCTTAAAACCGGCGACACTGTAAAAGGTGTGGTTCGTCCTCCAAAAGAAGGTGAGAAATTCTTTCCATTGGTTCGCGTTTTAAAAATCAATGGACACGATCCACAAGTCGTTCGTGACCGAGTTTCATTCGAACATTTAACTCCTGTTTTTCCTTCCGAAAAATTCAAATTAGCCGAAAGACAAAGTACGATTTCAACCCGAATTATAGATTTATTTTCTCCAATAGGAAAAGGACAGCGTGGTATGATTGTAGCGCAACCCAAAACGGGTAAAACAATGTTACTAAAAGACATTGCAAACGCCATTGCAGCCAATCATCCAGAAGCGTACTTGATTGTTTTATTGATTGACGAACGTCCTGAAGAGGTGACCGATATGATTCGAAGTGTTCGTGGCGAAGTAATTGCTTCGACTTTCGATAGAGAACCGCAAGAGCATGTGAAAATCGCGAATATTGTTCTAGAAAAAGCAAAACGTTTGGTAGAATGTGGTCACGATGTTGTGATTCTTTTGGATTCGATTACGCGTTTGGCAAGAGCTTACAACACAGTACAACCTGCATCTGGTAAAGTATTAAGTGGTGGTGTGGATGCGAATGCGTTGCAGAAACCAAAACGATTTTTTGGAGCTGCCAGAAATGTTGAAAATGGTGGTTCATTGAGTATCATTGCCACAGCATTGACAGAAACAGGTTCGAAAATGGATGAAGTTATCTTTGAGGAATTCAAAGGAACTGGAAATATGGAATTGCAATTGGACCGTAAAATTGCCAACAAACGTATTTTTCCTGCCATTGATTTAACTTCTTCAAGTACAAGACGTGACGACTTGTTATTGGATCCAAAAACATTACAAAGAATGTGGATAATGAGAAAATATCTATCCGACATGAACCCAGTAGAAGCAATGGATTTCATCAATGATCGTTTCAAGAAAACGAAGAATAATGAAGAGTTTTTGATTTCTATGAATGATTAATAAAGAGAATTGATTTCTAAGCAACAACACACATTGAGTATATTTAGAAAATTATTTGGTTGGTTTAAAAAATCAGAAACCAACTCGGCTAATAAAAAGTTCAATCTTGAAGAATTACTAGCATCTGACAACGTAAATAATAGTATTATTGAAATTGACAATTATGTTTGTAAACTTTGTGCTTGGGGAGATAACATTGAGAAATTAACAGAACAACAAAAGACTTTTTATTACAACCAAAATTTAGAAAGAGAAATAAATAATGGTGGTTTTGCTCAGTATTTTTTCAACTCTTCGGGTGATTTTGCTCACGAGACTATAAAGTCTTTAAGAATAATTAAAGCAGACAAGACCGCAGAAATATTAGAAAAGGCGATTGAACAATTTCCTGAAGAATTAGTTCCTAGAGATAGAAATATAAGACAAGATATTTTGGAACAAATGACAGAAGTTGAAAACGAATTTTTTGAAGAACTTGATCAAAAATTTTTCAAATATGAAGATGATTTGAATGCTTTAAACATTGAGTTTGTTAAACAAAATAAAGATAATTTTAGAACGTTATAAATTAAATATACAAAAAAAATCCTCGAAATATCGAGGATTTTTTGTGAAGTCTAAAATCTATATTTTATTCTACTTCTTTTTGTACTCTTTTTTCTTTCTGTTCAGAACTTTCTTTTCGTTCCAACAAAGCCATATAGAATCCATCAAAACCAGATTCGTGAGCCAATATTTTTTGGTCTTTTATAAAGTTGAATTGTTTTCCAATGTCTGTAGTCAAGAATTTTTTTACCTGCTCCTGATTTTCAGAAGGTAAAACAGAACAAGTCGCATAGACTAATTTTCCGCCTGGTTTTACAATTTTAGAATAGTTTTCTAAAACTTCGGCTTGCACTTTGCGAATATTATCAATGAATTCGGGTTGCAATTTCCATTTGGCATCTGGGTTTCTTTTTAAAACTCCCAAACCGCTACAAGGTGCATCAATCAAAACTCTATCGGCTTTTTCGTGTAGTTTTTTGATGACTTTTGTCGTGTCGATAATGCGATATTCAATATTGAATGCGCCGTCTCTTTTGGCTCTCAATTTCAATTGCTTTAATTTACTTTCGTATAAATCCATAGCAATCAATTGTCCTTTGTTTTCCATCAAAGCGGCAATGTGCAATGTTTTTCCACCCGCACCCGCACAAGTATCCACCACTCGCATTCCAGGTTTTACGTCAAGGAAGGCAGCGACCAATTGGGAATTGGCATCTTGAACTTCGAAAAAGCCTTGTTTGAAAGCGTCCGTCAAGAAAACGTTGGCTCTTTCTTTCAAAACCAAAGCATCGGGTTGGTCTTTCAGGTATTCAGTTTCAATGTTCAAGTCCATCAAAATGGCTCTCAATTGTTCCTTGGTCGTTTTTAAAGTATTGGTTCTCAGAATTACTTTCGCAGGTTGGTTTTGAGCTGCAATTTCTTTTGACCAAACTTTTTCACCTAATTCTTTTACTCCCAATTCGTCCATCCAATCTGGGATAGATTCTTTAAATGTTCTGATTTTTGAAAGTTCGTCAAAACGACCTTTTATTTTTCTCTCGGGAGTTCCTTCTAATTGGCGCCAATCGGGGATAGGATAACCCCTTAATACAGCCCAAACCGAGAACATTCTCCAAATATTATCTCTATCGTAAGGTTCTTTAACTTCGGCAATTTCTGCGTATAATCTTTTCCAACGTACGATTTCGTAGATGGTTTCGGCAACAAATTTTCTATCGGAGCTTCCCCAACGTTTGTCTTTTTTCAAGGATCTTGCTACCACTTTATCGGCATATTCACCTTCGTTGAAGATAGCATTTAAGGCGTCTATCGTAGTGTAAACTAAATTTCTGTGTAATCTCATTTTAAATAATTGAGGTGCAAAGGTACTACTAAATGATTGAATGTTTATTTAATATTTTTATCCAAAAAAAAAACACTGTTTTTACGCAGTGTTTTTACTTATAAAGTCATTTTATTTGATTCTGGTTAAACCAATATTTTCTGGAGCGTGAAGTACCATTGGGAATTTTTCAATTTTTACTGAGCCAATATCTAAGTTAAAAGCACTTTCTTCGGATAAACTTAGTTTTTTTATGAAGAAATAGGAATTCATGATTATTTTTTCAAAGAAAGTTAAATCGCTATCATTCGATAAATATTTTTCAGACAGAACAAATTTGAAATCGCCAATGATGTTGTTTTTATTCAAGGATTCATATCTACTGGTTACATCCACTTCTCCTTTTTTAACCATATCGGTAATTACTTCTTTGAACATCAAGTTGATTTTTGTAGGTTCTCTAAATCCTAAATTAAAATCAACTCTGAATATAGTCTTTTCGGTTATTTCAGTGACTTTATATTCAGTTTTATAGGGTTCGTTAAGGATGTTAACATGAATAAACCAATAAATATCTGCTCTTTTTGGTCTTTTACGTAGAATAGAATACATTACTTTTTCTTCTATTTCATCTGCTTTACCTGCATTTGTCATATAGATTAAATGGGTGGCATATTTTGGAATTGATAAATCGTCACTCAATTCTAATAAAACTTTTGTATATTCATTGATATCCACAATTTTAGTATAACTCTTGTTGATTTTCTTTGCAAAATACCAAATTGTCATTATAGAAATCAACACAAATGCAATCATTAAAGTAACATAACCACCTTCGGCAAATTTTGTGATATTCGCGATAAAAAAACCACTTTCAATTGTCAAATAGATAGTTATAATTGGAATCATAAAGTACAGTTTTACTCTTTTTAAAATCATATAATAATTGAGTAATATGGTTGTCATTATCATACACAATATAATCGCTAAGCCATAAGCGTGTTCCATATTGCTCGATTTTTCGAAGTGTAAAACTACACCAACACAACCCAAAAACAATAACCAGTTTATGGATGGAATGTACAATTGCCCCTTTAATTCAGATGGGTATTTTATTTTTACTTTAGGCCAAAAATTCAAACGCATAGCTTCATTTATTAATGTAAATGAGCCACTAATCAATGCCTGTGAAGCTATAACAGCTGCAAGTGTAGCCACTACGATTCCAATTGGCTGAAACCAATCTGCCATTATTAAATAGAAAGGATTTCCATTTTCTCCACCTAAACCTACTAAAGTTTCTCCTTCGTGATGAATTAAATATGCTCCTTGTCCAAAGTAGTTTAATACTAAAGTAGTTTTTACAAAAATCCAACTTATTCTTATGTTTTTACGACCACAATGTCCCATATCCGAATACAAAGCTTCGGCACCAGTTGTACAAAGAAAAACAAATCCTAATACATAAAAACCTTCAGGGTGTATACTTAATAAATGATAGGCATAATAAGGATTGAGTGCTTTTAGGACTTCAACGTGTTCATAAATTTGAATTAAACCTAAAATACCTAACATTCCAAACCAAAGTAGCATCATTGGTGCAAAAAAACGGCCTACTAGTTTAGATCCAAATTGTTGAATAGTAAATAAAACAAACAAAATTCCGATAACTATTGGAATCGTATTTATTTCCGGGTAAAAAGTTTTAATTCCCTCAACTGCAGATGAAACTGAAATGGGTGGTGTAATGATTCCGTCGGCGAGCAAGGCACTGCCTCCAATAATAGCAGGAATGATCAGCCATTGTATTTTTGTCTTTTTGACCAAGGCATATAAAGCAAAAATTCCTCCTTCACCGTGGTTATCTGCACTTAGAGTAATAAGGACATATTTGATTGTGGTTTGTAATGTTAATGTCCAAAAAACACAAGATATTCCACCTAAAACAATATCTGCATTTATGACATGTAACCCAATTATGGCTTTCATTACATATAAAGGTGAAGTTCCAATATCTCCGTAAATAATTCCTAATGAAACTAATAAACCACCTAATGTTAACTTACTATGTAAGTCTTTGTGCGAAGTACTCATGAAATTTAAATAAAAATAACTTCGCAAATCTAATCTTTTTAAATATATTATTAAATGATAAATTAGAAAAATAAAAAAACACGGTTGAAGTTTACCGTGTTTTATTGATTCATTTTTTTTAGTGCTTTTATATTCTTTGGTTACTACTTCTGGAAGAATTATTCCCTCTAGCAGATTCACTTCTTTGCGGAGCAGATTGTCTTGGAGTTTCGGCTCTATTTTGAGAATAATCTCTTTGTTGTGGAGCAGATTGTCTTGGAGTTTCGGCTCTGTTTTGAGAATAATCTCTTTGTTGTGGAGCAGATTGTCTTGGAGTTTCGGCTCTATTTTGAGAATAATCTCTTTGTTGTGGAGCAGATTGTCTTGGAGTTTCGGCTCTGTTTTGAGAATAATCTCTTTGTTGT